>Ga0222423_1000157_pt1 | contig 62361 bp, 53 predicted proteins | sample 3A0metagenome_FD_182472 | JGI IMG/M metagenome (GOLD analysis project Ga0222423, IMG submission 182472) | Enriched microbial communities from leaf-cutter ant dump, University of Wisconsin, Madison, United States - 3A0 (version 2) | ecosystem: Environmental > Terrestrial > Nest > Insects nest >...
TCTAACCATTTCGAACAGAGTAGTTAAGCCCCACACCGCCGATGGTACTAGGATCAAACCTGGGAGAGTAGGTAGATGCCGGATATTTATTAATGAGCCTGTCAGCGCAAGTTGACAGGCTTTTTTGTTTTAACCACGGAGATCTTTTTTTAACCACATAGATACATAGTTCTCTACGTTTATCTGGAATGCCTATGTATCTATGTGGTTTAAAACAGTCCGCCGCTGTGGATAAAAACGAAAAGTTATGGACTAGTGTACCGCAACTTTTAACTTTTAGTTTTTAGCTTTTCACTTATCCTCTATGCCTTATATGCCTCTATGGTTCAACAACCTCCGTGACTAATATGGTTAATACGAAAAAATTCGTAGAAAAACTTGCAACTTTCCCTCCACCTTCTTTATATTTGCTACGAAATAATTCGTAACAAATGAAACAGCTACCCAAACCTACCGAGTCTGAGCTGGAGATCCTGCAGATCCTCTGGAAAAAAGGAGCCTCCACTGTCAGGCAGGTCAACGAAGAGCTCTCCCGTCATAAGGAGGTGGGCTATACCACCACCCTTAAGCTCATGCAGATCATGCACGAGAAAAACCTGGTGACCCGCACCGAAGAAGGCCGGTACCATATCTACCAGGCCGCCATAGAAGAAGAAAGCACCCAGAAATTATTGCTTGACCGGTTTATCGATACGGCATTCCGGGGTTCTGCCAGCCGCATGGTGATGCAGGCCCTGGGCAATGAGTCGGTCAGCAAAGACGAGCTGGACGAGATCAAAGCCTGGATCGAAACGTTGGAAAACAAAAAATAAAACAATAATTATGAAAAAGCTATTAATAACATTTCCCGAAAACTTTAGCCCCGCACTGGGCTATACCCTGCTGCACTCGCTCTGGCAGGGGGCAATTATCCTGCTGGTATTCTGGTTGCTGTCGCTGGGCATAAAGCAGGCGCGGCACCGGTATGCTCTGGCTATGGGCAGCCTGATGCTTCTTCTGACGGTTTCGTTACTCACGTTTTTCTACCTGTACGGGCCCGCTGAATCATTTAACCTGGAGGAGCCGGCATCATTTCTCTCGGGTGAAACCACCTGGGCAGCCTCTTCGCCGATGGAGCCGCAAAGCGTAGCCGGGTCTTTTCTGGCCGTGATCAATGCCCATATCCACGAGGTGGCTGTGCTGTGGGTCCTGGGCGTATTTTTCCTGCTGGGCAGGATGTCTATCGGCCTGCTCTTTATTGAAAAAATGAAAAAAGCCTCTCTGCCTCTGGTCAATGAAAGGGCAGAAGAACTGATGCGGCAGATCCAGGGCCGGGTAAGCCTCTGGCGCACCGTTAAGCTGGCCGAAACAAGACAAATCTCAGCCCCGGTTACCATAGGATGGCTCAAACCCGTGATCCTGTTTCCCGTAGGTATGCTGAGCGGACTGAGTGTGCAGCACCTGGAGGCCATTCTTGCCCATGAGCTCGCCCACATTAAAAGAAGCGATTACCTGGTCAACATCTTCCAGAGCTTTGCCGAAGTGCTCTTCTTTTTTAACCCGTTTGTATGGGTGCTGTCTTCCCGCATCAGAACCGAACGCGAAAACTGCTGCGATGATATCGCCCTGGAAATTTGCGGAAACCGGCTTGTGCTGGCCAAAGCCCTGGTAGAAGTGGCCGATTATGCCCTGCCGTTTGCCATGGCCTTCGGCCGGAAAAACGATTCGCTGCTGACCCGCGTTAAACGGATAGCCGGTGTCAACCCGTCGGGGTATTTTAACCCGGCTAATGTACTGGGGGTGCTCCTGGTTATGAGCCTGTTTCTCGGGGGTGTGGTCTATGCCAGAGACGAGATCCGCGAAGAAGAACCCCAACCGCAGGAAGAAACAATGCCGGAGGCTTTTCAGCAGGTAGCGGCTTCCGGAGAGAAGAAAGAAGCAGTAAAGCCGGTTGCCCCGAAAGATACCCTGGATTCCAGAATTGAAAAGCTTCAGAAAGAGATTGAGGGGCTTTCAGGCGAGATCCGGAAATATTCCGAAAAGATATCGGGAATCAGCAATACCATGCAGGCCACCCATATCAAAGAAATTGAAAAGCTTTCCACAGAAATCAGAGAGAAGGCTGAAAAAATTGAAATACCGGTGGAAGAACAGGAGGAGCTGGCCCTGCAGATCATGGAAGTGAACCTGGAATCCCGAAAACTGAACCGGAGGAAAGACCTGAGCAGCACCGAGAAAATAAAGCTGGAGAAGGAGCTGGAAGAAAAGCGGGTAAAGCTGGAAAAACGGCATACGGCAAGCAATGCCCGATTGGCGGAATTGCAGAGCCAGATTGCGGTATTGCAGGAAAAGATCAGCAAAGAACAAGCTCCGATCGCCAGAATGCAGGAAGAAATCGCTAAAAATCATGGACCTATTGACAGCCTCTCGAACGTGATCCGGGTCAAAGCCGACCAGATTCGTGAGCTGGCCGAAAAGAAACGGATGGCTATGGAAAAAAGCATGAACGACTTCATGCAGGCGCTGACCGCAAGCGGCCTCATTTCAGGTAAGGAAGACGTGAAGCTCCGGATCAATGGCGATGAGCTCATCATTAACGGCTCAGCAAGAAGCCAGGCCGACTATGACAAAGTCTGGAGCCTGCTGAAGCAGCATTTTACAGATAAGGAATATATAGATAAAGAATACCCGGAAGCCCGTGACTTTTCAATTATCCGGAAAGGGGAAAAACTATCCTGGCGCTTCCGCAAAGGAAATTCCTCCACCTATATGAATAACTGGTCTTCTGATTTTTAATTCTGTACCGCATAGAAGTACCTGGAAATTAAAACTTACGGGTACTTCTATGCCTTATCTGGTTTTTCTCCTATTTTTGCTCAAAAAATCGTAAATGGGAGAGCTTTTTACTTCTGCGGCACTGACCAGTGTTTTTACCATCACCCTGCTGGAAATCATTCTCGGTGTCGACAATATCATCTTCATATCCGTGATAGCCTCCAAGCTGCGGCCTGAAGACGAACGCAAAGCCCGTAACTGGGGGATTATCCTGGCCATGTTTATCCGGATCGGCCTCCTCTTCATTCTCGGGCTTATCCTGAGGTTACAAAAGCCCTTGTTTGACCTGCAGGACCTGGGCCTGCCTTGGTCTATCGGTATTTCGGGCAAAGACCTGCTGATTCTGGCAGGAGGGGTTTTCCTGCTCTACAAAACCACGTACGAAATTCACCATAAGCTGGAAGGGGAAGACGGCGATAAGGTTTCCGGCGGAAAATCGGCCTCTACCCTGTCACGGGCCATTTTAGACATTGTACTGATTAATATTATCTTCTCTGTTGATTCTATCATCACGGCTGTGGGCATGACCAGCGTAATAGCCGTTATGGCTGCTTCCATTGTTTTGTCATCGGTGGTCATGCTGATCTTTGCCAAGCCCATCGGCGATTTTGTGGAAAAGCACCCGACCATCAAAATCCTGGCGCTTTCTTTCCTTTTGCTTATCGGTACCCTGCTGGTGGCAGAGGCATTTCATGTGCATGTGCCCAAAGGCTATGTGTATTTTGCCATGGCTTTCTCGTTCTTTGTGGAGCTGCTGAATATGAAAATGCGGAAAAATACGGTAGAGCCCGTACAACTGAAAAAGCATGTCTCGAAAGAAAGCTAGTGTTTTAAGTTACCTGTACAATGCGTGGTGTGTAGGGTGGCTGGTAGTGATTTTCCTGGCCCTGTACCCTTTCATTTACGTTTGTATACGGGTAAAGAAATGGAACCGGTACGGTACCCGCCTCACCAACCTGTGGGCCGATATTTTTTTCTTTATCAGTGGTCTTTGGGTAAGAACGGAATACCGCTTTCGTCCCGACAGGAAGGCCCGCTATATTTTTGTAGCCAATCATTTCTCCTACCTCGATGTAGCCGTAGGCATGAAGGTGGTCAGGAATTACTTTTCCTATATGGGGAAAAGCTCGGTGAAAAAAGTGCCCTTGCTGGGCTATATGTTTGCCCGGCTGCATATCCAGGTAGACCGGGGCGATAAAAACAGCCGGGTGAAGTCGTTCAAACGCTCCATGAATGCCCTCCGGGAAGGCAGAAGCCTTTTTATCATGCCCGAAGGCGGCATTCTGAGCGACACCATCCCCGTAATGAAGCAACCTTTCAAAGACGGGGCCTTTGTGCTGGCCATTGACAGCAACACGCCCATAGTTCCGATAACTTTCTTAAATTTGTACCGCATTATGCCCGGCTCCTTCGTTTTCCGGGGTTTTCCCCGGGTTATTGTGCATGAGCCGGTGTACCCGCAGGGAAAAACCGCTGATGAGCTGAAGCAGGAAGTATATACCATCATTCAAACCGAACTGGACCAATATGCCCATAGACATAGCAACCATTAAAAAAGTAGCTCACCTGGCGCGGCTGGAGCTCACGCCGGAAGAAGAAAACCAGCTGTCGGTAGACATTGAGCAGATCCTGGCCTGGATAGACCAGCTTGACGAAGTAAATACCGAAGGCGTTGAGCCGGTGATCCATATGCACGACAATATCAATGCTTACCGCGAAGATGAGCCCCATAACGATCTCACCCGTGACGAAGCCCTCTTAAATGCGCCGCAAAAAGAAGGCGGGTACTTTAAGGTGGTAAAAGTAATATAAAGAAACCCCTGGTTTAATTTTTTGCAAGCCTTGATTTTGAAGTTTTAGAGGTCTCTATAAGTTTCCTACGCTTTCAGGAGGACCGACTGGTTCAGGTCTACCTGCAGAACGCCTTCCACGATCTGCCGCACTTTAGCGGCCAGCGCTTTTCCCAGCCTTGCCTTTACATCAGACCGGTACGAGATCATGCTGACCTCCCGTACCGGGAACGGCCGCTCAAACTCCATGACCTTGCTTTGCTGCCTCTCAGGCAGGGTCTGAACATATAATTCGGGTATGATGGTCAGCCCGCCGAAGCTATCTACCATGTTCAGGAGGGTTTCGAAAGAATGCGACTGGAATTTCAGATTGGACAGCTGGTTATGCTTGTTCTGCAGCGAGCAGTAGCTCATGATCTGGTCACGGATACAGTGACCGTCTTCCAGCAGCCAGTGCGTTTCGCGGGTAAGGTCGCTGGTCATAAGGTATTTTTTATTGGACCGGATGTTTCCGTATACCTTCAGGGGCTCGTAATACAAAACTTCCGTATCGTATCCTTTGGCGTCTATGGGAGTAGAAATGATACCGAAATCCAGCTGGTTGCCCTTGAGCTGCTCCAGTACGTTTTCAGTAGTGATCTCGGTAATGGTGATGTCAAGCCGGGGATATTGCTCCATGACGGGTTTCAGTACCAGGGGTAGCAGTGAATTGGCTATTGTGGGAATAATGCCGATGCGTACATTTCCTTCAATCACCCCGTTGTCTTCTTTGGCCAGCATAACCATATTTTTAATATGGTCCAACGCCTTTTCGGCCTCTGCAATGATCTCCCTGCCGGCATCGGTAGTAATGATGGGATTGGCCTTCCGGTCGAAAATAATGACCTCCAGTTCCTCTTCCAGCCTGCGGATCATCGTGCTCAGGGTTGCCTGGGTAATAAAGCAGCTTTCTGAGGCTTTTGTGAAGTTCTTGTACCGGTCTAAAGCAATAATATATTGGAGTTGCTGAATGTTCATTGATGTATTGATAATATCAATAGCAAATATAAAAACAATTTTCTTTGTCAATGAAAATACTCTCCCTATTTTTATAACATAAACGAAAATAGTTAACCTATGGAAAACAATGGAAATGGCGACATCAGCAAATGCCCGTTTCACAATGGAACGCTGAATAAACCGGTGGCAGGCGAAGGCACTCAGAACCACGACTGGTGGCCCGATCAGCTTAAAGTTAATCTCCTGAGGCAGAATTCCTCTCTTTCTGATCCGATGGATAAAGACTTTAATTACGCAGAAGAATTTAAAACCCTCGACTTTGAAGCGCTGAAGAAAGATCTGCACGCATTAATGACCGACTCCCAGGACTGGTGGCCGGCCGATTTTGGTCATTACGGCCCCCTGTTTGTACGGATGGCCTGGCACAGTGCCGGTACATATCGTGTACAGGACGGCCGGGGCGGCGCCGGTGCCGGGCAGCAGCGGTTTGCTCCCCTGAACAGCTGGCCCGATAACGTAAGCCTGGATAAGGCACGCCGCCTGCTGTGGCCGATCAAGCAGAAGTACGGCCGGAAAATTTCATGGGCCGATCTGCTGGTGCTTACCGGGAATGTGGCCCTGGAATCCATGGGCTTCAGGACCTTTGGTTTTGCCGGTGGCCGGGAAGACGTCTGGGAGCCCGATCAGTCGGTTTACTGGGGTGCCGAAAAAGAATGGCTGGGCGGTGACGTACGGTATGCGCAGGGCGGTTCGCATGGCGTGGAAAAAGCCGGTGCCGTTCTGGTGTCAGACGACGACGCAGACGGGAAGCTGCATTCCAGGAACCTGGAAAACCCGCTGGCCGCCGTTCAGATGGGACTGATCTATGTGAACCCGGAAGGACCAAACGGTAATCCCGATCCGATAGCGGCGGCTAAAGATATCCGCGATACCTTTAGCCGGATGTCAATGAGCGATGAAGAAACCGTAGCCCTGATTGCCGGAGGACACACCTTTGGTAAAACGCACGGAGCAGCACCTTCTGAGCACGTAGGAGCCAGCCCGGAAGAGGCCGGCCTCGAAGAACAGGGCCTGGGCTGGAGCAACAGCTTTGGTACCGGCAAGGGTGGAGATACCATTACCAGCGGGCTGGAAGTAACCTGGACCAGCACGCCTACCCGCTGGAGCAACAACTTCCTCTGGAACCTCTTCGGTTATGAATGGGAACTGGAGAAAAGTCCGGCGGGAGCCCATCAGTGGGTGCCTAAATACGGTATGGGTGCTGAAACCGTTCCGGATGCGCATGACCCGTCTAAGAGACATGCACCCAGAATGCTGACCACCGACCTCTCTTTGCGTTATGATCCTGAATACGGAAAAATATCCCGCCGTTTCCTGGAAAACCCCGATCAGTTTGCCGATGCGTTTGCCCGTTCGTGGTTTAAGCTTACCCATCGTGACCTGGGGCCGCGTTCGCGTTATCTGGGGCCTGAAGTGCCCGGAGAAGTGCTGATCTGGCAGGATCCTGTTCCCGCGGCAGATCATGAACTGATCGATAGCGCAGACATTGTGGCTCTGAAAGACCGGATACTGGCTTCCGGCTTAACGGTTTCCCAGCTGGTTTCTACGGCATGGGCGTCAGCTTCCACTTTCCGCGGGGGCGACAAACGGGGCGGCGCCAACGGTGCGCGGCTTCGCCTGGCTCCGCAGAGATACTGGCAGGTAAACAATACCCCGCTGATCTCAGAAACCCTGCAGGTACTGGAAACCGTTCAGCAGGAATTCAATGGGGCACAGCAGGGGAGCAAAAAAGTATCCCTGGCCGATCTTATCGTGCTGGGCGGATGTGCAGCCGTTGAGAAGGCGGCAAAAGATGCAGGGTACCCCGTTAACGTGCCTTTTACGCCCGGACGTACCGACGCCACGCAGGAACAAACCGATGTGGAGTCGTTCAGCTACCTCGAACCGCAGGCCGATGGCTTCCGGAACTACCGGAAATCCCATTTGCCCGTATCTACCGAGGCCCTGCTCATCGATAAAGCGCAATTGCTGACCCTTACCCCTCCTGAGCTCACCGTGCTGGTAGGCGGAATGCGGGCATTGAATGCCAATTATGACGGTTCGGCACACGGTGTATTCACCAGCCGCCCCGGACAGCTGACCAATGATTTCTTTGTGAATCTCCTGGATATGGAGACGGCATGGAAAGCTACCGGCCCCGACAAGGAGCTGTACGAAGGAACCGACCGCAAAACCGGGGAGAAAAAATGGACGGGTACCCGTGCCGACCTGGTGTTTGGCTCTAACTCGGAGCTCAGGGCAGTGGCAGAAGTATATGCCTGTGCCGATTCGGGTGAAAAGATGGTGAGAGATTTTGTGGCCGCCTGGAACAAGGTCATGAACCTTGACCGCTTTGAGCTGAAATAAAAAAATGAACGCAGAGAGTGCTGATGGCCGCAGATTATACAGGATCATCCTGTATAATCTGCGAAAGCCTAAATCAGCGCAATCTGCGTTCTCTGCTTCCGGGCTTAGGCCGGTTTTACGGTTGGGTCCAACGCACTTTTCTTCCGGTTGCTCCTGTTCAGGGCATCTACTACAAACGGAGCAGAAATAAACAGGGAAGAATACGTACCTACAATTACCCCTACAAACATACAGAAGATAAACCCGCGAATGGTTTCCCCACCGAATATCAGGAGCACAAACAGTACAATCAGCGTAGCAATACCGGTAACGGCTGTACGGCTCAGTGTGCTGTTCAGGGCGTTGTTGATAACCGCTTCAATGCTTTCGGTTCTGCCGCCTTTCTCGGCCATGTATTCCCTGATCCGGTCATAGATTACCACGGTGTCATTCAGGGAGTAACCCAGCAACGTCAGCACGGCACCAATGAAGGCCTGGTCAATGTCAAGTGAAATGGGCAGCCAGCCGTAGCAAAGAGAGAAAATTCCCAGGATGATTGCCACGTCATGTACCAGGGCCATTACCGCACCCCAGCCGAATGCCTGGTGACGGAAACGGATCAGGATATAAATAAACGTAAGAATGATCGCATAGATCACGGCTTTTACCGATGACCAGATGGCATCCTGGGCAATGTTTGCCCCTACTTTTGAAGTAGATACCACAACCCCTTTATTACCGTCTACATCTGCAATGGCTTTATTCAGGCTGGCTTTCAGCTCGTCATCCACTTCCAGGCCGGTGTCGTCTATCCGGTAAGCGGAAGTGATTTTAACTTTGTCAAAGCCGCCGTAGGTTTTTACTTCTACCGCCGCACCGGGGAATACCTTCTCTACCGCATTACGAATCTCGTCGGTATTGACATTCTTCTCAAATTTGGCTTCAAATGTTCTACCGCCTTTGAAGTCTACCCCCAGGCTGAATCCCCTGATCCCGATAGAAATAAAGCCGATCAGCATCATAATCCCTGAAATAATATAGAAACGTCTCCGGTTCTTGATAAAGTCAATGTTGCTGTCGCCAAACAGTTTTTCGGTCCATGCCGTCCGGAAGTTGATGGTTTTTCCTTTTTTGATCAGGTTGTCAAAAACCAGCCTCGAAACAAAGATGGCACAGAAAAGGGAAGTACCGATACCGATCAGCAGGGTAGTGGCAAAACCTTTGATCAAACCCGTACCGAAAACAAACAGCACCGCACCGGTAATTACAGATGTCAGCTGCGAGTCAATAATAGAAGGCATGGCATTTTTAAAGCCCAGCGCTATAGAGGTAGCGAAGTTCTTGCCCAGGGCCATTTCTTCCTTGATCCGTTCATAGATCAGTACGTTGGCATCCACTGACATACCAATGGAAAGTACCATACCGGCAATGCCCGGAAGGGTCATGGTGGCACCGAATGAGGCCATGATACCCAGCAGCAGCACCAGGTTAACAATCAGCGCCAGGTTAGCGATCCAGCCGGCACGGCTATAGTAGAGCACTACAAAGATCAGTACGGCCACCAGACCTACCAGTGATGAAATCACACCGGCGCTGAATGCCTGTGAACCTACCGATGCACCCACCACGGCTTCTTCTACAATGGTGGTAGGAGCCGGAAGCTTACCGGCTTTAAGCACGTTGGCTAAGTCCTGGGCCTGCTCTATAGAGAAGCTCCCTGAAATAGAAGAGTTCCCCCCTGCAATTTCACCGTTTACATTCGGTGCAGAGTATACGTAGTTATCAAGGATAATGGCAATGCTTCTGCCCACGTTCTTCCCGGTCAGGTCTTTCCATTTCCGGGCGCCGGTAGCATTCATCTGCATCGAAACGTTCGGCCGGCCCGTCATCGGGTCATAATCCTGGCGCGCTTCGGTGATCACTTCTCCGCCCAGGGGCGCATTACCGAAGTTTTTAACCGGGTAAATGTTCACAATGTCTTCGTTGCCTACCGTATTTTCCAGCGGGCTGACATCGTAAAGGAAGGTCATATCCGAGGGGAAGATGCCTATTGCATCCTGTCTTTTCAGGATGCTGTTTAACCGGATGGTATCTTTGGTTTTGATGGCCAGGCCTGACGGTGACATAATGAACATGTTGGTCAGCGAGTTCAGACCGGCAGTAGAATCAGCCCGGGTTGAATCTCCGTTGCTTTGCAGGGCTGACGCCAGCGAGCTGCCCGCTTTTGTCGTATCGGCACCTGTTTTCACCGCAGTACCTCCTTTTGCCCGGTTTTCGTTGTCAATCTTCATAAGAAGCGCGGTGAAACGGTCAAAATTAGGCGCAATTTCCTGCAGGGTATATACTTCGCAGAATTCCAGCTTGGCCGAGCCCGAAAGCAGCTTTCTTACCCGCTCCGGGTTGTCGATGCCCGGAAGCTCCACCTGGATCCGGTTGGTACCCGGAATTTTCGAAAGGTTGGCATTGGCCACCCCGAACTTATCCACACGGGTCTCGATCACCTTATACGAACGGTCAAAAGCCCCGTCGATCTGCTTCTGGATGTAGCTCTTCACCTGGGCATCCGAAGAGTTTAAAGAGAGGTCATCGCGGTTAGAGCTGTTAGAGAAAATAGGAGCCAGGCGGGCGTCAGGAGCCAGGGCCTTGTATTCTTTCTCAAACTGGTCCACAAAGTTGATCGATCCTTTAGCGGCCAGTTCCCGGGTTTTGTTGATGGCCTGGGTTACCTTCGGATCGCGTGAGCCTTTCGACAGCGACTTCAGGATATCGGCCGGAGATACCTCCAGGATCACGTGCATACCTCCCTGCAGGTCAAGACCCAGTCCTAATTCCTGTTTGGTGAGGCTTTCTACCGTTGAGCCCAGGAAAACTTTCTGTTTCCACAGGGAGTCCAGGTAATATTGTTGTTTCGCCGGGTCTGCAACGCCGTTTACCGTGGCATAGGCGGCGGCATCCTTCCGGATATCGTTGATCTTCCAGGTCCTAGCCAGGTAGTACAGGCTCAGCAGAAGCAGGGCGGCAAATAAGAGTATAATTCCTCCTCTGTTTTTCATAAAAATTTATAGATGTTCCTTTTTTCCCCGTGAAAAGGATGATACATGAGTTTAAATGCACAGTGGGGCGCTGTACACCGGATAATAAAATGATAAAAACGGGATGTTCAGGGGGCATTAATGGCTATATGGTGCTCAAGGAGCTTGGCCATATAGGTATTGACCGGTAAAGGGAAACAGGAAACCGCTGCCGTCTCGCGCTCAGGGAAAAGAAAAGTGAGGTTTTCCTGGAAAAATTTATGGATCTCCCCGAAAGAGAACGCATAATGCGGCACCACGGTTTCGTGGGTCAGCTGCTTGAATACGGGCCGGTCATGATCTGAAGAATCCTGATCGGAGGCGGTAACACATTGTTCCTGTACAGTCCATGCCGATACCTGCGTGGTAAACACGCAGAAGAGCATCAGCACGCTCAGCACACGGAATATGTGTCTCTTGATTTTCATAACAGGGTGCAAAAATAGGCATATAAATGTTTAAAAATCAAGTATTGTTTGGATTTCTTTTGGACAGGAGAGGAAAGAGGGGGAACAGGAAAGGTGTTCAGGGACATGTTGGCCCTGTTCGGTTCTCGTCAAGCCGGGCCTCTCGGCTACGCTCGAGGTGACAAATGGCAGCCGCCCTTGTCAGTGCGAGCGTTTGTCAGTTCGAGCGAAGACGAGAACCACGCGCCTCTCGACTACGCTGTGCCTCTCGACTACGCTCGAGGTGACAAATGGCAGCCGCCCTTGTCAGTGCGAGCGTTTGTCAGTTCGAGCGAAGACGAGAACCACGCGCCTCTCGACTACGCTGTGCCTCTCGACTACGCTCGAGGTGACAAATGGCAGCCGCCCTTGTCAGTTCGAGCACTTGTCAGTTCGCGCCTGCGCGGCCCGGCTTGACGAGAACCACGTAAAATTTTCAATGAATAATGTTGATGTCGGATTCTTCAACACCCATTTTGGCCATGATATCTTTCATGTTGCCCAGGTCTACCTTTCCTACCAAAGCGGCCGGTACAATCAGCATCCGGAAATACCGGTCGGTCCTGGTTCCGCTATCGATAAGCCCGGGACTGGCGTTGCCGTCCAGGAAAATAGTAAACCCGGTCAGCGAGAAATTATAGGTGAAAAGGTAGGTGTTGCCATTGTAAAAGAAGGTTTGAGGCAGGGGTTCCCAATTGTAGTTTCCCTGGTTATCTTCGCCTTCCTGGATAAAGCCTACCACCTTGTCGCCTTCCAGGATGGCCGGTTTAAAATCAAAATCAGCCGCGTATTTATTGGATGAAGTAAAAGAGGCTTTTACCTCGTGGACCTCACCGATAAGCCCGTCAGCGCCGGCAGGTCCCGGAGGGCCCACAGGACCTTCACACCCCTGGAGAAAAAACATAGTGGCTACCGAAGCAGCGGTCATCAGCGAAAAAAATATCTTTTTCATAACTATGATGGAATTTAAATCAATATGGTTCCATATTGAAGGGATTGTACATATTACCTTTTAGATAGCTGCTGGCAGGCAAAGGTTGCATCGGCCGGTTGTTAATAAAAACATAACGCCGGAGTCGCATCAAAACTTATACCCGTCTCAAAAGTATTAAATTTGCCGTATGATGAATATGCCTGACGAATACCAAACCCTCATCACAACAGGAGAGAGCCTTTTTAAAGACAAAGGCAGCAAGTTTTTCGGGTACGCTTTCCCGGTGGCTGATGAAGAAGAAATAAAAAGAATCCTGGAAGAGATCAGGGGGCTCCATCCCAAAGCCCGTCACCACTGCTTTGCCTGGCGCCTGGGGTACGAAGGCGAAAACTACCGCGCCAATGACGACGGCGAGCCGTCAGGCTCTGCGGGGAAACCCATACTCAATGCCCTGATATCGTGCGAGGTTACCTTTGCGCTGGTGATAGTGGTACGGTATTTTGGCGGCACCCTGCTGGGCGTGCCCGGACTGATCCATGCCTACAAACAAGCGGCGGCAGAAGCCCTGGTCGCTACAGAAAAAGAGGTGCGTACCATGAATACGCCGGTCAGGATAGACTACGATTTTGAGCAGACCAATGCCGTTATGCAGCTCATCAAAAAATTAAATCTTACGGTAAAAGAGCAGACCTTTGAAGAGCGTTGCGGAGTCGTGCTGGAGGTCAGGAACGCGTATATAGAAAAGATCCGGGAAGAGCTCCGCGACTTCTGGACCATCCGTATACGTGTGCCCGGCGACAAAGACTGATCCGGTACGGAAACCGCCTGCGGGGCACAGTACCGGAAATGCCTGCATAAATTTCTGATTTTATAGAGAAAACTGTACTAATCGTGAATATTGAACGTTGTTTTGAGAAGCCTGAAAATCCTTTAAAAAGGGTATGCCAATTATTTCAATTAAATGCCTTTTGTTTAAAGATTTTTTAAAAAAATAAATATAACTTTGCGTCTTAAATTATAAAAAGTATAAATAGAGGAGCTTAAATGGCCGGATTATTCAATTTTCTCACCAGTGATATTGCCATAGATTTGGGTACTGCTAATACCCTGATTATATATAAAGATCAGATCGTCGTAGATGAACCCTCCATTATCGCCCTGGATAAGGTGAGCGGGAAGGTGCTGGCCATTGGTCACAAGGCCATGCAGATGCACGAAAAGACGAATGAAAACATTAAGACCATTCGTCCGCTGAAAGACGGTGTGATTGCCGACTTTACCGCTGCTGAGCTGATGATCAGGGGTTTGATCAAGATGATCCCTACCGGCAGGAACATGTTCTTCTCTCCTTCACACCGGATGGTCATCTGTATTCCTTCCGGTATTACCGAAGTAGAAAAGAGAGCGGTAAAAGACTCGGCCGAGCATGCCGGCGCCAAAGAAGTATACATGGTGCACGAGCCCATCGCGGCCGCTATCGGTATCGGTATTGATATTGAGCAGCCGAACGGTTCCATGATCGTGGATATCGGCGGAGGTACATCCGAAATTGCCGTGATCGCCCTTTCAGGCATTGTATGTGAATCTTCTGCGCGTATTGCCGGAGACGTATTCACCAAAGACATTGTAGACTACATGCGGAGAGAGCACAACCTGCTGATTGGTGAGCGCTCTGCAGAATTCATAAAAATACAGGTAGGCGCCGCCCTGCCCGACCTCGAGAACCCGCCGGCCGATATAGAGATCCGGGGAAGAGACCTTATGACGGGAATTCCGAAAGAAATCAAGGTTACGTACAGCGAGATTGCCTACGCGCTGGATAAATCCATTTCCAAAATCGAAGAAGCCATTATGCGGGCCCTGGAAATGGCCCCGCCTGAGCTTTCTGCTGATATTTATGAAAACGGAATTTACCTGACCGGTGGCGGGGCACTCCTTCACGGACTGGATAAACGCCTCGAAGTAAAAACCAAGCTGCCTATTCACGTGGCTGACGACCCGTTAAAGGCCGTGGTAAGAGGTACCGGTGAGGTGTTAAAAAATATAGAAAAATACCAAAACGTACTGGTTCAGTAAACGCTCCGGGAAAAGGTATCGTCAGAAATACCGGAAGCTGTCACCCGGTGGCAGCTGCTTCTCAATACCGAAGATGTTTAACAAGTGCGCAAAATGCAGGGCGTGAGAGACGGAGGTGTATACCTGCCCAACGCAGCAGTTTGTGTATTTTTTAAACATCTTCTTATTAACAGATAGTTATGTCGCAGTTACTCGGAATACTTTATAAAAGCCGCCATTTCTTTCTGTTCCTGGCGCTTCAGATCGTTTGCTTTTATCTGATGTCAAAGAACAACGTTTATTGGGACGTGTCTTTTTTCAATACCACCAACAGCATGGTGGCGCGCTCACTGGAAGCATCGCAGAAAGCCAATGAATTTGTGAGCCTCGGGAAAGTGAACGACCAGCTTTCCCAGGAGAATGTCCGGCTCAGGAAACAGCTGACCGACATGCAGGAAATGAGCTCCGGCATTCCCGGCTACAAGCCAGACTCGCTCATGGCGCACCGTTTTGACTACATGGTGGCCAAAGTGGTGGGAAGCACCCATAACCTGACCGATAACTTCATTACCATAGACAAAGGCACCGAAGACGGCATCCGGGCCGGCATGGGCGTGATTTCACCCCAGGGCGTGGTAGGCCAGGTAGCCTATGCCAACAAGCATTACGCCCGGGTATATTCCATTCTCCACTCGCGGCAGATGGTATCTGCCGAGGTGCTTAACCAGAAGCTTCGTGAAAACAATACGGTGGCCCTGGGTATTGCCAAATGGGGCGGTACCAATCCGAACTACATTCAGCTGAATACCGTAGACCGGTTCAAGCCGGTGGCCAAAGGCGACAGCGTGGTGACCTCCCTGCAGAACCCCATATTCCCGCCGTATGTGATGATCGGTAAGATCAGTGAGATCTCCAATACAACCTCAGAGGCATTCCATAACATTACGGTCAGGTTATCGACTGATTTTTCCAGCCTGATCTACGTATATGTAGTGAAGAACAAGTTGATTGAAAGCCAGAAGGAAGCAGAAACAAACCCCGGAATAAAGTGAACACCCAGACCCTCTTAAAAATAGCGGCAAGCATCATTATCTATACCTTACTGCAGGTTTTTATCCTGCGGAACCTGGTATTCTTTGATGTGGCTTTTTGTTTTGTCTACATTTCGGTGATCCTGTTCCTGCCCAGCTCCACGCCCACGTCTACGGCGCTGCTCATTGCATTTGTGACAGGTATCCTGGTCGATATGTTTTACAATACCGCCGGTTTGCACGCTTCCGCCACCGTAATGATCGCCTATATCCGCGGATTTATCCTGAAAGTGCTCTTCCCTACCCGGGGCCTGGAAAACGAGATCGTTATTTCTGTAGAGGGGATGGGCGTGGAGCGCTTCATCCGCTACATTGTCATTCTTACATTCATTCATCATACTTATTTATTTTTTCTGGAAGCAGGAACTTTCAACTTTTTCCTGAATACCTCGCTGAAGATACTGGCCAGCGTTATGTTTTCATCCATTGTCATTTTCCTGCTTCATGTGTATCTAAAAAGCTTACGTAATTCATGAGAGGAGGATTAATTTTGGTTTTGTGCGGGATATTGCTTTCCTGTGCCCGGGACCAGAAAAAAGAAGAGGAGAAAGAAAAACAGCCGGCCGGAGAAAGGCCCTTAAGCGCCGGAGAGATCAGTAAGATACGTAAAGAAATTGATGCCGACAGGAAGTCAAAGCTGCTGGAAGAAGTCTTCAATAAGAAATCAGGCTTTAACGGTACGGTGCTGGTAGCCCAAAGGGGAATTATTTTGCTGGAAAAAGCCACCGGCTTTGCCCATGATACCGTTCCCAACACCATGAACTCCAAATTTCAGCTGGCTTCGCTCTCCAAAACCTTTACGGCGCTGGCCATTATGAAGCTGAAGCAGGAAGGAAAGCTGGGGCTCGACAATACCATCCAGGATTTTTACCCGGACTTCCCCTACCCGGGCATTACCCTCAGAAGCCTGCTTTCGCACCGCTCGGGACTTCCCTACTACCAGTACGAATTTGACAAACGGGTAAGGGCCGGACAGATCTACCCCACTAATCAGCAGATGATGCAGTGGTTTGCCGAAGCAAAGCCCGCTCCGAAAATGCTGAACCTGCCTGACCATTACTTTGCCTACAACAATACCAATTACGCCGTGCTGGGGGCCATTGTAGAAAAGGTTTCCGGGATGCCGTTTGCCCGTTATATGGAAGAAAATATCTTCGGGCCGGCCGGCATGGAGCATACCTTTGCCGGTACCTCTGCCAGTCCGCACCTCAACGAAGACCGGACCTTCGGCTACCAGAACGGCCGGAAGCTGGCCAAAGATTTTTACGACGACATCATTGGCGATAAAGGAATATATTCCACTGCGCCCGACCTCCTGAAATATTATAATGTGCTGAAATCGGGGAGCATCGTTTCCAAAGAAAACCTCAGGGAAATGTATACGCCCAGGAGCTTTGAGCACCCCGGCATACGGAATTATGGTTACGGATTCCGGCTTTGGGTCAATAAGCTGCAGCAAACCGACTATATTTACCATACCGGTTGGTGGAAAGGATACAATACCATTATGTTTTTTGATCTTCGTGAAGACTTTGTCGTCATTTTGCTGAGTAACAAATACAACAGAAGCGTATACAATATCCGGGAAATGGTGGATATCCTTCACGGAGATCACAGGAATTCATCGCTGGAAGAAAACATTCTTGATCAGTAACTGTATATTTGGAAATGCTCTACCGGTTTTTAAAAGTTTACGTCGGAATTATCCTGAAGTTCTTTGTCAAAGACATTAAGATAAACGGTATGGAAAATATCCCTGCCGACAAGGCCGTCATGTTTGCCTCCTTCCATCCGAACTCCTTTCTTGACGCCATCCTGCTCGACTGCATCGTTGACCGGCCGGTGTGGTCGCTGGCCCGGGGAGATGCCTTCAAGCGCGATTGGGTGAGAGACCTGCTGCACAAGCTGTACATGATGCCCATCTACCGCATTTCGGAAGGAAAAGAGAACCTGGACAAGAACGATGAGACCTTTGAAAAATGTTCGGAAGTATTCAGGAATAAAGGACAGGTGCTGATCTTCAGCGAGGGCCTCTGTGCCAACCAGACCGGGCTGCTTCCGCTGAAAAAAGGGACGGCCCGCCTGGCCCTGCAAACCTGGAGCGAGGGAATTGACGTAACCGTTATTCCCACAGCCCTGAACTATAACCAGTTCACACATACCGGGAAAAAAATAGTACTGAATTTTGAAGCTCCGATCCGGAAAGAAGATTTCGCTGACCACCAGGTAACCGGTACCAATGTGCTCCTGTTTAACCGTCAGCTCAAAGACAGCCTGGAGCAGGCCGTGACCCGTGACTTTTCTTTCAGCACCTGGAGACCCGTATTGTATTACCTGGCTTTCCTGGTGAATTTCCCCGTTTACGTGCTACTGGGCTCGGTAGTAAGGCCAAAGACAAAAGGCACCGTTTTCTTCGATTCGGTTTATCTTGCTACTTTGATTTTTGCGCTGCCGGTTTACTGGCTGATCGTGTTTGCGGTCTTAATGTTTTTATTTTAACTTTGTGACCGTATGCTTTCCTATAATTAACGATCCTGAATAATGTCAAATACTTTCCGTCCGAAGAAAAAGGCTGAAAAAGAACCTCAAAAACGTGATGGTAAGCTGATTACAAATGATAACCGGGCTAAATTCCTCGTAGGGGTTTTCCTGATATTCTTCACTTTTTTTCTGCTGATCTCCTTTTTCTCTTACCTGTTTACAGGAGCTGCCGACCAGGATATCGTACAGGGTTCACTGAGTGAGCTGGCCGGTAACACTGACGTCAAAACCGATAACGTGCTGGGCCTGCTGGGGGCCAAGATTTCCCACTGGTTTATTTATGTCTGGTTTGGGATATCGTCTTTCCTGATCCTGCTTCCCCTGTTCCTGACAGGCTTCCGTTGGGTTTTCAACGAAGACCTTTTTAAGCTGAATTTATACCGGCTGTTCCTGGGATCCGTATTTTACATGTTTTTCTTTTCGCTCTTCCTGGGATACTTTGTTCATATTTTTGACCTGAGCACCACCACGCTCTCCGGCCGGGTAGGGCTGCATGCCAATGAGATGCTCCATTCGCTCATGGGTTACGGAAGCCTCCTGCTGATCCTGCTGATCCTGGTGGCCTGGATGATTTTTTTCCATGGATTTACCGAGATAGACGACTACCTGCTGAGCAGCTACCTGCCTAAGAAGCGGAAAGGCTATAAGCCCCGGGCAGTCACCGAAGAAGCTGACGAAATAGAAGAAGAGCGGCCGGCCCCCATTCAGAAGACAGAGCGCGAAGAGGAAATCTTTGAGCCTTCATCGCTGCCTAAGGAGCCTTTCAAAGGGCCGGATGTTACCTTTACGGTAGAAGCCCCTGAGCAGGCCCGTGCAGAAGACATACCCGTAACCGCCGAAGAGCCGGAAGGAGACCTGGTGGCGGAATACGGAGAATACGACCCCAAGCTTGACCTTTCTTCCTACCAGTACCCGCCGCTCAGCCTGCTGGCCGAGTATGGAAATACGGGCTCGCAGGTAACCCAGGAAGAGCTGGAAGCCAACAAGAACCGGATCGTGGAAACGATCAATAACTTTTCGATAGGTATCTCCTCCATCAAAGCCACCATTGGCCCTACAGTTACCCTGTACGAAATTGTTCCCGATGCCGGCGTGCGGATTTCCAAGATCAAAAACCTCGAAGATGACATTGCGCTGAGCCTGTCGGCCCTGGGTATCCGGATCATCGCCCCTATGCCGGGCAAAGGAACCATCGGTATTGAAGTGCCCAACAAAAAACGGGAAATGGTCTCCATGAAATCGATCATGGCCACCGAGAAATTCCAGAAGGCCGGCTTTGAGCTGCCGGTTATCCTGGGCAAAACCATATCCAACGAAATATTTGTGGCCGACCTGGCCAAGATGCCGCACCTGCTGATGGCCGGGGCCACCGGCCAGGGGAAATCGGTAGGCTTGAATGTGATCCTGACCTCCCTGCTTTACAAGAAGCACCCTTCCGAAGTAAAATTTGTGCTGGTAGACCCCAAAAAAGTGGAGCTTACCCTGTTTAATAAAATTGAGCGGCATTTCCTGGCGATGCTTCCTAACGCAGAAGAAGCCATTATTACCGACACCAAGAAAGTGATCAATACGCTGAATTCGCTGTGTATTGAGATGGATCAGCGGTACGACCTTCTGAAAGACGCCAGCGTGCGCAATGTGAAGGAATACAACGCCAAGTTCATCAAACGGAAGCTTAACCCGGAAAAAGGGCATAAATACCTGCCGTACATTGTGCTGGTGATCGATGAGCTGGCCGACCTCATGATGACGGCCGGTAAAGAAGTGGAGCAGCCCATTGCCCGCCTGGCCCAGCTGGCCCGGGCCATTGGCATACACCTGATTGTGGCCACCCAGCGACCTTCGGTTAACGTGATCACCGGTCTGATCAAGGCCAACTTCCCGGCGCGGCTTTCGTTTAAGGTAACGGCCAAGGTAGACTCACGCACCATTATGGATACCGGCGGCGCTGAGCAGCTGGTCGGAAACGGCGATATGCTGCTTTCTACCGGCTCGGAGATGATCCGCCTGCAGTGTCCTTTTGTAGATACGCCTGAGGTAGAAAGCATCTGTGAGTTTATCGGAGACCAGCGGGCCTATCCTTCGGCCTATCTCCTTCCGGAATATTACGGCGACGACGAGCCGGATACGCCTGATTTTGACCCTTCAGAGCTGGATCCGCTGTTTGAGGAGGCCGCCCGCCTGCTGGTCATTCATCAGCAGGGAAGCACCTCGCTGATCCAGCGGAAAATGAAGCTGGGCTATAACCGCGCCGGCCGCATTGTTGACCAGCTGGAAGGAGCCGGTATCCTCGGACCTTTTGAAGGGTCGAAAGCCCGCGAGGTGCTGGTGAAAGACCTGGAACACCTGGAAGAGATCTTACGGAGCCTGAAAAGATAGTGTTAATAATTCTTAACGGGCTAAACCCCGGCGGCCTGTCCGGGTCTAAATCATAACAAAGCACTGCAGATTATGAAAAAGCTACTGATTTTACTCCTTGTTCTGACAGCCGTTTCCCGGGCCCCCGGCCAGAAGGCGGCCGATATTTTAAGTGCCGTGAGCCGGAAATACGCCTCGTTTACCTCCTACTCGGCCGGGTTCAGAGTTTCGGGAGCTGAAAAGTATACCGGCACATTGCTGGCCAAAGGAAAGATGTATAAGATCAGCTACGGCGGACAGGAGATGTACAACAACGGGAAAGAGGTGTATACCTACATTGCCGAAACCAACGAGGTCAACATTACCACCTATAATGAGGGGGATGAAAGCGATATTTCGCCCAATGCTATTTTCAATCTTTACAAAAAAGGCTACGCGTCTTCGTACAAGAACGAGGTGACGCTGGCCGGTAAAAAATATGACGTGGTGGTATTAACCCCCAAAACCCGGTCATCTATAGCGAAAATTGAGCTGACCATCGGCAAGGCCGACAAGCTGATCTCGTCATGGACGGTATACGACAAATCAGGGGCCACCACCTATACCATCACCGGTTTCAAACCCGATATTACGATAGCCGATTCTGCTTTTACGTTTGATAAAAGCAAATATCCCAAAGTGGAGGTCGTTGATCTCCGTTAAAGCTTAACGGTCTTAAATACCTGGTACCCGCCCGGGGTTTTTACGCTCAGGATGTACGGGCCGGCTTCCAGCTTTTGGGTGCCGATCGCGTATTCTTCGGTACCCGTACGGCTAAAAGTAAGCGGGATCTCCCTGCCGTCACGGGCAATGGCCGTGATGGCCTCTACTTTCCGCGCCGTTCGGATAAAAACATCTTCTGTGCCAAACGGGTTGGGGAATACCATTCCGCGGGTATCCGGGGCTTCTGAGAGGACCGGTGCCCCGGTAATGCGGGCCACAGGGCTGTATTCCGACTCTGACTTTTCCGACATCCGTTTAACCCGGTATTCCAGGGTGCCGGCCAGAGGAGAGGCCAGCGCATCTTCATACCGGTCTGCACCGCTCAGGGTGGCCAGTACCCGGAAGTCCTGCCCCTCACCCGCGCGTTTTTCCAGTATATACGTATCTTTTTCCCGGAAGACCAGCTGTATCCGGTTATCAGTAATAGCCTTTGCCGAAACAATTTCCGGCCGCTGGAGAGCATCGGTTACCGGTATCTTGTAAAATGACATGGCGCGCAGCCCGCGGCTGTTGGTCAGGTGGGCTTCCTGCACGGGAGGGTTAAATGCAGAATAAGAAGGCAGGTAGGTAACGTACCCGTCGTTAATGCCCCATTTTAAGGAAAGGTAAACCCGGTTCCTGTCGGCCCGGCCCTTCACCACGATATCATCGGTGTAGGCGGTGGTGGTATTCACATAAAAATAGTCTTCCATCTTCCATGTAAAACCGTTGACCGTCCGGGCCTCCGGGTATACCATCTTCTGGTCTTCTTCAAAGACCAGGATAAGGGTATCACGCGATGGCGTGATAAGTATTTTCTGAATGTCGGGCGGGTGAACCTCTGCGTTGTCCTTCCCGCCGTAAATGTCGCGCCCCAGTAAGGGTAACAGCTCTTCAGCCGCTTTTTTATAGCCTTCAAGCGTATAATGCACATCGTCAGAAAGGGGCAGGGCATGCATATTGGTGGTTTCTATATTGTCAAACCGGTAGCGGGTAGAGCGCATGTATTCTCTCAGCTGGCCGGCTTCTTCCATCTGGTTACAGTATAGTATGCCGGTTTGTATATTGTAGAAACGGGTGTATCCTTTATAATCCCGGGAGATCTGGCCATACAGCTGCTCAAAATGAAACGGGTAGTCTTCGATGTCGCGATACCAGTTACAGGTTTCCGCTTCTCCCTGGCGCCAGATGATAGCTCTGACTTTGCCAAGTGCCCCGGCTTTTTTTACGCGGGAATACAGGCGGCCGTAATACGAGTCTGTGCGGGTGTGGGTTTCGTCGGGGTTAATGAGAGAAACCAGGTTGGCACCGCCCACACTGCCGTTCAGCACACAGGTGGGGATACCGTAACGGGCCAGGATAAGCGACTGGAGGTGCAGCCCCACCACGCCTACGGATGCATAAGGCTGATGCGCACGGTACCATTTCATGGCCTCCGGCTTTCCCGGGTCGGGGGTGTCGTAGTTCCGGAGAAGGCGGGTGTCGGTCTGCTTCTCCATGTCGTCAATGCCTACCAGCGCTTTTATATTGGATTGCCCGTAAAGAATGATAAAATCGCCGCAAACAATTCCTTCCCGGGTTAAAACGGTTTCTTTCTTTTCATTTTTATCCTGGAGAATGACCTTAAAATCGTACTCGGCGGGTTGGGCCGTGATCTCCTGCCGGAAATCGAAGCTGACCGAGTCGGTGGCAGAAAAATCAGCGGTCAGTGTACGGATCAGCTTCTTTTCTTCTGATACCTCCAGGATGGCCCGGGTATAATTTTTCCGGGCAAGCTTTCCCGAAATAACCACCAGGGCTTTGTTTTGAGCATCTCTCGGGTACAGCTGCAGGTCTTCAGGAGCAGCGGTAAACGTCACCTGGGCAAGGCCCGGAACAGAAAAGAGCAGCAGGGTAATACACATCCGGAGGAGGCCGCCTTCCGGTATTCGGGTATGGGGTGATTTCATAATAGGGCAGAGAACAGGAAGGCAATTTACGGCCTGAACGGGTTTATACCGTTATACAGGAGCAAATTGTTTTCTCAGAGTTGGATTTCCCCATGAAAAACTGGTAAAATTTTAATTGGAATTCTGTTTGCATAATCAGCAGGGAAAGACTAGATTTGTAATTAGTATGCTTGCATACTAATTTATATGATCAAATCTTTCATTTATGAAACGAACTATTAAGAAAGTAGCTGTGCTGGGAGCCGGTATCATGGGGAGCCGTATTGCCCTTCATTTTGCCAATATCGGTGTAGACGTGCTGCTGTTGGATATGGTGCCCAAAGAACCTACGGAGGAAGAAAAGGCGAAAGGCCTGGATCTGGGCAGTCCGCTGGTGCGTAACCGGATCGTCAACAGCCTGTACCAGTCGGCCGTTAAGGCCAGCCCTTCGCCCATTTACAGCCAGAAGTCGCTGGAGCGGGTTACCCTGGGTAATTTTGACGACAACATGCCCGAAATCAAAGCGGCTGACTGGGTGATTGAGGTGGTTGTGGAGAAGCTCGAGATCAAAAAACTGATATACGATAAGGTAGAACAGTACCGTAAGCCGGGTACACTGGTAACGTCCAACACATCGGGTATTCCTATTCACCTGATGTCGGAAGGCCGGAGCGAAGATTTTCAGAAACATTTCTGTGGAACACACTTCTTCAATCCGCCACGGTACCTGGCCCTGCTGGAGATCATTCCCGGGCCTGAAACAGAACCGGAGATCATTGATTTCCTGATGAGCTACGGTGACCTCTTCCTGGGTAAGCGTACGGTACTGTGTAAAGATACCCCGGCCTTTATTGCCAATCGCCTGGGCATTTACGCCCTGGTTCAGACCATCCGGGCTACCGAAGAGCTGGGCATGACCATTGAAGAAGTAGATAAGCTGACCGGTCCGGTAATCGGACGCCCGAAATCGGGTACCTTCCGTCTTTCGGATGTGGTAGGCCTGGATACCACGGTAAACGTGTGCAGGAACCTCCTGGCTATCCTGAAAGACGATGAATCGAAAGACGCCTTCCAGCTGCCGGACATTGTGGCTCAGCTGATGGAGAAAAACTGGCTGGGCGATAAGACCGGGCAGGGCTTCTATAAGAAAATCAAAGACGAAAAGGGGAAATCGGTGATTTTGGGGCTGGACTTCAAAACCCTGGAATACCGCCCGGCAGACAAGGTGAAAATTGCCGCCCTGGATGCCGTAAAAGGAATAGAGAGCATACCGGAGAAAGTGGCCGTTCTGCTGAAAGATAAGAGCAAAGCGGGCGACTTCTACCGCAAAACCTTTACCGATGCCTTTCAGTATGCCTCCAACCGTATTCCCGAAATATCAGACGAGCTCTATAAGATCGACGATGCCATTACGGCGGGCTTCGGCTGGCAGGTGGGGATATTTGCTACGGCAGACGCCATCGGGGCCCGGGCCTTTACCGCGCTTTGCGAAAGTGAAGGCCGGAAGCCTGCGCAGTGGGTGTACGACATGATCGCTGCCGGGCACGATACTTTTTACAAAATTGAAAACGGGAAGAAGCTGTATTACGATATCCCGTCGAAATCCTATAAGGCCATTCCCGGAACCGAAGGCTTTATCATCCTCGACAATATCCGGAAAACCAATGTGGTCTGGAAAAACCCGGAAGCTTCGATCTTTGACCTGGGCGACGGTATCCTGGGCGTGGAATTCCAGTCGAAAATGAATACCCTGGGCTCCGGGCCTATTGAAGCGCTGAATAAAGCCTATGCGCTGGCCGAAAAAGACTTTCGCGGACTGGTGGTTGGGAACGACAGCACCCAGGCCTTTTCTGCCGGTGCTAACCTGGCCATGCTGTTTATGTATGCCGTAGAGCAGGAATACGACGAGATCGACCTCATGATCGCTACCTTCCAGGAAACCATGATGCGGGCCCGCTATTCATCGGTGCCTGTGGTTACGGCGCCGCATTCGCTGGCCCTGGGCGGAGGCTGCGAGCTGAACCTGCACGCCGACAAGGTGGTGGCGCATGCCGAGCTCTACATGGGCCTGGTGGAACTGGGCGTAGGGCTGATCCCTGCGGGTGGCGGAACCAAAGAAATGGCTTTACGGTGCTCAGACATGTACCAGCCGGGCGATACCGAGCTGAATATACTGCAGGCCGCCTTTATGAATATTGCGCAGGCCAAAGTTTCTACGTCTGCCCAGGAAGCGTTTGAGATGAATTACCTTAAAACGGGCCGCGACCAGGTGGTGCTGAACCGGAGCCGGCTGATTGCGGAGGCCAAGCAGGCCGCTGTTGAGCTGGCTGAAAACGGGTATACGCAACCCATTCGCCGGACCGATGTTAAAGTACAGGGGAAAACGGGGATTGCCTTGTTCAAGGCGGGGATCAAATCCATGCGCATGGCCAATTATATTACAGACCACGACGCGCTGATTGCCGAAAAGCTGGCTTATGTAATTTGCGGCGGTGACCTCAGCTACCCGCAGCAGGTTAGTGAAAAATACCTGCTCGAGCTGGAGAGAGAGGCCTTCCTGTCGCTCTGTGCCGAAAGAAAAACCATGGAGCGTATGCAGGGCATTATCAGCGGCGGCAAAGCACCAAGGAACTGATTTAAGTGAACAATGAACAACTAACAGTGAACAGTTAATTGTGAGGTTAAAAACGTTAAAACTAGAAATTATACTATGGACGCATACATTATAGACGGTTACCGGTCACCGGTAGGAAAAGCCCCCAGAGGGGTCTTCAGGTTTACCCGCCCGGATGACCTGGCCGCTGACGTGATCAAACACCTGCTAAGTAAAAATCCGGCGGTAGATCCGGCCCGGGTAGATGACCTGATCGTAGGGAACGCCGTGCCCGAGGCCGACCAGGGCATGCAGATGGCCCGCTACATCTCGCTGCTTGCGCTGGGGAAAGAAGTGCCGGGCATTACCATTAACCGTTACTGCGGCAGTGGTGTGGAGGCCGTGGCTATGGCCGTGGGCAAAATCCAGGCCGGTATGGCAGATATTATTATTGCCGGCGGTACAGAATCGATGTCGCTGGTGCCTACCACCGGCTACAAAACGGCCCTGAATTACGATATCGCCACTTCCCACCCCGATTACTACATCGGTATGGGCCTTACGGCCGAGCAGGTGGCGCAGAAATACGGGATCAGCCGCGAAGAGCAGGATGAATTTGCCTTCAACTCTCACCAGAAGGCCCTTAATGCGCAGAAAGAAGGCTACTTCGACAGTGGAATGGTGCCCATTACAGTGAAAGAAACCTATTTTGATGCGGCCACAGGCAAGAAGAAAACCAAAGAATACACGGTCACCAAAGATGAAGGCCCGCGTGCAGGCACAAGTGTAGAGGCCCTCTCCAAGCTAAAGCCGGTGTTTGCAGCCGGCGGCAGTGTAACGGCAGGTAACTCTTCCCAGACTTCTGACGGTGCGGCCTTCCTGCTGGTTGCTTCTGAACGGGCGGTGAAAGAGCTGAACCTGAAACCCATAGCCCGCCTGGTTTCGTATGCGGTAGCCGGGGTAGAACCCAGTCTCATGGGTATCGGCCCGGTAGAGGCCATTCCGAAGGCGCTGAAGCCGGCCGGCCTGAAGCTGGACGATATCGACCAGATCGAGCTGAATGAAGCGTTTGCCGCCCAGGCATTGGCCGTGGTAAGAGAAACGGGCATCGATCAGTCGAAACTCAACCCGAACGGCGGGGCTATCGCCTTAGGCCATGCCTTAGGCTCTACGGGCGCCCGGCTCTCTGTTCAGATCCTGAATGAAATGAAACGCCGGGGTCAGAAATACGGTATGGTGACGGCCTGTGTGGGCGGTGGCCAGGGCGTGGCGGGCATCTATGAGATGCTGTAAAGCGATTGATGTTATGATATTTTGGATAGGGGCGCCGTGTGCGCCCCTTTTTTAGTTTATATTTTAATAATTATGTCTGATAAATCGAGGGGTGAACCAGAGGAGAGGTTAAGCATGAAAATTGAACCAATATTTCTTTTACCTAACCCTAAAACGGTTGGTAGTTGTCTACCTGTTTATATTTGAATCCGAAGCTGGTTGACGTAACTGATAGACCGTTTTCCCGGATCACTGCTTATATACTTTCCCGTCTTTCATGACAAATGTTACGTTCATGAGGGTGGCCACATGGGTTTCCGGGTTTTCATCTACTGCAATGATATCAGCCAGTTTCCCGGGTGAGATGCTCCCGATCTGGTCCTGCATTTCAAGAACTCCGGCATTGACTGCTGTAGCCGTTTTCAAGGCTTCCATAACGGGCATCCCGGCTTCGGTCATATAAATAAATTCTTTGGCATTGTATCCGTGAGGGAAGACCCCGGCATCGGTTCCGAATGCGATATGTACCCCGGCTTGGTAAGCCCGGGCAAATGCTGCCTGGATCAGAGGGCCTGTTTCCAGCGCTTTTTTGGCGACGAACGGATGATAATAACCCGGAACCCTGGCCGAGTCAGCCACCGTTTTCCCTGCAATAATCGTTGGCACCAGGTAAGCTCCTTTTTCCTTAAAAAGCGCTATGCATTCGTCATCCAGGAAAGTACCGTGCTCTATCGTTCTTACACCTGCCCTAAGTGCCCGTTTTATACCTTCTGTACCGTGCGCATGTGCTGCTACCCCAAAGCCGTAATCGTTTGCCGTAGAAATGATAGCATCAAGCTCGTCATCCTGGAATTGAGGTGCTTTTCCGCTCCTGGCAATGCTCAGGACACCCCCGGTAGCCGTAATCTTGATCCAGTCGGCTCCATCCTGGTAGCGTTTCCTGACGGCTTTTCTTGCTTCATCGGCTGAATTTACCACTCCGTCAGCCCTGTTTCCCTGCAGGGCCAGACCGTTACCTATCCCATTGGAAGGGTCGGCGTGCCCGCCGGTGGTAGCGATACTTTTCCCCGCTGTCAGGATCCGGGGTCCGTCTACCAGGCCTTTATTAATGGCGTTTTTCAACGCAATGTTCACTCCGCTTCCTCCCAGATCGCGCACGGTGGTAAACCCGGCCATGAGCGTGGTCCGGGCATGCTTCTGGGCTTCGTAAGCCACATCGGCCTCGTTAGACTGAATCCTCCGCTGAAACTGGTCTTTAGAGGTTTCTCCTTCCAGGTGAACGTGCATGTCTATCAGGCCGGGCAGCACATATTTCCTGCTTAAGTCCACGATGGTTTCCCCGGGAGCGGCTTTCGTGAAACCGGAGCTCACCGCTGTAATCTTATTCTTTTCCACGGTGACGGTTACATTTTTCCGGATTTCTCCCTTTTCCGTGTCAATTAAGGCACCACAATGCAAAAGTGTTTTCTGAGCCCATGCCGGTACAGAAAGAAGCAACAGAGGGAGGAAAAATTTTTTCATGATCGGGTTTTTTATCAAAGATACAAAGACAGGGTCAAATTGTAAAACCACCCCTGGATGATTTAAAAGGGCGGTGCTTCTATTTATAGCTGAGCCCCATCAAAATAAAAAACAGGATGGGCAGACTCGCTAAAAAAACACTTAGCCACCCCCAGAAGCGCCCTTTGTATTTACGGGGCTGATCGCCGATCCTGACCAGGCTGGCAATGCCCAGCGATGCGCCTGCTGCGAGGAGGATTAACAGGATAACAGGGTTAATGCGGTAAAGATTATAGTTGCCTAACAGGCCCGCCACGGCGGTTGTTGCGGCTGCGGCGCCAATGGTCCCCATAGGTTCTGTTTTTCGGCGATCAGGGATAGAATCGGGTTGGATGGCTTCCCGGTAAAAGCGGGCTTCCGGCGACGGTTGCGGCAGAACCTGTACCTCATTTACGGCCAGGCTTTCCGGGCTTATCGTGCTGATTTCGCCTGGAATTACCCGGGGCTGATCGTTGATTACCGGGCTTTCCGGTACAGTAAGCACCGGCTCTCTCTTCAGACCCGGATAGTCGATAGAAGAAGAAGGCATAAAAGCCGTTGGCCGTACCTGGCACGAGCCCAGCGTTAAACAGCAGATTAAAATCAGCCCATGTCGCATATGGTAATAATAATTATCCCCGAAACTTTTACGAATATGTAAAAATTCCGGGGATAATCCGACTTATCCGGCTATTCTTTTAAGAGATTGCGGGGTACCAGGGCTTAATCCACATAAATCGACCCCGCAGAGGTCCGCATCTTTACCGATTTCCCGCCGCCGTTCACGCGTCCGTTCACTTTCCCTTCTTTTAGGGTGTTGGATACTTTGGCCAGCTTATCGCTGTAAACGCGGTTTCCTTTCAGGTCCAGGTCCATGCCTTCGTTGAAGGGCAGATCCACCCTGATGGAGCCGGCGCTGGTGCTCAGGGTTACGAAGTCTTTGATGGCCACGATATTGCCTTCAATGCCGCCTCCTGAGGTGCTGCCGTTGATATTACCTTCCACATTGGCAAATTTAATGCTTCCGCCGCTGGTAGATATGTTCAGGTCTCCGTTGATATCGTTGGCCCGGATAGAGCCGCCGCTGGTAGTGCCTTTGATGTTTCCTTTCAGGTTGGAGAAGTTCAGGCTTCCTCCTGAAGTGGTCAGCCTGATCTGGCCGTCAGAGTTGTCTGCCGTGATGCTGCCGCCACTGGTAGACAGGCTGATATCACCGCTCAGCTGGTTCATTTTGATGGAGCCTCCTGACGTGGAGCCTTTGATGTTCCCCCTGAGATCTTCAAGGTTCATGGAGCCGCCGGAGGTTTTAAAGCCCAGGTTCCCGTTCAGCTTTGACAGGGTGATGCTTCCGCCTGAGGTAGACAGGTCGGTATCTACCTTTTCGGGAGAGTCGATCTCAAACCCGATCGACAGGCGGTTCGAGTTGTTCCACGAGAAATTTTCTTTTTTAGGCTTCGCCGAACAGATCAGCGTGCCGTCGCTTACCTTCACTTCTAAAATGTAGTTTTCCAGGCGCTCCCGGATCTCCTTCTCTGAAAGCTTGGTATTCCAGCTGTTTGAGCGGATAAAAACCTTTACTTTAGGCGTTGAAGCTCCGCCGTTTACTTTAATAGAGCCGCCGGATGTGCTTACGTCCAGGCGGTTGATGCGCTGACCCGAAAAGTCTTTTACCATATACGGTTCGATGTTCTGAGCGATAGCTACGCTCCCGCTGAACACCAGTGCTAAAAAGAGATTAAGTATTTTCATATAGTATTGTTTTTTGTAGAAGATGCAGAATCGTCAGAAATGGTTGCACAGATTGTAAAAAAAACGCGGAGAGTTTAGTAGGTTTGTCGTTCTTTCCTTAAAAACAAATGAAAAATATCAATATAGACGGAATATATAAGGCTGCCGAGCGACTCTCAGACGTAGCCATAAAAACACCTCTGACCCGGAACAAGAACCTTTCAGACCTGTACGAAGCCAATATTTACCTGAAGAGAGAAGACCTGCAGGTGGTACGGTCCTATAAGATCAGGGGGGCGTATAACAAGATGGCGTCATTGGGGAAAGAGCAGCTGGCTCAGGGGGTGGTATGCGCCAGCGCAGGAAACCATGCTCAGGGGGTAGCCTATGCCTGCCATAAGATGGGTGTGAAGGGCACCATTTTTATGCCGACCACCACACCGGCCCAGAAGATCAGGCAGGTGAAGATGTTTGGAAAGAAATGGGTGGATATTGTGCTGGCCGGCGATACCTATGACGACTCTTACGAGGCCGCACAGAAGTTCAACGGTGCCGTGTTTGTACATCCTTTTGACGACATCCAGGTGATTGAGGGGCAGGGAACCGTAGGACTGGAAATCTTTAAGGAACTGGATGTGAAGGTAGATTACCTGGTCTTTGCCATCGGTGGTGGCGGACTGGCCTCGGGGGTTTCTACCGTTTTCCGCACATTGAGCCCCTCCACCCGGCTGATCGGTGTGGAGCCGGAAGGGTCGCCTACGTTAAAAACTTCTCTTGATAACGGCCGGGTAACCCCTTTAGAGCACATTGATAAATTTGTAGACGGCGCAGCGGTCAAGAAGGCCGGCGAGATCACGTTTGAGATTGTGAAGGAGAATATAGACGATATCCTGCTGATACCGGAAGGGAAGGTCTGCTCAACGATCCTGAAGCTATATAACGAGGAAGCCATTGTGGCAGAGCCTGCCGGTGCGCTGAGCATTTCCGCCCTCGACTTCATGAAAGAAGATATCCGGGGGAAAAACGTGGTCTGCATCATCGGGGGAGGAAATAACGACATCACCCGGACGGAGGAGATCAAAGAACGCTCGCTCATTTATGAAGGGCTGAAGCATTATTTCATTGTGCGGTTCCCGCAACGCTCCGGAGCCCTTAACGAGTTCCTGGGCAAAGTGCTGGGCCCTACGGTGGATATTGTGTTCTTCGAATATTCTAAAAAAACCGCCCGCGAAAAAGGCCCGGCGCTGATTGGTGTGGAGATTCCCCGCAGAGAAGACTTTGCACCGCTGATTGAGCGAATGAACGAGCATAAGGTTAAATTTACCTACATCAACGATAAGCCCGACCTGTTTGAATTCCTGATCTGACCCGCGTTTTAACCTTAATTAACCTTACATTAAAGTTGATTAACCCTGCCGCATGGTTCAGGGATATAACTTTGTACCCGATAAACTTTGTAAACGTATTCTATGAAAAAACTGATTACACTGGTGCTGGCGTTTGTCATGCATTATGCAGCGCAGGGCCAGACTTTAAAAGGACAGGTAAAAGGCCAGGACGGTGCTTTCCTGGTGAACAGCACCGTTATGTTGCTGGATACCAAAGACTCTACCATGCTGTCTTTTACAAAAACAAAAGAAAACGGGCTTTTCGAGGTTAAAAGTTCGGGTAAGGGCGATGTGCTGCTCCAGGTAAGCAACGTAGGCTATGAGAAATTCCTGCGGTATATTTCGCTTACCGGTGCAGACCAGAACCTGGGCGTGATCACCCTGGATTCGGCCACCCGTGAGCTGGCCGAACTGGTAGTGAAGGGCGAAAGGGCTGCTGTAGGGGTCAATAAAGATACCGTAGAATTCAATGCGGGCTCTTTCAAGGTGCAGGAGAATGCCATGGTGGAAGAGTTGCTGAAGCGTATGCCGGGTATGGAAGTAGACCGCGAAGGGAACGTGACCGCACAGGGGAAAAACGTGACCCGTATCCTGGTAGACGGGAAGGAGTTTTTTGGAAGAGACCCTAAAATGAGCACCAAAAATATTCCTGCCAATGCCATTGATAAGGTACAGGTTTTTGATAAGAAATCAGACCGGGCCGAGTTTACAGGCATTGATGACGGGGAAGAAGAAACCACCATTAACCTGAAGCTTCGGGCCGATAAGAAGAACCTGGGCTTTGGCCGTTTTGTGGCGGGTGCCGGCGTAGACGGAAACAGCAAGTCGCGGTATAACCTGGGAGCAAATTATTACACGTTTAAAAACGGGAACCAGCTATCGTTTATCGGGAATGCCAACAATATTAACGAACAAAGCTTTTCTACCTCTGACTTCTCCATGGCCGGCATAGGCCGCGGGGGTGGCGGTATCAGCTTTGGCGGTGGCGGCATGGGTCTTGGCAGAACCGGCCTGATGCGGAATATCTCGGGAGGTCTGAATTTTAACAATAAGCTGAGCCCGAAAACCGAAATTAACGGGAGCTATTCGTACACCAATACCAACCTGTTTACCACAAGAGAGAGCACCACGGAAAGTGTGATAGGTACGCTGGAAACGAACGGTAATGCCGGATCACAGCAAAATACTGAGAGCGACTCGCACCGGCTGAATGTGACCCTGAACAACAAGATCAACGATAAAAACTCTATCCGCTGGATCAACCGTGTGGATTACCGGAATAACACGGGTAATACGCTCAGCGAAAGTGAAGAATACCTCAAATCAACCGGCGAGCTCAGGAACAGCACAGACCGGATGAATACCTCTAAGGGCAACAGTTTCGGACTGACCTCCCAGGCGCTGTATCGCAAGGCATTTGCCCGGAGAGGACGTTCCTTCACCACTAACCTTACCCTGGGGATCAATAACGGCGACACTGACGGTACCCTGGTTTCACATAACGGCCTTTTTGATTCAAACACCGGTAGCATAGCGTATACCGATCTGAACCAGGTGAATAACCAGATCAGCCGGAAGTTTACAATGGGTGCAGAGGTTTCGTATACCGAGCCTTTGAATTCAACCAATTTCCTGGAATTTAACTACTCGTACCAGAAGGTAAATAATGACCTGGATAAGAGTGTGTATAACGTGAAAGAAACGGGTAATACCCTGGATACTACTTTAAGTAACCGGTACAACAACGACTACGTGTATAACCGGGCCGGACTGAGCTACCGGATCAGCAAGGACAAATGGAACGGGAACATTGGAGCGGCTATCCAGGATTCCAAACTGGAAGGTGACCTGATCCTGAGAAACGAAACCATCCGGAAACGGTTCACTAACCCGGTATTTACCGGCCGTGTGCGGTATTCCATCAGCTCGGCCCGCTCTATGGACCTGAGCTACAATACCAACATTTCAGAGCCGTCAATGACCCAGCTGTCGCCGGTTCCGGATAACTCAAACCCGCTGAACATATTTGTGGGTAACCCGAACCTGAAGCCGCAGTATTCGCAACGGCTGAACCTGAACTTCCGCGATTTTAACCAGCTGAAGTTTACTAATTTCTTTGTAACAGCCGGCCTGAACTTTACCGATGATAAAATTACCAATAAGGTGATTTACGATGAGGTAACCCTGGCACAGACCCGTACGCCCATCAACTACGGTAACGATGTTTCGGTTAACGGTAATATCAACTACGGTTTCCGGGTGAGGGCGATCAATACCCGCTTCTCTCTTAATTCCAATGTGAACTACGGCCGGTCAATGACCCTGATCAACAATATCGATAACATTACGAAAACCTTACGGAATGGAAATTCGATCCGGGCCGACTTTATGCCGGGAGATAATTTTAACATGGGTGTAAGTACAAGGCTGACCTTTAATAACTCGAAATACTCCCAGAATACCCAGCTGAACCCCAGCTATATGAACCAGGATTACACCGGTGACCTGCAATGGATACTCCCGAATGTGTTTACCCTGACCAGCTCACTGGATTATTCGATCTACCGGTATGCTACCAGCAACGAGGTGCAGCGCATCCCGATCTGGAACGCGGCATTGCTGAGGCCGGTATTGAAAAACAAGCGGGGAGAGATCAAGTTCTCTGTAAATGACCTCCTGAATAAAAACCAGGGGATAACACAAACCGCCAGCGGGAATACGTTTACAGAAGAGAGGACCAACGCCCTGGGACGCTATTTTCTGTTTACCTTTACCTATAACCTGAACGGTGGAATACAGGGAAATATCCGCCAGGGCGGTGGCGGACCAAGAATAATCGGAGGATAAATTTATAAAACAATGAAAAAGATAATCATTACAGCATTTGCCGGGTTGCTTATGGGAGCAACCGCCCAGGCACAAACATTTGAAGGCGTAGTTAAATACAACCGCGTGAATGACCCGTCGATACGGTTTGCAAACAACCCCAATGCCGACCGTATGCGGGCCCAGTTCGGGAACATGGCCGAGCAGGCCCGGAGACCCATCATTTATGAGCTGACCGTAAAAGGCGAGGAGTCGGTATTTAAGATAGATGCCCGGCAGGATCCGGGAGAGAATACCGTGGTGATTAACGGCGAGAGCCGGTCGTTTACCCGGCGGCTGCCCAAAGACGAAACCTATTATAATGTATCGGATAAAACCTATAAAAGGTACGAAGAATACGCGCAGCAACCTTTCCAGCTGTCGGGGGATTTTGAAAACCTGCGCTGGAAGGTAGACCCTGTAAGCACCCGTGAGATTCTGGGATACACCTGTATGAAAGCTACGGCCAGTGAGACGGAGAACAGGACCATCCCTTCGTTTGAAGACGGGAAAATGAACATGAGAGATACGGTCATCACCAACCAGATTGTGGCCTGGTTTACTGACGGCATCGCTTCTAATGTGGGCCCGGATAAATATAACGGCCTTCCCGGCCTGGTACTGGGTGTGGAAATTAATAACGGAGAGGTAACTTATACGGCTACGAATATCGAAAAGAAGACGGTTACCGATGCGGATATGAAGATCAACTCCAAAGGGAAAAAGGTGACCCGCGAGCAGCTGGATAAGCTGAAGAAAGAGCACCAGGCTGAGCAAATGAAGAACTTCAGGGGTGGCCCGGCAGCAGGAGGCCGCCCGATGATCATTATGGGAGGAGGGAATTAAATGAAAAGCAGCCAGAATACCACCGCACTTGTACTGATGGCAGCCAGCGTTTTGTTGCTGGCTGCCTCGCAGTATTTCTGGCTGAAAAGCGAGTATAAAGAACACAAACGGGCATTTTACAGCAATTCTGACCTCTTGTTTAAGGAAACCGTGCGTACCATTGAAGATTCGCTGGTTTCCCGGATTGTCACCCATGAATTTTTTAACCGGCCGGATGAGAAGCAGGAGCCGCCCCGGAAAAAGACCGTGGTAATAAAGCAGCCTCCCCGGCTGCGGGTTCTTCGCCAGGCTTCTTTCCAGGCCGATACCATGGTCAGGGTAGAAGGCATTGACCTGGCCCATTTACGCACCGATTCTTCCGGGTCGGTCATTTTGAACGACTCAGGAGTAATTAACCTGATCCTCCGGTCGAGGAAGCAGGAGGATACCCTGAACCGGCTGAAAAGGGTGATTGCACAAATCCCCCGGATCACCATCCAGGCTGATTTTCCTCCCGGCCAGGAAAGGGAGGGTAACCCGCCGCACTCTCCCCGGAGACGACTGATGTTTGTGAGCGCACCGCTGGATTCTGTAGAGAAAAAATTCAATCACCGGATCCGTGAAATGGGGTATAACGTGGCGTTTGTCATTAAAAAAGATTCCATTACCCCGGATACCACCGCCCAGGGATACCGGCGGAACCTGAGGTCGTATTCCCTGATTCAAAAGAAGCTGCGGAACTCGCGCGACTCGGTGGTGGTTAACGGCGTGGCCGTGCTTAACCCGGAGAGCATCTCTTCCCTGTCTATCATTCCCACGGTCATTTTCAAGGCCTACCCGGATGGCCTGAATACGTATTTGTTCAGGAAGCTCAGGAAGAATGTGCTGTTTTCTTCTTTCCTGCTGGTGGTGACCCTGCTGACTTTCGGGTTAATTTTCAGGAATTTACAGAAGCAGTCGCGTTTAAATACCTTAAAGAACGACCTGATCAGTAATGTTACCCATGAGCTGAAAACGCCTTTGGCCACCCTGAGTGTTGCCCTTGAAGCGCTGCAGCAGTTCGGGGGCAATGCCAACCCGGAAACTACCCGTGAATACCTCGAGATCTCCCAGAACGAAGTGAACCGCCTTTCGCTGATGGTAGATAATATCCTGAAGGCTTCGCTGCTGGAGAAGCAGGGTGTAACCATCTACCCTTCGCCGGTAGATCTGCAGGGGCTTTCAGCCATAGCGGTGAAGTCGTGGCAGCCCCGGTTCTCCCAGGCCGGCGGGAGCATTCGTATAGATACGGAAGGCGCTGATTTCGTGGTGGAAGCTGACGAGGTCCAGGTAAGCAGTGTTATCAACAACCTGGTAGATAATGCGCTGAAATATTCAGGCACTTCACCTGAAGTTCATATAGCGATTCATTCGGAACCTCATTTTGTTACCCTCAAAGTAAGCGATAACGGTATGGGTATTCCGAAAGAATACCGCGACCAGGTATTTGAGAAATTCTTCCGTGTACCCACCGGTGACCGGCATAATGTGAAAGGGTACGGGCTGGGGTTAAATTATGTAAAACATATTATGGATCTGCACCAGGGTTTGGTAACTTTAGAAAGTGGAAGCAATGGCACCACGTTTATTCTTACTTTCAAAAGGAAACTATGAGACTGTTGTACGTTGAAGATGAGATCTTCCTGGGGAAAATTGTAAAGGAAACGCTGGAAAGCCGGGGTTTCCAGATCAGTATGGTGACAGACGGCGACCAGGCGGTGGAAGAATTTAAGAGCTATAAACCCGATGTTTGTGTGCTTGATATCATGCTGCCCAACAAGAGCGGCTTTGAGATTGCACAGGAGATCAGGGGTACGGACCCTTCTGTGCCGATTCTTTTTTTAACGGCCAAAAGCCAGGTAGAAGATGTCTTAAAAGGATTTGATTCGGGAGGAAACGATTACCTGAAGAAACCCTTCAGCATGGAAGAGCTTATAGCCCGGATTCATAATCTCAAAAATATGTCGGGGAAAAAGCGGGAAAACCCGGAGGCTGTAAGCCTGGGAAAGCTGACTTTCTTTCCTGCCAAACAGGAGCTGGTTTTGCCGCACAGGGAAACCATCAAGCTGTCTTTCCGCGAAGCGGAGCTGCTCAAAGTGCTGAGTGAAAACCTGAACCGAAAGGTGCTTCGTAAAGATATCCTGCTACGGGTATGGAACGACGATTCGTATTTCAACTCGCGCAACCTCGACGTTTACATTACCCGCTTACGGGATTACTTCAAGGCCGATCCCGGCGTGGAGATCATCACCCTGAAAGGGGTTGGTTACCTTTTCAAGGTAGATTCCTGATCATTGCCTTACGGAAAGCCCCAGGTTCACGCCCAGCATGCTGGGTCTGAATGTGGCGTCTGTGCTCTTTTGCAGCCCCGAGGTCAGGAAATGCTGGTAGGTGCCTCCCAGGTTAATATCAAGCACGGAAGTTACCGGGTAGCTTAAACGGAGCCCGCCCACACCGGCTATGTTGACCGGCTTAAAGTTAGAGTTCCCGGCATTAAAGCTCTGCTCGTTATTTTTTGCGTTCACAACGGTGCCTGAGAGCAGAACTTCGCTGCTTATACCGCCTACTGCATTCATGTTCAGCTTCCCGATCTTCAGTACTTCATAGTTCAGCAAAAGCGGTACCGACAGGAAATGATAGGAATAGTGCGAAGTTCCGTTAACGGAGATCAGCACTTCTGACATATTTTTATTGCCGCTTACATAATTGGCAAATGAAAAGCTCTCCGATTCACCGGTTTGCGTATTCACGGCATACACGTTAGAGGTATGGGTGGTGGTAGCCCGCGTAAATTTAAGCCCGCTCTCCAGGGCCAGCCGTTTCTTCAGCTTTCTGCCGAAGATCAGGCCGAAGCTCATAGACTGGCCCGGCTTGAAAGAGCTCCTGGCGTCGGTACGGCTGGAATAGCTGTACCGGTCAGCCACCGATGGCCCTTTGCCAAGCGCTAAGAAGGCATTTGAATTCTGCACCGCACTCAGGGCCTGTTGCTGAAATCCCGGAGCAGAGAAATGAGGGTTGAAAGGAGCGTTAGAAGCGATTACGCCCATCCAGCCTCTTTTTTCTTTTTTAAGTATACGGGTTTCGGAAACCGCTTCTTCGGGTGCTTCTACCCGGGGATGGGGAGCATAGGCCTGCATTTCCCGGAAAGGCAAAGACGCTAAATGATGTGCCGAAACGGTATTCTCTTTAATGGGTTCTACAGAAAATACCGCTTCTTTTACGGGAATCTCCGGATGTACGTCTTCTTCTCCGGGTTGTACAGCCGGCTGAATTGTAGTGGTCTGAGGGACCCGGGTGGCCAGCCGTACAGGCGGTGCAGGTGTTTCGGCCGGCTGTGCCGGAACAACGGGTGCTGTAGCCTCTGCCGGTGAGTCCTGCACCGATGCAGCAGGGTGGGCCTGCCCGTGTGAAACCTGCGCTTCAGGAGCGGCGTAATGCATAAAGAACAAGGTGCCCAGCACCAGGGTTACAGCTGCCGCCACCCCCGAAAGGAGGGCCGTTTTCTTCCGGGTCGGCTCCCGGAAAAGAAGGAACCGTGATTTTTTCCTGTTCAGTTCAGCCTCAACCCGGTCCCATATTTCAGGCGGGGGAGTTTGGGAAGCTTCGCCCAGAGCATCTTTCCATTGATCCTCAAAAGACTTATTCATTTATCTTCCAGTTTACTGTTTTCAATCTCAATTTTTTCTATCAAAATACTTCTCGCACGCGAGAACTGGGACTTGGAAGTCCCTTCTGAAATACCCAGCATAGTGGCTATTTCATGGTGTTTATAACCTTCTATCGCAAAAAGGTTAAATACGGTCTTGCAGCCTTCCGGCAAATTATTGATCATCTGCAGCAGCACCTGGTAGTTGAGCGATTCAAGCCCCAGGTTTTCTTCTGCAAATGAAATTTCATATTCTTCAAGGTTGTAGTTGATTTTCCGGCGTCCGATGGCTGTAAGGGCAGTATTGATCACTATGCGTCTCAGCCACAGCTCTAACGGACAATCGAACCGGAAGGAGTCCAGTCCGCCGAATATTTTAATGAACGCTTCCTGCAGGATATCGGCTGCCTCCTCCTTTGATTTCATGTATCGGAGGGAAACGGCATAAAGCTTACCGGCAAACTTTTCATAAAGTTGCTTCTGGGCTGAGCGCTCTCCTCTTTTACAGGCCTGTATCAGTTCCTTTTCATTAAACATAGATAGGGCATAAACCCTTAGGGGCAGGGTATATTATAGACCGGATTAACGCTTAAAAGGTTGGAATGTTCCTGTAAAAAAATAACCGGTCGTTAAGAATACGAATATTCTTCTCTAAAAGTATGCCGGAAGGGAGTTGCGGAGCAGAAATTCCCCCGCCTGTGGAAAGGGTACTTTTGATGACCCGGATCTCATCAAAAAGGCGCTGACGGATAAACGATTCGTGCACTTTTCTTCCGCCTTCTACCAGCAGGCTGTGAATACCTTTTTCTTTCAGTGAGCGCAGCACAGCGGTAAGATCAGCAGCCCGGATATATTCGGTAAGGCCTTCGGTTTTTGAAATTTCGCGGTTATAGATAAGGGTTTTTTGCGTGTTGTCAAGGATGTGCCGGCCGGAGAAAGGCTCGGGTGAGGAGGCCAGGATGACCCTGACCGGTTGCTTGTTTTCTGTCCAGTGCCTTACATTGAGGCGCGGGTTGTCAGACAGTACGGTATTTTTGCCCACCAGCACGGCATCTTCTTCGGCCCTCCACCGGTGAACACTGATGTCGGTGACCGGGTTGGATATCTTTACTGGGGAGCCGTCGGGCCGGGCAATGAAGCCGTCAGCGGTTTCCGCCCATTTCAGGATTACGTAGGGGAGGCCGGTTCGCTGTGCTTTGAAGAAGCGCCTGTTGAGCTCTTCCCCTTTTTCGGCCAGCAGGCCTGTTTCGGTAGGTATACCGGCGGCCTTCAGCAGGGCTATGCCCCGCCCGGAAACCTGCGGAAAGGGATCTTCGTTACAGATCACCACCCTTTTTACCCTGCGCCTGGCCAGGAGCTCGGCGCAGGGTGGGGTTTTGCCGTAGTGTGCGCAGGGTTCAAGGGTAACGTATACGGTAGACTGCGGTAGCAAAGAAGGGTCGGCCACGCTTTGAACCGCATGTACTTCGGCGTGGGCTTCCCCGTATTTCCGGTGATAACCCTCGCCGATAATTTTATTTTCATGAACAATGACGCACCCTACCATGGGGTTGGGACTCACCCATTCGCATCCTAAAGCGGCCAGCTCAAGGGCCCGTTCCATGTAAGCTACGTCATTCATGGTGTTAATGCAGGAAGTGCCGGACGCCGGTCATCACCATAGCCAGGCCGTGATCGTTGCAATAGTCAATAGAAAGCTGGTCTTTGATAGAACCTCCCGGCTGAACCACGGCTTTGATGCCGGCTTTATCAGCGATCTCCACGCAGTCAGGGAAAGGGAAGAAGGCTTCAGAGGCCATCACGGCCCCGTTCAGGTCAAAGCCGAATTCGGCAGCCTTTTCAATGGCCTGCTTCAGGGCATCCACCCGTGAGGTCTGGCCCACGCCGGAAGCCAGCAGCTGGCCGTCTCTGGCCAGCACCACGTTATTGGATTTGAGGTGCTTGCAGATCTTAAGGGCAAATTCAAGCGCTTTGTTCTGTTCTTCGGTAGGGGCTTTGTCTGTTACCACTTTGAAGCCGGCCGCTTTTTCGGTGGAGAGATCCTTATCCTGCTCCAGCACCCCGTTTAACAGGGTTCTGAACTGAGACCGGGAGGTTTTTACCTCTTTTCTCAGCAGCAGCCGCCTGTCTCTTTTTTTCTTCAGGATTTCGAGCGCCTCTTCGTCAAATTCAGGGGCAATCAGGATTTCAAAAAACAGGTTATGGAGCTCGGTGGCTGTGGCTTTGTCCACTTTACCGTTGGTGATGATCACACCGCCAAAGGCCGAAACCGGGTCACAGGCCAGGGCGTTCAGGTAAGCTTCGGCAGGAGTGGCAGCGGAAGCAACCCCGCAGGCATTGTTATGCTTGACGATCACGTAGGTCAGCTCTTCAAATTCATCAATCAGCCGCACACAGGCGTCTACGTCCATCAGGTTATTGTACGACAGCTCCTTTCCGTGCAGCTGGGTGAACATTTTGTCGAGGTCGCCGTAAAAGCGGGCCGACTGGTGCGGGTTCTCGCCATAACGCAAAGGAGTAACTTTTCCTGAACGGAAATTTCCGCCGTTATCCAGCCCGGCAAACCAGGCATGAATGGCCGAGTCGTAATGAGAGCTGGTAGCAAAGGCCAGCTTCGCAAAGTGCTTCCTGTCTTCGGGGTCGGTAGCACAGCCTTTTTCAGACAGGATGCTGAAGACCTCGTCGTACTGGTTACGGGAGGAAACAATCAGCACATCTTCAAAATTCTTGGCTGCGCCACGGATCAGCGCGATTCCGCCGATATCTATTTTTTCAATGATGTCTTCTTCCGAAGCCCCCGAAGCTACGGTTTCTTCAAACGGGTAGAGGTCTACGATCACCAGGTCAATGGGTGGAATCTCGTACCGGGCAGCGGTGGTGACATCGTCTTCCAGGCTTCTTCTGTGGAGGATACCGCCAAATATTTTGGGGTGAAGTGTTTTTACCCTTCCGCCAAAAATAGAGGGGTAGGCCGTCAGGTCTTCTACTGCCGTAACCGGTATGCCCAGGTTTTCTATGAAGGTCTGGGTACCGCCGGTGGAATAGAGTTTTACATCGTTTTCATGAAGTAATTTTACTATTTTATCGAGACCGTCCTTATAAAAAACGGAGATAAGGGCAGAGGAGATTTTCTTTGACATGCTTTGAAATTTTCCGCAAAAATAGGGAATTCACTTAATAACTAATAACTAATAACTAATAACTAATAACTAATAACTAATAACTAATAACTAATAACTAATAACTAATAACTAATAGTTAAGAGGGAAAAATCAGAAAGTTAAGGAAATTTCTTTACAGGGAAAGGAGCCCGGCTGCTGTATTTTACCGAAGCAGTTCATTAAAATTGGCTTTATTGGCTTCAAACGCAATTTCCTTTTGTAAGAAGGCTGATCGTTACTTACATTTACGGGATATTACTACCTTAACCCTACCAATTAGTGCATGGCAAACGGTCTATTTCAGCGAAAAAATATTGATCAGGCGGTACAAGATGCTTCAGATGAAGGCCACGGCCCGAGCCTGGAGCGAGTGCTTTCGGTAAAAGATCTGACCTTCTTCGGTCTTGCCGCCATAGTGGGGGCGGGTATATTCAGTACCATCGGGAAGGCTACTTTTGCAGGTGGTCCGGCAGTATCACTACTTTTTATATTTGTTGCCGTGGCCTGTGTGTTTACGGCCTTAAGCTATGCCCAGTTTGCTTCTACGGTACCGGTAAGCGGCAGCGCCTATACCTACGCCTATGTAACCTTCGGTGAGCTTTTTGCGTGGATCATCGGCTGGGCGCTGGTGTTGGAGTATGCAGTTTCCAATATTGTGGTGGCCATCTCCTGGTCAGAATATTTTGTAACCATGCTGGAGAATGTTTTCCGGATACACTGGCCCCGGTGGCTGGCCATCGACTCTTTTACGGCCTCCAAGGCGTACCATGATGTAATCCAGGCCACGGCTGCAGGCACTTTGTCTGAGCTCCCCACCCATTCGATCCGGCTGGCCCAGGTATACGAAAACGCGCCTTCTTTGGCCGGCATCCGGATACTGATGAACCTGCCGGCGGCCATCATTACCGTTTTGATCACCTGGCTGATCTACATTGGTATCAAAGAATCGAGGAACGTATCGAACCTCCTGGTATATATTAAAATAGCTATTGTGCTCCTGGTGATTGTGGGAGGCGTTTTTTACGTGGACACGGCCAACTGGACGCCCTTTGCTCCTAACGGCGCCAAGGGAGTGATGATGAGCGTGGCGGCGGTGTTTTTCTCCTTTATCGGTTTTGATGCCATTTCCACTACGGCTGAAGAAACCAAAAACCCCCAGCGCGACCTGCCCCGCGCCATGATCTATGCACTGATCATTACCACGGTGCTGTATGTGCTGATTACCCTGGTGCTGACCGGTATGGTGAGCTATAAAGAGCTGGGGGTGAATGACCCGCTGGCTTTTGTTTTTGAGAAGCTGGGCATGAAATGGATGGCCGGGGTGATTTCGGTGAGTGCGGTGATTGCCATCAGCAGCGCTTTGCTGGCCTTCCAGGTGGCGCAACCGCGGATATGGATGGTGATGAGCCGCGACGGCCTCTTGCCCAAAGTATTCGGGGAGATTCACGCCCGGTACAAAACGCCCTGGTTTTCAACGTTGGTAACCGGTGTGCTGGTGGCGGTTCCGGCTATGTTTCTGAATATGGAGTTTGTGATTGACCTGACCGCCGTAGGAACGCTGTTTGCGTTTATCCTGGTTTGCGGGGGCATATTGTATATGGATCACACGGGCATCAGCCAGCGGGCGAAGTTCCGGGTACCGTATGTTAACGGGAAGTATTTTATTATTCCTCTCCTGGCTGTGGCCATCTGGATAGTGTATGCGCATTTCGGGGCGGAATACCTTAATTTTATGGTGCACCCGCTGTACGGCATCTTCTGGCTTACCTGGGCCGTGCTGGGTGTGCTGGCCTTCCGGTATAATTTTTCGTTGTTACCGGTGATCGGCATCCTGGTTAACCTGTACCTGATGGCTGAGCTGGGCACCAGTAACTGGACCATGTTCATTATCTGGCTGATCATCGGGATGGTGATCTATTTTACGTACGGATTTAAGCACAGTAAGCTGCGAAAAAATCAGAGGGAATATTGAAGAGAGGCGCTTGGTTCTCGTCTTCGCTCGAACTGACAGGAACCGGCGCTACTTGCCAGTTCGAGCCTGCGCGGCCCGGCTTGAAGAGAGGCATTTGGTTCTCGTCTTCGCTCGAAACTGACAAGAACCGGCGCCGCTTGCCAGTTCGAGCCTGCGCGGCCCGGCTTGTCGAGAGGCACTTGGTTCTCGTCTTCGCTCGAACTGACAGGAACCGGCGTCGCTTGCCAGTTGGAGCCTGTGCGGGGCCCGGCTTGAAGAGAGGCATTTGGTTCTCGTCTTCGCTCGAACTGACAAGTATGGGTGTCATTGTCACCTCGAGCGGAGTCGAGAGGCGCATTTTTATTACCTCCCGAAGTCGTCCTGTACCCGCACGATATCGTCTTCGTCAGAAGGATTATTTTTATCCGTGTGCTGCCAGATTTCGGCTACAATGCCCCAGCCGTTGGTACCCAGCAGCCGGTGCCTTTCTCCGCATTTAAGATTGATGACCTGCCCTACACTTAAAGGAATGGCCGGGGTTTCTTCATCGGTAGAGGATATAACCACTCCTGCTACCCCGTGGATCAGCTTCCAGATTTCCGCCCGGCGGTGGTGATACTGCCAGGAGAGCCGCTTATCAGGAGCCACGATCAGGATCTTCGGACTGAGCTTCTCAAAGCCCGAAAAATCATCCAGGGTAAGATGGGAAAAGAATTTAGCGATAAATTCAGGTGCCTGGCTCTCGTCGAGCACAAAAAAGCCTCCCCAGGGGCGTGACATGTCTTTGTTTACGATACGCAACTGTTCTTTTTCCAGAAAAGATTCCACTTCACTGAAAACTTCCTCTTTGGTACTTCCTAAGTGTATATTCATATCTGTATTTTTTTCACGTTTAAAATCAGTAACCGAAACCCTGCAGCTTGGCTTTTTTCTGGCGCCAGTCGGGCTCCACTTTAATGTATTGTTCCAGGAAAACCTTTTTTCCGAAAAACTTTTCCATTTCCTCTCGGGCTTCAATGCCAACTTTTTTGATGCGTTCGCCTTTGTGGCCCAGCAGGATAGCGCGCTGGGTAGACCGCTCCACATAGATTTCACTGGAAACCCGGATCAGGTCGTCAGATTCCTTAAAGGCGGTGATCACCACCTCGCAACTGTAGGGAACTTCCTTTTTGTAGTTGAGAAATATCTTTTCCCGAACAATTTCTGCCGCAAAGAAGCGCTCCGGTTTATCGGTCAGCTCGTCTTTCGGGAAATACGGCGGGTGAACAGGAAGATAGGTAAGTATGCTGTCCATGAGCTCGGCTACACCCGTTCCGTTCAGGGCCGAGAGGGTCAGGATCTGCGCGGGCTGAAAAATATTCTTCCAATGGGTGATTTTCTCGTCAATGTCTTCGGCGGTGGCCAGGTCGGTTTTGTTGATGATCAGCAGGATAGGGCATTCCGTTTTTTTCAGCCGGTCTATCACATCTTCTTCATCGTATTTCTCGTAGATGTCGGTAACAAAGAGGATCACGTCTCCGTCTTCGATAGATCCGTGCACAAATTCCATCATTGATTTGTGAAGCTCGTATACGGGCTTGATAATGCCCGGCGTATCGCTATATACCAGCTGGAAGTCAAAGGCCGGCGTTTCACCGTTAACGATGCCCATGATCCGGTGGCGGGTGGTCTGGGCTTTGGAGGTAATGATGGAGAGCTTTTCGCCCACCAATTGATTCATCAGTGTGGATTTTCCCACATTGGGCTTTCCTACAATGCTTATGAAACCGGCTCTGTGTTCTTTCATATATCTAAAGAGTTCCGAGTATTGTTTCTTTGACGGGAGACCGCCCTGCAGGGCTTTGCCTGCTTCATTTTCTCATACTTCTTCGCTCACTGCTCATGGCTATTTTACCGTAAACCGGTCATCGATCATCCGGTTCTGGAATTGCTGGATATAGGCTTTAAAGTTTTTTTCCAGCATTTCTGCCGCAGCCTTATCCGAATCCAGCAGGTTTTCCTTCAGCAACTTGTCGGTTTTATACCGGTAAAGCCCCACCGGTTTGTTGCCGGCATCCATTTTAAGCAGGTAATCGCCGTAAATGTACTGATAGTTTTCATATTTATTAACGGCAAAGTCTTTGGTTTTATCAGAAAGCAGGTTTTTCCCGAAAGAAATAAAGGGCTGATCGTACTGCAGGATCTGCAATACGGTAGGCATGATGTCGGCCTGCTGGAAAACCCGGTCTGATTTCCGGGAAAGGTCCAGTCCGGGGGCATAGAAGAAAACGGGTATCCGGAATACGCCCACGCTGGTCCTGAATTCCGGCAGCTCGCATTTGGGCGAGGTATGGTCGGCGGTAATCACGAATAAGGTATTGTTGAACCAGGGCTCGTGCCGAATGCTCTCAAAAAGCTTGCGCAGGCCGTCATCGGTATAGGCAAAGGCCTTAAAGATGGGATGCGGGCCGGCGGGGTATTTGTTTTCCGCCTCTTTCGGCACCTTAAACGGATCGTGTGAGCTCACCGTAAACAGGGTGGTAAAGAAGGGCTGCGGGAAGGTCTTCAGCGTTTTGCTGAAGTAGGCCAGGAAGGGCTGATCCCAGATACCCCAGATACCGTCAAACTGGGAGTTGTCGCCGAATTCGTCTTTCCCGTAATAATGGTCGATTCCCATCAGGTGGGCAAACGACTGAAAGCCCATTGACCCGTTCGGCGCACCGTGAAAGAAGGCCGTGTAGTATCCTTTGTCTCTCAGGATCTGGGGAAGGCTGTAGATTTTGTTGGAAGAGTATTTCGACAGCACGTAAGGCTGCGTATAGCTGGGAATGCTGCCCCAGATGGCGGGCAGGGCTTCAATGGATTTTTTGCCGTTGGCAAAGCTGTATTCGGTGTAAAAAGATTTCCTGCGGAGAGAGTCTACAAAAGGCATGAACCGATTGGTAGAAGGGTCAGTGTTGGAAACGGAGGAAGCTACCTCACTGAAGCTCTCCAGTACCAGGACAACCACGTTCATTTTGCGGAAATCGCCCCGGGTTTCGGCCTGCTGAACAGGATTGAAGTACTCTTCAAGCTCTTTTTCGTCTGAGAAATAGCTGTATTTTTCAAGACGGGTCTCGGCGATGGTCCTGAAAATGCTGAACGGGGTACTGAAGACCAGGGCCACATTTTGCGGTGAGCGTACATATTTGCCGGCATCGTTCAGGCCGAGAGGGCGGGTAGAGTACCGGAGGTTTCCCCGGAAACCGAACATGCAGAGAACAAACGTGAGCAGCACAACGTCTACATAAGTGTGCGTGCCGTATTTCCTGGCGGATGACCGGACGTTGCGGACAATCCATACCAAAGCGATAATGAAGGCCAGCCAGATGGCCCATACATACCAGTACCGGACCAGGAAGCTCGACAGCAGCTCAGTGGCATTGTTAAAGCCTTTGAGCTCGCCCAGGGAGGTCCAGGTGATTCTTTTCAGGTTAAAGGCGTAGTAGGCAGCGTCAATACAGTTCAACAGGAGGCCCGCCGCGTTGGTAATTATGAAGAGGATGTCGAATATGCGCGTGGCAGTGGCATTCCGGCTGGTGGGCAGCACGGTGAAAAGAATATACAGCAGGTTGATATACAGCACGGCCACCACGTCAAAGCGCAAGCCGCCGGCCAGCACCCAGAACCATTCTCCAGGCTCGAGAGGCCCGAAAATTTCAGAGTTCTGGAAATAAAAAAGTACACGGGATACCGTGAATAAAAGGAGTACGAGGGCGATCCGCAGGATCACCGTCATCCAGGGGGAGTACCGGTAAGGATTATTTCTCAGAGAGGCCATGTCACTATAGCGCGAAGGTTTATTGAGCTCAGTGCTAACTAAAAAGCCCAAAGAATCAGGTAGTGATTTTTGGGCTTAAATGGTGGGAGCAAAGGGATTCGAACCCCTGACCCTCTGCTTGTAAGGCAGATGCTCTGAACCAGCTGAGCTATGCTCCCTTTTCTTTATAAAATGCCTGTGGAGGCGGTTTGTGTGGGAGCAAAGGGATTCGAACCCCTGACCCTCTGCTTGTAAGGCAGATGCTCTGAACCAGCTGAGCTATGCTCCCTTGAAAAGGTTTGCAAAAATGCAGGTCTTTTCGGTCTTAAACAAGCTTTTTGATTACTTTTTTTTTGCGTTTTTTTGCAGCACCCTCAAAATCAGCAATTTCTTTCATGACATCTTTGAAGGTTCTTGATTCCTCATTGGAGAACAGGAGCGTTTCCTGGTACTCCAGGTCGGAAAGTGTCTGGGAAGCGATAGAATAGCCCAGGTAGCGCTCGATTTCATCAAGAAGCGGGAGCTCTTCCTTGCTGCAGAAAGATACGGCTTTGCCTTTGTGGGTTCCGCGCCCGGTACGGCCGATGCGGTGCACGTAGTTTTCAGCCACTTCGGGCAGGTCGTAGTTGATCACATATTCCACCTCCGGGATATCTACCCCTCTTGCGCTGACGTCAGTAGCGATCAAAATGCTTACTTTGCCGGTTTTAAAGGCATTCATGGCATCTTTTCTTTCCTGGTGGACCTTCCCGCTGTGGAGGGTAACGGTGGCTATGTTTACCCGCTGCATGGCGGCAGCCACCCGCTCTGCCCGCACTTTGGTTCGTACAAATACCACCATTTTTTGCCCGGAGTTTTCAAGCACCATGCGTTCCAGGAAAAAGCGCTTGTCGTCCATCTCCACCATCACCACCGAATGGTCAATGTTTTTTGAAACGGGATCATCCGGCGAAATCTGGATACGGATGGCATTTGTGACGGTAGAATAGGCCAGTTTTTTGATTTTGTCGTCAATAGTGGCCGAGAAAAATAAGGTCTGGTGCCTGCGGGGAAGTAATTTTTTTACGTCTTCTATGTCTTTGTAGAAGCCCAGGTCAAGCATGCGGTCGGCTTCATCGAGGATAAGGAACTTCACATGCTCAAAGCGGATATGTCCCTGCGCGTGCAGGTCAAACATCCTCCCCGGTGTGGTGACCAGGATGTCTACTCCCTGTTGCAGCGCGCGGATCTGCGGATCCTGTTCGGTACTCCCGAAAAGTGCCAGTATTTTAAGGCGGGTGTGCCTGCCAAGGCTTTTGAATACATCAGCAATCTGCTGAGCCAGCTCATGCGTGGGTACCATTACCAGGCACCGCAGGGTTTTAAATTTTTTTTCGGAGGCCAGGAGGTGCAGGACAGGAATGACGAAAGCGGCTGTTTTGCCCGTACCGGTCTGGGCAATGCCCAGGATGTCTTCACCGGCTAATACTTTGGGAAGAACCTTGTACTGGATGTCGGTGGGTTTCCGGAAGCCCTGTTCGGCGATGGCCCTTTTGATTTCGGGCAATATTCTGTATTGCTCGAACTTCATCCCCAGGTGATCACGTTATTTTTCTTTTTGCCTTTGTTCCACTCCCGCGGCCTTTTGTGAACGGCCTCACCTTCCTTATCTTTTTTGGCTTCGGAAACCACAATGGCTCTGCCCATTTGTTCCGAGCCATTCAATTCTTTAATAGCCCGGAGGCCGTCTTTTCGTTCTTTCATCTCCACAAACCCGAAGCCTTTGTTCTGGCGTGTCGACTTGTCGATAATAATTTTCACGGAAACTACTTCTCCGTAGGGAGAGAAGAGGGCTTCCAGGTCTTTTTCCCTGAATTTGAAAGGGATGCTTCCTGCAAAAATGTCCATGGGGCTATTGCGTTAACTCTCTGAATGTCTTTTCTAAACTCTGATTTTTTGATTTTAGTTCGTCGAGCGGGCAATCGGCTACAAGATTTCCTTTATTAATGATGATGGCCCGGTGGCAGAGGGCTTCGGCCTCCTGCAGGATATGTGTGCTCAGGATGATGGTTTTATTTTTGGCAATTTCCTTAATGAGAGCCCTTATTTCCGTGAGCTGGTTGGGGTCAAGGCCCGTGGTGGGCTCGTCAAGAACCAGGATGTCAGGGTCATGGATCATGGCCTGGGCCAGCCCTACCCGCTGCCGGTATCCTTTGGAAAGCTGCTCTATTTTTTTGTGCTTTTCCGGGGAGAGCCCTACCCGGTCAATGATGTTTTTTACCTTTTCTTTCAGCACTTTGCCTTTGAGCCCGTTCAGCCTTCCCGCAAAAAGAAGGTATTCGCTTACATACATATCCGGATAAAGCGGGTTATTTTCAGGAAGGTAGCCCATGTGTGACTTTAAGGCTATGGTATCGGGGCCGAAGGCCCGGCCGTGAATCCTGACGGTCCCCTCAGTAGGAGAGATAAAGCCGGTAATGATCTTCATGGTTGTGGATTTACCCGCGCCGTTGGGCCCCAGGAAACCCACAATCTCACCGGTATTCACCGAGAAAGAAATCCCGTTTACCGCTACCTGGTTTCCGTATATTTTTTTCAGACCACTGACCTCTATAGACATGTCCTTGTTTTTATCAATAACGCAAAAGAAACGAAAAACAGCATAAAAGAAAAGACGGTGTCTAAAAAGTACACAAACTGCTGCGTTGTTTTCGGAGTCTGTCCTCAGTTACATACCAGAGTATGCTTCTTCGGTCTTTTCCCCAACGCCTTGCATTTTGCGCCCTTTTCAGGCACCGTCATATTTTCAAATAGCGGAGTCCTTTTGGACAGCCCCTTTAAAAAAGTTTGTACGCTTATTGGGCAGCGATGAAATCAACTACCGCGTTGTAGTTTTTAAGGTCTACACCGCTTTTCTCCAATGCCGCACCGATGGTTTTGGTGGTCAGCACCACGTCGAATTCCAGGTCTCTGTTGGGTGCAGTATCGAATCTGCCACCGAAAAGCTGGGTATCCAAGCGGTATTTTACTTCTACAACCCCTGTTTTATAACCGTAGCCCAGGCGCTCATAAACACCACTCATATCTATGGTGTAAGTGGTAGGCAGAGCCTCCAGGTTACCGTCGTTCATTTTAACGAAAACCACGGCATATTTCTCGGTAGTGATTGCGTCATTTTTCAGTTCGGCTACTCCCCAGGTGCTGGTAGAGGCGATGCCCACACCGGAAATCTCTTTGGCTTTCCAGTCGCCGGTTTTTACTGTAAAGGCAAGCCGCTGTACATTGGCGTTACCCATTGGGCCTACGTCACCTTTATCCCCTTTATTCCCTTGAGGGCCTTGATCACCTTTAAGGCCTTGAGGACCGGCAGGACCTTGAACACCTTGAGGCCCTGTCTCCCCGGTATCTCCTTTACATGACCAAAGGGCAGTGCTTGCTGCCAACGCAACAATGGCTAAAAGTTTTGTAATTTTGTTCATAACTTTAAAAATTAAATAATATTTTACAACCAGAATTGGAGCAAAAATATCTAATTGGACAGAACTTTGCAACATTCTTGTATCGATTATTTATTATACGGTATTTTTTTAATCATAAGCTAACAAATTATAAATGGAAAAATTGGATTGCCTTAACCAGGTTGCTGAATTTCACAGAACGTTTCACCATCCCATTGAGCCCGATCCGCTTATCCCGGCGCCGGCGCGCTGCGAGTTGCGGGTTTCGCTGATTGCCGAAGAGCTGAAAGAGCTGGAAGAGGCTATCCGGAACAGGGACATTGTGGAAGTGGCCGATGCCCTTTGTGATATCCAGTACGTGCTTTCAGGGGCTGTCCTGGAGTTTGGTCTGGGCAATAAATTCAGGGCCCTCTTTGATGAAGTACAGCGGTCTAACATGAGTAAAGCCTGCAGAACCGTGGAGGAGGCCGAAGAAACCGTAAAATATTACCGGGAGCAGCGGGATACGGAATGCTATTATAAAAAAGACGGTGACCTGTACCTGGTGTACAGGAAGGGCGATAACAAAACCCTGAAAAATATCAATTATTCTGCTGCCGACCTTAAACGGATTCTTGCCGAATGATAGCCGACCGGATCAGACAGCTGAAGAATGACCTGCCGGGTCATGTGAAGCTGGTGGCGGTTTCGAAGTTCAAGCCGGCGGCCGATATCATAGAAGCCTATGCCGGCGGCCAACGGGATTTCGGAGAAAATTATGTGCAGGAGGTGGTGAGTAAGTCAGCCGAATTACCGGCCGATATCCGCTGGCATTTTATAGGTCATCTGCAAACCAATAAAGTAAAGTATATAGCCCCTTTTGTGCACCTGGTTCACTCGGTCGACAGCCTGAAGCTGCTCAAAGAGATCAATAAGCAGGCCGGCAATTATAACCGGGTTATTGAATGCCTGCTGCAGGTGCATATTGCGCAGGAGGAAACGAAATCAGGCCTGACAGAGGAAGAGTTTCTGGCGCTGCTGGAGGCACCGGTGTTTGGTGAGATGCGCCACGTGAAGGTTACCGGTGTGATGGGTATGAGTACGCTCACCGATGACCCCGCAGTGGTACGTGCCGAATTCAGGGCGCTGAAGAATATTTTTGAAAAGGGCCAACGCCTTTTGCCAGGCATGAAGGAGATTTCAATGGGTATGAGCGACGACTGGCCAGTGGCCGTGGAAGAAGGGAGCACGATGGTTCGGATCGGAAGTACTATCTTTGGGACACGGAATCAGAAATAAAGCTGCGGGGCAATAATTGTCCGGTACCCGAAATTAATTTTTATACATATATGAACAAATTCTTCATTTTAGCCGGGGCGGTCTCCGGTTTTCTCGGCGTAAGCCTGGGGGCATTCGGAGCACATGCCCTGAAAGATTTTTTAGCGGTATCGCAGCGCACAGATACGTTTGAAACGGCGGTAAAATATATGTTTTATCACGGCCTGGCCCTTATTCTCACCGGCATTCTTCAGAAAGAGTATCCTGTTTCAGCGATCAACAATGCGGGCTGGGCCTTTTTTGTGGGTATGATCATTTTTTCAGGAAGCCTGTTCCTGCTGTGTGCCACCGGGGTAAAAATGCTCGGCGCCATTACGCCCATTGGCGGAGTAGCCATGATTGTCGGCTGGGTGCTGCTTTTCTGGGGTGTTTATAAAGGATAAGCAGAAGGAGATTTAGTCAGATGAAATAGCCATGAGCTATCAGCTATCAGAAGTCGGGCACACCGGGTGACGTATCACCAACCGGCCCATGAATAAGCGGTCCGCCGCTGCGGCTGACTGCTGATAGCTGAAGGCTGAAAGCTAAAATTTTATACACATGAAATAGCCATGAGCAGTCAGCTATCAGCTATCAGAAGTCGGGCACACCAACCGGCCCATGAATAAGCGCTCCGCCGCTGCGGCTGATAGCTGAAGGCTGAAAGCTAAAATTTTATACACATGAAAATAATCAGCATATGAGTTCAATAGTGTGGGAAACCGTAAAAGAATACGAAGATATTACCTATAAAAAGTACGCGGGAGTAGCCCGGATAGCCTTCAACCGTCCGGAGATCCGGAATGCCTTCCGGCCCAGAACCACCTTTGAGCTGTACGATGCGTTTGAAGACGCCTCCCATGACCCGAAGGTAGGAGTGGTGCTGCTTTCGGCCGAAGGACCTTCTCCGAAAGACGGGATATGGTCTTTCTGTTCGGGAGGCGACCAGAATGCCCGGAATAAGGGCGGATACCGGGCCGAAGACGGTCGCGACCGCCTGAATATCCTGGAAGTACAGCGCCTGATCCGTTTTATGACCAAGCCGGTCATTGCCGTGGTGCCCGGCTGGGCAGTTGGGGGCGGACACAGCCTTCATGTAGTGTGTGACCTGACCCTGGCCAGCAAAGAGCACGCTATTTTCAAGCAAACCGATGCCGATGTGGCCAGCTTTGATGCCGGTTACGGATCAGCTTACCTGGCCCGGCAGGTGGGACAGAAAAGAGCCCGGGAGATTTTCTTCCTGGGCAGGAACTACTCAGCGCAGGAAGCGTATGAAATGGGCATGGTAAATGCGGTGGTGCCGCACGATGAGCTGGAAGAAACGGCTTTTCAGTGGGCCAGGGAGATCCTGAAGAAAAGCCCGATGGCTATACGCATGCTGAAGTTTGCCTTTAATCTGATCGATGACGGACTGGTGGGCCAGCAGATCTTTGCCGGCGAAGCCACCCGGCTCGGCTATATGACGGAAGAGGCCCAGGAAGGGCGGGATGCTTTCCTGGAGAAGAGGCCGCCGGATTGGGATAAGTTCGAGCGGTACTCGTGAGCGGCTACGCCTCATTTATTTTAAACCATATAAGGCACATGAGACATATAAGGTCTTTCCGGAGTATGACTAATGTGCCTTATGTGGTTTAATAAAGCACTACAGCTTTTAAGGCCCGGGGCTTTCGCACTTGCTTATAATCAAGCTATTTATTCTTTCAAAAATTTTGTTCGCAATATTTTTTCCTTAACTTTGCAGCCCCAAACACCGTGTGGAAATGCTGCCCGCGTTTCCATGCCTGAGCAAATTATAAGAAAAGTCCGGGTTCCGACGGCCTTTACGTGCTTGATATTAGCGCCTTATAATTCATAAACAGGATGCTGTCTCTGAAAGGCTATTTGGGTAATGCATGAAGAGAAGAGCTTCCGGAAATTTTTAAACTAAACGTAAAAAATTAGTAAACGTGGATCAACTAAGTTATAGGACGGTTTCAGCTAACCGTCAGACTGTAGAAAAAAACTGGGTAGTAATAGATGCCAGTAACCAGGTGTTGGGTCGTTTTTCAAGCCAGGTAGTGAATATCCTGACCGGCAAAAACAAGACCAGCTATACCCCCAATGTGGATTGCGGAGATAACGTAATTGTGATTAACGCTGAAAAGGTACGTTTGACGGGCAAAAAACTAACTGATAAAGTATACACCCGTCATACAGGGCATCCGGGAGGACAGCGTTTTGCTACTCCTAAAGAGCTTTTTGCCAAAGACGGAAGAAAAGTAGTGGAAATGGCGATCAAAGGTATGCTTCCTAAAAACAGACTGGGCAGCAAGCTTTACAGAAACCTGTATGTGTACGAAGGCGCGGAGCATCCGCACCAGGCACAAAATCCTACTAAAGTAGAACTTTAATTATTTAGAACGTTAAAAATTTTTAATATAACATGCAGGTAATCAATACCGTAGGTAGAAGAAAAACAGCTGTTGCCCGTATCTATCTGAGTTCAGGCAAAGGCGACATGACCGTAAACGGCCGTAAAGCATCGGATTATTTTCCTACTGAAGTTCTTCAGATCATCCTGAATCAACCGTTCGGATTAGTAAACGGTGAAGGAAAATTTGATGTGAAAGTAAACGTAAGAGGCGGAGGTATCGCCGGTCAGGCAGAAGCCGTACGTATGGCTATCTCCAGAGCGCTTTGTGAAGTGGATACCGAAAACCGTCCGCCACTGAAGAAAGAAGGCTTCCTTACCCGTGATTCCAGAATGGTGGAACGTAAGAAATACGGTAGAGCAAAAGCCCGTAAGAGATTCCAGTTCTCCAAACGTTAATATTGGTCCAGACAGGGCTTATCGTGCCCGATGCCCTGTGCTGCTTATTTTATATTTTTTTATACATTTTAAACGCAAGAAATGGCACAAATTCAATACAAAGACCTGCTTGATGCAGGCGTACACTTCGGTCACCTTACCCGTAAGTGGGACCCGAGAATGGCTCCGTATATCTTTATGGAGAAGAACGGAATTCACATCATCGACCTTAACCAGTCGCTGGAATCTCTTCAGACAGCCCAGGCTTTCCTGAAAGGAGTGGTTCGTTCAGGCCGTAAAATAATGTTCGTGGCTACCAAGAAGCAGGCTCAGGAAATTGTTTCCGAAGAAGCCAAGCGTCTTAAAATGCCTTTCGTAACAGAAAGATGGCTGGGTGGTATGCTGACCAACTTTGCTACCATCAAGAAATCGCTTAAGAAGCTTTCTAACATTGAAAGAATGCTGGGCGATGAGGAAACATCCAAAAACATTGCCAAAAGAGAGAAGCTGATGCTGGGCCGGGAGAGGACCAAGCTGGAAAGATTGCTGGGCGGTGTAACCGACCTGAGCAGGCTGCCTGCCGCCCTGTTTGTAGTAGATATCAAAAGAGAGCACCTGGCTATCGCTGAAGCGAAAAGACTGGGTATTCCTGTGGTAGCCATGTGCGATACCAACTCTAACCCTGAGCTGGTAGACTATGCTATCCCTGCCAATGATGATGCTTACAAATCTATTTCCCTGATCACACTGGCTATCGGTAAGGCTATTGAAGAAGGTATCCTGGAAAGAAAAACCGATAAGGAAAATGCTGCCCTGCAGGAAGAGGAAGATGCCAAAAGAGCGGTAGATTCAGCCAAAGAGGTAGTAGGCAGAGAAGATACCGGTAAAAGAAAGCGTCTGAAAACAGCCGATGAGGCTTCAGATGAGGAAGCGGAACCTGCCGCAGAGTCTTCATCAGAAGAAGAGGCTGAAGCATAAAATATTTGCTTCGCATCTGACAGCCCGAAGCATCGCTTTGGGCTGTCGTATTTAATACAATTAAGATCGATTTTTTAACAAAAAAATAATAAAAAATGAATATTACAGCTGCTGACGTAAATAAGCTGCGTCAATTAACCGGAGCCGGAATGATGGATTGTAAAAAAGCTCTGACAGAAGCAGAAGGAGATTTTGACAAAGCCGTAGAAATATTAAGAAAAGCAGGTCAGAAAGTAGCCGCCAAGCGTGCCGACAACGAAACCTCTGAAGGGGTAGTGCTGGTAGAAGTAGCGGCTGACGGTAAAAGCGCCAAAGTGGTTGCTCTTGCCTGTGAAACCGAACCGGTATCGAACGTTGAAGATTTCAAAAACCTGGCTTCCGGTATTCTTAAGGCTGCTGTAGCCGGAGATATCAAAGATACAGAAGGCCTCCTGGCCGCTACCCTGGAAAACGGGCAGACCGTACAGGAAAACATTACCGAGCTGGTAGGTAAGATCGGCGAGAAAATTGTTATCAGCGCATTTGCTCATGTAGAAGGCGACCAGGTAGCTTCTTATATCCACTCTAACAAAAAAGCAGCGGGTATTGTGGCCTTTGAAGGCACAGGCGGAGCAGACGTGGCCGACCTGGGTAAAGATGTGGGTATGCAGATCGTGGCCATGAAGCCTGTAGGCCTGGATAAAGACGATGTGGATCCGGCTATCGTGGAGAAAGAAATTGAGATCGGTAAAGAGCAGGCCCGTGCAGAGGGTAAGCCTGAAGCCATGCTGGAGAAAATTGCAATGGGTAAGCTGAACAAGTTTTACAAAGAGCAGACCCTCCTTAACCAGGAGTTTGTGAAAGATCCTTCACTGACGATCGCCCAGTTACTGGATAAGACCGTAAAAGGCCTGAAAATAGCTTCTTTCAAGAGAATTGCTATCGGCTGATCCGGTTTTACAGGCATAAAAAAGGTCCGGGAGGTAATTATCTCCCGGACCTTTTTTATATGGTTTTCGGTTCTCGACTACGCTCGAACTGACAGATGGCCCCCTTAATTAAGAGAGCAACGTTAGCCGCTTGAACTAACACAAGTAACCGTGAAAGTATGTCAGTTCGAGCGTAGTCGAGAACCGAAAACAATTAAAACAACTCTCCTGTACGGTATTTGGGTACAATATTCAGGTGCCTGTAGGCCCTTTCTGTAGCCTCGCGACCCCGGGCGGTACGTTTCAGGAAGCCCTCCTGGATCAGGAAAGGTTCGTATACCTCTTCAATGGTTTCGGCTTCTTCGCCCACGGCAGTGGCAATGGTGCTCAGCCCTACAGGCCCGCCCTTGAATTTCTCAATGATGGTGCTGAGAATCCGGTTATCCATCTCGTCAAGGCCATCCTGGTCCACATCCAGGGCTGAGAGGGCAAACCGGGCTATTTCCACCGTTATAATGCCTTTCCCTTTCACCTGGGCGAAATCGCGGGTACGCCGGAGAAGATTATTGGCAATACGGGGTGTTCCCCTGCTGCGGCGGGCTATTTCATAGGCACCGTCCTCGTCGATGGGCGTGTTCAGGATTCCCGCAGAACGCACCAGAATCCGGCTCAGCAGCGCGGCATCGTAGTATTCAAGCCGCGAATTGATGCCGAAACGGGCGCGTAACGGAGACGTCAGCAGGCCCGACCGGGTAGTAGCCCCTATCAGCGTAAAGGGATTGAGGCCGATTTGCACGCTTCGCGCATTCGGACCGCTATCCAGCATGATGTCGATCTTGTAATCTTCCATGGCCGAGTACAGGTACTCTTCCACAATGGGGTTCAGGCGGTGTATCTCATCAATAAAAAGTACGTCATTCGCCTCAAGGGAGGTCAGCAGGCCGGCCAGGTCACTGGGCTTGTCGAGTACGGGGCCGGAAGTGATCTTCAGGCTGGCGCCGAGCTCGTTGGCAATGATATGCGACAAGGTGGTCTTTCCCAGCCCCGGAGGACCGTGCAGCAGCACGTGGTCAAGGGCTTCTTTTCTCAGGCGGGCAGCGGCGACAAATATCTTCAGGTTTTCCAGGATCTTATCCTGACCCGAGAAATCGTCAAAGCTGAGCGGGCGTAAAGCCTTCTCCAGCTCCCTGTCGCGCGGGGAGAGTTGCTCGCTGTCACCGGTAAGAAAATCCTGTCTCATTTAAAACATATAGTTTCTGTAGGGAAAATTCCATCGTAATCCCACTGTAAAGATATTCTCCTTAGCGCCTTTTACAAAGGAATCCTCGCGCATTCTGTAAATAACATCAGCGCTTATATTGTGCCAGAGCATATAAGATACCCGGGTTTCGAGGAAAGATATCCTGTTTTTAAAGCCCTGGCCCTGCTTTACGCCGTAGTCGCCGGGCCGGTTGATGATATTGATTTTTTTGATATCGCCCCCGTAATTGGTGCTGTCGGTGTCCATGCCTTTTGTGGCTATAGATCCCATCACCTTGATTTGTAGCTTTTGCACGGGCTGATACCGGACAATGGCTATATTTTCTATAAAATTGGCCCCCAGCGGGTGAGCTACGGGCAGGTTGTAATTGACAAAATTGGAATAGGTGGTAAAGTGCGAATAGGTATATGGCCGTACCTGGTTATGTTCTACCTGGAGGTCGAGCCCGCTGATGCCGAAAGCATCAAAATATTTGCCTCCTATCTGCCAGCCGTACTTTCTTGCCCACCAGTTGTCTTTTTTAAATTCTTCTTTGTTGAACTCGTCCAGCACATATTGTCCATACAGGCTGAGGGTTCTCCATAGGTTCCATTTAAAATCGGCCCCTACTATGGCGTTATCCGAACTGCCCAGGTAGCCTTCCACAAAGCGGTAAAAGATCACCGGGTTCATGTAGTTGGGGTCAAAACCGATCTTCCGGTTGCCGAACATAACGCTTTCGAAAATACCCACGTTCAGGTTCCGGGTGATATTGGCATTCAGGTGATGAAACGCCAGGTATTTGGGGCGGTTGGTTTCCTGGCTGAAGGGTACAATTTCAATTTGCCGGTTGGTCATCTGCCCGAAAATATTCTGGTACTGGAACCGGCCCAGCCGCAGGTCAAGCCGCAACTGGAGGTAAGGCGCGCTGAAATCGCTCAGTATAAGTGAGCGCACCCCGTTTCCTATAAAATTTTTGTCGTGGCCAAAGGTCAGCTGCAGGCTTTTTACGGGTTTAAAGGTAAAATAGCCCAGTGCCTGGAAATAATTCAGGCGCAGGCGGGTGCTGTCGTCATCCCGGATCTTAATAAAAGATTCGTACGGGAAGGCCAGGTACTGGTTAAAATAATCTGCCTGGTAGCTGTCGGGTGAGGTGATATTGTCGGTTAACAGGGTATAAAAGCCTATTTTACGGTTGATCCGGGCCCGGATCTCCACCCCGCGGGTGTTATTGAAGACTGTTCTCTTTTCGTGATCGCCGTATTCCGGGTCGCTTCCCTGGCTCAGGTAAAGAATGGGTGAGGCATGAATGTCGAAATCGTCATTTTTATAATGTACAAAATCGGATTCCCGGCGAAACAGGTACCGGAGAAGGGGTTTCCTGACTGCCGGAAGCGAGTCGTCGAAAAACTCCCAGTTGTCCTGCTTTATAAAGTCGATATTACGCCGGTCCATGTAGGAAAGGTTATAATATTCGCCCGAATTCAGTCCTGAGAGGTATTTGCTGACCGCTTCGCGGGAGAACGGCCGCACGGAAGTATGGAACTCGTTTGAAAGCCGGCCGGCTTTTACTTCTACCTTGTCCAGGAAATATTCGGAATCGTGGTTCAGCGGTATAAATGAACTTTGAGAGAATCCATAATTTATTCCGGAAAACACAAGAAATAAAAGCAGCCTCTTGACCATTAGCCGTAGGGGTAATTTTACTGATGAAACGCGAAATTAATCATAAATGAAATGCTTCCGCGAGAATATTTCCATAATTTTGGAACAAAGCCCGGAATAGCCAGGTTTTGAAAATGAGTAATGTTTGAACAGTAATGAAGACATTTGATATTCCGGATAAGTTTAAAAGCCCGGTAATTTCAGTGATAAAGGAAACCCGGAGGACAAAGGACAAATTGAAACGGAATTTTAAGCCTACCGTGTTGAAATTTGACCGGCTGACCCTGCTGATCGCCCGCCACTTTGGTTTCTGCTACGGGGTGGAGAATGCCGTGGAGATTGCCTACCGTACTCTGAACGAGAACCGGGGGAAACGGGTTTTCCTGCTGAGCGAGATGATCCATAATCCGGATGTCAATACCGACCTCCTGTCAGAAGGGGTAAAGTTTCTCATGGATACCCGGGGCAACCGGCTGATTGACTTTGAAACCCTGAACTCAGATGATATTGTGATCGTACCGGCCTTTGGCACCACGCTTGAGATACAGGCCGAGCTGTCGGCCCGCGGCATTAACCCCTACGGGTATGATACGACCTGCCCGTTTGTGGAAAAGGTCTGGAACCGCGCTAACCAGATAGGCGAAAGGGGCTATACGGTAGTGGTTCACGGCAAGCCCAACCACGAGGAAACCCGGGCTACTTTTTCGCACAGCACATCAAAGGCCAATACGGTGGTTATTAAAGATATTGAAGAGGCCCGGGAGCTGGCAGCGTATATCCGCAAAGAAAAACCCGCAGAAGAATTTTACCGGCGTTTTGAGGGCCGGTGCTCCGAAGGGTTTGACCCGGAAAAGCACCTGGTAAAGCTGGGCGTGGTTAACCAGACAACCATGCTGGCGTCTGAGACCCAGGAGATCGCCAATTACCTGAAAGAAGAGCTGATCCGGTTTTACGGGCCGGATGACAGCACGGTATCACAGCATTTTGCAAGCACCAAAGATACCCTGTGCTATGCTACCAACGACAACCAGGATGCTACCTATGCTTTGATGCAGGAAGAGGCCGACCTGGCCATTGTGGTAGGAGGGTATAACAGTTCCAATACCACGCACCTGGTAGAGCTGCTTGAACAGAAAATTCCTACGTATTTTATCAAATCGGCGGCAGGCATTCTGTCTGACCGGGAAATTGTTCATTTTGATATTCACGAAGGCCGTGAGGTGCTTTCCCACGATTACCTGGCGGAACTTCCGAATCCGAAAATCATTCTTACGTGCGGGGCATCGTGCCCGGATGCGGTAGTGGAAGAGGTTCTTGCCCGTATTTTAGAGCTCTTTCAGGAGAAAAAAAACCTGGATGACGTTCTTGAAAAAAGTCTGATCAATTTTTGATATATTTTTAATAAAATTTTGTGTATTTTCGTTATCATGTTAAACGCTTAAATACTCTATAATTATGTTAGAATACATCAAAGTAATTTTAGAAAAAGTAAGTTTTGACAAGGTGCTGTTTGAGAAAGAATTACGAAAGGGAATTAAGGAACTATTACCCAATGAAATCAAAGATCTGAAGATGTGGTGTTACGACAAGTTCGGCCAGATATACTTTAAGGTATTGAACCGGGTATTTGCCAGAATGTCTATGGCGTAAGGCTTCTCTGAAAACACAAGTCTGCGAAGAGCAACTTTCTGCTAACGGAAGTTGCTCTTCTGCTTTTACAGCAACCCGGGCCTCTTAAATAATTTAGGTTTTTTTAGGAGCAACTCTTGACTGGTATTAAAAATCGATCTACCTTTGCACCACCATTTCAGAGAGGTCTTCCTCCTGACGGAATTCCCGAATAGCTCAGTCGGTTAGAGCATCTGACTGTTAATCAGAGGGTCGCTGGTTCGAGCCCAGCTTCGGGAGCTTGAAAATGAAAGAGTTACATGAAAATGTGGCTCTTTTTTGTTTTAAGGTGCACCCGATGTGCACCCGATTCTCGCGGATCAATCCAAATATTTGTGGGGCATTAAATAATTTGATTTCTTTGCGAGAAAAGAGCGATTAAATTGACAGCAGAATCGGAGCTTATTAAACTACTCTTACCCTCGGGCTTAACCGAATATTTT
>Ga0222423_1000158_pt1 | contig 61634 bp, 52 predicted proteins | sample 3A0metagenome_FD_182472 | JGI IMG/M metagenome (GOLD analysis project Ga0222423, IMG submission 182472) | Enriched microbial communities from leaf-cutter ant dump, University of Wisconsin, Madison, United States - 3A0 (version 2) | ecosystem: Environmental > Terrestrial > Nest > Insects nest >...
CAGCCAGTTCGCCAACGGCCTGAAGAAGGCTTCCATCGAGATCGACCGCAAGATGCTGGCCGACCTCGCGGTGCACGACAAGGCTGCCTTCGGCAGCATCGTGGAGCAAGTCAAGGCCAAGCTGGCTGCTTGAGTACACGGTAGATTGCTATACCTGGTGTAGCAATTAGCGCACTACCAGCAAGGGCTAGGGCTTTCATCGGCACTAGCCCTTGTTTTTTTCAAGAGTGGATATGAACGAGTTGGATTCCTTGGTGACAAGTGCGCGCGAGCTGTTCGCGCGCTGTGCAACCCCTGCCGAGCTGGAAAACGCCAAGGCGCAGTTCCTGGGCAAGGCCGGCCGCCTGACCGAGCTGATGAAGGGCATGGCCCAGTTGCCGCCCGAGGAGAAAAAGACCCGTGGCGCCGCCATCAACGTGGCCAAGCAGGCCGTCGAGGCCGCCTTGGCCGAGCGCCGCCAGCAGCTGGCCGACGCCGAGCTGCAGGCGCAGCTGCAGGCCGAGGCGCTGGACGTGACCCTGCCCGGGCGCGCGCGCGGACGCGGCGGGCTGCACCCGGTCTCGCTCACGCTCGAACGCATCGAGGGCATCTTCGGCTCGATGGGCTTCGACGTGGCCGACGGCCCCGAGATCGAGACCGACTGGTTCAACTTCACCGCGCTGAACACGCCCGAGGACCACCCCGCGCGTTCCATGCACGACACCTTCTACGTCGAGGGCGGCACGCCCGAGGCGCCCCACCTGCTGCGCACGCACACCAGCCCGATGCAGGTGCGCTACGCCGTGCAGCACGTCAAGAAATACCGCCACCTGCTCGACGCCGGCCAGGCCATGCCCGAGATCCGCGTCATCGCCCCGGGCCGCACCTACCGCGTCGATTCGGACGCCACGCACTCGCCCATGTTCCACCAGTGCGAGGGGCTGTGGATCGGCGAGAACGTCAGCTTCAAGGACCTGAAGGTCACCTTCACCGCGTTCTGCCGGACGTTTTTCGAAAGCGACGACCTGGTGCTGCGCTTTCGCCCGAGCTTCTTCCCCTTCACCGAGCCCAGCGCCGAGATCGACATCCAGTTCCAGAGCGGCCCGCTGGCCGGCCGCTGGCTGGAGGTGGCCGGCAGCGGCCAGGTGCACCCCAACGTGGTGCGCAACATGGGGCTGGATCCCGAGCGCCACATCGGCTTTGCCTTCGGCATGGGGCCCGACCGCCTGACCATGCTGCGCTACGGCGTGAACGACCTGCGCCTGTTCTTCGACGGCGACATCCGGTTTCTGTCGCAGTTCCAGTAATAAAAAGAGAGCTGTCTACGCTTGGTATGCCTGAATTTCAATGCGTTTTATATTTGAAAATTTTTTCAGTAAAGCGTAAATAGCTCTTGAAACAAGAGCACGCCAAAGAGATCGATCATGCAATTTCCCGAATCCTGGTTGCGCGAATTCTGCAACCCGCCGCTGACCACCGAAGCCCTGGCCGAGACCCTGACCATGGCCGGCCTGGAGGTCGAGGAGCTGGCTCCCGTCGCCCCGCCGTTCACGAAAATCGTCGTCGGCGAGATCAAGGACGCCGTGCAGCACCCCAACGCCGACCGCCTGCGCGTGTGCCAGGTGGATGTGGGCGCGCCCGAGCTGCTCACCATCGTCTGCGGCGCGCCCAACGCGCGCGTGGGCATCCGCGTGCCCTGCGCCCTGGTCGGCGCCGAGCTGCCCCCGGGCGAGGACGGCAAGCCCTTCCTCATCAAGGTCGGCAAGCTGCGCGGCGTGGAGAGCTGCGGCATGCTGTGCTCGGCGCGCGAGCTGGGCCTGTCCGAAGACCATGCCGGCCTGCTGGAACTGGCGGCCGACGCCCCGCTGGGCCAGGACGTGCGCCAGTACCTTCAGCTCGACGACACGCTGTTCACCCTCAAGCTCACGCCCAACCTGGCGCACTGCCTGAGCGTCTACGGCATCGCGCGCGAGGTGTCGGCGCTGACCGGCGCGCCGCTCAAGGCGCTGGAGTTTCCCCGGGCGGCGGTCGGCAGCGACGAGCGCCTGCCCGTCGCCATCGCCGCGCCCGACCTGTGCGGGCGCTTCTCCGGCCGCGTCATCCGCAACGTCAACACCCGCGCCGCCACGCCGCAGTGGATGGTCGATCGCCTGGCGCGCTGCGGCCAGCGCAGCGTCGCGCCGCTGGTCGATATCTCCAACTACGTCATGTTCGAGCTGGGCCGCCCCAGCCACATCTTCGACCTGGACAAGATCCACGGCGGCCTGCAGGTGCGCTGGGGCCGCGCGGGCGAAACGCTCAAGCTGCTCAACGGCAGCACCATCGCGGTCGACGAGAAGGTTGGCGTGATCGCCGACGCGCGCGAGGTCGAGTCGCTGGCCGGCATCATGGGCGGCGACGCCACGGCCGTCGGGGACGACACCCGCAACATCTACGTGGAAGCTGCCTTCTGGTGGCCCGAGGCCGTGGCCGGGCGCTCGCGCCGCTACAACTTCTCGACCGACGCGGGCCACCGCTTCGAGCGCGGCGTCGATCCCGAGCTGACCGTCGAGCACATCGAACGCATCACCCAGCTCGTGCTGGACATCTGCGGCACGCCCGAGACGCAATGCGCCGCCATCGACGACCAGCGCGTCAACATGCCCCAGCGCCAGCCGGTGCGCCTGCGCGTGGCGCGCGCCGCCAAGGTCGTGGGCATGCCGCTGACGCAGGCGCAGTGCGCCGGCGCGCTGCGCGGCCTGGGGCTGCAGGTGAGCGAGGGCGAGGGCGAGGTCACCGTCACCCCGCCGTCGTACCGCTTCGACCTGCGCCTGGAGGAAGACCTGATCGAGGAAGTGGCGCGCGTCGTCGGCTACCAGAACCTGCCCACCACGCCGCCGCTGGCGCCCACCAGCCCGCGCCTGCGCGCCGAGTCGCGGCGCAGCAGCTTCGCCGTGCGCCGCGAGCTGGCCGCGCTGGGCTACCAGGAAACCATCAACTTCAGCTTCGTCGAGCAAGCCTGGGAGCGCGATCTGGCCGGCAACGCCGCGCCGATCAAGCTGCTCAACCCCATCGCCAGCCAGCTCAGCGTGATGCGCTCGTCGCTGCTGGGCTCGCTGCTGCAGGTGCTCAAGTTCAACCTGGACCGCAAGGCCAGCCGCGTGCGCGTGTGCGAGCTGGGCCGCGTCTTTTTGCGCGACGCCAGCGTGCCCGGCAGCGACAGCACCGTGGCGGGCTACCACCAGCCCATGCGCGTGGCCGGCCTGGCCTACGGCGCGCAGGACGCGCTGCAGTGGGGCAGCAAGAGCCGCCCGGTGGACTTCTACGACGCCAAGGGCGACGTGCAGGCGCTGCTGGCGCCCCTGGCGCCCCGCTTCGAGCCGGCCGAGCACCCGGCCATGCACCCCGGGCGCTGCGCCCGTGTGCTGCTGGGCGAGCAGGCCATCGGCTTCGTCGGCGAGCTGCACCCCAAGTGGCGCCAGAGCTGGGGGCTGCAGGCCGCGCCCGTGCTGTTCGAGCTGGAGCTGGACGCCGTGCTGCAGCGCCCGGTGGCCAGCGCCCGCCCGGTGGCCAGGCGCCAACTGGTAGAGCGCGATATCGCCATCGTGGTGGCCGAGCGCGTGACCCACGACGCCGTTGTGGCCGCCGCGGCCGGCGCGCTGCCCGGTGCGCTGCTGCGCTCGTGCGTGCTGTTCGACGTATTTCGCCCGCAGCCCCCGCGCGCGGGCGAGGCGCCTGCCGCCGGCGCGCTGGCGCAGGGCGAGAAAAGCCTGGCGCTGCGCCTGACGCTGGGCAGCGACGCCGCGGCGCTGGCCGACGCCGAAATCGACGCCGCCGTGCAGTCCGTGCTCAAGGCGCTGTCTGACACCGTGGGAGCGCGATTGCGATGACTTTGGAGACGGAGACAACCATGACGGAATTTGCCGTCGACAGCCTGGAGTCCACCGCGCTGACCAAGGCGCAGCTGGCCGACCTGCTGTTCGAGCACATCGGGCTGAACAAACGCGAGTCCAAGGATATGGTGGACGCGTTCTTCGACCTCATCGTGCAAAGCCTGGTCAACGGCGAGGATGTCAAGCTCTCGGGCTTTGGCAACTTCCAGGTGCGCACCAAGGCCGCGCGCCCCGGGCGCAACCCGCGCACGGGCGAGTCCATCCCCATCGCGGCGCGCCGGGTCGTCACCTTCCACGCTAGCAGCAAGCTCAAGGAGCAGATCCAGGAAGGGGCGGGCGTGCGTGCCTGATACCGTGCGCGCGGCCGGCACCGGCATGCGCGCCGCGCCGGCCGGTGTTGTTCCTGCACCCTTGGCCTGTGCCGTCGGTCTGCAGTAACCTTACAGGTTTGATCGCCACCGCCAGAGCCTCATGAGCACGCCGCTGCCATCCATCCCGGCAAAACGCTACTTCACCATCGGCGAAGTGGCGCAACTGTGCGGCGTGAAAGCCCACGTGCTGCGTTATTGGGAGCAGGAATTCACCCAGCTGCGTCCCATGAAGCGCCGGGGCAACCGGCGCTACTACCAGCACCACGAGGTGCTGATGATCCGCCGCATCCGCGAACTGCTGTACGACCAGGGCTTTACCATCAGCGGCGCGCGCAACCGCCTGCAGGAACAGGCGCACGCCCAGCCCGACGCCGCGCCAGAGCCCGGCCCGCTCGGGGAAGCGCTTGCGGACAACTCTGCCGCCTTGGCGCGCGAGCCGCTGGCGCCGGACGAACTGCACCGACAGCTCAAAGAAATCCGGGCGCTTCTTGTTTTTGACTGATTTTTCAACCTATAATCTAAGTCTTGTCGGCGTGTAGCGCAGCCTGGTAGCGCACTTGCATGGGGTGCAAGGGGTCGCGAGTTCGAATCCCGCCACGCCGACCATTTATATCAAGGACTTAGCTTCGCAAGGGGCTAAGTCCTTTTTCTTTTTCGCGGAAATAGCCCAACACTTTGATTTGCTAGGGGGGTGCCTATGACGAAGTTCTTGCGTTGGTTGCGGTTCGTCGTTCGCTGGGCACTCAGGGTGCCGGTTGCGTCTCACTACTGGTGGGCTATCGCTGTAGTCGCTGCGTTCGTCGTAGCAATTGGTCTGGGTGGGTGGACTGAGACAGCTTTCCGGTTGACCGGGATGGTCTTGCAGCTTGGAGGGGTGTGTACTGTCGTTCTGGGCATCTTGAAAACACGCGCAGACTTCGGCCAGCCGACTGTAAGGTCTCAGTTCAAAAGCTGGCTCAAAACGTTTCCGCCACTTAATCCGCCTCCGGTAACGATTTCGATCAACGCGACCTTGCCCGGTCTGTTTGGTGAGATGTACATGTCCTCTACCCATGGGCCATCTGCCGACCAATCGGTTGAAGGACGCATAAGCCACCTGGAAATGATTGTGAGGAAGCTAGCCTTCGCATGCCATCCACCCCATCGGGGTCGAGGTAACTGCCGGAGAAAAAAGTCTTGGGCAAAGTGCCGGGAAATTACTTGAAAAATATATCCCTCGGGATACAATTTTAATGGAAATACAAGATATTGTCGCCCGAGGGATACATGACAACGCTGCTCGATGTCGCCGAAATGCTGAAAAACGCCCGCAAGCAGGCAGGCCTCAGCCAGGGCGAACTCGCCCAGAGCGCAGGCGTCTCGCGCACGACTGTCGCCCGCATGGAGACCGTGGCCAAAGGCGACATGAGTGTCTCGGCCTTGGTTCGGCTGCTTGAAGCCGCAGGGTACGACCTGAAGGCCGTAAAGCTGGGCCATGTCCGCACCGTCGAGGACATCCTCGCCGAGCAGCGGCAGGGTGACACGCCGTGAGGCTTGACGTCCAGGTCTGCGGCCGGCTCGTCGCGCAGCTCTACCGCGAGCGCGATGAATACGTGCTGAAGTACCTGCCCGGCGCTGCTCAGGTGGATTTCGTCAGCCTGGCCATGCCCGTGCGCGAGGCGCCCTGGCGCTGGCCGCGCGACCTGCACCCGTTCTTTCGCCAGAATCTGCCCGAGGGCTATCTGCTGAGCATCATCCGCGAGGAGTTCGGCCCCCAGCTCGATGGCACCGACCTGTCGCTGCTGGCCGTGGTCGGCGGCAGCGGGATCGGCCGCGTCACGGTCACACCCGAAGGCGCCACGCCCGGCCAGGATCTGGCGCCGCTGGACATCGCGCAACTGCTCAAGGGAGACAACTCCACCGAGCACTTTGCCGGCCTGGTGCGCCGCTACGCCCGTGCGTCGATCTCCGGCATGGTGCCCAAGTTTCTCGCGCCCGAGGCCACTGATGGCACGCAGCGCGAGCCGGTCGGCAAGCCCACGCTGCGCACCAGCCGACACATCGTCAAGGGCTCCGATGAGAACACGCCCTACCTGGGCTTCAACGAGTTCCACAGCATGCGCGTGCTGGGGCGGCTGAACGTGGTGCCAGTCGCCAGAACGCAGATGTCCGACGATGGCCGCGTCCTGATCGTCGAGCGCTTCGACGTTGATGGCGATGGCAGAATCACCCACGGACTCGAAGATGCCTGCAGCCTATTGGGTTTGCCCCCGCACGAGAAGTACGCCACGACCACGGAAAAAGTCCTGAACGCCACGCGCGTCTACCTTCCTGCGGCGCGCGTGCGGGCGCAACTGGAGCACCTAGGCTGGCACCTGCTGACGAACTACGTGGTGCGCAACGCCGACTGCCACGCGAAAAACGTCGCGCTGTACTACACCTCACTCTCCGATGTCGGCTACACGCCGGTCTACGACATCGTGACCACGCAGGCCTATCCGCGCTACGCCGCGAACCCGCCAGGACTTTCGGTAGACGGTCGCCAGACCTGGGCTGCCGGAAAGGCGCTTGAACGATTCTTCAACACCCGCCTGGGCATCGCGCCACGCCGCTACGCCGAAATGGTCGAGCAGTTGTGTGAATCGGCAGTGGAGGTGGGCAAAGAGGTGATCGCCGCCGGCAAGAACGAGCCGCGCTGGCGCGATACGGCAAAGCAGATGGTGCATGCCTGGAACGACGGGATGTCATCGCTGCGCAGTTCCAAGAAGGCAGCCCCGTTCAAGGGGATCGACCAGGTGATCGCCGAAGCAGGCTTCTCGCCCCCCGAGACAGCCAAGCCGCAGCGGGAGGTCATTGGACGTTCCGAACTGCTGGCCCCGCGCGGCCGCAAGCGATAGCGGGCTCGCGCACGGCATCCCCCTTACCGAACGTCCCCGAACAACCATCCCCCCCAGAATCCCAAAACACGCCGCGACAGATAAAACATTCGCGCAAAACTCGCGCATTTCACCGCAGACACTGCCATGGAACCATCCAAGGAGTCTCCACATGGCAAAGCCCTGCACCCAACCCAACCTGAGTCCCAGCGCCCTCATGCTGGCCATCGTCGCAGTCATGGCGGCGCCTGCAGCCACCTTGCTGCTGCCGGCATGGCTCACTCCTGAATGGGTTTGACGAAGGGGCTCAGACCACGCGCTGCGTCTGCGTGCCCAGCGGGCCGGCGCTCAGCGTCATCACGTCGCCCCGGCGCAGGAATATCGGTGCAGGCTTGATGCCAAGGCCCACGCCCTCGGGCGTGCCGGTGATGACCACATCGCCTGGCAGCAGCGTCATGAACTGGCTCAGGTAAGAGACGATCTGTGCCACGCTGAAGATCATGTCGGCCGTGCTGCTCTTTTGCCGTACTTCGCCGTTGACGCGCAGCTCCAGTGGGATGGCCTGCGGGTCGGGCAGCTCGTTGGTCGTCACCAGCCAGGGACCCAGGGGACCAAAGCCGTCGAAGCTTTTGCCCTTGACCCACTGGCCGCCGCGCTTGATCTGCCAGTCGCGCTCGGACACGTCGTTGGCCAGGCAGTAGCCGGCCACGTACGACAGCGCGTCGGCTTCCGATACGCGCTGCGCCTGCGTGCCGATCACGCAGGCCAGCTCGATCTCCCAGTCGCTGGCCTCGGAGCCCAGCGGCAAGGCCACATCGTCGTCGGGGCCGCCAATGGAGGTTAGGGCCTTGGTGAACACAACCGGTTCCTGGGGCAGTTCCAGGCCCGTTTCCTGCGCGTGCTTGCGGTAGTTCAGGCCGATGGCCACGAACTGCCGCGTGCCAGCCACGGGCACGCCCAGGCGCGTGCCCGGGGGCACCAGGGGCATGCGCTCCAGGTCGATGGCCGTGAGTGCCGCCAGCTTCTCGGGCGCCAGCCACTCGGGCGTGAAGTCGGGGATGAGCAGCGAAAGGTCGCGCGCGTTGCCGGCGGCATCCAGGGCGCCGGGCTTCTCTTGGCCCTTCGGGCCGTGGCGTAGCAGTTTCATGCGGAAGTCTTGCGTTCGAAATGGGAAGAAGAGGAAGAGGCTACGCCTATGGGAGCAGCCGCGAATTCAATGTAGCCTAGGCCGCTCTGAATAATTCCATTCTCAGCTGCGGGCAGGTTGGTTCTCGAGCGAAGCGGCGATCAACACGGCGATGGACGCTTGCATCGGCAGCCCGAATCGAGCGCAATAAAGCCGCAGCGCGGCCAAGATCATGCGGATGTTGTACCCAGCAATCCGAAGAACTGTAAACCAAATCAATACCTTCCGGGTTATTTAGGGCCGATTAATGAGAGCAATGCAACAATCTTGAGATAGGTCAGATAGCGAAAATGCATGGCTACCTTATTATGATGCACTGAACTTCGAACGTTGAGCCTCGAACCGGCGGCAGTTGATTTTATGGGATACGGGGCGACATCACGGATTTTGGGGGGCAAGGTCAAAGGTCACTCAGCGCATGAGTGAATCCCCAGGGGTCAAACGGTTTTGCTCAACCGCTTCACGCAACCGGGGTGCTCGACAACGGCGCCTGTCATGGCATAGTTGCATCTGGGGTTGGGGTTGGGGTTGGGGTTGTCTCGGCTTGATTGGGGTTTGTGCAACAAAGTCCCAGGATGACTTTGCTTTTGAGACCGCCGTTGTATGCGATCATGTACGGGCTGGTGTAGGGTGATTGATCACAACCATTTGGTAGGAGTTTTGAAGATTGAATTCGCCCATTGCATTGCCTATAGCTATCGTTGGAATGGCTTTTCGTTTTCCTGGAGATTTAAGCGATGAGGTTGGTTTCTGGCGAGCCTTGAAAGAAAATCGCGACCTCGTCACTCAAGTTTCTCCGGACCGTTGGGCGGTTTCAGAGTTGCAGCATTCCAAGCGCTCCGAGCCTGGCCGCAGCATTACGTTTTCTGCCGGGGTTCTGTCACGCATTGACGAGTTCGATGCTGGGTTCTACGGTATTTCTCCACGCGAGGCTGCCTGGATCGATCCCCAGCAGCGTCTCCTTCTGGAGTTGGCGTGGGAGGCCATGGAGAATGCCGGAGTCGTGCCGTCCACACTGGCCGGCTCTGACTGTGCGGTATATGTCGGGATTGCCGGCTTGGACTATGGCACTCGAGGGCTTGATGATTTGGCAAGCTTGACCGCGCATTCGATGACGGGTAATACGCTCAGTATTGCTGCCAACCGCCTGTCCTATATTTTTGATTTCCATGGCCCATCCCTTGCGGTGGATACGGCCTGCTCTTCTTCCCTGGTGGCCTTACACCATGCCTGCAATAGTCTGCGTGCGGGGGAAGCGTCCACAGCCCTGGTGGGTGGGGTGAATATGCTCTTGCACCCCTATCCATTTGTTGGTTTCACCAAGGCCTCCATGCTTTCCAAAAGCGGGCGGTGCAAGCCTTTCGATGCGTCTGGCGATGGCTACGTTCGTTCGGAAGGGGGGGCGGTTCTTCTACTCAAACCACTGGACAAGGCATTGGCCGATGGTGATCCGATCCAGGCGATTATTCGCGCCACGGGCGTGAATGCCGATGGCGCGCGCAAAACAGGCATCACTATTCCCAGCAGCGAAGGCCAAGCCGAATTGATGCGCGAGGTGCTGGCACGCAGCGGCCTGCAGGCGTGCGACATCGATTTCATCGAGGCACATGGTACGGGCACTGTCATAGGCGACCCGATTGAGGCTTCCGCTATTGGCCAAGTGTATGGGGCTGCGCGGACAACCCCTCTGCCAATTGGTTCGGTCAAAGCCAACTTGGGGCACTTGGAAGCTGCGTCAGGGATGGCAGGCTTGATCAAGACCGTGCTGGCGCTGAAGAATCGCGCGTTGCCACCGGCATTGCACCTGACTACGCCCAATCCTCATATTGATTTCAGCGGATTGAATCTGGCGCTGTTGCACGAGTACACAGTACTCGGCAAAGCTCAGGACGCCCCCCTGATCGCCGGTGTGAACTCGTTCGGCTTCGGCGGCGCCAATGCTCATATCCTGCTGCAAGAGTCGATGCCTGGCGTTGCAAGGCAAGGGGCAGCCGGCGCTCCTGCAGCCGATGCTGAGCTTCCCCTCGTTCTATCCGCTCGCACAGAACCAGCCCTGCGCGCGCTGGCCAAGAATTATGCGCAGGTGCTGGCTGGAGCCTCGCCCCCATCGATCTATGACATCGCCTATGCCGCTGCATTTCGGCGTGAACGTTTGGAAAAACGGCTAGCCCTGCGGGCCAGCGATGCTGCCACGGCCGCAGAACTGTTGCTGCGGTACGCCGAAGGTGAGAGCTCCTCTTCCTCTTCTATCGTGCAGGAAGACGCATTACCTCCCGGCGCTGGCGTGGCCTTCGTCTATTCAGGTAATGGCTCCCAATGGGCGGGTATGGGCCGAGCGCTTTGGGTTGAATCGCCGCGTTTTGCCGACATCCTCACCGGGCTTGATATTGCGATGCAGCCCGTGGCAGGTTTTTCCCTCGTGGAGGAACTGCAGGCCGAAGAGGGCAAGTCCCGTCTGGCGGACACGACCGTGGCCCAGCCTTTGTTGTTTGCTCTGCAGGTCGCGGTGACCACGCTGCTCAGAGAATCGGGTGTCGAGCCTGCACTGACCATGGGGCACAGTGTGGGTGAGATCGCCGCGGCCTGGGCCTGTGGCGCGCTCAGTTTGGAGCAGGCGATTGAAGTCATTTGCGTCCGAAGTCAAGCCCAGGGACTGACTCGTGGCCGGGGCCGTATGGCGGTCGTAGGGATGAGCGCCATCGCAGTGCAACAAGTGTTGGACGATTGGGACCATGGCCTGGATATCGAAATCGCTGGCATTAATAGTCCCGGTAACGTCACCCTGTCCGGCAGCCTTGAAAGCCTGAATTTTTTTCAGAGTCAGGTAGAGCACAGGGGCGTTTTCTATCGTCTGCTCGACCTAGATTACGCCTTCCACAGCCACTACATGGATCCCATTGAGGCTCAACTGAGCCGGCAGTTGGCGGCGCTTGAGCCCTCCGTGGCAACGGCGGCCGTTTATGTGTCCACCGTGACGGGCGACTTGCTCGACGGCGCAACCCTGGACGCCAGCTACTGGTGGCGCAATGTACGCGAGCCGGTGCGTTTTGCCCGCGCAGTGGACACCGCCGCACAATGGGGTTGTCGTGTCTTCATAGAAATTGGTCCCCACGCGATTCTTCAGCGATATATCGTCGAATCCCTGGTACCGTCGCAAACCCAGGGACGCGTACTTCCTACGCTCAAGCGCGGCGATGATGGCGCACAGCGGTTAGTCGATACCTCGCTGCGTGCCCACTTATTGGCGCAGCACAACCGCCTGGGCGTTTTCTTTCCCCATGCAGGCCGGCCAGTGCGTTTGCCCAACTACCCTTGGCAACGGGAGCGTCACTGGCATCCCCGAACCAGCGAGAGTCTGCAGGCTATTGACCGCCGGCGCAAACATCCGCTGCTCGGATGGCGTCTGCCGGACGCGGAACTGGCGTGGGAGAACACCCTGGATCCCACCAGCCATCCCTGGCTTGCGGATCATCAAGTAGGTGGTGCCATCGTATACCCGGGCGCCGCTTACGCCGAAATGGCGCTCGCTGCCGCCCGCGAATGGCAGGGAGGCGAGCATTTCGTGATCGAGCAGCTCGACATCGTGGCCCCCTTGGTGTTCGATGGCGAGCATGGGCGTACCCTGCGTTTAACGGTTTCTTCGCGTGACGGCCGTGTGAGTATCAAGAGCCGCCAACGCCTCAGCCATGACGAGTGGACGCTGCATGCGGAAGGCAGGCTGCTGCAGCCCACGCAACATGTTTCCATTCCCGTTATCGAAGCCATAGCCGAGCCTGTCCGTCGGCTTGACCAGCCAGAGCACTATCGTCTGGCTTCTCAACTGGGTCTGGTTTATGGGCCCATATTTCAAGGATTGCAAGAAACGCATCTGGCGCACAACCGCCTGCAGGCGCTACTGCAAGTCCCCGCATCTCTGCAGCTGGAAGGTTATCTGCTGCATCCCGCCTTACTGGATGTTTGCTTCCAAACCTTGGTCGATTTTTTTGCAGAGCAAATCGAGGCAGGGCAGGGGATTGCCCTGCTGCCAGTCAAAATCGGGCGACTGGAGTTTTGCGCTTTTGGCTCGGTCAGCCACCTGCGTGCCCGATTGCAGCGAAGTAGCGCGCGCTCCGTGCTGGCTGACTTTGAGCTGTTCGATGGCGACCATCGGCTTGTCGCCGTAGTGTCTGGCTGCCGTTTCCGTGCGGCACATCTCAAGTCGCAGGCCGCCGATAAAGTCACCTATTGGCATGTAAGCCCCTGGCTTGCCCCTCATCCTGCTGACGCTGGAGCATCCCCGCTGCCTCCGATAGATACATTGCAGGCCATGACGGCGGAGGCGCTCGCTGGCGTTACCGCTCAGCGCTCTGCATGGCTCAAGGAAACCCTGCCATTGCTGGAGGCTTTGACTCTGTCCTTTGGGTATGAAGCTTGTCAGAAGCTGTCAGGTCGGCAGCGCCTGGGGTGCATGCCGAAGACTCCTTTGGGCCGATGGCTTTCGCGCTTGCTGGAGAGCGAGGGTCTTCTGGAGCGAATGCAAGACACATGGGAGCTCAACGGTAAGGCAGATCTTCCAGCTTCGCAGGAGCTGTGGCAGATACTGCTCCGAGACGCTCCCGCCTGCTTGCCCCAATTGGCATTGCTGGGCAGTGTGGGCACGCAATGGGCCGCGTTACTGGAGGAGTCGGTAGATGGCAGTGCGTTGCAATCAGAACTGAAACGCTCGCCTGTAGCAGAGACCTTGTATCACAGCGACCCTGCCTATCTCGGCGTACGAATGGTGCTGGAGCATATGCTGCGCCAACTGGCGCAGAGCTGGCCTTCCGACCGGCGGATGCGTGTCCTCGAAATATCCGCAGGCTTGAGCGAGCTGCCCAAAACACTGCTCAATACCCTGGCGCCAGACCACCTCGACTACGTACTGGCCTTGTCTGACGATTCCCTGCATGCACGCCTGCAGGTGGAATACCAGGACTGGCCTAACATGACCGTGGTGACCTTCAGCGCGGCGGATGGCATCCCTGTGGCAGAACAAGCACCTTCGCCGTCCGTGTTCGACGTGATCGTTTTACGCCATGGCCTGCATCGCGCAGCGAATCCGCGTGCCGTGCTGGCGCAATTGCAAAGCAGGCTTGCGCCAAGAGGGGTGTTGCTGATCGCGGAGCGCTATCCTGACTGGAGCGCTAGCCTCATCGAAGGCGTTGATGCGGCGTGGTGGCGCACAGCCAATGATGGCTCGGAGATTCCGTTGCCTGCACTGATGTCGCCAGCTGCTTGGCAGCAGATGCTGGGCGAGGCTGGCTGGAGTAGCAGCGCTGTTTTCCAGGAAACTGCGGCGCAGGAACTGGCGGAAGGCGCTTACCTCATCATGGCGCAGCGGCACCCCCAAGAGGTAGCCGCGTTCAATTCGCCGCTCCCCCAGAATGCATCGTGGCTGCTTGTGGCGGACGAGGCAGCAGTGGCTTGGGCGGAGCAATTGGCCTCCTGCCTTGATGTCCAGGGCCAGAAGGTTACCGTCACCTCGGATTGGAAGGTGCAGCACGTCGCGGATCATGTGGTTTTCCTGCTTGGCTGGGCTGACAGCCCTGAGGCCGCGTCTGATACCTTGACTCGGCTGCTGCACGGAGTCCAGCAACTGGCCGCCATCGAGCAACCGCCGCGGCTATGGCTGCTGACCCGTGGTGGGGCGCCGACGCGTGGAATCAGTACAAGCACTGCGCTCAATCCGGCGCAGGCCGCAGTCTGGGGTTTTGGGCGTGTGGTGATGAACGAGTGCCCGCAGGTTGCCTGCACCCTCATGGATCTCGTCGGTGATCTTGGCGGATTGCTTGCGAGAGTGGAAAACGAATTCCTGCAGCCAGACGGAACCAATGAAATTATTCTTTCGGATCAGGCGCGCTATACGTTAATGCTTCAAGAACAGCCGTCAGGCTCCTTGGCATCCGTTGTTGCCTCGCAGGAAGATGCTCGTTTCCGCCTGGACTTTCATGTTCCGGGGCAATTGCGCAACTTGCTGTGGCTTGCACAGCCCGAGCCCACCCTCGGCGAGCACGAAGTGGAAATCCGGACTCAGGCTACGGGCCTCAACTTTCGTGACGTGATGTACACCATGGGCCTGTTGCCCGACGAAGCCGTGGAAAACGGTTTCGCAGGTGCCAGCCTGGGGCTGGAGTTCTCTGGCGTGGTCAGCCGGGCAGGCGCGCAAGTGCACCACCTGAAGCCAGGGGATGCAGTCATGGGCTTTGGCGCATCGTGCTTTGCCAGCCATGTGGTGACGCCAGCCGATGCTGTGGCTCGCATGCCTGTCGGCTGGTCGTTCGAAGCGGCCGCTACCGTGCCCACGGTATTCCTCACCGTGTACTACGCGCTTAAGCAACTGGCGGACTTGCAGCCCGGTGAACGTATCCTGATCCACGGCGCAGCGGGCGGCGTTGGCATTGCAGCCGTACAGCTTGCCCAGCATCTGGGCGCGGAGATTTACGCCACGGCTGGAAGCGACGAAAAACGCACTTTTGTCCAGCTCTTGGGAGCTGACCACGTGTTTGATTCCCGCAGCCTGCAGTTCGCTGATGACATCCTTGCCGTTACGGCAGGGCAGGGCGTGGATGTGGTGCTGAACTCCCTCGCGGGCGAAGCCATGCGCCGCAGCCTGGATGTGCTCCAGCCCTTTGGCCGTTTTCTGGAACTGGGCAAGCGCGATTTCTTCGAGAACACGCCCGTTGGTTTGCGCCCCTTCAAGAACAACATCAGCTACTTCGGAATTGATGCCGACCAATTGCTCAACGGCCGGCCTCAGCTCGCTGCGCGATTGTTCCGCGAAGTTATGGATCTGTTCCGCGAACAGGCACTGGCGCCACTGCCTTACCGCGCATTCCCGGCAGAGCGTATTGTCGATGCCTTCCGCGTGATGCAGCAGGCGCGCCATATCGGCAAGATCGTTGTAACGATGGCCGGTGCCCGTCCGCAGTTAGAAAACGCCGAGCATCTTTCGCCTTCTGCCGTGTGCTTGAATCAGGGTGCATGGCTGGTGACGGGCGGTCTTTCCGGCTTTGGCCTGGAGTCCGCGCGCTGGCTGGTGCATCGGGGGGTGCGCCACCTGGTTTTGGTAGGGCGGCGTGGCCTGCAGACGCCAGGCGCGGCCGAAGCGCTGGAGGCATTCGCCGCGCAGGGCGTGCACGTATCGGTGAAAGCCTGCGACATCTCCAGCGAGCAGGCTGTTGCAGACTTGATTCATAGCCTGAACGACGCATGCCCTCCTTTGCAGGGCGTGCTGCACGCAGCGGCCCAATTCGAGGATCGCCTGCTAGCCCACCTTGATGCCGACAGCATGGCCAGCGTGGTGCGCTCCAAGCTGGCGGGTGCGTGGAATCTTCACCGCGCGACCCAGGAACTACCGCTCACGCATTTCATTCTGTACTCGTCGGTCACCACGGCCATCGGCAACCCCGGCCAAGCCAACTATGTGGCCGCCAACGCTGGATTGGAAGGCCTTGCCGTCTTACGGCACCAAATGGGCTTACCGGCCACTTGCGTAGCTTGGGGTCCGATTGGAGACGCGGGTTACCTGGTTCGCAATGAAGCCGTCAAGGACAGCTTGGCGCAGCGTCTGGGCGCTCTTCCCCTGGATGCCTCCCAGGCCCTGGCCCAACTCGATGCCATCCTGGTGCAGGGTGCGGTGCTGACCATACCTGCAAATTTTGATTGGTCGGCGCTGGCTCGCTTGCTGCCATCAGCTTCCGGGAGCCGTTTCACCGTCCTCAACCGTAATCGGGGTAATGGGGTTGCAGGGCAAGAGGCTACCGACATCCGCGCGCTAATGGTGGGCAAGAGCCCTGCCGAGATTTTGAGCCTGGTACAGGATCTGGTGGTGCAGCAAGTGGCACAGACCCTGTGTATTGCCCACGAGCGTGTCGGGCCTCACGCATCTTTGCACGATTTGGGCATGGATTCACTCATGGCAGTAGAGCTGGCGCTGGGCCTGGAGCAGCGTTTTAGTATCCAACTGCCTGTGATGATGTTGAGTGATTCCCCCACGGCATATACAGTAGCAGCGCGCATTATCGAAAAAATGGCATCGTCCCCGGAATCCATTCCTGAGGCGCACTCCAATGGTTTGATTGCGGGTATTGTGCAACAGCACGGAGAGGGTATCAGTATGGAAGAAATACAAAATCTTGCGGAAGATGCTCGCATATTGGCGGAAACTGGAACGCAATTGATCGAATGAACAACAATAATCTGGCGCAAAAAGCCAAAGACCAACTCATTAATCGCATTTTGGGCCGAAAGGCATCCCTTCATGGGGTGGACGACAGCATGCCAGCCGTGCGTGCTGCGCTGCACCCTGGGATTCCCGATGCCTACACCCGTTTTGACCGTCTGCCTGGCTATCAGAAGATGCTGGTACCCAAGGCAGCGGCAGAGCGGTTTGGTTTGTCCAACCCATTCTTCTGGGTACATGAGGGCATGGCTGGAGCCCACACCCGCATCAACGGGCGCGAATGCATCAATTTCTCCAGCTACAACTACCTCGGGCTTAACGGCCATCCAGCTGTAAGCCAAGCCGCCAAGGACGCAGTGGATCGCTATGGCACCACCGTGTCCGCCAGCAGGCTAGTGGCGGGTGAGCGCTCCATACAGCGCGAACTGGAAAGCGCGCTGGCTGCAGTGTATGGAGTCGAGGACTGCATCGTTTTCGTCAGCGGCCACGCCACCAACGTCAGCACGATCGGTTGCCTGTTTGGCCCCAAGGATCTGGTTATCCACGACAGCCTCATCCACAACAGTGTTCTGGAAGGTGTCAAGCTCTCGGGCGCTGCGCGCCGCTCTTTTGCACACAACGATGTGGCCGCTCTCGACACCCTGCTCACCGAGATAAGAGGGCAGTTTGAGCGTGTGCTCATCGTCATCGAAGGCCACTACAGCATGGACGGCGATATCGCCGATCTACCCGCGTTCATCGCTCTCAAGCGCCGCCACAAAGCCTTCTTGATGGTGGATGAGGCGCATTCGCTGGGCGTGCTGGGCGCCACAGGCAAAGGCCTGCATGAGCACCATGGCGTCGACGGCAAGGATGTGGATATCTGGATGGGCACGCTCTCCAAGACCCTTGCGGGCTGTGGCGGCTATATCGCTGGCGAGCGGGCCTTGGTGGAGCACCTGAAGTACGCAGCCCCCGGATTCGTATACAGCGTCGGTATTGCTCCCGCATTGGCCGCAGCGTCTTTGACGGCGCTCAACATCATGCAAAAAGAGCCGCAACGCGTCGTCAGGTTGCGAGAAAACTCCCAATACTTTCTACAGCAAGCCAAGCGCAACGGATTGGACACAGGGAATTCAGAGGGATTTTCGATCATCCCCCTGATGAACGGCAGCTCCATCAAAGCTGCCAAACTCTGCAGCCAACTGCTGGAAAGCAACATCAATGTCCAACCGATTCTTTATCCTGCGGTAGAAGAAAAGGCCGCTAGATTGAGGTTTTTCATTAGTAGCGAGCATTCGACTGATAACATGGATCAGACGATTCAAGTGATGAGAAAGTTAGCTTGATGCATAGCAAAGATCGTATCTTGACCTCGGTCATCTTATGCGGCGGAGCTGGCTCACGCCTCTGGCCTGTATCGCGCGCAGCCCATCCCAAGCCATTTATCCGGCTTGAAGATGGCCAGAGCCTGCTGCAAAAGGCTTTTTTGCGTGGCGCGCAGTTGCCGCAGGTGGCCGAGATCCTGACAGTTACAAACCGCGAACTTCTCTTCAAGACAGAAGATGAATACCGCGAAGTCAACACCGCCCAACTGCCTTTGACATTCCTGCTGGAGCCTTCTGCGCGCAATACAGCGGCTGCGGTGGCTGCGGCAACATTGCATATTGCAGGCAGAAACCCGGATGCCATCATCCTCGTTCTGGCTGCGGATCACCTGATTGCCAACCAGGACGCATTTGGCCAGGCTGTCGAGCAGGCCAGCCTGTTGGCAGAGCAGGGGAGACTTGTGACTTTCGGCATCCAGCCCACAGCACCCGAAACCGGCTATGGCTACCTGGAGGTCGAGGGCAGCCAGGTACTGCGCTTTGTAGAAAAACCGGACGCCGCCACGGCTGTGCAGTACCTTGCCACAGGCCGTTTCCTCTGGAATTCCGGCATGTTCTGCTTCAAGGCCGCCAGCATGCTGGAGGAAATGCGCGAACACTGCCCCGCCATACTGGACGCGGTGCAGGCCTGCCTGTCACAGTCGCGCCAAGCGCAGGGCCAGAATTTTGTGCAATGTGAACTCCATGCACAGTCCTTTGCTGCGGTGCCCGAGGACTCCATAGACTACGCCGTCATGGAAAAATCCAACCGTGTGGCCGTCGTGCCTTGCGACATTGGTTGGAGCGACATCGGATCCTGGGCGGCACTGGGCACGCTGAGCCCATCCGATGCATGGGGCAACCGCGTGCAAGGCAAGGTGCTGTTGCACGAAGTGCAAAACTGCTTCATCCGCAGCGAAGACCGACTGGTAGGCGCTGTGGGAGTGGACGGCCTCATCATTGTTGATACTCCCGATGCCCTGCTCGTTACCGATCAGGATCATGCGCAGGATGTCAAGCACATCTACAGCGCCCTCAAGGCCAGCGGCAATGAAATCCACCGCATGCACCGTACCGTGCATCGCCCATGGGGCAACTACACCGTGCTGGAAGAGGGCGAGCGGTACAAGATCAAGCGCATCGTCGTCCAACCAGGGCAAAGCCTGAGCCTGCAAATGCACCACCACCGCAGCGAACACTGGGTAGTGGTCAGCGGCATGGCCAAGGTCGTCAACAACGACAGTGAAATGCTGGTCTCGGCAAATGAATCCACCTACATACCTGCTGGTTACCGGCACCGCGTCAGCAATCCTGGCGTGCTTCCCTTGATCATGATCGAGGTGCAAAGCGGGGAATACCTAGGAGAAGACGACATCGTGAGATTTGAGGATATTTATGGCCGTGCCTGAAATGAAAAATAGCAGCTTGCGCCAGGCATGGAAGAAAAAGCGCCTGTTCTGGATTACCGTGGTGTTACCCACAGTAGTGGCCAGCTTGTACTTTGGCCTGTTGGCCGCCGATGTCTATGTCAGCGAGTCGCGGTTCATTGTGCGCAGCCCCGAGCGCCAGACTGCATCGCCATTGGGTGTGTTGCTCAAAGGCAGCGGTTTTTCGCGCGCACAAGACGACAGCTATACCGTGCTGGACTACATGCTCTCGCGGGATGCGCTGCACGCATTGGACGCAAAACTCAACCTGCGTTCTACCTTTGCCAAGGGCGATTTTCTGAACCGTTTCCCCGGGATTGACCGAGACGATAGCTTTGAGAATATGCACCGCTACTACCAGAAGGTGGTTGGCGTACAGCTGGATGCCATTTCTTCCATCGGCAGCCTGAGCGTGCGGGCTTTCAATGCCGAAGACGCCCACGCAATCAACGCGGAGCTTTTGCTTCAAGCTGAAGAACTGGTCAATCAGCTCAATGAACGTGGTCGGCAAGACATGATTCGCTTTGCTGGCGAGGAAGTCGGCAAGGCAGAAGAAAAAGCCAAACAAGCCGCCCTGGTCTTGGCGACCTATCGCAATGAAAAAGGCGTCATCGACCCCGAAAAGCAGAGCGCCATTCCGCTGCAGCAGATCGCCAAACTGCAAGATGAGCTGATTTCTACCAAGGCTGTGCTGGCTCAATTGCAGTTGGCTACACGTGACAATCCGCAGATTCCGGGGTTGAAGAACCGAATCCAGCTGCTGGAGCGCGAGATTCAAAACGAAAGTGACAAAGTAACCGGCAGCGGTCGCTCGCTGGCCAGTAAGGCGGCCGAATTCCAGCGCCTTGCGCTGGAAAAAGAATTTGCGGATCGGCAATTGGCCAGCGCCCTGGCATCGCTTGAGCAAGCCCGCAATGAAGCGCAGCGCCAGCAACTGTACCTGGAGCGCATTGCGCAGCCTAGTTTGCCCGACGCCGCTATGGAGCCACGGCGCTTGCGTTCTGTGGTGGCGGTATTCGTGTTGGGGTTGATCATTTGGGGAGTGCTCTCCATGCTTATCGCTGGCATCAAGGAGCACCAGGATTGAGCCACGTATTCGAAACCCCAGTCCTGAGATCGCTGGCAATTCAATTGCGCGTGATCCATGCACTATTGCTGCGGGAGGTCATCACGCGCTATGGCAGGCATGGCCTGGGAATGCTATGGATGCTGCTGGAGCCCATGCTGTTTACATTGGGTGTGGCAATGCTGTGGATTTTTATCAAAGATCACTTCGCATCCAATGTACCCATTATTGCTTTTGCCATTACAGGGTATTCCTCTGTTCTGATGTGGCGTAATGGTGCAAGCCGTACATCAAAAGCCATTGAGCCCAATTTGTCGCTGATGTATCACCGCAACGTCAAGGTAATTGATGTTTTCTTGTCGCGAATTATCCTTGAATGGGTAGGTTCCACCGCATCTTTTGTACTTCTGACAATCATATTCGCCTGCATTGGTGCAATGCACTGGCCTAGCGATTTAATGCAAGTTTTGGCTGGATGGTGCTTGCTGGCATGGTTTACCTTGGCATTGGGCCTGATCGTTGGGGCCATCTCGGAGCGATCGGACACCTTTGAACGTGTCTGGCATGTATGCACCTATCTCATGTTTCCCTTGTCTGGCGCTGCGTTCATGGTGGACTGGCTTCCTAAGGCAGCGCAGGAATTCGTCCTTTGGTTTCCTATGGTTCATGGCGTGGAGTTGATCCGGCAGGGGTTCTTTGGAAATGCCGTCAGAACGTACGGCGATCCTTCGTATTTTGCCGTAGTCAATTTGATCATGACGTTGATAGGCATGGCACTGACACGCGAGGCCGAGAAGAGGGTGGAGCCAGAATGATCACCCTGCAAGGCATTACCAAAACACACCACACCCGCACAGGATCGCATACTGTGTTGGCAGGTATTGATTTGGTGATAAATCCTGGCGAAAAAATTGGAATTTTGGGCCGCAATGGTGCTGGAAAGTCCACATTGATCAGAATATTGGGCGGTGCGGAAAGGCCATCATCCGGCACTGTGCACAGGGGCATGAAAATATCGTGGCCTCTCGCTTTCGGTGGCGCATTTCAGGGAAGCCTGACTGGGCTTGATAACCTGAAATTTATTTGCAGAATCTATGGGGTTGATCATGAGCCTCGTATTGATTATGTACAAGAGTTTTCGGAGCTGGGGCGTTATCTTTATGAGCCAGTAAAAACCTATTCTGCCGGCATGCGGGCCAGATTGGCTTTTGCGCTGTCAATGGCTATTGAGTTTGACTGTTATCTGATCGATGAAGTCATGGCGGTAGGGGATAACCGATTCCATGAAAAATGCCGTCATGAGCTGTTTGTCAAAAGACAGGACAGATCCATGATCATCGTCTCGCACCAACCCGAAACCATCAGGCAACACTGCGATACTATTTACATCTTGAACGCCGGTTTATTGAAAAAATTTGACGACGCCGACCTTGCCTACCAATATTACGATGAACAATAAAGTTAAAGTTCTTCTCGACCTCAAACCCACTTTTGATGGTTATGCAGGTATTCCGCAGGAAACACGCCTGCTGTTTCGTGGGCTGCGTTCAATGGATGGCTGTGAAATTGACGGCCTGATCCAGCATGGAGGAAGGGCACTGCGCTCAGGGGTGCAAACCAATAAACGCATAAGCCATTCTAAACGTATCAACCGTTTGTCGCGCATGATTGTTTCTGTGTATGAGAAGCCATATCGCAATCTATTCGAAACAATTCTGGAGATCATATCCTCAGAGGCGTCGCGCAGCATGCTCAGGCTGCGTGCCGTAATGGGGCGTAGTGTGAAATTATCAGTTTTTGATGCCACGCATTTTGAAGATTTTATCTGGCGCACTTTTTTCAACAAGACCCTGGTGGCAGAAGATAAAAAATTGGTAACATCGGCAAAATTTCGAGTGCTCAATGTGTCCAGAAATATTCTGCATAAAGTTGGTATTGCGGGGTTGCGGTATTCATCCAATCCGTCGTATGTCAAATTGGATACAAAGGGGTATGATTATTTTTTGGCACAAACACCATTTCCGGGAAGGGTGGCGAAAGAAACCAAGCTATTAATAAGATACCACGATGCCGTGCCCGTGTTTTACCCGCATACCATTAGTGACAAGGCATTCCATCAAGCATCGCATTTTCATGCGTTGCAAAGCAATGTCAAATCAGGGGCATGGTTTGTCTGCGTTTCTGAGGCGACCCGCAAGGATTTGATAAAAATATTTCCAGAGGTCGAATCGCGGTCTTCGGTGATTCATAACATAGTTTCTAATGAGTATTACAACGAAGACTCGCCAAAAGAGCTGGTGTATCAAATTATCCGCAACCGCCTGAGCGGATTGGAAAACCTCAAGACGAGCACCAAGGATGTTAATTTTGACTCGGAGCAGATCCGCGGCAATGAGTTTAATTACATTTTGATGGTATCTACCCTTGAGCCCCGCAAGAACCACGAATTGCTGTTGAATGCATGGGAGCGATTGAAATACACCACCATGCCCAAGCTCAAGTTAGTGGTAGTTGGTGGCGTAGGCTGGGACAGTGGTCCCATCCTGCAGGCCTTTCGCCCTTGGGCGGAGCGCGGTGAGTTGTTTCATCTCAATGACGTTCACGCCGCAGAGCTACGTATTCTGTACAAACACGCACAGGCCACCATTTGCCCATCGCTCGCAGAAGGTTTTGATTATTCCGGTATCGAGGCCATGCGCAGTGGCAGCATCGTCATCGCGTCGGACCTTCCGGTGCACCGGGAGATCTATGCCAATGCGGCGGAATATTTCGACCCTTATTCCACCGAAGATGCAATCGCAGTTATGCAGCGCGTGCTTTCTACTGAAATGGATTATCTCCGTGATTGGCTGCAGACGCAAGCTCGAGCGGTCAGTGAAAATTATTTGCCTGAGAATATTCTCCCAAAGTGGGAATCATTGTTTTTGGATATGGAAAATGCAAAACAATAAATGCGACCACATTCCAGGGGCCTAAATATCTAGGCACATAATTATTTCCTATTGCGCGGTGCAAAGAACCTTCGGTTGGCGAGAAGCTGATACCGGGTCTAGTACATAATCGAAGTCAATCGTACTCGTGTGACCAGAGGGTAGGTAATTTTAGGTTAAATTTATGAAATTAATTAATCTGGGGAAATTCGGAATGTCAAAACATAAAAATGATCGCATGGATTTTTTGTCGGCAGTTGAGCCATTTGTTGATTTCGAGTTGCAAGCATCCCGCCGAATGTTTATTGACAAAGTCATAGTTGCTCGCTGTAGGGATGAGTTGATCGAGAGATTATCTAATTCAAATTTCCAAGATCAAATCAATAATCTTATTGAGATAATTTCCGAAATGAAGGCTGAAATGCATTACCTGAAAGCGGCCTATCTTGAAAAAGTTCGTTATAGTGAACCCGATTTTAACATTGCAATTCCAAAACCTCCAGAAACTATACACCCAGATGCTATTGATATTGATATGAGGGGCGATATCACTGGGGTAAATTGGTGGCATACAGAACCTACAGGCCGCTGGGCGGGGCCCGAGAATCAATCCAGCATTCAATTTCCGGCATTAGGACAAGGGAAGTATCGGATCGAGATATCGGTGGTAAGTGAAATAGATGATGGTATTGTTGACGATATGCCAGTCAAACTGAATGGCTCTGTATTAATGCTGAAGCGGAGCAAAAATGGCTTTCCTTGTGAATTGGTTGGGGAGGTCGATGTTCCTCCGACATATAGGTTACCTTTTTGGTCTCTTAAATTTGAGTTTGGCAAGCTAAAGACGCCGCGCGAAAATGGACTTCCAGATGATCGGCGATTGGCCATCATGCTTGATCGTATTCGGTTAATACGTGTCGTAGTTTAATATATGAACTTACTCTGGATTTCGCCTACACCATCTCACCCGCAAAATGCTGGGAATCGGGCGCACATTCATGCGCTAGGTAACCGAATAATGTCTGCGGGACACTCGGTCACCTTCTTTTTATACGATCAAGAAGGGGTTATTTCAAATTCTAATGCCATTAATGCCATGCGCGAATTTTGGTCGGAATTTGTGATTATTCCTCACAAAAAATTCAAGAGGAAAAAAACCAACGGAAGATACTGGGGTATTGATGATTGGTTTAATGAAGATATTGAATCGGCTATTAAATTTCTGGCATTGCAGAACAACTATGATGCGGTTATTTGTGAGTACGTTTTCTTGAGCAAGGCCCTGACTTTATTTGACAAACATGTTATTAAAATATTGAATTGTCATGACCGCATGAGTAATCGAGCTGATCTCTTGCAGCGCAATGGGTTGCTTCCCGATTTTTTTTATACGACGCCTGATCAAGAAAAAAATGCTCTGGATCGAGCTGATCTTATACTGGCTATCCAAGGGGATGAAAAATGCTTTTTTCAATCGATCACAAAGAAATGCGTCGTGGAATTGGGGCATCCGTTTGATGTTGATATTATTCAATTAAATTCAGGACAAACTGGTGTCCTGCGTGTTGGTTATCTTGGTTCTGCCAATTCACTCAATATAAAATCACTGGAAGTGTTTTTGACTGGGCTTTGGAATCGTCGCGACTTAAAAGAAAAGGTGAAATTGGTTGTTGCTGGGAATATATGCAAGGTTATTGATGATCCAAATATAAAATGTTTGGGTTTTGTTGAAGATGAAAGGAATTTTTTTAACGAGATAGATCTTTTTATTAATCCGATGATTGATGGAACTGGTCTAAAAATTAAAACACTTTCTGCGCTGCGTCATGGTTTTCCATTTATTGCAACAGCGCCGGCCAGCATTGGATTGCCAACCTCGACTCCCGAGCACACTTGTAAAAGTGTCGAAAATCTTATTGATTATCTTGAGGAAATTGTTTGCAACCCTCAAGAACGTTTGCCAGAACTTAGGAATGCTAGTCTGATCTGCCTGGAAGCTTACAAAAGACGCATTGATCAACAAATCAACGGATTGCTTCGGCTGCTATCAACTCGCAGCATTGCGCATCTGCGGCGCAAGCGGGTGTTGTTGGTAACGGATATCCCGTTCTGGGAACCTGGTGTTGGTAGTCATTCTCGTATTTTCTCGCTTTATAAGGCATTACAGACTGAGTTTGATTGCCAGGTTTTCTTTTACGGATCTATCTGGCCGGATCGGTTGGAAGAGATTGAGAACTCCGGATTAAAAGATATTATTATAAGTTATAAAAATTATGAATCATGCGCTATAAATGTTTCATTCCATGCAGATGAAGTGGCCTCTGCTAGGGCAAAATGGGCGTATCACGAAATTTTCGGAAAATCGCTTGCGCAATTTTTAGGGGAGCAGGATAGATATGACGCTGTAATCTTCGAATATCTATGGCTAGCGTACTTGCGCAGCGCAATACCTTATAAGACGATATCTATTTTGGATACGCATGATTTGATGGCGCCAAGAGAATATCGATGCGCTATACAAGGTCTGCGTACTAGGTTTTCTATTTCGTTAATGGACGAAGTAGCGATTTTGGAGAAATTTGATGTGATAATAGCCATTCAGAATGAGGAAGCTAGCTGGATGGAGCGTCTTCTCCCGAGCAAAATCGTTCTGTGCTGCCCTCACGGTGTGGAGGTTGAAAATGAAACATTGCCTGGAAGGCTAAAATTATCGAGACGTAATAAGCACTTTCGAATCGGTTTTGTAGGTGGTGGTAGCAATGAAAATGCAGAGGCTATACGCTGGTTTTTGCGTGAAATTTGGCCTGTAGTTCGGCAATTGAATATAGAATTACACATTTATGGTAACGTATGTGAAAAACTACGCGATCAGTCACTTGACAGCGATGTCACTCTGCATGGTTTGTTGGCTTCGTTGGATGTTGCCTATGCTCATTGTGACGCAATAATTAATCCTATTATGCACGGTGGCGGGCTAAAGATTAAATCTGTGGAAGCCATAGCTCATGGAAAACCGCTGATCGCTTCGCCTGAAGGTGCTGTAGGTATTGAAAATGCTGAAACCAGTGGAATAATCATTGCGCGCAGCCGTGGTGAATTTATTAATGCCGTATTGCGACTGGCGTCCAATCCAAACGAGTGTGATTTAATGAGTCATCAGGCCATTTCTGCAGCCAAAAAACAATTTAGTCTTTCTGCCAGTTTTTCCCCGTTAGTCGCATTGCTTGGGAGTCTCTGATGAACAAAATCAGGCGGATAATTGTTACCGGTGATATTTTCAGAGTCAGTCAAAAAGGCGATCAATTGGGTAATCAAAATGTTAACATAGAATGGCTATATCAATTAATCCGCCCGTGCTTGGAGATGCTTACGGGGCTGTCTGTGGTGCCGCTCTATTGTGCGAGTGGTGAAAATTGTATGGCGACCCAGATTTATAATGCCAAGGGATTCGATGTAACGTTCGTGAGTTGGGTTTCTCTTTATGAAAGTGAGCCCTCCCCTCGTATGCTCGCGATAATGGATGATCAATTCCATGAAGCGTTCCTCGTAGGATTTGAAATGCCCGAATTTGTCCGGCGGGCTCTTGATGTTCTTAATATACCTTACGTCGATTTCACCATTCATCCTGTACGCTTTATGGATGATTTGATTTTTGGCATTCGATCGAACCTCAGTGGACTTGCCGAGGCACTTCGAGATTGGGTGGTCAGCGAGGACGAAATTCATCTTAATGTAGGATTTGCGCGCGCTACGCTGGCGCGCTTGCCATCTGTTTCGAAGTGCAATGGCGTGCAAGGTGCCGCCTTGTTTTGTGGTCAAACTACTGACGATAAGGTTTTAATTCGTAATGGTCGGCTGATGCGGGCCGATGATTTCCTGCCGCAGTTTGCCGAAATGTGCGACCAGCACGAGCGTGTCTTTATAAAACCCCATCCGTTCTCACCCGATAATCCGGTAGTTCTAACCCTAACTCGTTTATTTCCAAACACTGAAGTTGTGGATGCAAATTTCTACCACTTGCTTGTGCATGATGGAATAACGCATATTTACAGTATTACCTCCAGTACCTCGATTGAAGCGGCCTACTTTGGAAAGGATGGGCGGCATTTATCCCGTTATCCCTATGTGTTTACGGAATTTAGTGCTAGCGGAGGGGCATATTTAACCATTAATTCAGAAATTTACAGTCCTAAGTTCTGGATGCAGATTATTAAATTACTTAAAATTAATCATTCGCAATCCCGCTGTGTTGATATTGTAAAGGTGCCCAGTCGAATGCGACGTAGCCTTCGATCGTTTTGGGGTGCGGATGTGTTTGAAAGGATTTGAAATGGCGTTTCCTTATGCTAATCCTGGTGATGCGATAGAGTTGTATTTGCGCGTGGAGAAAATTCAAGGATTTTTTAACTATGACGATGCGCAGCATTTTCAATTGTTACTCAGAATGCAATCAATGATGGGGGTAAAAGGTGATTTAATGGAAATTGGGGCTTGGAAAGGTAGGTCATCATCATTTATTACTTTTTTCATGCAACCGGAAGAGAAATTATTAATTGTTGATGTATTTTCCAATCCCGCAAAAGACGTTTATCCCGACTATCCAACTGTTGCGGATGTTAGAGAAAATATTGCTAGAGTTAATAAAAATGTTGATTTTTCTCAATTGGTATTTTTGGAGAGTGATGGTTTAAATTTTGAATTGCCTGATGATATTAAATTGAGATTTGTGCATATTGATGGAGGGCATTCGTTTGATGAATGTTATCAAGATTTGATGAATATTACTCCTCGGGTTATTTCAAATGGAATTGTTGTGATTGATGATTATGATCATCCTGATTGGCCAGCCGTCAAACCGGCCACAGATATGTGGTTGGCGGAAAATAAAAAATTCCGCATTCTTGGGGATTTGAATCGAAATGTGGCTAAAGGTAAGAAGATTTATTTGCTTAAAAGTGAATTTTAGAATATTTGAATGAAATTTAATTTTGTTGTATTTTTATTGGTTTGTTGATCAATTGGAGTGGGGCTCTGAAGGTCCTCTAAATTCGAAATTCACCTACCCAGCCCATTGATTTTTGTGGGGTGATGCTGCGAAGGTAGGGTTTTTATGTGCGTTCTGGGTTTGGGTTGTTCCGGGTTGCTTTGAGTTTATTAAAAATCCATGTTGATCGTTGTGTGGGAGGGAATTTTTGGATTTTTGAATGATGTGGGGCATTGTGTGAAAAATAATATTTTTATGAATAAATTCGTTGCTTGGGCTCTTTGTACGGGTTTTGCATTGTTGGCTAGCGGCTGTTCCACCTACCCCGCATGGCTGCCATCGCATGGGCCGAGCCTGGAGCAGGTGGTTGAGCCGTCGGACGCCAGCTTGCAGCTTCCCGTTGTGGACATTGATGATGCAGTGGCGCGCAGGGTGGTTGCTGCGCAGCGGGTGGATTCTTTTGCGGCGATCCTGGGGGGCGCGGTTCCCCCCCGGTATGTGGTGGGGGCGGGCGATGCCTTGGAGGTGTCGGTATGGGAGGCCCCGCCGGCCGCATTGTTTGGTGCGGCAGCGGTCGATGGGCGGGCCGGGATGACTTCGACGCGGCAGACGACCTTCCCGGAGCAGATCGTCAACGATAAAGGGGTTATCAACATTCCTTTTGCGGGCACGGTAACAGTCGCCCACAAGACGCCGCAGCAAATCGAAGAGGAGATTGTCAAGCGCCTGGCCAAGAAGGCAAATCAGCCTCAGGTGCTGGTGCGGGTGCTGCGCAATGCAACCTCCAACGTCACCATCGTGGGTGAGGTTGCCAACAGCATGCGCATGCCCTTGACGGCCCAGGGGGAGCGTGTGCTCGATGCGATTGCGGCGGCGGGTGGAGTGCGTCAGCCGGTCGGGAAGACGACGGTGCAGGTCAGCCGTGGTGGAAAAGTGCTGGCCATGCCGCTGGAGCGGGTGATCAAGGATCCGGCCCAGAATGTGTATTTGCAGCCTGGCGATGTATTGACGGCGGTTTTCCAGCCGTCGAGCTTTACCGTGCTGGGGGCGACGGGCAAGAACGATGAAGTGCCCTTTGAGGCGCAGGGCATCACGCTTGCGCAGGCGCTGGCGCGCTCAGGGGGGCTGCGCGACAACCAGGCCGATGCCAGGGGGCTGTTTATTTTCCGCTTCGAAGAACCAGGTGTGCTGCAAGAGCCTGACGCGCAGCCATTGCCCCGCACGCCTGAAGGAAAGATTCCTGTCGTTTATCGCCTGGATTTGAAGGATCCGCGCTCTTTCCTGGTGGCGCAGAGTTTTCCGATGCGAGACCGGGATGTTGTTTATGTAACGAATGCTCCGTCGGCTGAATTGCAAAAATTCTTGGGTATTATTTCTGCCTCTATTTATTCTGTTCGCAATCTAACAAATATCGATAATTGATTTGATTGGTATGTATTAAAGAGGCGGTCTGCCAATGGGCGCGGATTTTATTATTGACGTTACGCGCTCGTTGAGCAGGGCTTTGCAGGGGCGTTTGCCGACAGGGGTTGACCGGGTCATTTTGGAGTATATCCGGCGGTTTATGCAGAATGCGCAAGCATTGGTGCGCGTTGGCGGGCGATGGGTGGTTCTGGATAAGCGTGGATCGGCTGTTTTGTTCGATGCCTTGTTGGCACCGGATCATGCGTTCTCTTGGCGGGTGCGCAAGTTGGTGGGGTGTGCCTATTTGTTCAATTGGTTCAAGCCTGCTGCGGGTGCCATTGTGCTTAATATGGGGCACAGCGGCTTGCAGGATCCGGGCTACGGTCTGTGCGTCAGGCGCCATGGCTGGCGCGCCCTGTATTTTTTGCACGATTTGATTCCTATTACCCATCCCGAATACTGTCGGCCGGGTGAGGCACATCACCATCGCCAGCGTTTGCAAACCATGCTGGTCACGGCGGGGGGGATTGTGGTGAATTCTGCTGCAACAGCCCACGAGCTGGCCGTGTATGCGTGTGGCACAGGCTTGCCGCAGCCTCCGTGTGTTGTGGCATTGCTTGCGCCGGGCCGTTTGGCGGCACCTTCAACACAGCGGCCTTTGCCTGAGCCTTATTTCGTAATGCTGGGCACCATTGAGCCGCGCAAGAACCATTTGCTGCTGTTGCAGGTATGGCGCCAGTTGGTAGATCGCCAGCGGGGGCGGGTGCCTCGTCTGGTGCTGATTGGCCAGCGTGGCTGGGAGTGCGAGCAGGTGGTGGATTTGCTGGAGCGCTGCGAACCCTTGCGCGGCGTGGTGCTGGAGCAGCCCCACTGCCCCGACCAGGAACTGGCCACTTGGTTGGCCCACGCGCAGGCGTTGTTGTTTCCTTCGTTTGCCGAGGGGTATGGCATGCCTTTGGTGGAGGCCTTGTCCGTGGGGTTGCCTGTATTGGCGAGTGATTTGCCGGCCTTCCGAGAGGTGGCGGGGGATGTGCCCGAATATCTTGACCCGCTCGATGGCCCTGGCTGGGCCGCTGCGATTGCGGACTATGCACAGCCTAGCAGCGCCCGGCGGCAGGCGCAGTGCGGGCGCATGGCGGGTTGGCGGGCTCCGACGTGGGAGGCCCATTTCGCTCAGGTGGATGCTCTGCTGGCGCGCTGCTTTAGGGCAGAGCGTGCGTGATGCAGATGCCGGTGCAAATGCAGGCTGTAGCGACCATGCATGCGTTGGGCTTTCCCAGGCGCAAACACCAGGCTGTGCGTGCATGCTTCCCGGGGGGCAAGGTGCTGTTTGTCAATGCGGTGAAGCATGTACCGCCGGGGGCAACGCTGGCGGTCTGGGGCCTGCCGTCCCTGCCGGGGTTGGCTTCGGGTGTGACGGTGGTGCATGTAGAGGACGGTTTTCTGCGCTCGGTGGGGTTGGGGGCTGACTGGATCCGGCCTGTTTCCTGGGTTGTGGATTCCCGGGGCATGTATTTCGACGCCCGGCGTCCGTCTGATCTGGAGATGATTCTGGCGTCCTTTGACTGGGGCGAGGATCTGCTGCGGCGTGCCGCTGCGCTGCGGCGGCGTATCGTGGAGTCGGGTCTGACGAAGTACAACGTCGGCAAGGGTGAATGGCTCCGGCCTGCCGGGACGCGCAGGGTGATTTTGGTGCCGGGGCAGGTAGAGACGGACGCTTCGATCCGCCATGGCTCGCCCCAGGTTCGCGGCAATCTGGATTTGTTGCAGCGTGTGCGTGCCAGCAATCCCGATGCCTACATTGTTTACAAGCCGCACCCGGACGTGGTGGCGGGCCTGCGCCTGCGGGGCACGCAGGAGGCCCGTGCGGTGGATTTCTGTGATGAACTGGTGGTGCATGTCCCCATGCACCATATGCTGGAGCATGTGGACGAAGTGCATGTGATGACTTCTTTGGCGGGTTTTGAGGCCTTGCTGCGCGAGCGCAAGGTGGTTTGCTATGGCCAGCCCTTCTATGCGGGCTGGGGGTTGACGCAGGATGTTTTTCCTGTGGCGCGGCGCACGCGCAGGCTGTCGCTGGATGCCCTGGTGGCGGGGGCTTTGATTTTGTATCCACGTTACTTTACGGCGCAGGGGCGGGCCGGCGCCACGCCTGAGGCGGCGCTCGATGATCTGCAGGCCTGGCGTGCCAGAACGGGAGGGGGGCTGTCTTGGTGGCGGCGCCTCCTGTGGCGGCCGGTGCTCCAGATGCTGGCCTGGTGGGAGGATGGTGCGCGCCGAAGGCAGGTACCATGATTCGGGCACAGGTGTATGAGTCGATTCGCGATGTGGATCCGGCAACCTGGGATGGGCTGCTGACCGGGGAGTCCATTGCTTTCTCGCATGCGTTTTGGAAGATCGTGGAAGAGTCGCGGCTCAACGATTTTCACTACAGGCATGTGCTGTTTGTCGATAATGACGACCAGCCCGTGGGACAGGCAAGTTTTTATGTGGTGACCACAGATATTGCCATTTTCTCTCCGCCGGGGTTGCGTCGGTGGCTGGAGGGCGTGCGGCGCGTGTTTCCGAATTTTCTCAAGCTAAAAATGCTGGAATGCGGCACGCCGCTGATCATCAGCAGTCCGCCTGTGGTATTGCATCCAGATTTGCAGGCGGACGAGGTCGTTGACGCGCTGCACAAGGTGCTCAAGGAATATGCGCGCCGTGACCGTGTATTTCTGATGATTCTGCGCGACTTTGAGTCACCCGAATCGCATTGGGAGGGTTTGCTCAAGAGCAGGGCATATCACTGGATCAGGGGGCTGCCCAATACCTATCTGGAGATTCGCTGGAATTCACTGGATGAATACCACGCAAGCCTCAAGAGCTACTACCGCAGCAAGATCAATAACCATCTGCGCAAGAACGCGGAATTGGGTGTTCACCACGACATGCTGGACGACTTTGCGCACTTGGCGGACGAGCTGTGCAGGCAGTGGCTGATCGTGCACGAGCGCGCCAACGAGTTCCAGCGCGAGGTGCTGACTTCTGATTTTTATCGTGAACTTGCCTTGCGCCTGGATGGCCATGCAAAGATTCTGCGGTTTTTCAAGGGAGATGCTTTCATTGGACATGCGCTCCTGCTGCACGACCGCGATACTTTGCGCTGGCTGTATTTCGGTCGTTCGGAGCCGGTAAATGACAGCCTGTATCTCTATGTCGTTCAGGCGGTGATACAGGCCGGCATCGAGCTGAAGGCCAAGCGCATCGAGATGGGCCTGACCACCTATCCTGTCAAGCTGGACGTCGGGGCGCGCCCGGAGCCCATTCACTACGCCATCCGCTGTGCGTTTTCCATTTTCAATCCGTGGGTGGGTTGGGGCTACAAGCTGTTGAACAAGCCCGCGAATGTGCAAAGCAAGGGGGTCTTCAAGGCTGAGCCTGCAAAGGACAGATCGTGACGACGCCGTACGTGCAGTTGCCGGTGTTGGTGACGGGTGCCACGGGGTTCGTGGGCGGGCACCTGGTGCAGCGGTTGCTGGAGCAGGGGGCCAGGGTTTCGGTACTGGTCAGGGATGCACGGCGCCTTGCACCAGGCTTGGCAGAGCGTTGCCGTGTGGTGGAGGGCAGCTTGCAGGATGCCCCGGCGTTGGCCGCTGCGTTGCAAGGGGTGGCTTATGTATTCCATTGCGCCGCCAATGTTGCCACTTGGGGGGCGTGGAAGGACTATGCCGCAGCCAACGTGCAGGGAGTCCATGCCTTGCTGGATGCCGTAGAGCAGCGGCAGGGTTCTGCGTTGCGGCGGCTTGTCCATGTGTCCACGATGGATGTTTATGGGTTTCCCGCCGTGCCAGCCCAGGAGTCCGCTGTGTTGCAGGCGGTGCCCTTTGGATACGGAGAAAGCAAGCGGCAGGGGGAGCTGGCTGTGCAGGCGCGCTGCGCTCGCTCCGGGGTGTCATACGCCATCCTGCGCCCCGGCAACGTTGTGGGGCCCGGAAGTCCGTTCGTTGCGCGCATCGGTGAGGCGCTGGCGTCGGGCTGGATGCTGACGGTGGATGGCGGGCGGGTGCACGCCGGGTTGCTCGACGTGAACAATCTGCTGGACGTGATGCTGTGGGCTGGTGTGGCACCACAGGCGCATCAACAGGCGTACAACGTCCGCGACCCCTGGGAGATGTGCTGGCGGGACTACATCGGCGACCTTCGGCGCGGCTTGGGCGGCCAAGGGCGCCTGTTGGATATGCCCTACGGAATTGCCCGCGCATTGGCCAAGGCGTATGCGGCACCTTTTGCGTTGCTGGGGGCCGGGCGGGAGCCTCTGCTGCATCCTTTGATCGTGCAGATCTTTGGCCGTACTTGTGGCCACTCCATCGAGAAGCTAATGACGCATGGCGCGCAGCTGGGCACGCTGGGGTATGCGCAAAGCCTCCGGCGCTCGCTTGAATGGTTTCAAAGCAGGCGTTGAGTATCGTGCGGCATTTTCTTTTCTTGCAGGGTATGCCCTGCGATTTTTTCAAGGTGGTAGGCGATACGCTGGAGCAGCATGGCCACCGCGTATCCCGCATTAACTTGTGTTTTTACGACTGGTTGTTTTGGCATGACCGGCGTGCCCTGAACTATCGTGGGCGGCGGCAGGGCTGGCCGGATTTTCTTCAGCGGTTTCTGGCTGACCAGACGGTTACGGATCTGGTGCTGCTGGGCGAGCAGCGCAAATACCACAAGGAAGCCGTGGCATTGGCGCGGGCTTGCGGTGTGCGGGTGATGGTGACGGATTTTGGTTACTTCCGGCCCGACTGGATCACGCTGGAACCCAATGGGATGGGAGGGGAGTCCACCATGCCCAGGGATGCCGCAGCCATCCTTGCGCTTGCGCAGGGGTTGCCAGAGGTGGATTTCACACCGTGCTTTCAGGACAGCACTTGGCGCATGTCTCTGGGGGAATTGGCGGGCAGCATGGGCGATGTGCTGTTCAAGTGGCTGTATCCGCACTACCAGCAGTCGCTGGAGCGGCCGCATCCCTTGGTCTACAACCCCGCGATGGTGCGGGCGCTGCTGCGCAGAAAGTGGCGGGCACGGCGCGTAGCCGCGCTGTACCAGGCACTGCGCGCCGGGGGGCGACCCTACTTCGTGTTTCCGCTGCAACTGGACTACGATTTTCAGATTCGGGCGTATTCGCCATACCCTGGCATGGGCGCGGCCATCGCGGAGGTGCTGGAATCGTTTGCGCGGCATGCTCCGCGCGGCTGTGATCTGTGGGTCAAGACACACCCCTGGGATCCGGGGATCATCGACTGGGAAGGGCAAGTGGGTGTCGCGGCTGATCGGCTGGACGTTGCAGGGCGTGTGCACTTTCTGGATGGCGGCAGCCTGGACGACATGATGGCTGGTGCCCGAGGGGTGGTGACGGTCAACAGTACGTCCGGCCTGAAGGCCTTGCAGCTCGGATGCCCGGTGCAGGTGCTGGGCCAGGCGGTCTACGACGTGGCCGGGCTGACCCATGCGGGCGGGGTTGATGCGTTCTGGGCGGCTCCTGTACCGCCGCAGTTGCCGTTGCTGGATGCATTCATCAAGCTGCTGGTGCATCACAGCCAGGTGCGTGGCGTGTTTTTCGATCCGCAAGGCAAACAGGCTGCTGTGAGGCTGTTTGTTGACCGTTTGTTGATCGCGCCCCCGTAGGCTGACAGGCTCCTGATCCACTACGACTGTTACCAAAACGTCCTGGCCGAGCGGATCAATGGCATCCTCAAGACGGAATTCTTGCTGCAACGCCCGGCCGACTGAGCTGATCCACCACGATGGCCCAGGCTGCATCGGCCTTGAAACGATCATGCCACTGTGGGAGCAATGTCAATGTCTTTTCGCCATTGGCGGTGAAGGTGGCCTTCCCCGCCGGGTTGCCTGCCCCTGCCATGCCCCAGCCCTGAAGTGGTGATTTGCTCCTTCAGATAAGTTGGGTATAAACAATCAAAATATTATTTGTTTTAGTTTTGAAGATTGCCTTCCAGAATGCGTTGCACCGGTGGTTTGCACCGTGTTTTCACATTCTTCCAAGAGGCTCTTCATGCACATTCGCCGCACCTTTCTCAAGTTTCCCTTTGCCGCTGCCGTGGCCGGCGGCCTGGCTCTGACGGGCCTGCCGTCGTTTGCCCAAACGGCGACGCTGCTCAACGTTTCGTACGACCCGACGCGCGAGCTGTACGCCGAGTTCAACCAGGTATTCGCCAAATATTGGAAGGAAAAGACCGGGCAGGACGTGACCATCAGGCAGAGCCACGGCGGCTCGGGCAAGCAGGCGCGCTCCATCATCGACGGGCTGGACGCCGACGTCGCCACGCTGGGCCTGGCGCCGGATGTGGAGGCGCTGGTCAAGAACGGCGGCTGGGTTGCTTCCGGCTGGCAGAAGCGCCTGCCGCACAATTCCGCGCCCTATACCTCGACCGTGGTGTTCCTGGTGAAAAAGGGCAACCCCAAGGACGTGAAGGATTGGGACGACCTGGCCCGGCCCGGCGTCGCGGTGATCACGCCCAACCCCAAGACGTCGGCCGGCGCGCGCTGGAACTACCTGGCCATCTGGGAGTACGGCAAGCGCAAGTTCGGCGGCGACGAGCAGGCCAGGGACTTCACGCGCAAGGTTTACGCCAATGTTCCGGTGCTCGACTCCGGCGCGCGCGGCTCCACCATCACCTTCACCCAGCGCGGCGTGGGCGACGTGCTGCTGGCCTGGGAGAACGAGGCCTTTCTGGTGCTCAAGGAGTTCGGCGCCGACAAGTTCGAGATCGTCGTGCCCCCGGTCAGCATCCTGGCCGAGCCGACGGTGGCCGTGGTGGACCGGAACGTGGACAAAAAGGGCACGCGCAAGCTGGCGGAGGCCTACCTGCAGTACCTCTACAGCGAGGAGGGCCAGGACATCGCGGGCAAGAACTTCTACCGCCCGGCAGCTTCCGAGAAAGCCCAGGCCAAGTACGCGGCGCAGTTCCCCAAGCTCTCCCTGTTCTCGGTCGATCAGGCCTTTGGCGGCTGGGACAGCGCGAACAAGCACTTTGCCGACGGCGGCAGCTTCGACCAGATTTATACGCGCAAGTAGTCTTGCACCCGGAAGGTGGTGCCGTGGTCTGGCGCCGCGCGTATTCTCAGGCCTGCTTCACCCCGATGTGGTACAGACCCCAGGGGCACAGGCCGAAGCGCTCCTTCACCGGCTTGTCCTTGAAGGCGGGCAGCACATCGGCGTCGTACACCGCCCACTGCGGGCCCAGGCCGCCCAGGGCCATGGGGCTGCCGTCGATGTGGGTGGCGACGATCATGCGGTAGGCCTGCGCGTCGGCCAGGCTGACGGCGACGCTGTAGCCGTCCACGGCGCGCAGCACCAGCTGCACGGCGCTGCCTGCCGCCACGCCTGCGGCAGCCAGCACGGTGGTCAGCAGGGGGCCGCGCAGCGTGTGGGGCTTGGCGTCGTATTCGAGCGTGGGCTTGATCGTCACCGAGGGCATGCGCTGCAGCGCGGCGGCGTCCAGCGCATGGGCCTGGGTGAATGCGATGCCGTGCTTGCCCATCATCTGGTCGATGACGGGATCGAGCGCGCCGCGGTTGGCCTTGGTGATCGCGCCGCTGATGGTCAGCAGCGCCGGCCCCCGGGACGCGGTGGCCGGGGCGGCGTGGCTGCTGCTGGCGCTCCACAGGCCTGCCAGGCCCATGCCGGCGGCTACGAAATGGCGTTTGTGCATTGTGTTCCTCGCTGGTCTATGGGGGCATGGTAGGCGCGGATTGGGCGGTTGCCATCTGAGAAATCCCCGGGGGAGGCCCGACTGTGGCCAGCCTGCTGCTTGCGGCAAAGCCAAAGAACATTTGGCGATTAAATACAAAGAAATAATTCGTTTGGAGTTGAAGGAGCGGCTCGCACAATGGCCTTTTCAGCACCACAGAAGGAGTATTCACATGGCTACCCTGCGTCTTGGCGACACCGCCCCTGACTTCACCCAGGAATCCACCGCAGGCACGATCCGCTTCCACGAGTGGGCGGGCGATGCCTGGGTGGTGTTGTTCTCCCACCCCGCCGACTTCACGCCTGTGTGCACCACCGAGTTGGGCCGCACGGCCGCGCTGTCGGGCGAGTTTGCCAAGCGCAATGCCAAGGCCATTGCGGTCAGCGTCGATTCGCTCGACTCGCACAACGGCTGGGTGCCCGACATCAACGAGACGCAGCGCACCACCGTCAACTTTCCCATCCTGGCGGATGCCGACAAGAAGGTGGCCAGCCTGTACGACATGATCCACCCCAACGCATCGACCACCGCCACGGTGCGCAGCGTGTTCATCATCGACCCGAAGAAGGTCATCCGCACCACCTTCACCTACCCGGCCAGCACGGGGCGCAACTTCGACGAGATCCTGCGCGTGATCGATTCGCTGCAGCTGACCGACAGCCACAAGGTGGCCACGCCGGTCGATTGGAAGGACGGCGACGACGTCATCATCGTGCCCAGCCTGCAGGATCCGGCCGAGCTGGCCCAGCGCTTTCCCAAGGGCTACAAGACGGTCAAGCCCTACCTGCGCGTCACGCCCCAGCCCAACAAGTGAGTGTGAATGAATGCGGCGGCGATGGCCCGTACCGGCGCGCCGCTGCAGGTGGCTTGACTATGTTGTTGATAGCTTGCTGCGCTTTGTGGATGGGCGTTAGAGGCTTATTTTGTTCATATTTCAAAAATAGATAAATTAACAAAAATCTATTCGTTTGAGTTTTAATCGTCCGTCCGCACAATGGTTGCACTTCTTATGACAGGCACGCAACCATGACCATGAATAACACTTCCCGACTCAAGACCCTGCTGGCCGCCGCGGCCCTTACGCTCGGCACCGCCGCCTTTGCCCAGAATCAGCTGCTGAACGTCTCGTACGACGTGGCGCGCGAGTTCTACAAGGACTACAACCAGGCCTTCGTCGCCCATTACAAGAAGACCACGGGCAAGGACGTGAAGGTGGATCAGAGCCACGCCGGGTCGAGCGCCCAGGCGCGCGCCGTGAACGACGGGCTGGACGCCGACGTGGTCACCTTCAACACCACGACGGACGTGCAGTTCCTGGCCGACAACGGCGTGGTCGCCAAGGACTGGGCCAAGAAGTTCCCCAACGACGCGTCGCCCACCACTTCGACGATGCTGTTCCTGGTGCGCCACGGCAACCCCAAGCAGATCAAGGACTGGGACGACCTGATCCGCCCCGACGTGAAGGTCATCGTGGTCAACCCCAAGACCGGCGGCAACGGCCGCTACGCCTACCTGGGCGCCTGGGGCTCGGTGCGCGAGAAGGGCGGCACCGACGCGCAGGCGGCCGAGTTCGTCGCCAAGCTCTACAAGAACGTGCCCGTGCTCGCCAAGGGCGGGCGTGATGCGACGGCCACCTTTTTGCAGCGCAACATCGGCGACGTGCTGATCACCTTCGAGTCGGAAGTGGTGTCGGTCGAGCGCGAGTTCGGCAAGGGCAGGGTCGATGCGGTCTATCCCTCGTCCAGCGTCACGGCCGAGAACCCGGTGGCCATCGTCGAGCGCACCGTGGCCAAGAAGGGCACGGGCGAGCTGGCCCGCGCCTATCTGGACTACCTGTACTCCGACGAGGCGCAGGAGATCGCCGCCAGGCACGCCATCCGTCCGCGTTCCGAAGCGGTGCTGAAGAAGCATGCCGACCTGTTCAAGCCCATCCAGCAGTTCACCGTGGCCAAGTACTTCGGTTCGCTGACCGAGGCGCAGAAGGTGCACTTCAACGACGGCGGCCAGTTCGACAAACTCTATACCCCCGGCACCAAATAAATGGCATCCAGCGCCAAGCGTGTGCTGCCCGGCTTCGGCCTGACGCTGGGCTATACGCTGTTCTACCTGAGCGTGATCGTGCTGATCCCGCTCGCCACCCTGGTGTTCAAGACCTTCTCGCTCACCTGGGAGCAGTTCTGGGCGGCCGTCAGCGCGCCGCGCGTGCTGGCCTCGTACCGGCTCACGTTCGGCGCGTCGCTCATCGCCGCCTGCGTCAACCTGGTGTCGGGCCTGCTCGTCGCCTGGGTGCTGGTGCGCTATAGCTTTCCCGGCAAGAAGATCGTCGATGCGCTGGTGGATCTGCCGTTCGCGCTGCCCACCGCCGTGGCCGGCATCTCGCTGACCGCGCTGCTGGCGGGCAATGGCTGGGTGGGGCAGTACCTGGAGCCGCTGGGCATTCAGCTTGCCTTCAAGCCCGCCGGCGTGGTGGTGGCGCTGATCTTCATCGGCCTGCCGTTCGTGGTGCGCACTGTGCAGCCCGTGCTCGAAGACACCGAGAAGGAGCTGGAGGAGGCCGCCACCAGCCTGGGCGCCACGCGCTGGCAGATCTTCCGCCACGTGATCCTGCCGGCCATCACGCCCGCGCTGCTGACCGGCTTCGCGCTGGCCTTCGCGCGCGCCATCGGCGAATACGGCTCGGTCATCTTCATCGCCGGCAACATGCCCATGGTGTCGGAGATCACGCCGCTGATCATCATCGGCAAGCTGGAGCAGTACGACTACGCCGGCGCCACCGCCGTGGCCGTGGTCATGCTGGTCATCGCCTTCGTGCTGCTGCTCGTCATCAACGCGCTGCAGGCCTGGCAGCGGCGGAAAGCATGAAGCACCCCCTGAGTCGTTTGCATGAGGCACCCCCTGAGTCGCTTCGCGCCTTCCCCCTCTCTCACGCTTCGCGTGGGAGGGGGACGCAGCCGGTGCTGCGGGGCGGCCCTTGCACGGCTGCCTGCGCTTGGGCCGCGCGGGCGGCGTGCGATGCGGGCGGTACTCGGCGCCATGAAAAATTGATATGAATACCCGTACCATTCGCCGCGCTCCGGCCGGCACGACCGAGGCGCCGTGGGTGCGCGGCATGCTGATCGCGCTGGCGCTGGGCTTTTTGCTGCTGTTCCTGGCGCTGCCGCTGGCGGCGGTGTTCGCCGAGGCCCTGCGCCAGGGCCTGGACGCCTATCTGGCCGGGCTCAGGGAGCCGGACGCCTGGGCCGCGATCAAGCTCACGCTCATCACCGCGGCGATCGCCGTGCCGCTGAACCTGGTGTTCGGCGTGGCGGCGGCCTGGGCCATCGCCAAGTTCGAGTTTCGCGGCAAGGCCTTCCTGACCACGCTGGTCGATCTGCCGTTCTCCATCTCGCCGGTGGTCGCCGGCCTGATGTACGTGCTGGTGTTCGGCGCCAACGGCTGGTTCGGGCCATGGCTGGCGGCGCACGACGTGAAGATCATCTTCGCCGTGCCGGGCATCGTGCTGGCCACCGTGTTCGTGACTTTTCCGTTCATCGCGCGCGAGCTGATCCCGCTGATGCAGGCGCAGGGCATCGACGAGGAGCAGGCCGCCACGGTGCTGGGCGCCAGCGGCTGGCAGACCTTCTGGCACGTGACGCTGCCCAACATCAAGTGGGGGCTGCTGTACGGCGTGATCCTGTGCAACGCGCGCGCCATGGGCGAGTTCGGCGCGGTGTCCGTCGTCTCGGGCCACATCCGGGGGCAGACCAACACCATCCCGCTGCACGTGGAGATTCTCTACAACGAATACCAGTCGGTGGCGGCGTTCGCCGCGGCCTCGCTGCTGGCGCTGCTGGCGCTGGTCACGCTGGCCATCAAGTCGGTGGCCGAGTGGCAGGCCGAGCGCGAGCGCAAGGCCCTCTCCGATCTACCCCCGGAAAGGCCGCAAGGCGCATCTGGAATGCGTTGAAAGCTATTGAATCATGAGCATTGAAATCCGCAACATCAGCAAGCAGTTCGGCACGTTCCAGGCGCTGCGCGACGTCAGCCTGGATATCCAATCGGGCGAGCTGATCGCGCTGCTGGGGCCGTCGGGCTGCGGCAAGACCACGCTCTTGCGCATCATCGCCGGGCTGGAGTCGCCCGACACCGGCAGCATCCATTTCAGCGGCCAGGACCAGACGGCGGTGCACGTGCGCGAGCGCGGCGTGGGCTTCGTGTTCCAGCACTACGCGCTGTTTCGCCACATGACGGTGTTCGACAACGTGGCCTTCGGCCTGCGCATGAAGCCGCGCCGCGAGCGCCCGAGCGAAGCCCAAATCCGCGCCAAGGTGATGGAGCTGCTGCAATTGGTGCAGCTCGACTGGATTGCCGACCGCCACCCGGCGCAGCTCTCGGGCGGGCAGCGCCAGCGCATCGCCCTGGCGCGCGCGCTGGCGGTGCAGCCGCAGGTGCTGCTGCTCGACGAACCCTTCGGCGCGCTCGACGCCAAGGTGCGCAAGGAGCTGCGCCGCTGGCTGCGCAACCTGCACGACGAACTGCACGTGACCAGCATCTTCGTCACGCACGACCAGGAGGAGGCGCTGGAGGTGGCCGACCGCGTCGTCGTCATCAACAAGGGCCGCATCGAGCAGCAGGGCACGCCGCAGCAGGTGTGGGACAACCCGGCCAGCCCCTTCGTCTACGGCTTTCTGGGCGACGTGAACCTGTTTCGCGGGCGTGCCCACGAAGGCCTGCTGCACGTGCAGGGCATGGCCATCGACACGCCCGAGCACGCCGGCGCGCAGCACGCGGACGCCTTTGCCTACGTGCGCCCGCACGACCTGGACGTGCAGCGCTACGTGCCGGGGCAGGGCGCGGCGCAGGGCATCGTGGCGCGTCTGGAGCGCGCCATCGTCGTCGGCCCGATCGCGCGGCTGGAACTTATTGCCGAAGGCAGCGCCAAAGCAGCGGACAATGCAGCCCCGGACGCGCCCATCGAGGCGCAGATTCCGGCGCAGCAGTTCCATGACATGGGGCTGCGCGAAGGCGAGACGCTGGTGCTGACGCCACGGCGCGCCAAGGTGTTCCTGGACCAGGCCGCCGGCATCTGACCCGCTGTGGCGCGGGCAGGCGCCGGCGCCGCAACAAGAGAGAAAACAATGGTGTTGAATGCGATTGCCAACGCGCCCCGGCGCACGCTGGCGCTGATCAGCCTGGTCTGCCTGGGCATGCTGGCCTTCGGCCTGTACCTGCAGCACGTGGTGGGGCTGGAGCCTTGTCCCATGTGCATCGTGCAGCGCTACGCGCTGATCGCCGTGGCCGTGCTGGCCGCTCTGGCCAGCCTGCGCGGCGGGGCGCTGTGGTGGCGGCTGTGGAGCGTGCTGGCGCTGCTGTTCGCGGGCTTCGGCGCCTTTACCGCCGCGCGCCAGAGCTGGCTGCAGTGGTATCCGCCGGAGTTCGCCACCTGCGGGCGCGACTTCTACGGCATGATCGAGAACTATTCCATCAGCCGCGCCATTCCCATGATCTTCCGCGGCTCGGGCGACTGCACGGCGGTGGACTGGATCTTCCTGGGCGGCTCCATCGCCAACTGGTCGTTCGCCTGGTTCGCCGCCGCCGCGCTGGTGCTGCTGTGGCTGCTGGCCAGGGGCGGGCGCGGCCGGGGGTGACGGCAGAAGCGGCGCAAACCCGCGCGCGCGGGCACAATGGCAGCCGCGTCACAGTCTGTGACAGGAGCCGTCACCCATGCGCTACAACAAGGCATTGCAAAAGCTGCTCGACCGTCTGGAGCAGCTCAACAAGGTGGGCGCCGCGCTTTCGCGCGAGCGCAACCTGGGCCATCTGCTGGAGATCATCCTCGACGCCGCGCACACGCTGACCGGCGCTGACGGCGGCACCCTGTACCGCGTGACCGACGACGGGCGGGCGCTGCACTTCGAACTGGTGCGCACGCTCTCGCTCAACATCCGCAAGGGCGGTGCGGGCGAGGAGGTGGGCTTTCCCGATCTGCCCCTGTACCTGGACGACGGCCGGCCCAACGACTCGCTGGTGGCCGTGCACGCCGCCGTGCACGACCGCACCGTGGCGATCGCCGACGCCTACGACAACACCGAATTCAACTTTGCCGGCACACGCGCCTTCGACGCGCGCACCGGCTACCGTTCGCGCTCCTTCCTGACGGTGCCGATGAAGAACCACGACGATGAGATCATCGGCGTGCTGCAGCTCATCAACGCCATCGACCCGCAGACGGGCCGGGTCACGGCGTTTTCCGACGGCGACCGGCGCATCGCCGAATCGCTGGCCTCGCAGGCCGCCATTGCACTGACCAACCGGCAGCTCATCGGCCAGCTGGAGCGGCTGTTCGAGTCCTTCGTCAACCTGATCAACCTGGCCATCGACGAAAAATCGCCCTACACCGGCGGCCACTGCCAGCGCGTGCCCGAGCTGACGATGATGCTGGCCGAGGCCGCGCACGCCACCGACGAAGGCCCGCTGGCCGGCTTCTCGATGAGCGAGCGCGACCGCTACGAGCTGAAGATGGCCGGCCTGCTGCACGACTGCGGCAAGATCACCACGCCGGTGCACGTGGTGGACAAGGCGACCAAGCTGCAGACCATTTTTGACCGCATCGCGCTGATCGACACGCGCTTCGAGGTGCTGCGGCGCGACGCCGAGATCGCCACGCTGCGCCGCCAGCTGGCGCTGCGCGCGCCGCAGGACGCGCCCGCCGAGGCCGCTCTGGAGCAGGCGCTGGCGGCGCAGCTGGCGCAGCTCGACGACGAGCGCGCCTTCCTGCGCCGCTGCAACACCGGCAGCGAGGCCATGCAGGAGGTCGACCAGCAGCGCGTGCGCGCCATCGCCGGCGCGCACCGCTGGCGCGCGCCCGACGGCGCCGAGCGGCCCTTCCTGGACGACGACGAGGTCACCAACCTGACGATACGCGCCGGCACGCTGACCGGCGCCGAGCGCGACGTGATCAACCACCACATCGTGGCCACGATACGCATGCTGGAGAGCCTGCCCTGGCCGCGCCACCTGCAGAATGTGCCGGAATACGCTGGCGGCCACCACGAGCGCATGGACGGCAAGGGCTACCCGCGCGGCCTCACGCGCGAGCAGATGTCGTGGCAGGCGCGCATGCTGGGTGTGGCCGACATCTTCGAGGCGCTCACCGCCGCCGACCGGCCGTACAAGTGCGGCATGAAGCTGTCGCAGGCGCTGGCCATCATGCGCAAGATGACCGACAACGGCCACATCGACCCGGATCTGTTCGACGTGTTCGTGCGCCAGCGCGTCTACCAGCGCTACGCCGAGCGCTATCTGGAGCCGCAGCAGATCGACACGGTGGCGCAGCAGCCCTAGCTTTACGCCCTAGAGCTTCTTGACCAGCACCTGGCTCTTGCGGCTCCAGTTGTACTTGCGCTTGCGCGCCTCGGGCAGCCAGTCGGGATCGACCGGCGAGAAGCCGCGCTTGATGAACCAGTGCATGGTGCGCGTGGTCAGCACGAAGATGCTCGACAGGCCCAGCATGCGCGCGCGCTGCTCGATGCGCTTGAGCAGCTTCTCGCCGTCGCCCGTGCCCTGGCTGTGCGGCGAGACGGTCACGGCCGCCATCTCGGCGGTGCCCGCCTCGGGGTAGGGGTAGAGCGCGGCGCAGCCGAAGATCACGCCGTCGTGCTCGATCACGGTGTAGGCGGCCACGTCGCGCTCGATCTCGGTGCGGTCGCGCTTGACCAGCGTGCCGTCGCGCTCGAACGGCTCGATCAGCTGCAGGATGCCGCCCACGTCGTCGATGGTGGCCTCGCGCAGCTCTTCGAGCTTCTCGTCGATGACCATGGTGCCGATGCCGTCGTGCACGTAGATCTCCAGCAGCAGCGCGCCGTCGGCGGCGAATGGCAGGATGTGGCTGCGCTCCACGCCGTGTTCGCAGGCGCGCACGCAGTGCTGCAGGTAGAAGCCCACGTCGGTGGGCGCGTAGGGCGGGGGCAGCTCGGCGAGCAGCTTGCGCGCGGCGGCCAGCGGCAGCTCGGTGTCGATGGGGTTGTCGTCGGCCTCGGGCGCCAGGGGGCGCATGCGCAGGCCGGGGATTTCGGTCAGGAACAGCAGCTTGTCGGCCTTGAGTTCGCAGGCCACGCGCGTGGCCACTTCTTCCATGGAGAGGTTGAAGGCTTCGCCGGTGGGCGAGAAGCCGAATGGCGAGATCAGCACCAGCGCCTCGGAGTCGAGCGCGCTCCTGATGCCGGCCACGTCCACCTTGCGCACCAGGCCGCTGTGCTGGAAGTCCACGCCGTCGACGATGCCCACGGGCCGCGCCGTCAAAAAATTGCCCGAGATCACGCGCACGCGCGCGCCCGCCATCGGCGTGTTGGGCAGGCCCTGGCTGAAGGCGGCCTCGATCTCGTAGCGCAGCTGGCCGGCGGCCTCCTGCGCGCAGTCCAGCGCCACCGGGTCGGTGATGCGCAGGCCGTGCGAGAACTGGGCCGCATGCCCCTTGGCGCGCAGCTGCTCGCCCACCTGCGGGCGAAAGCCGTGCACCAGCACGATCTTCACGCCCATGGCCTGGATCATGGCCAGGTCCTGCACGATGCTCTGCAGCTTGCCCGCCGCGATGGCCTCGCCCGTCAGGCCGACGACGAAGGTCTGGTGGCGGAACTTGTGGATGTACGGCGCGACCGAGCGGAACCAGGGAACGAAGGTGAAGTTGAAGACCGTGGACATGGCGGCTGAAGAGAGCAAACGGGCGCCGGGCGATAAAAAAAGCCTGCGACCCCGGCGGGCAGGCAGGCAATGCGCAGTGTAGCGGCAGCCGTTGCCGCGTGTGGCGGGAAGTGGTTGTTTCTACTAAAACAAGAGCTGTTTACGCTGTATAGAAAACAATTTCAGATATTTTTATATTTGAAATCGTTGTAATTAAAGCGCAACCAGCTATTGATTACATAGTATTACCGCCGCCGTGTTGCGCCGGCTTCACAGCGCCTGCGGCGGACGGTACAGCAGGCAGATCTTGTTGCCGTCCGGGTCGCGCAGGTAGGCCAGGTACAGGCGGGCGGCGCCTTCGCCGCGCCAGCCGGGCGGGTCTTCGCAGGCGCTGCCGCCGTGCGCCAGGCCGGCGGCGTGGCAGGCGTCCACCTGCCCGGGCGAGTGCGCTACGAAGCCGGTGGTGCTGCCGTTGCCGCTGCTGGCGGGGCGCCCGTCCAGCGGCGTGGTGATGGCGAACGTGCCCGCCGGGCTGGGGTAGAAGTAGCGGTCGCGGTTGGCGATGCCGGGGGAAAAGCCCAGCTGGCCGAGCAGCGCGTCGTAGAACCGTTTGGAGCGCTCCAGGTCGTTCGCACCCAGCATCACATGGCTGAACATGGCGATTTCCTTCGGGTTTACCTGGGTGCATGGTAGCGAAACCGGCGCAGCATGGGGCTGCCCATTTGGCTACCATGGACGCGGCGGCACGCAGTGCGGCAGGCCATGCACACCATACCGATCGGGCGACGTTGGATGACACCGCAGCACATCTCCCCAGCAGGGCAAGCCGCACCGGCGCCGGCCGGCTGGCGCTGGCTGCGCACGGGGGTGCTCGTCTGGCTCGTCGTGCTGCCGTGCGCGCTGCTGGTGGCCGGCATCTGGCTCGTCACGCTGCAGCGCATCGCGGCCGAGCGCGAACAGGCAGTGGCCGCGGCGCTCAAGGCCAACGGCAACCTGGCCATCGCGTTCGAGCAGCAGGTGTTCCGCACCCTCAAGGCGGCCGAGCAGGTGGCCATCTTCGTGCGCGAGCAATACCAGCGCCAAGGCAGCGCGATCGACCTGGGCCAGTGGGCGGCGCGCGGCGTGATCCGCGAGTCGATGTTCACCATCGTCAGCGTGGTCGATGCCAGCGGCGCCGTCGTCGTCAGCAGCCGCAAGATCGCCGGGCCGGTCAACTATGCCGACCGCGCATTCTTTCGCGTGCAGCAAGGCAGCCGCGAAGACGTGCTGTTCGTCAGCGGGCCGGTGCTGGGCCGCATCTCGGGGCGCTGGCGCGTGCCCATGTCGCTGCGCATCACGCGCGCCGACGGCGGCTTTGGCGGCGTGGTCGTGCTCTCGGTCGATCCGGCGCACTTCACCGACTTCTACCGCGAGGCGGATCTGGGCGCGCGCGGCCTGCTGGAGCTGTCGGGCCTGGACGGCGTGGTGCGCGGGCGCAAGATCGGCGCGGCCGACACCTTTGGCGCTCAGGCCCGCGGCCTGGCCTGGCCCGCTGCGGACGGCCCGGTGGCCGAGGGCGGGCGCGTGGACGACGGCGCCGCGCTCGATGGCGTGGAGCGCGTGATGAGCTACCGCGCCGTGACCGGCTACCCGCTGGTGGTGAGCGTGGGCACGGCGCTGGACGACGTGCTGGCGCCGGTACGCCAGCGCCGCGCCGCCTACCTGGCGATGACTGCCGGCGGCACCGCCGTCGTGGCGCTGCTGGCCGCCTTGCTCGTCGCGGCGCTGCTGCGCCGGCAGGCCGCGGCCGCGGCGCTGGGCGCCAGCGAGGCGCTGTTTCGCGCCACCTTCGACCAGGCCGCCGTGGGCATCGTGCACGTCGCGCCGGACGGGCGCATCCTGCGCGCCAACGGCAAGTTCCGCAGCCTGCTGGGCTACGGCGCTGACGAGCTGGCGCAGCGCAGCGTGTTCGACCTGGCCGGCTCGGACGGGGAGCGCGATTCGGCGCGCGCCTTCCTTGCGCGCGCCCTTGGGCACCAGGCGGGCGATGGCGCGCTGGAGATGGAGAAAACCTACCAGCGCAAGGACGGCTCGCTGCTGTGGGTCAACGAGGCGCTGGGCGTGGTGCGCGGCCGCCGCGGGCAGGCGCGGCTGGTGGTGGCGGTGCTGCAGGACATCACCGAGCGCAAGGAACTGGAAGAGCGCCTGTCGCGCGCCGCGCTGCACGACGCGCTGACCGGGCTGGCCAACCGCGTGATGTTCCAGGACAGGCTCCACCACGCGCTCGAATCGGCGCGCCGGCGCAACTGGCAGGTGGGCGTGCTGTACCTGGATCTGGACGGATTCAAGGAAGTCAACGACACGCTGGGCCACGCCGCCGGCGACGCGCTGCTGCAGCAGGTGGCGCGGCGCCTGGAGGACTGCGTGCGCGCCGAGGACACGGTGGCGCGCTTTGGCGGCGACGAATTCGCCGTCGTGCTCACGGCCGTGCGCGAGGCGCAGGACTGCGAGCGCGTCGCGCGCAAGCTGGTGCACATGCTGGCCCAGCCCTACGGCCTGCAGGGCGAGGAGGCGCACCTCTCCGCCAGCGTGGGCCTGGCGCTGTACCCGGCGCACGGCGCGGACATGGACACGCTCATCATGCAGGCCGACAACGCCATGTACGCCGCCAAGCGCCAGGGCCGCAACGGCTACTGCTGGGCGCCGGACAGCGGCGCGGGGCAGGACTTCTCCCCGGCCATCTGAGCGCAGCGGCGCCGCCGCGCGCCATGCGGCGGTTCGTGCACGGCAATCCCTATCGCCTGCGCCCCTGCCAGGCCAGCAGCGCCAGCACCAACAGCACCAGCGGCAGCATGCCCGTGTTGATGCCGCTCCAGCCGGCGCCATGCAGCAGCTGCCCCGAGCCGAACGACGCCAGCGCCATGGTGCCGAACACCAGAAAGTCATTGAGCGCCTGCACCTTGGCGCGCTCGGCCGGGCAGTGGCAGTCGGCCAGCAGCGCCGTGGCGCCGATGAAGCCGAAGTTCCAGCCCACCCCCAGCAGCACCAGCGCGCCCCAGAAGTGCGGCAAATCCAGCCCTGCCAGCGCCAGCAGGCCGGCGCCGGCGATCAGCACCAGCCCCAGCGCGGTGATGCGCAGCTTGCCGAAGCGGGCGATCAGCCGGCCCGTGAAGAAACTGGGCGCGAACATGGCCAGCACGTGCCACTGGATGCCCAGCGCCGCCTCGCCCACGCTGTGGCCGCAGCCCACCATGGCCATGGGCGCGGCGGTCATCAAAAACACCATCAGTCCGTAGCTGACCACGCCGGCTGCCGCCGCCGTGATGAACTGCGGCGTGCGCGCAATCTCGCCCAGCGGCCGCGCGCCGGCCAGCGCCGCCTTGGCCGGCGGCGGCGGCAGGCGCAGCAGCGCCAGCAGCGGCAGCGCCAGCAGGGCCAAGGCGGCCTGGCTGTAGAAGCTGCCGGCGAATGGCGTGGCCGGCAGGCTGTCGCGCGTCCAGATCACCACCTGCGGGCCGATGATGGCGGCGATCAGCCCGCCCACCATCACGCGCGAGATGGCGCCCGCGTGCCGTGCCGGGGCGGCCACCGCGTCGATGGCGGCGAACCGGTAGCTTTGCACGCAGGCCGCGTAAAACCCCGCCAGCGCCGTGCCCAGGCAGAACAGCGCAAAGTCCGACCGGGCAATGCCCTGCGCCGCCAGTGCGCCCGACAGCCCGCCCATCAGCGCCCCCAGCAGATACGCCGCGCGCCGGCCCAGGCGCTGCATCAGCCACGCGGCGGGCAGGGTCGACAGCGCCAGCCCCAGGTTGTACATGCTGACCGGCAGCGTGGCGGCCGACGGGTCGCGCGACAGCATCTGCCCCACCAATCCGCCCAGCGAAATGATGATGGGCGGCGATGCGCCGCCCAGCGCCTGCGCCGAGACCAGCAGGGCCAGGTTGCGGCGCTCGGCTGCTCCGGCAGGGGTGTGCTCAACAGTCATGATGGTTGTGATGGTTTTGCGCGGAAATGCGGATTATTTGCCGGCATTAAGGCGCTGTTTTCAAATATCGGCGTATTTGCGTCGATCGTGCCCGCAACGGTCTTGATTTTGCCGGGTGTTTGGCGCCGGTTATGGTGCGTTTTGCATGTCAAATTAAAAATAAATAAAAGAAGAAGAATGCTTTTTGACGTTTGTTGATGAAATTTGCTGTGGTTAGAATTTGCCCTGCGCGGTATCGCAGCACCGGCTTGTCCCCGCCTGCGCCGCCCGCCCACTTTGACCAGTACGCCCCATGACCCATTCGCCCCCACCCGCCCGCTGTTCTGCCCCGCCCACGCTGGAGCTGCGCGGCGTGCATCTGCAGCGCGGCGGGGCACCGCTGTTCGCGGGGCTGGATCTGGTGCTGGGCGAGCCGCGCATCGGCCTGATAGGCCACAACGGCGCCGGCAAAAGCAGCCTGCTGCGCCTGCTGTGCGGGCTGGATCTGCCCGCCAGCGGCCAGGTGCTGCTGCACGGGCAGGACATGCACGCGCCCCAGCCGGGCCATGCCCGCGCCCGTGCGCGGCGCGTGGGGCTGATGTTCCAGAACCCGGACGACCAGATCATCTACCCCACCGTGCAGGAGGAGCTGGCGCTCAGCCTGCAGCCGCTGGGCCTGGCGCGGCGCGACGCGCTGGCGCGTGCGCGGCAGTTCCTGGATGAACGCGGCCTGGGCGCCTGGGCCGAGCGCCCCGTCACCGGCCTGAGCCAGGGCCAGCGCCAGCACCTGTGCTGGCTGGCGCTGCTGCTGGGCGGGCCGGATACGCTGCTGCTCGACGAACCCTACGCCAGCCTGGATCTGCCCGGGCGCGCGCGCCTGGCGGCGGACATCGCCGGCTGCGCGCAGCAGGTCATCGTCTCCACCCACATCCTCGATCCGGTGCGCGACTTTCCCCGCGTGCTGTGGATCGAAGGCGGGCGCGTGCGCGCCGATGGCGCCGGGCGCCAGGTCTGCGCCGCCTACGAGGCCGCCGTGGCGCAGGAGATTGCACTGGAGCTGGCGCAGCCGGGCGGCGGCGCTCCTCTGGCCGCTGCCGCCGCCCACCCGCTGCAGGCCGTGTAAACCCGTGGTCGGCCTGTACTGCGACGACCACATCACCTGGCTGCACCGCTGGCCGGCCGGGCGCAAGCTCGCCTGTATGGCGTTGCTGGGCACGCTGCTGTTCATTCCCGCCACCCCGGCGCCGCTGGCCGCCGCCGCGCTGGGCTGCGCGCTGCTGTGGCTCAGCCTGGGCGCGGCCACGCGCGTGGCGCGCCGGCTCATGGCGTCGGTGCTGATCGCCGCGCTGCTGGTGGCCGGCTTTCACCTGTGGATGGGCCGCCCCGATGTGGCGGCCGTGAGCGCGCTGCGCCTGGCTTGTGCCTGCACGCTGGGCGTGGCGCTGACGGTGACCACGCCCGCCGCCGCCGTGCTGCAGGTGCTGGACGCGCTGCTCGCGCCGCTGGCCCGCCTGGGCCTGCGGCCCGAGCGCGTGTCGCTGCAGCTGGCGCTGATGCTGCGCTTTACCGGACACTTTTTTGTCCAATGGCAAAAGCTCGACGAGGCGCACCGCCTGCGCACCGGCCGCGCCGGCGGGCTGCGACTGATCGCGCCGCTCACGGTGCAGATGCTGCAGGCGGCGCGGCGCGTGGGCGACGCCCTGTACGCCCGCCTGGGCGGCTGATTTTCTTGACGACAACGCGGAGACCGCATGACATCTTCCTACAACACCGTATCGCGCAACGCCTCGCAGTCCATGGCGCTGGTGGCGCTGTTCGCCGCGCTCATGGCCGTGCTGGGGCTGATTCCCAAGATCGACCTGCCGCTGGGCGTGCCCATCACCATACAGTCGCTGGGCATCATGCTGGCCGGCTGCCTGCTGGGCGCGCGCCGGGGCTTTGCCGCGCTGGCGCTGTTTCTGGTGGCCGTGGCCGCGGGCCTGCCGCTGCTGGCCGGCGGGCGCGGCGGCCTGGGCGTGTTCATGGCGCCGTCGGCCGGCTACCTGGTGGGCTACGCGCTGGCCGCCGGCGTCACCGGCGCCGTCATGGCGCTGCTGCCGCAGGGCACGGCGCTGCGCACCGCCGCCAGCGCCTTCGTGGCGTCGGCGCTGGGCGGCGTGGTGTTTCTGCACGCCGTGGGCATTGCCGGCCTGGCGGTGTTGGCCAGCATGCCGCTGTCCAAGGCCTTCATGGCCGACCTGCTGTTCGTGCCGGGCGATCTGGTCAAGTGTGTGCTGTGCGCCGTCATCGTGCACACGGTTGCCAAGGCCATGCCCGACTGGCCGTTTGGCGGGCGCGCCCGATGAACCAAGCGGCGGCGCAGCCCCAGACCGCGCCCGGCGCCAGGCCTGACGCCACGCTGCAGGCGCTGCTGGCCGGCGGTGCGCGGCCAGCGACGTTCGACTGGGTGCACGGCCCGCTGGCGCACTGGGCCCGCGTGCGCCCGCACGCCCCGGCGCTGCGCAGCGAGCGCCACGCCCTGAGCTTTGCCCAGCTGCACGCCCGGGTGCGGGCCCGCGCCCGGCAGTGGGACGCACAGCGCGCGCCCGCCGTCGTGCTGATCGACGAGGCCGATGGGCCCGTCGCCTGCATGGTGGATTTTCTGGCGCTGCTGGCCAGCGGGCGCTGCGCCGCCGTGGGCGACGCGCAGTGGCCGCCCGCCGTGGCCCAGGCCATGGCAGAGCGCCTGGCGCGGCAGCGCATGCCGGCGCGCCAGGGCGGCATCACCCCGCTGGCGCCGTTCTACATCGGCTTCACTTCGGGCAGCACAGGACTGCCCAAGGGCTTCATGCGCCACCATCTGTCGTGGGCTGAAACATTGCACGAAACCCTGCGCACCTTTGGCGCGCCGGCCTGCGCACCCGTGCTGGCGCCGGGGCGCATGGCGCATTCGCTGTTCTTGTTTGGAGCGGTGCTGGGCGTGTGGACGGGCGCGGGCGCGCGGCTGCAGGAGCACTTTGGCGCGGCACGGGCGCTGCGCGTGCTGCGGGCCGGCGGCATGCCCACGCTGGTGGCCGTGCCCAGCCAACTGGTGCTGATGCTCGACCAGGCGCGCCGGCGGGCCATGGCGCCCATCGACGGCGTGCGCCTGGTGCTGATCAGCGGCGCGCGCTGGATGCGCGAGCGCACGCCCGAGCTGCGCCGGCTGTTCCCGCAGGCGCGCATCGCCGAGTTCTACGGCGCGTCCGAGGCCAGCTACATCGCCTGGATGGACGCCGACGCCGACGCACCGCCCCAGGCCGTGGGCCGGCCCTTTGGCAACGTGCAGCTGCACATCGGCCCCAGCCCGCGCCAGCCGCCGCTGCCGCCCGGCACGCCCGGCCTGATCTGGGTGCGCAGCCCCATGCTGTTCATGGACTACGTCAACGCCGGCGACGCGACCGCCGCGCTGCGCGAGGGCGATTGGCTGTCGGTGCGCGACATGGGGCACGTGGACGCGCACGGCCTGCTGCACCTGCGCGGGCGCGAAAGCCGCATGATCGTCACGCTGGGCAAGAACCTGTTTCCCGAGGAGGTCGAGGCGCACCTGCTGGCGCACGCCGCCGTGGCCCAGGCCAGCCTGCAGGGCGTGGCCGACGGCACGCGCGGCATGAGCGTGCACGCCGTGCTGCAGTGGCGCCCCGGCAGCCCTGATGCGCCACTGCCCGCGCCGCCGTCCGCACAGGCGCTGGCCGCCTGGTGCCGCAGCGCGCTCGAAGCCTTCAAGGCGCCGCGCCACTGGTGGCTGTGGCAGGGCGACTGGCCGCACACCGCCAGCGGCAAGACCGACCACGGCGCCATCGCCCGCGCACTGCAGGCGCAGGTGCAGGGCGGCGCGCATGCTCCGCAGCTGCGGGCCTGGGCATGAGCGCCGCCCCAAGCCAAGCTCGCTCCCGCCTGGCGGGACAGGCCGCAGGCCGAAGGGTGCACCAGTGAGCGCGGCTGCTGCCACCTTCCCCATACCCGCCTGGGCGCGCACAGCGGTGGCGCCCACGGGCGGCGCGCTGGCCGCCTGCCAGCCGCACGAACTGGGCGCGCCGCTGGTTGCGCGCCTGCTGGCGCACACGGGGCTGCCGGCCGACGCGGTGGACGCCGTGGTGCTGGGCAACGCCCTGGGCGCGGGCGGCAACCCGGCGCGCGTGCTGGCGCTGGCCGCCGGCCTGCGCGAGGACTGCCAGGCCGTGACGCTGGACAGCCAGTGCTGCGCCGGGCTGGATGCCGTGACCCACGGCTGCGCGCTGCTGGCGCTGGGCCAGGCGCAGGTGGTGATCGCCGGCGGCGCCGAGGCCTGGAGCCGCGCGCCGCAGCGCCTGCATCGGCCGCTCGACGGCGGCGCGCCCGTGCCCTACGAGCAACCCGCCTTCACCCCCTGGCCCGCGCGCGACCCCGACATGCTGCAGTCCGCCTGCGACTGGGCCTGCCGCAATGGCATCACGCGCGCCGCGCAGGACGCCTACGCGCTGCGCAGCCACCAGCGCAGCCTGGCGGCGCGCGCGGCCATGGCCGGCGAGATCGTGCCCGTGCGGGCGCTGGCGCACGACGCCTACGTGCGCGCAGGCATGACGGCGCAGCGCGCGGCGCGCCTGCCCGCTATGCGCGCCGGGCAGGCGCCTGCCGGCGCCGACTGCAGTCTGGGGCTGCTGGGCGTGTCGCCCCGCGCCGACGGCGCCGCGCTGGTGCTGCTGGCCAGCGACGCGGCCTGCGCGCGCTGGCGCCTGCCGGTGCGCGCGCGCTGGTGCGGCAGCGTCAGCCTGGGCTGCGCGCCGGACTGGCCCATGCAGGGCGCCGCCGCCGCCGCGCGTGCGGCTGCGGCGCGCAGCGGCTGGGCCCTGGCGGGGCTGGACGCGCTGGAGCTGCACGACGCCTTTGCCGCCCAGGGCCTGCTGTTCTGCGCCGAGCTGGGGCTGGACGCGGGCCAGATCAACCGCCAGGGCGGCGGGCTGGCGCGCGGCCACCCGATCGGCGCGTCCGGCGCGGTGGCGCTGGTGCGGCTGCTGGCGCAGCTGCACGCCCAGGCGCAGGCGCGCCGGCGCCCGCAGCGCGGCCTGGCCTGCATTGCCGGCGCCGGCGGGCTGGGCACGGCCACCTGGGTGCAGGCGCGATGAACGAGGAAGACACCATGCAAACGAATGCGGCGGCGCGGCCTGCGCCGGAAGAAACCAGCGGCGAGGCGGGCGGCGAAGCAGGCCACGAGAGCGGCGGCGACGCCTTCGAGGCGCTGTCTGCCGCGCGCCGCTCGGTGCGCGCGTTTACCGACCGGCCCGTGCCGCAGGCGCTGCTCGAACGCCTGCTGGTGGCGGCGCGGCGCGCGCCCAGCGGCGCCAATCTGCAGCCCGGGCGGTTCTGGGCCGTGCAGGGCCAGGCGCGCGAGCGCCTGAGCGCCGCGCTGTGCCAGGCCTGGCGCGACCAGATTCCCGAGGCCGAGGACTACGGCTACTTTCCCGACCCCATGCCCCTGGCGCTGCGCAAGCGCCAGGTGGCCGCCGCGCAGGCGCTGTACGGCGCTTTGGGCGTGGCACGCGGCGACGTGCAGGGGCGCGCGCGCCAGTTCGAGCGCAACTTTTGCTTCTTCGGCGCGCCGGTGGCGCTGGTCGTCACCATCGACAGCGGCTTTGGCGCCGGCGGCTTCATGGACCTGGGCATGTGCCTGCACGCGCTGATGCTGGCCGCGCAGTCGCAAGGGCTGGCCAGCTGCGCCATCGGGGCGCTGGCCAGCTACCCGCAGATCGTGCGTGCGCAGCTGGCGCTGCCCGCGTCGCAGCTGGTGGTGTGCGGCCTGGCCCTGGGCTGGGAGGACGCGCAGGCCCGCGTCAACCGCACGCGCACCGGGCGCGAGCCCCTGCAGGCGTATTTCAGCGTGCTGCGCTGAGCGGTGGTTGCGCCGTATCCGGGCGCCTGCGCGCCCGGGCCTATGCGTCGTCTCCGCCGCGCGGGCAGGCCCGCGCCAGCTGCTGCAGCGCCACGCGGTCGGCGCGGCGCTGCGCGCCCTGGCTGCGGATGTGTTTGCCCGCGCCATTGCGCGCAGCCATGGCGCGAGCGACGGGGTTGCGCGGCGGCGCGGCGGTGGGTCGTTGCGCCGAGCCAACGGGCCGGCACGTCATGGCAATGTCACCCATGGGTTGACGATGCCCACGCCCGTAGGCTCGAAATCTGCCGCGTTGCGCGTGACCACCGCCATGCCATGCACCAGCGCCGTCGCGGCAATCAGCGCATCGCGCTCGCCGCGCCTGTCAGGCACATGCAGCCGGGCGCAGCGCTGCGCCACGGCGGTATCGACCGGCAGCGTGCGCCCTGCGAACTCGGGCAGTACCTGCTGCTCCAGCCACAAGCGCAGCACGGCACCCTGTGCGGCGTCGCGGCGCTCTACCGACAGAACGCCAAGCTCCAGCTCCATGATGGTGATGGCCGACACGAACAGGCTGGCGGCATCCACGCTCTCTGCCCAGGCCGCCACGTTCGCATCGGCCTTGCCCAGCCGCACCTTGCGCAGTTCAGACACCACGTTGGTGTCGAGCACGTACATCATGAGGACTGGCCCCCACGCTCCGCCGCTGCGCGGGTCGCTGCCCCCCGAGGGGGCAGCTTTTCCATCTTGGGGCGGCCCGGCGATGAAAAATCAGCCGGCTGCACGCCAAGCACCATGCGCGGCGGCTCAAAGGCAATGTCTGCCCCGCCCGGCATCGCCAGCGCATCGGCAATGTTGCGCCGCTGCCCGGTCAATTGCTGGTAGTCCTCAAAGCTCAACAGCACATGCGCGGGCTTGCCGCGATCAGTGATGAACACGGGGCCGCTTTGGGCAGCCTTCTTGGCGCGGGCCACGTCCTGGTTGAGTTCGCGGCTGGACAAAGTGGTGATGGTCATGCGGCAACTCGTCAATCCAAAGAAATGTAGGCATGTTGCTACATTCATGTTTTAAAAGCAAGCGCATCGCGGCGCGCAATCACCAGCGGCCCAATGGATCGGCAATTGACGTTGGTTGGGGGCAGTTGAAGACGTCCTGCGTTCATGGTCAACGGTTTGCCACACGCGAGCAGGCACACCAGGCGGTCATGGACTGGGTCGCCTTCTACAACCACTCACGGCTACATTCGGCTTTGGGCTACCTCAGCCCGATGCAGTTCGAGCAACGCTGGTTGGCGGCGCAGCGTAAATCTGCCGCTTGATGATCGGGTTATGCACTCCGGTTTTTAGGGGCAACCTCAATGCAGCGGCGGCGCGCTTCTACCAGCGCTACGGGTTCACCCCGGCGGCAGATGTGCCGCTGAAGCTGTTCTTGCCCTTGTGGTGGTCAATGCCTGCGGCCCCGGCCCGCGCCGGGCTGCGGTCGCGCAGGCGCAGTCCCCAGCGCTCCACGGTGGCCAGCGACACCCAGGCCAGCAGCGCCGACAGCGCAAAACCCAGCGCCGCCGTGACCGACCAGTGCCAGTCGGCGCGCAGGTAGCGCACGATGGGGTAGTGCCACAGGTAGATGCCGTACGAGAGCTTGCCCACCCAGACCAGCGCGGGCGAGCGCAGCATCTCGTGCAGCGGGCTGCTGGCGCGCTGCACGCTGGTCAGCACCACCAGCGTGGCGCACTCGACCACGGTCAGGCCCCAGACCATGGCGTTCATGTCATCCCAGGTGTGGGCCATGAGCAGCGGCACGGCCAGCACCAGCCACATGCCGTGCGCCAGGCGCTGGCGCAGCGCCGTGAACCAGGCCGGCTGCTCGGCCAGCAGCACGGCCAGCAGGCTGCCCAGCAGCAGGCCGCTGGCGCGGGTGTCGAAGCGGAAGAAAATCTCGTAGAACTGCTGGCCCTGCGCCACCCACAGCAGGCGCCAGGCCCAGGCCAGCAGCCACAGCAGCGCGATCGGGCGCCAGCGCAGGCCGGCGGGGCTGGTGCGCAGCAGCAGCATCAGCAGCGGCGGCCAGACGAGGTAGAAGTGCTCCTCCACCGCCAGCGACCACATGTGCAGCAGCGTGTCGGGGCTGTCGAAAAAGGCGATGCCGTAATCGGCCAGGTACAGAAAGGACACGAGCGCGTCGCTGTACACGTCGCTCAGATCGGGCCAGATCAGCGGCGCCAGCAGGCAGTAGGCCAGCAGGAACAGCGCCAGCGCCGGCATCAGGCGGTACAGGCGGCGGCGGTAGAAGCGCCAGTAGGCGATGCGCCCGCTGCGATCGACCTCCTGCAGCAGCAGGCTGGTGATGAGGTAGCCGCTCAGCACGAAGAACAGATCGACGCCGTAGAACGCGCCCTCGAACAGCGGCGCGTGCGCGTGCGAGAGGATCACGAGCAGGATGGCTACGCCGCGCAGGCCGTCGAGCGCGGGGTTGTAGGGCAGGGCGGGGCTGTGTCCCGTGGGCTGGGTCATGGGCGGGGCGCGGCGGACGCGGGGCAATCAAAAGATCAAGGGTAAACCCGAAAATTGCGGATTGTAGCCAGGGACGGCTGTTTCAGAGGTAACGGACCATTGCGCCCACTTGTCCAGCCCTTGTCCCCCGCTGCTGCGGACGATGTTTTCCGAGCAGCTCCCCCCGTCAGCGCCCGCCGCGACGAGATCATGGCCGCTCTGTGCGGGCATCAGGCCGTCATCGTCTGCTTACCGCTCGATTTGTGCAGCCCTACTTGCGCCGGCGCAGGGCCGCCAGCGCCAGCAGGCCCGAGAGCGCGGCCAGGCTCCAGCCCGAGAGTGTGGGGATGGACGCCGGGGCGGCTGCCACGGGGGGGAGGGTGAAGGTCAGCAGGATCGACCCAGCGGAGCCGGGCGCGCCAGGCGCGCCGCCCATGCCAGGGCCGGGGGCGGCTGCGGCACTGAAGGTCACGCCGGGGCCGTAGCTGCTACCGCCGCCGCCACCGCCGCCACCACCGCCGCCGCCGCCGCTGCCGCCGCCGCCGCCGCCGCCATAACCGCCGCCGCCGCCGCCGCCGCCGCCGCCGACGACGACGCCGTTGCCGATGCCCCCGTTGCCACCGCCGCCGACGCTGCTGCCGCCGAAGCCACTGAAGCCACTGAAGCCACCGAAGCCGCCGCCGACACCGCCGCTGCCGCCGCCGAAGACGACGACGCTACCGACGCCGCCGCCGCCACCACCACCACCGGCGGCGGCGCTGCCGCCGAAGCCGCCGCTGCCACCGCTGGCACTGCTGCCGCCGCCGACGCCGCCGCTGCCGCCGCTGCCGCCGCTGGCGCTGCTGCCGCCATCACCGGCGGCGCCGCCGCTGCCGCCGCCGCCGCTGCCGCCGCTGCTGCCGCTGCCGCCGCCGAAGCCGCCGTCGCCGAAGCCGCCGCCGCTGCTGCCGCCACCGCCACCGCCGCCCGCCACCACGAGCACAGCCGGGACAGTGCTGTCGATGATGCTGCTGCCGCCGCCGCCACCGCCACCGCCGAAGCTGGTGCCGATGATGCCGCCGCCGCCGCCGCCGCCGCCCACGGTCAGGAGCAGGTCGTGCAGGGGCACGACCGTGATGGTGCCGCTGCCGCTGGCGGCGTTGCCGCCGTCGCTGCCGAAGCCTAAGAAGCCGCCGCCGCCGCCCCCTCCGATGACCGTGACGGCCATGGAGGTCACGCCTGCCGGCACGGTGCAGGTGTCGGTAACGGTGTAGGCGGTGCCGCTGACGCATGCGGGCGCGGCCATGGCGGCGGTGCCCAGGGTGCTGGCGGACAGGGCAAGGAGAGTGAGACGCAGGGCGCGCGGCAGCTGGTGATGGGGCATGGCGTCTCTTTGGAGTGGGTATGCAGGAATCATCTGCCTATGGATTACCGGGCCTTGCGCCGGCGCAGGGCCGCCAGCGCCAGCAGGCCCGAGAGCGCGGCCAGGCCCCAGCCCGAGAGCGTGGGGATGGACGCCGGGGCGGCCACGGAGGCGGTGAAGGTCAGCAGGATCGACCCAGCGGAGCCGGGCGCGCCAGGCGCGCCGCCCACGCCAGGGCCGGGGGCGGCTGCGGCACTGAAGGTCACGCCGGGGCCGTAGCTGCTACCGCCGCCGCCGCCGCCGCCGCCGCCGATGATGTTGTTGCCGCCGCCGCCGCCGCCGCCGCCGCCATAACCGCCGCCGCCGCCGCCGGTATTCCAGCCGCCTTGCCCGCCGCCGCCAGCGCCGCCAGTGCCGCCGAGGAACCCACCTGTAGCCGTGCCGCCGCTGCCAGCACCTGCGGCGCTCACGCCGCCGCCGCCACCACCGCCGTCGGTGGGGCTGGCGTTGCCGCCCGCCGTGCTGCCCGTGCTGCCGCCCGTGCCGCCCGTGCCGCTGGTGCCCGTGCCCCCTGCGCCGCCCGCGCCAGCGGTCGTGCCGCCCGTGCCGCCCGGCTCTGTGCCATTTCCAGTCGTGCCCGCGCTGCCGTTGCCGCCGCCGGCACCTGTACCGCCGCCGCCGCCTTGGCCGCCGCTGGCGTTGTAGCCGCCGCCGCCGCCGCCGCCCGCCACCACAAGCACAGCCGGGACGGTGCTGTCGATGATGCTGCTGCTGCCGCCGCCGCCGCCGCCGACGCCGACGCCGCCGCCGCCACCGCCGCCACCGCCTACGGTCAGGAGCAGGTCGTGCAGGGGCACGACCGTGATGGTGCCGCTGGCGCTGGCGGCGTTGCCGCCGCCTGAGACGCCGCCGCCGCCGCCGCCGCCGCCGCCGATGACCGTGACGGCCATGGAGGTCACGCCCGCCGGCACGGTGCAGGTGTCGGTAACGGTGTAGGCGGTGCCGCTGACGCATGCGGGCGCGGCCATGGCGGCGGTGCCCAGGGTGCTGGCGCACAGGGCGAGGAGGGTACGGCGCAGGGCGCGCGGCAGCTGGTGATGGGGCATGGCGTCTCTTTGGAGTGGGGTTGCAGGCATTGCAAGAAGGAGCATGCAGTGTATCTATCGACAATAGAGAGTGAATAGGTACAACTGCCGTTTGTTGTCCTCCGCCCACGTGTGCGTCATTCCCCGCGCGCCCGGATAGTCGCGCCCCTGTCCGCCAGCAGCGTGGCCAAGCGCATCGCCGAGAAGCTGAACATGCTGCGGGGCGACGTGATTGGCTACAAGGTGCGATTCCAGGATCGGTTTTCGCGTGATGTCTCGGTCAAGCTGATGACGGACGGCATCCTGCGAACGGCGCCATCGGCGCGCTGGCGAGCTACCCGGCCATCGTGCGTGAGGCACTGGGGCTGCCGGGTTCGCAGGCGGTGGTTTGCAGTATGGCGCTGGGCTGGGGGACGTGCGCGGGTGCCAACCGCGCGCAAGCCTTTGGTTCGGTACTTCAGCGTGCTGCGCTGAGTGCGAAGATTTTTTGGTTCAAGCCCTTATACAGCAAGTGGAGGCAGCTCTCTTTTTTGATTATTTGCCTGCGGACTACCGGGCCTTGCGGCGGCGCAGGGCCGCCAGCGCCAGCAGGCCCGAGAGCGCGGCCAGGCCCCAGCCCGAGAGCGTGGGGATGGACGCCGGGGCGGCTGCCACGGGGGGGAGGGTGAAGGTCAGCAGGATCGACCCAGCGGAGCCGGGCGCGCCGCCCGCGCCGCCCACGCCAGGGCCGGGGGCGGCTGCGGCACTGAAGGTCACGCCGGGGCCGTAGCTGCTACCGCCGCCGCCGCCGCCGCCGCCGCTGCCGCTGCCGGCGACGAACTCGCTGCCGCCGCCGCCGCCGCCGCCATAACCGCCGCCGCCGCCGCCGCCACCGCCGACGCCGCCGACGCCGACG
>Ga0222423_1000160_pt1 | contig 60839 bp, 61 predicted proteins | sample 3A0metagenome_FD_182472 | JGI IMG/M metagenome (GOLD analysis project Ga0222423, IMG submission 182472) | Enriched microbial communities from leaf-cutter ant dump, University of Wisconsin, Madison, United States - 3A0 (version 2) | ecosystem: Environmental > Terrestrial > Nest > Insects nest >...
TCGATAGGTAAAATTCCTAGTAGGATTATTATTCGGTCCGGTTGGATTGCGTGTTTGTATCTCGTAGAATACCTCGCTCATTTTGGGAGTGAAGTTGGGTATTTTGTCCCATGATAAAGTTGCACTTGTGTAACTTGAGTTCGGTACTACATTGAAATTAGACACCGCCCTAATATCATCGTTGCTTTGTATTGGATTATAGAGCTGTGCAGTATCCCATTCGCTAAAACTATTATCCGCAAGCATGTAGCGCACTCTGTATTCAAACATTTGGCCAGCCGAAGAAGGTACGGCAAAGCTCGGATCCGTCCAGACTAGTGACGTGGTGCTAGGAGTAATAATATGACTATACGTACCCGTCGTACAGTTTAATCCAAGAGTGCAGTAGCTACCCCCGTCGGCAAGACGTCGATAGGTAAAATTCCTAGTAGGATTATTATTCGGTCCGGTTGGATTGCGTGTTTGTATCTCGTATCTCTGCGCCCCAGACTGTGGCGTCCATGAAATATCAACTGCATTCCAATTATCGTCTACATGAATCGTAAGGCCGAGGGCGCCGTCGCCATGGGCTGTTCGTTCAAATGAAAATACCTCTTCTGCTTCTTCGCCGCTTCCTGGACCTACATGCCCCTCACACACCCCTGTTTGAGGAGTAGTGTTACCACTTTGCGTATGATACGCCAAAGAGCTGGAATCGAGGCTATTTGCCGATAAACAATAGGTATTTTCTCCATCCGGGCCATCATACTGAAAATGGACCGAGTCACTATCTCTCACCCCAATTTCGTTTAGTGCGTCAGGATACGCACCCTCATTTGCGTTACGTGCTTCGAGTTTCTGTGCAACACTACTGATACTCGAACGTAGCATCGAGTCGATAGCCCGACCTTTTACCCCATTGTAGGCAACAATAACAATTGTCGCCAGTATAGCAATTACGACAATAACTATTAACATTTCGACAATGGTGAAGCCGGCAAGAGTTATGCGATTCCGGCGAGAAACTATCATTGTTGCCGCCCATGCTCGTCCATTGCCTTATGAGCGTCGAGCGTCTTATTAACCATACCGTCGGCCAATTGATTGAACTGACGGTTAACATGAGTGAATGTTACTCTATCAAACTGTGTCATTAATAGGCGAATTCGCTCATTTATTGGCCATAATTCCCTATTCTTAATTTTATAGATACCCTTCATTTGGTTCACAACTAGCATGCTATCTAGCTTGAAGTCGACTTTTTTGTAACCAAGTTCGGCCGCCTTTTCAAGGCCCAGCCGCACCCCCTGATATTCAGCCTGGTTATTAGTAGTAATACCTAAGTATTCACCACCCTCGGCAATTACTTCTTGGTTACTATCAAGCATTACAAAGCCCGCCGCTGACGGTCCAGGGTTGCCACGAGAGCCACCGTCAGAATAAATTACAATTGCGTCATTTGATGCTTTATTAACATCATTTAACTTTGTAATATGCACAGTCTTATCTGTTAATTCTTCTTGTTGAATTATTCCAAGCAGTAACTGTGTTAAATCGGTGAGTTCAGATTGTTGTATCTTTGTCATCGTATGCCATTTGTATTTCGAGTAGTTACCGCTTAACTTCATCGGATGTCGTTGCGGCGCTAATGTGACTAAATACACAATAACACCGTACTGAATTGCCCGATCGTCATAGTCGATATACGTTACCGCATCGAATAGTTTTGACGATTGGATATGCAGCCCTGCGTCATCATGAAGATACCGACGCAAGGCGTCCTCCGGTTGTTCACCGTACGCTAACTTTCCTCCTGGAAGTTCATACTTTCCTAAGATTGTCGGACGCCCGTTATTCCGCTTAAGTAGAAGTGCCTTGCCGTCTTCGCTTATAATTGCCCGAACCGAGAGTCGTTGCTTCATGCTGTTTGTGTTATTCCTTTTATACTTTTAGTATACCTGACATGCCAAGAATTGCGAATAAAAGAACCTCGCCGATGACGAGGAATATTTTTTGCAATAAAAACCCAGGTACTAGAGCTAGGTGCGTGATGATGTTCCCCACTTATGTGTAAGGTGGATGACCGCACTATAACTCCACGGAATTATATGATAAAGTCTCCTCATCTATGATATCGGAAAATCATGTACACCTAGGTTTAGTGTTCCTGGGTACTTATTATTATACACCCTAATTTAAGCGCATGCACGGTTTTCGTACATAATACAACACCTACAAGATGTGAAAAGTAGTACTAAACAGATTGAGGAAGAAATCGATAACTGTGCTCATATATGCTCCCAAAAGCGAGCCCGCCATAAGCACCAAGATAAATACCAATATTATGCCGTACTGTTCGATAAACCGCATACCTGTTCGCACGAAGTCGGGCGCTAAGGCATACAACACCCGTGATCCATCAAGTGGCGGAATCGGCAAAATATTAAATACGAAGAACCCGAGGTTCACGTTGATCATCAGTGAAAAAAACATACCCGCCAACCCCGTCGCCGGCATGCCCGCCAGTGTCCATATACCAAACGATATAAAGGCAATAAGGAGGTTCGTCAGTGGGCCGCCCAGAGCAACTAGTGCTGCGCCCCACTCACCACCCTTGACCATATCAGGTCGAAACGGCACCGGCTTTGCACCACCAAAAATCGGACCACCAATGATAGCTAGCATAACTGGCAGTAAAATCGTCATAAACGGATCGATGTGTTTAATAGGGTTAAGCGTCAGCCTGCCCTCTTGTCGGGCGGTATCATCGCCCAACCAATATGCCACAAAGGCGTGCATTGCCTCGTGAAGAGTCATCGAAAGCAAGATCACCCCTAGCAGTAAGACGAGTTGAGTGACTATATCCATAAATACTTATTATACACATCATTCTGGCAGTCTCGTTTTGATAAGTGTTATGATCTCATCTTTCATTGATTGAAGATCATCTTTTGTGGCGTATTTGGCTAGCTCGTGCTTGAGGTCATTCTTTGTGGCGTACTTGGCTAGCTCGTGCTTCAGGTCATTCTTAGTGGCGTATCTGGCTAGCTCATTATGAAGGTCGTCCTTTGTAGCATGCCCAGCTAGCTTATCTTCGAGTTTACTTTCAAGCACGCTTTCGAGCCGCTCTTCAAAATCTTGTTTTGTGAGCATATTCTCTTTGATGTACTCAAGATTACTATTAACATATCCCCGGAACTGTGTGAATAGCGAGTTGAGCGCATCGAGAGATTGGCGGAGATCGCTAAGTTGGTCTTGGATTAGTGTATGCGTTATTGTCATACCCCTATTAAACACTCCAATTCTTAAATCATTTAGTGCTTTTTCGTCATTTTTGATGTATTTTATGCCATAAAACCATTTTTAAAATTGTATCCAATTAAAATGCCCGTACCTCTTGACTATAGGGGTCAAAAAAGGTAAAATGGTTGCTAGTGTCCCGATATATAAGCGGGAAAGAGAGAATAAATTATGACAGCACGATGTGAACTCACCGGTAAAGGCAAGCAATTTGGCAACAATGTTAGCTTCTCTTTGCGTCGCACCAATCGCGTCTTCAAGCCTAACCTACAGAAGAAAACTTTCATGGTAGACGGCCAAAAAGTGACTATGACCCTTAGCACCAGCGCGATCCGCACGCTCAAGAAAAAAGGTATTCTTACCAGCAACGGCACTTCTGCCTAAATCGCCTTTTCATTAAAAACTCCCCGATACTGGGGAGTTTTTAGTAGGCGCCTGCCATATAAAGCGTTCGAGCTTCACTGGCAGAAAGCGGCCGATTGTACACTCGCACATCATCAACCTTCCCCCGCCACCCATTCGAAGCACTACTTAAAGCAAAACTTGGCATGGTTGGGTGCAGTACTACAGAGCTACTGGTGTGATATAGCTCTCCGTCCCAATAACTTACAATTACAGAACCGTTATACGTAACAACTAAATTGTGCCATTCGTTGAGCGTTAGAAGGCTCTTTGTAGACGTATCGGAGAATACCGACCCGTCGTAAGGAGGTTTACCGTATTCAAAAGCAATATCACGTCCGTAATTCATAGCACGGACGCCAAAATCAGCATGCAGATTACTCGCCCCCATAACACCCGGCCATTGATAGGTTGAATCGCCAGTGCGAGCGAGCCACAATGAATAGGTAAACGCATTCGGCACCACGGAAAATGAACTAGGGCTTCCAATAGTAATATATTGCGCCGACTCTCCAAGCTGATATGCGCTATTCTCCTTGCCTCCTACCCCCGTGGTCAAAGTTGCGCCCACCACCGTCCCACCGACACCGTGGCCACTTGCGTCTTCTGCGCTCCCATTCATAGGCCACCACGCCAACATACCAATACAAGTCCCCCCGAACGGTTCATTCATTGAACTAGTTTGAAAATAAGACTTTCCCTCAGTTGTTGCGGTAACGCAATAACTTTTCGATGCACCATTAGTTGCCGAAGAGACTTCATATGTCGTACTGGCATCTGAAATTAACCCTGCATCAGTTGCGTTACTTGGATATGTATCGCTATGCAACGCAGCATAAGCCAATACCTTTTTCACACCTTGACTAACAGATGATTTGACGGCACTCACCTTCGCCCTATCCTGTATGCCGTTAAAAGCGACAATTGTTATCGTTGCCAAGATTGCGATGACCACCACAACAATAAGAAGCTCCACAACAGTAAACCCCTGCGCACCAAGCTTCCCCACTCGCCCATTCATATAGTACGAGTATAGCACGGAACGGAACGATTAATTACGAGTGAGCTTAAATACAGTCAACACCGCTGGCAATGCGCTGCTATTTTTCAACTTAAGCTTTGAGGTCTCCTCGACGGGCGCCCCTAATTCGGTAATAAATGGTTCGAGATCACCTTGGGGCACTTCATATTTAAGAGCGCCGTCAGCATAATGTACCGGGATAACAATTTTTGGTTCAATTTGGCGGACGATAGTTGCTGCACCAGTTGGGTCGAGAGTATAGCCGTTGCCACCGACCGGAATGGCAAGTATATCAACCACGCCAATCGCCTCGAGCTGCGTTTCGTCAAGTTTTTCATATATATTACCTACTACCGCTAAGCGAAGCTCGGGCGTTTCAATACGGTAGATAGTTGAGGCCTTTGGATCGGTTTCAGTATCAAGATGGCGCTGAGCGGCGACACCGCGAATATCAAAATCGGCAATGCCATATTCGCCTGGACCTTCGATTAGCAGTTTTGCATCGTCCGATTTAACGGCAAAACGAGCTTCGGTTGCCAGCTCAATCGCCTCTTTTACTGGTGCGTCTTTAAGCCCAACCAATGACAGCTTTGGATCGATGACAATACTCGCCTTTTTCGACGACACAACAATACAATTAGCACCTTTATATTCAACCTCAAACATATTATTCTCCTCGCTGCTCGGCCAAAACGTTATCTTTATCTACCACCACGCTGTGTTTTCCTGCCAGTACTTCAGAAATGAACTTATCTCGGACACTGAGACGGTAATAGAACTCATCATATGGTAGCACGGTGTAGTTTATTTCGCGACCCTCGAGCTTTTCGATCATGCCAACAGCTGATTTAACTTTCGCTGGCGAGACATTACCTACCAATAGAATATCAACTGGTGAAACCGAACCACGCACTAGCACACCCGAAAATAGCGCCAATCGAAGTGAAGGGATTTCACTAATAAGTACATGGTATTGCTCGTTAACTCCCTCGGCTTGGGCTGATATTTGCTCGGTACGAATTGGCTCGGCTGCAAAAATCGCTCGCAATGCTGTGTAAAATTCGTAACGCTGGTTCACTTGATAATACAATTTGTTGTCAGACGTGTCGCTGGTAATGACGCCGACCTCCAGCATATTAGAAAGTTCACGACGAACAGAGTTAATTTGTTCATCAATCAGCCGAGTAATCTCACGCACATAAAAAGATTGTCCAGGATGGTTCATAAATAGGTGCAGTAGCTTCACACGTGTTTTCGAGCCGAACAATTTGTCTATCATACCCGTATTCCCCTGTTCACATTTACTGTACATATAGTACCACGATTTGATACAGGTTCGCCAGATTAGTGCTTCTCGGTGACACGATTAAGCTCGTTCGTAAGGTACGCATAGGCATCGGTCAACGACTTCCAGACAATATGTGGGTTTCTTTTGAGCCACGTGAGCTGTCTTTTGGCCAGCTGCCAGTCGGACGTCACAAATTTCTGGCGCAGGTTGGCTTCATCAAACTCATCAGCCAAAAATCGACGAACAAGTTTGTAGATATTGCCAGTCATGGCTTCCGAATCCCAGCCATATTTTTTGCCCAATTTTTTTGCCTCTTCGACCATTCCGGTTTCAAACAATTGTTCACTGCGAGCCTCAATTCGACGACGCAGTTCGATTGAATTTGTTGCAATTCCTACAATAATTGTATGCGGCAAGGGTTGATATAACCTTTTTGAGCTTACGTTTTGACGCTCAATCGCTCGAATAAGATAGCGACGATTTTGTTGGTTTTCTGGCAACGTTACGTTGTTGTTTACACAATACTCTTTTAATTCATGTAGCGACAACGCATCTAGCTGCTGTCGCAACATTGGATCGGTTTTCACAAATTTGAAGTCGAAAATAACGCCATCAACATAGAGCCCCGTTCCGCCAACCAGAATAGGAATCTTGCCTCGTTTTCGTATGTCTGAAATGGCGAATTGTGCATATTTTTTGAAGTCTGCGGCACTAAATTTCTGTCCAGGTTCAACTAAATCTAGCCCCCAATGTGGCACACGTCGCCTATCGTCAGTACTCGGCTTGGCCGTCCCGATATCCATACCCTTATAAATGGTCCGAGAATCTGCACAAATAATTTCACCACCATATTCTTTGGCTATTTTCATCGCTAACGAGGATTTACCGCTAGCCGTTGGGCCGACGATGACTATCAGAGGTAGCTCAGGACCTTTATCGTCCGCCGCAAACCGCTCCCCCTCTGTTATATCTTCTTGATTCGATTGAACAATTTTTTTGTTCAATGTATGTTTTATAGGGGCGGCCATCGCAGCTCCTTGAAGTTATCAACGATACCATCAGTACACGTCACCCCCTCGACTAATAGGTGGTCGGCTTGTGCTGTACGCCCACCATAATAGCCCGATGCTAGCCCGCCGAAACGATTGACCAGCCGATGCCACGGCAAATCCGGATTACCGTAGTGTGCAACTCCCCCAACGACTCGTGCTGCATACGGATGACCGCTCAATGCAGCTACATCGCCGTAAGTTATTACTCGCCCAAATGGCACTTGCGCCATAATCGATTCGACGTTTCTGCGAAACTCCGTGTCTGGTTTTTGGCTAGTCATCATGAAGTAATCGCACCCTTACATCTAACCAGGTTACACAGCGTTGCAAATGCGCCGGTGCGTTCTCGTTCCAGCCATACGAGCCAAACAAAATCGTATCTAGGCCGTGCATCAGTGCACTTTTACAATGTTCGATATGATCATCAATCAGAAGGCTCGCACCAAGCTCGGCACATATCTCGCCTTTCGAACGGGCCTCGGCATCAAGCCGTGGATTAAAAGCCATGTAGAGAGGAATAGTCGAATCAATGTGCTGGTCGAGCCATGCTCGAGTAGCATTTTTTTGATATGACGGTCGAGCGGTTAAGAATACAATGTCGTACGTATCTTTTAATGCCTGTATAGTTTCTCGAGCACCTTCAATAACTGGTATGTCCGATTGGTCGTCGGCTTGGGCCTCTAGATAGGCATCAATGCTCAACTTTTCTGATAGGCCATGGCGCCGCCAAATTGATTCGTAATACTGCCAGTATTCGTCGTTGGTAATGTAATCCTCGGCCGACAGCGACACCCCCGCTAATTGGTTCGCCCATAGGCGCACGTGCTCAGTAAAGCCAGCCGTAACATCATCGATATCAATCGCAATCAGCGGCTTCTTAGTCTGTTGTCGTGTCATGCTCAACCGCTCCTGGCGTTAAGCCCACCAAAAAATCCCATAGTTTATCGTAGGCAACTTTTTCCTCACCGGCCTGAGTGCGGACACTCACAACCCTCTCGTCAACATCACGAGGACCGATAATTAGCTGTACAGGAATTTTTGCTGCCGCCGCTTCACGAATTTTCTTACCAAGTGATTCGTTGCGGCTATCTACCGTAACCCGAATTTCGTTATAGCGAACTGGGTGCATAAGGACGCCCTTTTCAAGCAACCCGGCGATGTCATTAGCATACCCAAGAACGGTATCGTTAATAGTAAGGATACGGACTTGCTCAGGTGCCGCCCAAAACGGAAACCATCCGCCCGTGTGCTCGATAAAGACGCTCAGAAAACGTTCAATCGAACCGAGCAATGCACAGTGGATCATTACGGGTTGCACGGCGCTGCCATCGGCGTCGGTATAACTAAGGCCAAAACGCTCGGGTTGCACGAAGTCTAGCTGGACAGTTGCCACTTGGTGTTCACGACCAATCGCGTCGGTCGCCATAAAGTCGATTTTGGGGCCGTAGAACGCCGCTTCGCCTGTTTGCTCGAAGAACTCAAGGCCAATTGACTCGACAGCCGCCTTGAGTTGCCGCTGAGCGGTTTCCCACAGCGACACGTCACCCAGGTAACCCTCGCTATCATCTCGGTACGATAATCGTACCCGCAACTTCATACCAATTGATTCGTAAAGTTCACGGGCTGCCGACAATAAATTATTAATTTCTTGTTCAATCTGGTCAGGACGAGCAAAGACATGGCTATCATCCTGAGTCAGTGAACGAACTCGATTAAGACCACCTAGCTCGCCAGTTTTTTCATCACGATAGTCGGTAGTTGTTTCAAGAAACCGTATCGGCATATCCTTATAGCTTCGTGGCTGCGACGCATAAATTTGGGTGTGGTGAGGACAGTTCATTGGCTTCAAGGCAAATTCATCGTTGGTCTCTTGGCTAGTAACTAAAAATAATTCGTCACCAAACTTTGCCCAGTGGCCGCTAGTTTCGTACAAGTCTTTTTTGGTGATATGTGGCGTCCACACTTTTTGGAACCCATAGCGCTGGCGTAATTGATTTGAATATTGCGCTACAATATCTCGAAGAATCGTACCTCGGGGCGTAAAAAGTGGCAAGCCAGCACCAACCAGCGGAGAAACTGTATACAAATCGAGTTCCTTGCCAAGTTTACGGTGGTCACGTAGTTTGGCTTGTTCGAGCCGTTCAAGATGTGCATCAAGCTCGTCCTGAGTAGCAAATGCCACTCCGTACAGCCGCTGCATTTGAGCATTCTTTTCGTTGCCACGCCAATACGCACCAGCTACCCTCATCAACTTGAACGCGCCGACCTCGCCAGTATTGGCGAGATGCGGCCCACGACACAAATCAACAAATTCACCGTTTTTATAAAACGATACTGTTTCAACCGCCGCCTCACCAGCCGCAGCCAAGCCAAGTTCATCGGCATCGAGATCTTTGGCGACTGTTGTGCCTGAGCGCTTTAGATCGTTGAGAAGTTCTTCTTTATAGGGTTGGCCATTTTGTTGAGCCCAGGCAATTGCTTCGTCAACCGGTAATTCAAAACGTTCAAACGTCTGGCCCTGGTTAATAATTGTCCGCATCTCTTTCTCAATCTTTTTGAAATCTGACTCAGAAATTTTAATATCACCCAGATCGATATCATAATAGAAGCCGTCTTCTACCACCGGGCCAACCCCAAATTTCGCCTCGGGCCATAATTTCTTCACCGCACTGGCGGTAATATGCGCTAAACTGTGTCGCATAGCATGAAGCTGTTCATTGTCACTCATTATTTTTCCTTTCTCAAGTGTTTGCCTTGATGGCGCCACGTGCGGCAATGTATTTTTTATAAAAAGAAACATGCAATGTCGGGTTTAATATATTAAACACTTCGATTGCATGTCTCGGGTCTCGGCGAGGTTCTTGTATTTAAGCACCTACGGCGGGACGGTTCCACCGGACGTTTTACTTGTCGACCCTTGTTTACGCACTGGGGACTGCCACGAAGCTCGATGGATGGTTAGGCCACGTCAACGCTTAGGTATATTATACCATATCATCATTGCACCAACACCGTTATAGAGGTACTGATGGCCCGATCGACGATGATGCATTAGGAGTTCCCGTCCAAAACCATCCCGGGCTGTCACCGTCGCCATATTCGTAATCAATCTCGCCTACCGTTACCATCACATCATCAATATAAAAAACGTCACCCGGTTGCCCATTGATATATATGAAGCCCACGTGTCCATATACCGTGCCTTCCGGAGCTGCAGCAGATGTAAACGAAATCCGATTCCAGCTTGTCGACATACTAGCCGATGGAATACTGCTCCCTGGCGTTATCTCCGATATGCTTGCACTGCGCCATCTTGCGTTCATAGACATCGACCTACCCGCAACATCAGCCTTTACCCACCCAGATATCGTCAATTTTTCGTCAGGTCCGACTGGCACAAGAGCCGTTGCCGACCCATTCCATAGCTGCGTCGTAATCGAGTTCAATGTCTGCAGCGTCGTCATAACCGAACCGCTCGAATGCGAACCCGGCCTTGACTGAGTCGCAGACCGTGAAATAAGTTGTCCATTTTGGTTTAACGACCAGAATGTTATATCAGCCGCCGCACTCGGGTTCTTCGCAAGATTTTCGACACACACCCCCTCCACCGGCTTGTCCAACATACTTGAAATAGAATAGCTAAATGCACCGTCAGTCAGTGTTGCGCAGTAGTTTTTATTTTCTGTATCGACAAGATATACTGTCAGCGCTATGTCTGTCGTCTCTTCTGCGGCTTCAAGTGACACCGGAAACGTTCGCTTATTATGAATACTATACACCTGTAATAAGTCGCCTGCCTGCATAAGATTTTGCTGTATCGCCGACCGCTTTGCTCGATCTGTTATACCGCTATACGATACCGCCACTACAGAAGCTAAAGCTGCAACCACCACCACAACAATAAGTATTTCCACAATAGTGAAACCCGAAAGACGATTCTTGCCCACAGAAATCATGAAATTAGTATATCATACGAAGTCACCGATAAACGGGCCGTCCGACTTGAGAAAATGAGCCGTCTCCTGTATACTTCCTATCTGTAGCACGGGTCCTTAGCTCATTTGGCTAGAGCGCCACATTGACGTTGTGGAGGTGAGAGGTTCGAGCCCTCTAGGACCCACCAAATTGTCACACTAAAAGCACTTCGGTGCTTATTTTATTGCCCATTACACGCCGTTAGCCACAATTACCCACAGCTTTCTCCCACTTTTCCACGGGGGATTTCTGCCCAAACCGCCCAAGTGTATATCACCCATGATATCCTAACCCACACCCTGTTCCATTGACAAATTATAACGTTTATGCTAATATGTAACTATGAGTATCACTCAACAGATTAAAACCAGCAACACTACCACTACAGTGCCCCAAAAAACATCGGCACTTGACCGATTTAGCCTAGGGTTCGAATACAACAAAACGCTTCAAGAAATTAAGCGTGAAGTTCGCCTCCGTACTATTTAACTGTTTATATCAAGATCACTGACTCTCGTCGCCTCATCCTTTGAGGCGGCGTGTTTTAATGCTTCCCTTGAGGCAACGGTTGCCTTATTGGTCACATCAAATTTCGTCAGATACCGAGCGAAGAATAACCGAGCCTGGGCGTTAAGTGCCGCAAACGACAGGAATCCAATAGCTGTCAGCGGCATAATCACCCACTGTGCGGCCATCCAGAAGGTGCGTGTACGTTTGTAGCGCTCGGGGCGAGGTGGCAACAGCTTAAATGACAAATACACCATAACTACAATTCCAAGAAGGGCAATGCGCTGGAATAAAGCAATGGTATCCGGCAATTGGTGTGCTACAACGTCACGGTAGGCATCGCTATTGATAAGTAGCGGTATCCAGCCCCCTACCATAACAATAATTGATACTGAAGCGGCAGTAACATAGCCGTCGAGACTACGCACAAACCATACGAAGCCTGGCCAAAACGGCACGGTACGTTTTTTCGTGAAGATACGCTCGGCGACAAATGGTACATCTGAGGCGCCGTACATCCAACGACGCAACTGCACAAACTGGGCCTTAAATGACTTCATATAGGTGTCATCGAGCACGGCATCTTGATAAATGGGAATGTAAAGCGGGTGTACCGAATAATTACCGTTAAAATAGAAGTAGCTACGCCAAAATTGGTGGCCGTCTTCAACAATACTGCGGGTACTCCAGAAGTTCATTTCCACCAAGGCATCCATGGGCTGCGAGTGCGACGCAAAATTACGCAGCATATGCGGACGCATCGAACTAATAATGTTCCAGAAGGTGTTACCCGTGGCAACCACACGCATAGGGGCTGGTACGTCCCAAATATTGTTCAAGAACAGCGCAATTGGCTGGTATGCAAGATGTTTGCGATCCTCGTTAACAATATATTCATAGGTAGCATAGTCGAAGTACGAGTGGTGCGGACGGTTATCCGAGTCAAGGGTAGTAATCATGACATTTTTGTATTCAATCCCTCGTTTATCAACCCATTCTTTCATACGCTGCCCTGCATAGGTGATATTACCACCCTTGCCAACTACTTCGTTCGGTAAATCTCGGGGGTGTTTAATTATTTCAAAAGCCATAAAGCTGTGTTTATATTCTTCTGCCAGACGTTTGGCGGTGGCTTCAATCTCTGCCCCACCACGCTCTTCGTAGGCTAGGGCGACAATCAACTTCTTTTGATCGTATGTCGTACGAGTCAACGAACGAACGGTTGGCTCTATAACCTCGTACGATTCGTTGTACGCTGCGATGATGACCACATTATACATTTCAGATGGCTTCGGGAACGAGCCCGACTCGTCAGCGGCAATCAGACGGAGATTTTCAACGTGTTGAACCATGCCAAAGCCCTTTGAACGAGTTTTTGAGTGATGTTCGTAGGCCTCGCCAGGGGTTTCAAGCTCGGCTAGTCGGTGAGCCCAGTTTACTCGCTGCGCCTTCACCAACCGATTATGGCCAGCCAGTGTGTGGTACACCACCCCCACCGCCCGCACCAGCAGCACAATAATGACAAGAAGCAAATAAATAGCCGCCAAAAGTGGCGACCACAACGACAGTACTATCAATAAAATAAATGACCCATAGCTTATTATTGCTGGGACCATTTCAAAAAAGCGATAAAATGCTGTTCGTTTGCCAAGAGGAATTTCAAGTTCTTCGCTGTAATTCGACATCGTGCCCTACAGTGGTGACCACACATTTATGATAGACATTGCCGTTATCCACGCCAGTAGCAGCACCCCAATTCCCAGCCAGGCAAACAAAACAGCCAACGGGTGACCTTTTGTAATATAGATTTTTATTGCGATCGCAATATGGAGAAATGCCGCCAGGATAGCAAAAATAATAAATGTGAACAAATAAAACCACTGGTCACGATAAAGATGTGTCACGCCAAAGGCCGTATAGTGAGTGACGAGCTGCAAGTCGCTTGGATGCACCTTCACAATGATATATATGATTAACGCTGCCGAAAGTAGCACCGTCACAAGACTCAACACCGTCAAATGACGATTTGTGAGAAGCTCTTTGAGTGATTGAATAAAATTTGTTTTAATCATAAAATATGGAGCCGTTATCCGGGATTGAACCGGAGACCTACGCTTTACGAAAGCGCCGCTCTACCAGCTGAGCTATAACGGCGTATCGCCCCCGCTTTACTTGGATAATTATACCATAAAAGCTTCATGTGGACGGACGTACTCGTCAAGCTGTTCTATACCTAATATGCAGGCCCCGATGATGTCGATGCATGCGCAGCACCAGACCACGACCAGTTTGTCGAATCACCGTCGGCATATTCTGATATATAACCGTTTGTTACTTGGGCGACCATTAAACAATCAGCGTCGACAGTTGCTCCAACTGGTATAGTTGCGTCATGGCCTGGCTCAGAGCCCTGTGGGTACGGTCCCCAAATAATGCGCCCTTTCACAGTATTTGCTGGAGCCGTAGCGGTCATTTTTAGCATGTACCATGAATTTGCTACAGGAGCTGGAAAGTTTCTCAGCGTAGAAGTTGAAAGTACCACATTACCGCCGTCTAGCCATTCAATAAAAAAACGGTACGTTGTTACAAATGATGACCTCATTGCAGCATTAAAATTATATGTTTGCCCAGCAACAATTGGAGAGTGGTCATACCTAACACCCACGTCTTGGAAACCAGTACCCGACACAGTCCACGTCCTGCGCCATCCGTATGAACCACACAGACCAGCTAATTCGCTATGGCTATCATCGATACCGGCCCCTCCACCCGAACCGAACCATCTCGACATCCAATTTGTAGAAGCCGTTTCAAGACTTGGGTTGGTGATGATATTAGTTACTGTGTCACAGACACCCTCCTTTGGGTCAGTTGCACTTGTGACGTAATAATTTAACGACCCGCTCGCAAAATGTGCACAGTAACCTGCACCTCCATCATAAGGAGTATAGTCCGAAGATATACCGCCACTAGGTTTCAATGCTGCCTCACTTGATGATTCTGGATACCTATTATTGGTAATCTTAAATACTTCCATCATCTTCTTTGCACTAACTACGTCAGATTTTATGGATGCCTCTTTTGTTCGTGCCGTAATACCGTTGTACGACACTACGGTAATAGTCGCTAGTATCGCAACTACCACCACAACAATAAGTAGTTCGACGATGGTGAATGCATAGGATTTGTACTGGCTAACCATATGATAATTTTAGCACAACCAATATAAGCACCTAGGTTAGGTAGCGATGCAGCGAACACCGAAACCGATATATTTGGTATTAGACTGGGCCGTATTCAGTAATGAACCGTTATAGTCGATGTAGTATCCATTTACTGCACTTTGTTGCGATGAAGACCAGTACCCCATATTGACACCGTTACCAAATAGGCCGCTGCGTGCGTAGCCACTTTGCTGGGCAAACCAGTTAGTCTTAAAGCCGGCAATAGTATTGCTAACTCCACCGTTAATAGCAGTATTTAGGGCGGCAAATTCATTTGTTGGACTAATGGTCGGCAGCCTCCAACCCGCTGGACAGATAGAAATTGACATATTCGGGAGCGGTGATGATGCACTTGAACAAGCGGACGTATTAGGCTGCCCATTTGTACCGTTTTGCGCCCCCATCGCTGCGCACCAGTTATACAAATAACCTAATTGGCCCGTTCCTGTCGTAGATGTAGAAGGTGCCGTTGGGTTTGTCGTTGGGTTCGCACCAGATGGAATGAAGTAATACGGCACCGTATAGCTATTGGTAGTACTCCCTAGTGTGAGCGTTTTTGTATCACCGTAGGTGTCAACGCCACCGTTGCTAGTGCCGCCCACATAGGCAAGGTTTGTCAGCATCCAACATTTTCCGTAACTGAGTTTCTTGACCCAGTACGTACGATTGTCACGGGCGTCCACCGCCATGGTGAGGGTCGTCGGACAGTTTGCATCGGTAATTGTTTGCATTAATGCACCGTCGCTGATGCCCGGCTCAATTGTCACGTCACCACTTGGCGTCAAGCTATGTCCCGAGCAAATACCTTCTTGCATCGGACTATCGCTCGAAATGAAAAATGCCTTACCCGCATAGTCTGGTCGTGTAGCCGTGATACAAAATGTATCATCTTCGTAGGAATACTGAAATACTACACCAGGAGACTTCTTTAAATCAGAAACGTTTGTTGCATACGCTCCGCTCGTCGATCTCAGGCTCTGTAGTTGCGTGGAAGCACCTTGCAAATCGTTCTTTATAACCGTCTCCTTAGCTCGAGCTTGGATTCCGTTGTAGGATACGGTAATAATAACGGCCAAAATAGCGATAACCACAATAACAATAATAAGTTCTATGATCGTGAAACCTTTGGTGCGATAGTGCGATGGCAATATATTTTGCATATTCTTTGTTGATAATACCATAAGCAGTATTTAGCTTAAACCCCAACCCTATTGCTATAACAGGGATAAAATGCTACTATTGTACGAGTCTAGGCGACAATACGAGGGCTCGTAGTGAAGTTGGCCTATCACGCCTCCCTGTCACGGAGGAGATCGCCGGTTCGAATCCGGTCGGGCCCGCCAAGAATTGATAAAACACCCATAAACGGGTGCTTTTTTATTTGCTTAGTTTTTCGTAACGCTCTTCGGCTGTACGCCAATTTACAATTTCCCACCAATTCTTAACATAATCATCACGACGGTTTCTATAATCAAGATAATAGGCATGCTCCCATACATCCAAGCCCAGAACTGGTTCGTCGCCACCTTCACTCAAAAGCGAATCTTGATTGGCAGTTGTCGCAATATCCATATTCGGTTGAAGCCACACCCAGCCGCTTCCAAAAAGCGTCAGGGCTTTTTCGGTAAATTGCTCTTTGAATGCATCAAAAGAACCGTAGCGAGATACAATATCATCACGCAAAGCTCCTTGAGGCTCACCTCCGCCACCTTGGCCAGCAGGCGCCATCCAAAGCCAGAATAAACAATGGTTATAGTGGCCGCCGCCGTTATTACGCACAGCGGTACGCACTGCGCCGGGGAGTGTGTTAAGTTCCCGAAGAAGCGTTTCGATATTTTTTCCTTGCAAATTAGGATACTGCGCAAGAGCTGCATTTAACTTTTCAACGTATGCATGATGGTGCTTATCGTGATGCAACTCCATAATTTCACGACTAATAACGCTTTCAAGCGCATCATAGGCGTATGGTAATGCTGGAACTTCGAACATAGGTACCCCCTATTTTACTCAGCTAAGTTATCGATTTTTATAAGTTGTGTCAGCTTGTTATCGTCTTTTACCTTTTGGAGCTTGGCGGCAAACGCAGTAAGCGGCACCCGAATGTACTCATATTGCACCTGACTGTCGTTACTATCGATGAGCTTTACAAAATAATAGCCATCGCCAGTAATATTTTTAATTGCGCTTGACACCTGGCCCTTTTGCAAAGAAGCTGCTGCTACTGCGAGGCCGCCATCTTGATTTGTTTTCGGTACCCATGTTGCACCCATATACTGAACAGCATCTGCCGTAGCGGCGTTAAGTTCGGCTGCGATTGATTGAACATCACCGCTGCCCGCTTTTAATTTCTGGGCTATAGTTTCTGACAATTTAGATGCTGTGGTATCTGTGGCGTAGGCAACTTTTTGACGCAGAATCTTGCTCTTCATTGCTTCACGGTATTCTTCTGGAGACCAGCCATAATAATCGCTAATAGAGGCATTATAGGTTGCTTCTGATACCTCGCCATCACTCAGTTGACGTTGCTGCTTTAAAAGCACCTCAATATCGGCCTCGGACACGGTAATATCAAGCTCGCGAGCCAGTTTCACGGCATAGGCATCCGCAATAGCGTCATTCATTGCTTGGCTTTTTACATAGGCCAACTGGCTTTTACCGTCGTCCGATCGAATATCAATTTGTTCCTTTTCCACGAGGTAATGCTTATTGCCTCGATACTTCATAAGGAAATCGCTATAGCGCACTTGTTCACCGTCAACAACAGCAACGGGCACTGGGACAACTTTAGTAACACGATAGATAAATTCACTACTATTTTGAGCCGCATACAATAGATACCATCCCATGCCAATAAGAAGCGCTAGGGCGGCAACTGATATTAGGGTGGCGTTAAGCACCAACTTGTGTCGGTGATACTGAACTGGATATTTAAATTTACGACCGCCCGCAAGCACTTGTTCACGGTGCTCGGCAAGCGTATCGGTGGTGATGCGCCCAGCCGGCTCTTCTGGCTGCTTAGTACGACGCAGTTTAGATACTAATTTCTTCATGTTCTCCTTGAGTTTCGACTGCAGCGCTCACAGCATCTTGCAGTTTGTTGTAGGTCTTCTCTGGGTGTTCGACGTTACGAATAACAAGATCGCCAACGAATGTTTGCACAACGATGGTACCAAACCCGAAAATCTCGCCCGTAAACCCTGGTATATTATAGCTTATGTTCTGAATTTTTGATAGTTGCAGCTCGACCACATCCTTACCGAAAAACCCCCGTTGGGTGACTTGTCGCATGCGCTGATTAGTCACGATATACACCGTGAAATACCACATCATCCAATGGTAAAAGAATAATATGAGTCCGAGCGTAAACCCAATTGCGGGAAGAATAAACAACCCTAGATTATCTTGCCATATCAGTACTGGCAAAGAGCTTAAAGCAAATGGTATCAATAAGAGGTAGAACCCCTTTCGCATGGCAATAATGTGCCGACGGAATACAAATACAACCTGCTCACCCGGCCGTTGGCCTTCAAAATCGAGTTGGGCGCTATCAGATTCTTTGTTTTTAGCCATAATGTTAGTATAACAAATAATATCGCTTGGTACCCCGGGCAGGAATCGAACCTACAACCTTATCCTTAGGACGGATCTGCTCTTCCATTTGAGCTACCGGGGCATACAGCCCATTTTAACAGACAAACAGGCTGTCTTGAGTGTTGAGTTTTAAAATCCGAAAGTGTTTATGCTATACTTGTCTCAAATCATTAAGTGTATTACCCCCGAAAGGACACTATGGACACATCTCCACAACAACCCGCACCCAATCAACCGCAAGAGCAACCGCTCACACCTACCCCTGAGGTAGCGACCCAAGCAGACCCAGCGCCAGCCGAGCCAGCGACACCAACCGAATCGGCAACACCTGTTGAATCTCCAGCAACAACACCAGCACTCGAAGCGGCGGCGCCAGTTGCCGCACTGCCCAAACCACGCAAAGGCCTTGCCATTACGGCACTTGTACTATCAATTATTGCGCTGCTCCTCGGTCTCGCCTGGCCAATTTCTGCGCTATTCGGACTCGTAGCCATTATCTTGGCGATTGTCTCACTCGCAAAGAAACGCTCTGGTAAGGGCGTTGCCGTCGCCGCACTGATTGTTGGTGGTGTTGCTTTGTTATTAGTCCCCTTCTGGGCCGCTGTTTCTGCCGAAGTTTACAATAACATCAGCGAAAAAGTGAACGAAACAAGTCAGTCTACTACTAACGAGTAAACTTTTCGTTTAATACACTGTAGTCGTACAGCTCGTCGTCACTAAACCAGTGTGGGATTTCTTTCTTTGCGTCCGAAAGATCACCCGAAGCGTGGATAAGGTTTGGAATGCTCTTGCCTTGATCGTCACCGTAGCCGTAACTCATGTGCGAGTAGTCGCCACGAATAGTGCCAGGGGCTGATGATTTTGGCTCGGTTGAACCAACCAACTTACGTACAAGATCAACCGCCTCAACCCCTTCGAGCACCATTGCAATGACAGGGCCGTCGGTCATATTTGCCAGGACATTATCAAATACTTGTTTGCCTCGTCGGGTGATGACTTGTCCGATCTCTTCGTAGTGCTTGTGAAAGTGCTGCTCGTCTGGAGCAATCATTTTAGTACCAATGATTTTCAAACCAACTCGCTCAAAACGAGTTAAGATTTCGCCGACAACCCCCCGCTGCACAGCGTCAGGCTTAAAAAGAATTAATGTTCGTTCAATGTGGGTACTCATATGCATGTCTCCTATGCCATCGACGTGCTGCGAAGCAACTGTCTGTAATTTTTAAACTGTCTCTATTGTACCAAAAGAATGGTTGCAAGTACGATTGCAGCACCAATTCGATACCAACCGAATACTGCCAAAGAGTGTTGCGATAGGTAACGTAGCAAGAACCCAACAGCGAAGATGCCGCTTATAAAAGCAACGCTGTTGGCAACAAAAAGCGTACCAAAGTTAGCAACTAGATAGTCGGTGTCGGTAAGAAGCACCTTCAAGGTCACGCCAATCATAATTGGTAGCGACGCCAAAAAGCTATACTCGGCCGCTTCGGCAGCACTGAGCCCCATCAAACGTCCAGTGATAATGGTTGAACCCGAGCGAGAGGTGCCTGGAATAAGCGCTAGCACCTGCGCCCCACCAATAACCAGAGCTCTCGTCCATGACATTTTTTCGCCGTTTTCAACCGGCGAAAGTTTCGGTAGTTTTTCAAGCACCACCATAATGATACCGACAATCAAAAGTGTAAATACCACGACAGTCGCACTGGTAAAAAAGGCGCTCTCCTCAATAAACCCAGCCATCACAAATCCAACCAACCCAGCCGGAATTGCCGTCAGAAGAATATTACGAGCTAGGCGGTAGTTTTTACTCACAAACACGTCTTTACAAATATCCCAAATTTTCTTTCGAAAGAAAACCACCAAGGCGAGCGTTGTTCCAATATTAATAAACTCGAGAAAAAGATGATCGGGAGAACTGTTCATTAGATGCTGAGCAATGACTAAGTGGCCCGAACTGCTAATCGGAATAAATTCGGTGAGGCCTTGAACCAGCCCTAAAATAATTGCTTCAAACCATTGCCACATTCTCTCTATTCTACCTTCATCAGGAGTTTTGCGCTATGCTTAATGTATGAGCACAAGCGGTTCAAGACAAAAATATGTATCCGAATATATTTTGGACTTTATTGAGCACCTCGAAGTCGAGGGCGGACGTATGCCTAAAACCGCTGAAAATTATGAATTCTATCTAAACCGATTCGTAGAATTTGCCGGCGATATCACCCCCGACCAAATTACTTCAGAAATGATTCGAAAATATCGACTATGGCTAAACCGTTATAAGTCGACTAACGGTGACGAGTTGGCTATGATTACGCAGTCGTATCACCTAATCGCTCTACGTGGATTCTTAAAATATTTTTCAAAACGAGATATTCCTTCGCTGGCACCCGATAAAATTGAACTGCCAAAGACCCACCGCAAACAAGTCACCTTTTTACATTATGATGAAGTGATTCGCCTACTCGACACCGTCGATATCAACGAAGAAAGCGGCCTACGAGACCGAGCAATTTTGGAATTGCTATTTTCGAGTGGACTACGTGTGTCGGAATTAGTAAATTTAAACCGAGACCATATTAACACCAAGCGCCGTGAGTTTATGGTGCGAGGAAAAGGCCAAAAAGACCGCCCAATTTTTATTAGCCAAGCGGCCGCCGATTGGGTCGAGCGCTACCTGACTGAACGCCACGATAGCCTCGCTCCCCTGTTTATTAGCTACAGCAAAAATGTCGAAGCCAACACCAGTGGTGATTACCGCCGCCTGACTGCACGTAGCATTCAACGCATGGTCAGTCGCTACGCCCGCCTGGCTGGCATTACCAAACACGTCAGCCCGCACACGATGCGCCACAGTTTTGCGACCGACTTATTAATGAACGGTGCCGACCTGCGCAGTGTGCAAAATATGCTGGGCCACAGTAACATCTCGACCACTCAAATTTACACTCACGTCACCGACGCCCACTTGAAGGACGTTTACGAGAAGTTCCATAGCGAATCGAAATAACTATGGTGTACAACTACCGGCCAAATAATCGGTGTCGGTAACGCCGAAGTCCTTACAAAGACTCCCCGCCACATCGACTGCCCCATCGGGATACGGAAACGATGACGTATCATAAAGATCAACCCGGCTTTGTACACGACGAAATACATCGTTGGCACGGCCGGTTGAATCAACAATTGGCTGTACGCCCTTAAACTGCGTACCGTTTAACGTTACACGAACATGCGAACTAACATATAGCGGCGTAAGGCGAAGATACGCCGTTGCAGCCGTTCGGTCGGTTGCCCCAATTGGTGTCGGCAGTGTCAGCGTGATACTGCATGCGTAACCGCCACTTGGAATTGCTGCGACACATTTTGTCGGCAACGGTGCCGAGCCGGCATCGGCCGGGAGGTGCGGGTTGGCCCGAACGTCACGATCAGTGAGAACGGCGCTCGTTGAACCGGAAGTCGACGGATACAAAAATACCGTATTAGCATTACTTTTTGCATCACTGCTTGTCGTATCGAAGTCAGACAATCTAAAACTTGTACCGACCTGCATAAATTGTGTGCGCATCACCGCCGGACGGTTCTCTGGCCAATCTGCCTGAGTGTACAACGGCTTCGGCGCAGCGACGGTCGTATCGGGTGCCGCCATGCTTGTAGCAGAGGAAAGATCGGCGGCGCTAAACCACTCGACCGTAACCCCATTAAACGTATCCACGCCGCTCAAAGGAATGAGTAGCGATTGGTCGGCCGGAATAGTCGCAACGTAATCATCAGTATCGAGCTGCATCGTTACGCAGGTATACGCCTGATTGAGGGCGGCATCAACATTTATGCCATCTTCGTCGACAGCTGATGTTGATTGCACCTTGACCTCTCCTTCGTCGGTCCAACCATTGGCGGTACGAATTGCCTGATTGCAGGTAGCCGATGTGATGGCAGTTTTAGCGGCAGCACAAGCTGGGGCCGAGCCACTATTACACTGTTGGACATACCATAGCAATGCACGTTTGGCATCTTCGACGCCAGCCTGGGCAGAGTCATAGGCACTTTGCGCCAAATCGTTGCCCGATGCTTGCTGTTGGTCGTTGGTCATAATGCGCAGGAAGCTAACGGTAATTACGCTCATTAAAAGCATGGCAAATACCACCACAAACAGCGACACTGCACCTGATTGTTTTGCATGCGTGCTTATGCTTTTCATATATCCTCTAGTTAACCGCATTTCCCGCCCTCAGTACAATACTAAATTGCTGCACGTTACAGTAGGTTAAATTCGAGTTTGGATCATTTGGCGGCAAGCAAGCTGTCGGTGTTCCATCGTCACCCATCTCCATTGCGCTTGTTTCTCCCGTTCCGAGCCGATACGACACCGTGTACAGCTGCTGGCCACTGGAAGGGTCGGTTGCTTCATCAGTAGTATCAACGACAAACGACAACATACGAATTGTCCGATCGCCAGGTTTCAACAACTCTTTCGCTTGAGCGGCAGCAGCTGCCGTGATGTCCTTTTGTACTAGGGCACCGTCGCCATCACGAGCGCAATACACCTTCCCGTTGTCGGGTATTTGGACGAAGTTAATATCGGTTTCGCTTACGGCGTTTGACGATGTTAGGAAGTGTGCTAATGTATCGTCGACTTTCTTCTGCGCCTGCTCGGCCTCAAGTGCCGAGGCCGTATTCCAAATATACGAACTATTGCCAAGACACAAACGACCGCTTACGACTTTGTTGTCACTATTCACCAATGTAACGTAATTAGCTGTATCGCTAGCGTCGGCATTGATAGCAAACACCCCCGCTGACTGCACCGAACGACGTAAGCTATCGCTAATATCCCGAGCGGACTGATTCACCTCTTTGAGAGTCATGCCTCGGTTGTAAGTAGTCCCCATTTGGATAACTGTCATAGCAATCGTGAGTAGCAGCACCGATACGAACGTCATGGCGAGCATCAACTCAATTAGCGTAAAGCCGTTTGTGCGACTAGTTTGTTGGGTCATATAACCTCACAATCGTTCCAATTGTCATGGGGTTTCGAGTGCCAGGAGCCCCCCAGCACGCCCGAATATGAAAATCGATGTAGCTTGTTGCGCCGCCAGGTGAATTTGAACGAACCGCCTCAATCCATAACCCCTCGGCCTGCGCCATTGTATTATCGCTATTGTACACAAGCTGCGAAAACGACGAAGCACCCACAAACTTACTGGTATCATACTGCTGATAACGAGCGGTGCGGGCATTGACGGCAAAGCTGTTAACTGGGGCTAGTGCGCACGTTTCACTACCGTCAGTCCCAAACTCCGATGCTGATGTGACTCCACTATTTTTCACCGCCTGAATAATGCGGTAATAATCTTCGGCCGGGCTGGTCACGCCATCATTGATGTTAGGAGCATACCCCGATGTATACGCAGCGATGTACGATGAATTCATAAAGCGAAGCGCATCAGCCTGGCTGTCTATTTGCTGACGCACTAGTGTAATTTGCAGTGACCGTAACGAAGCGGTGGTGCCTTGGTTCATAATACTCAGCGACATCACCACCGCAAGGCTTAGTACCGTAATCGCAAACAGTACTTCAATGAGAGTATCACCCCTTTTCAGCGCTCGTGATGATCTATACGTTAACACTTTGACGCACCTTCCATGTCGTTGGTTCGAATTTCAACGGCGCTAGCCGTCGACGCTTGAGCATTGATAAATACCGATCGGTCGCCCCCAAGCGCAAAGGCGCCCGGCTGTACAACACAGATAGTACGCTCGCCCATCCCCTCTCCTGGTGTCGAATAATTGTCACTCATGATATCGGTAAACGTCGCCGATGTAATGACGTCAGGAGTTGCAGGCGTATCATTACTCGAGAAAGTATAAATAATACCCGTCTGCGGAGAACGAACAAACAGTATTGCCAACGACGCTGGTGTTTGTGGTGCTTTTGCCTCATTCCCAGTAGTTGGCCAGCCAACTTCGGTGCTCCATTCCATAGATCGTGATTCGGTTTGCTCTGAAACGTTATAAGTGTAATTAGTCTTTAACCCTTGCACATCGGTTGCTTTTACTGACGCCCCCGCATTTTCGTGTGCCAAGACGGTATAAATTGTAACATCGCCTTTATTAAGAACCATGTAACGTCCAACTATAAAACAATCGGTTTGCCCCCTGTCAGTGTCGCCTTCAACTGGCGTCGCATCCGAACCGCAATTCCAGTTATTGGAACGATCGTTTTTGATACTGCCAAGTTCGGCATATTGCCCTTGCACCGTTGTCTTAAGGGTTTCAACAGCATCACGGTAGCGTTGGTTATTAAGCGCAACTCCCGTCCCAATCAGCGCACCAACAATAAGGAGGCCGGTGATGGCCAAAAAAAGCATCGTTTCAATAATGGTAAACCCAGAAGAAATACGCTGTTTCATCTGGGTTAATTATAGCATAAGCACTACTGTTTACACGCCAAGCGTGAAAAGGTACCAGTCAAGAATGCCCCAACCAATAAACCAGGTAAGTACCACACCCGAAATAAGCATTGGCCCAAATGGCACACGGCTAGTGCGGGAGATTTTTTTACTCATTAGTGGTGGAATAACAATAAGACATCCGATAAGGTTGGCCAAAAAGAGCGCAACAGCGGCCAGCTGCCAATCAACCAGCACGAGTGCCAGTACCGCCCCTAATTTAACATCGCCAAAACCAACCCACTTTCCCTTTGAGACGATAAAAAGCACGGCATATAGCCCGCCCAGTACGGCCACTCCGCCAAGTGCGGTGGCGATTGTTCCTATAATATCTTGGGTTTCTGCCGCCGATACGCCTACGATAGCGAGTCCGATGATACCAAGCGCAATAACAACGCTATCTGGTAGCAAGAACCACTTAAGGTCGTATACAAATAGAATTGCCATTGCAACGCCAGCCGCTAACCACAAGATAAAGTGTGCAATTTGAAGGCCCGTTTCGACACCACCCGGCCAAAAAGCGTACGACAGCACAAAATAAGCAATCATGCCAAGTTCAATCAGCGGCTCGAACGTACCAATGGGATGCTGACACGAGCGGCACTTCCCTTTTAGCGACAACCAGCTGACAAGTGGAATGAGGTCATACCACTTTAATTCATAGCCACAATGAAGACATCGCGACCTGTCGTTTAGAAATGACTTCCCCGTGAGCTTTTTAAGCCGAGTGTATTCTGTATGGTCGTACGGCTCTTTATTATCCTTATCAGATTGTAGCTGCTTAGCACGAAGTCGCCAGACGGTCGCACCCGCAAAGCTCCCCAGACATGCACCAACTAAGATCAGTGCCAGATAGACTATGAATTGTTCCATAAGCACTATGATAGCATAGTCAGACTATGAGTCTTGGCAGAAAGTTGTACCGCCACCAGCTTCGAGGTGGGTAATAACAACAAATTGGTTCGATGTTCCGGCTGTCAGTGACTGCGAAGTAGTGCCAGTATCGCTACATCGTGCACCCTTGACGACAATTATCTCACCGTCAGCTACCGTGATAGATGCGCTGTATGAATCGACAGTCACCGAACTGGTGTTTGCTGATTTATCGGTAATATATGACGCAAGCTTTGCTGATGTCGGGAAATTACCGCGGTTATTTGAAGTATACGTTGTCACCGCTGTTGCCACTGTTCCGACATCATTCTTACGTGCGCTATCTCGTTGCCCTCGTTGTAGTGCTGGCAGCGCCACAAATACCATCAAGAAGATAAGCCCGGCGATAGCGAGTACCAAAACGACCTCGATGATCGTGAACCCTTTAGTTGTCTGTTTCGTGTTCATTGTAGTTTCCCACCTTTCGATGAACATTATTTCGCTTACGTTTATACTACCCCACTCGGGGAGTGTTGTCTAGACGTTTATTCCATTTACTAAACTGTAGATTGGGAACAGAATTGCCCCCACCATACCACCAGCCACGACCGCCAACACCACCATCAATACTGGCTCGATGGCCGTTGAAATGGTACGAATTTCTTCGTCAAGCTCGTCCTCGTAGACCTGCGCAACTTTGCCGAGCATTTCGTCGATGCGACCAGACTGTTCACCAATGCTAATCATCTGCGGAACAAGCCGCTCAATCACCTCTTCAGGTTCGAGCGCAGCTGATAATGCCTTACCTCCCTGCACTTTCTCAACCGCCCTAAGAATTGAACGTTGAATAATTGTATTATTCACCGCTCGACTGGTAATGGTCAGGGTATCTAGCATGCTTACCCCTGTACCGAGCAGTGTTTGGGCGGTACGAGCAAAGCGAGCCATATATAATTTGCTAAACATTTTACCGAAAATTGGCATTTTAATCTTGGCGGTGTCTTTGAATTTAATACCGTTTTCAGTTTTGAAGTATTGCATCGTGAAGTACACAGCGGCACCGACAATAATAATAGTTATCCACCAGAAATTCATAAGGAAATCAGCTGTGCTAACCATAATTTGGGTCAACAGTGGCAACGTTTTTCCAAGGTCGTGGTACAGTTTTTCAACTTGCGGCACAACGGTAAATAACATAAACGCCATCACACCAAAAATCACGAACAAGACGATAAACGGATACGTTAACGCACCTTTAATTTTACTAGCAGTTGCCGCATCTTTTTCCTGTTGAGCAGCAATCCGCTGCAACGATTGGTCGAGTGTACCCGACAACTCACCCGCTGCCATTAAGGCAATAAATACTTCGCTAAACACTTTCGGATGCTTAGCAAATGAGTCGGATAGCGACCGCCCACCCTCAACAGATACTGAAATATCTTGAATTACCGATTGAAGCTGCTTGTTTTGGGTTTGCTCCATAACGGTGTGGAGGCTTTGGCTTAACGGCAGGCCGGCGCCAATCAATGTTGCCAGCTGGCGAGTGAACACCACTTTGTCTTTAGTGGTAATACGGCCTGACAACCGTGCGAAAAAGCCGCCCTCTTCACCCTGTTCTTTAATATTGAGCGGAACGAAACCCTGCTTAATAAGCAAACGAGCCGCCGCCGTTTCGGAGTCGGCTTGAATAATTGACTTCACCACCTTGTTGCTGGCTTGGTCACGAGCTTCGTAGCTAAACTTCTTCATGAGCTGTTAATTATCCTCTCATTAGTCGTTCAAATTCAACTAAATCAACGGCAAATTCACGGGCGTTATCGTATGTCACGGCGCCAGACTGTACCAAATTCACGAGAGTGCGGTCCATTGTCTGCATGCCCTGCTCGGCGCCTGTTTGGATAATCGCATCGAGTTGATGCGCTTTACCCTCACGGATAATGTTACGAACAGCCGGATTAGCAATCAGAATTTCTGCTGCCGCTAGTCGCCCACCACCAATGGCCGGGACCAATCGTTGCGATACAATCGCCATCAAAATGTTTGAAAGCTGGGCACGAATTTGTGGCTGTTGGTGAGGCGGGAATACGTCGATCATACGGTCGATTGATTGCGCTGCACTGTTGGTGTGAAGCGTGGCAAACACCAAGTGACCGGTTTCTGCGATGGTTATAGCAGCCGAGATAGTTTCAAGGTCACGCATCTCACCAATCAACACGACGTCGGGGTCTTGGCGAAGACTTGATCGTAGCGCCGCACTAAATGAATACGTGTCGTAGTGAACCTCACGTTGCACCACCACTGATTTTTTTGACTTGTGCGTAAACTCAATTGGATCTTCGATAGTAATAATGTGGTTGGCACGTTCGGTGTTAATTTTGTCGACGAGCGCCGCCAATGTAGTTGACTTACCCGATCCAGTTGGGCCGGTCACGAGCACCAAACCTCGTGGGAAATCAGCAAAACTCAGCACCACTTGCGGCAAGCCAAGTTCGGTAATTGACTTGATTTCGTTTGGAATTAACCGCAGTGCCGCTGCTAAATTGCCCCGCTCATGGAAAGCATTAACCCGAAAGCGTCCTAGCGTGCCGAACGCAAAACTAAAGTCGAATTCTTTATCCTTTAAAAGAATTTGGCGTTGGTCTTGGTCGAGAATCGCAAATACCAAGGTTTCAACAGCTGCTTCATCTAGAGGGTTAAAACCAGCAATTGGCACTAATTGGCCATCGATACGGAGCATAGGTGGCAAGCCCACCTGTAAATGCAGGTCAGATGCACGTCGCTTTACCACCTCTTCGAGCAGTACTTCAATTCTTAAATTCTGGTTATTCATATCCCCTACCCTATTTTCTTATGCCGTATCCGATGTGACACGATTTACTTCTTCTAATGTAGTAACCCCAGACAGCGCTTTGAGGTAGCCGTCTTGCCGCATGGTAATCATACCTTGCGACACGGCTAGTCGCTGAATTTCAGCACTCGTCGCCCTGTCGACAATCAGCTTTTGGACATCTGTATTGACGTCCATGACTTCAAAGATGCCAGCTCGACCGCTATAGCCGTGCGGCGTCTGAGGGGTATCAACTCCTCTCACTAAAGTATAAGAGGTTTGGCCCGCTAATGGTAGGTCTTTATAGCCTAAATCTGCAGAAACTCGTGCGACATCCTCTTTTGTCTTAGGAAGAAGATGCCCTACGGTGGCCATAATATTTTGTGTTTCGATAGGTGTCGACTGATAGGTTTCACGTTTTTGAGCGACTCGACGCACCAAACGCTGGCCAATGATAGTATTGACGGTACTTGCAATCAAAAACGGCTCAATACCCATATCCAGTAACCGCGGCAGGACACCAGCGGCGCTATTGGTGTGTAGCGTACTAAATACTAGGTGCCCCGTAAGCGCCGCCTGTACAGCCAGCTGCGCCGTTTCACCATCACGGATCTCTCCTACCATCACTACATCGGGGTCTTGACGCAAAATTGAGCGGAGACCGTTCGCAAACGTCAGCCCCACTTCGGCATTAACCTGAATTTGGTTCACACCTTGCATTTTGTATTCGACAGGGTCTTCCAAAGTTACAATATTAACGGTGTCGTCCTTGATTTCTTTAATTAGTGCATACAAACTAGTCGACTTACCCGACCCAGTTGGCCCAGATGTCAACACCATACCATTTGGCCGCTTCACCCCGTGACGAATTACTCGCAAACTGCGCCCAGCATATCCCATTTCTTCAAGATCAAAACTATTGCCCGTCTTATCAAGTAAACGAATGACGATTTGCTCACCCCATACCACAGGGCTAATAGCAATACGCAGGTCGACCTCTTTACCAGCAACTTTAACTGCAAATTGACCGTCTTGCGGCACTCGATGTTCGTCAATTTTAAGGTTTGAAAGGATTTTCACACGGCTAACCAATGCTGGTTCAATGCTCTTTGGGAGTTGCATAACTTCACGCAGCACGCCATCTACCCTACAACGGATTTTCAGCGAGCCTTCCAGCGGTTCAACGTGAACGTCGCTCGCTCGTGACTTTACAGCATACTCTAAAATTTTACTGAGCGCCTGGCTAATGGGCGAATCTTGAACAATAGTTTTAACATCGTTAGCTTCTTCGGCTTTTTCTTCGTCCTGCGAGGCTTTCGCAGCTTGGTCTACGCTCGAGAGGTCGGTTTTGTATTGATCAAGCACGTGGCGCACGCCAGCTTCTGAGGCCATAAACACCTTAAGCGGGCGCTGAATACGGTTGGCAAGGTAGTCGACGGCCTGCACATTGTTGGCATCGATCATCGCAACAGCCAAGCGATTCTGCACTTCTGCAAGTGGCACAGCCATGAAGCGCTCGGCAATATCTTCAGGCAAAAGCGAAAGAATATTTTGATCAATAAGCGTATTGGCAAGGTTGACGTACGGCACGCCCGACACCTGAGCAATAGCGTGCGTTAGCAATTCGTCATCAACAATATCTTGTTGAGCTAATAAACTAAACAGTGGCGTCCCGTTTTTAGTTGATTGCTCTCGTGCAGAAGTTATCGTATCTGATGCAACAAGGCCTTCATCAACAAGAAGTTTCACAAGCTTATCTTGGATATCATCGGTAAGTAATGCCATTGCTCAGCCTTCCCTACTGTGACGTATCGTCGTTAATCTCAATTTTCACCGCCGGGTTAATAGCATTTTCATTGAAAATTGCAGGATCTGGTTCGGTGACGTTAGCGCTCATTTTTTCGACCGTTTTTACTTTTACCGTTTCGCCACTTGGCGAGCCAATGACCGACTGCGTCACAAAGAATGCAATCATCACTGAGATTGTTGCGATAAGAATAACCATTGCTATATCAGTTTTTTTCATTTGTGCGGCACCGGCTTTTCCGTTAGTTGGATGGTCTTAGCTGGTTGATAGAAGGCATGGCCTTCAACCACCATTGAGACACCGTCAGATTGAGTTTCGAGGGTTAAGTGCGTAACGACGATAGTGCGAATAGAAAGTTCGAGGTTTTTGAGGACTTGACGCAAAGCGTTTTGGTCACCCTTCACAGCAAAGCTGAAGTCGATTTGGTTAGCAGCCGTGTCAGCGCCCGAAGCATCAACCGTATTTGAATCATCTAAAGATTCAACGCCACTGACTGGAGTTACTTGCAGCGACTCGAGTGAAAATTGCCCAGGGATATTTGCCAATAATACATTTTGGAGCGACGCACCAAGTGCCAATGAATTGGCGTCGGCCGGCAGTGCATCGAGTACAACTTGCAAGGTTTCATCTGACGGGTTTGCTTTGACGCTCATAAGAGCGCTGCTAGCGTCAAGCGCCTGAACATTTTGCTTGAGGTCATCGACAACCTTCAAGTTAGCGTCGAGTGTCGAAACGGTGGTTTGCTTTTCAGCCAGCACCGCCTCGCCGTAAACAAGCTTCTGGAAGAAGAAAATACTCACCACTACGCCAACACCTACCAACACTGAAGCGACAGCAATCCAAATAAACATTGTTCGACTTGCCTGAGCGATTTGAGTACGTTTGCGAAGTGCTACTGCGTCTGGTTTCATGTTAGTTACCCCCTTCTAGGTCGGACGCCCGCTGGGTAAATTGAGGAATGCCAAGATACGAGTCGGTGACATTGCCGTTGACGATTTGCTTATAAGAAATGTCGGTATCGGCAATACTGGTAGCGAACAATTCGTCTGGATACTCGAAGCTAATAGTAAAACGGAGCACCTTGTTGCCGTTCGCGTCCTCACCGTAGCTGATATCTTTAGTGCTGATATTTGTCGCAAGTGGAACGATAACTGGTTCGCCATCTTTAACGTATTGGATTGACGTATTTGTAATTATTTTTTTGAAAAGCTCCATACTGTCGTACGTAGCAGTTTGTCCCTCTAGCTGAATAGCGCCGCCTTCGCTATCTTCAGATGGAGTTAAAATAATGTTTGAATATTTTACAGTTGTTGAACCGGTTGGTGTTATGGCTGACATTGCGTCGAACAGCCGTGAGGTCATATTTTTTTGGCTATTTAGAGCGCTGATAGCTCCAAGCTGATTTTGAATAGTCAGTGTCTTCGAAAGGTCGGCGATACTCGTAAGCTGTTCGCCTTTGCTTTTAATTTGGCCGTCGAGATAATTGCTTCGAACGCCTTGAACTGCATAAATATAAAAAGCTAGAACAATAACAAGTCCGACAGCAATAATACTGGTTAAAATTGAAGCTGAGATAACAACTGCGCGGGCGTGCTGCGCTTTGAGAAGCTCTTGCTTGACGTCAGGAATTAAGTTAATTTCGATCATAGCTTATTTTTCCTTTGAGCAAGACCAATGGCGGTGGCAAATTCGGATGCGATAGGCGCAAGTTGCTGTTGATCACCTTGTGAAACCCTAACCTTTTGCCACGGATTAGCCATAGCTGCCTGTATGCCAGTCCGTGAACTAACATACTCGGTAAAACCTGGCACAATAGCACCAAAGCCCGACAGCATAATACCGCCAACTGGGGTGCTCGGATAACGAGTTTGGAAGAATGTAATTGACTTAGTAAGTTCAACAGCGAAGTTATCGAGAGTTGATTCAATGGCACGGTAGACCTGCCCCTCAAGACGGTCGGGCGCAAGACCAAATTTCAAAATAAACTGACGAGCTTGATCTTCTTGCACATTAAGGTTTTGAACGGCAGCTTTAATAAGAGTATGGAGACCGGTTGGAATAGTACGAACAAGACGTGGTGCATCACCGAATGTGATTGCTAGATCGGTTGATTGTTCGCCAACATCAATAATAAGACGAGCATCGGGCGCCCCTTGAGGTAGCAACGATCTAATCATCGCTAGCGGGTCGGGTTCGGCGGCAACGACATTAAGGCCAAGACTCTCGACAAACTCGAGCCGCTCTTCGGCGTACGTGTTAGCGGTGCTGGCAATTAATACTTCTTGCATTTTTGCATCATGGAGCGAGATACCAAGTGGCGCCCAGTCGACCTTAGCCTCGTTGACGGCCATTGGAATGTATTGATCGACTTGATATTTAATAGTGTTGCGCAGTTCATTTTCGGGCATCAATGGAATTTCAATAACCGTAGTAAACGTTTTACTTGATGGCAGACCAACAACAACATTACGAGTTTTGATGCCGCTCTGCCCCACTGCGGTCATAATGACTTCACCGAGCTTGCGCAACGCTTCTGGTGATGACGAACTGGTAATTTTTTCGTCGAGCGGTGCATAGCCAAAATGCGACAGACTCCAAGAGTCGTTTCCACTCGGAGACAGTTGAATAACCCGAACAGCGTTCGTCCCAATGTCTAGTGCAAAAAAGTCGCCCACGCCATGTCTAGCCATAATTAATCCTCATTATACTCAAAGCGTAAGCGTAAAAGCAAGGTGTTTAACTAACTTCCCAAAGCTTAATATCGTGGTGGTAGTTCGGTGGTCATGACCGTCTTGGCTTTTGCCCCCGCAGCTTGTAATGAGCTTGCCCATAAATAAGCGTCGGGACGAAGGTTAAACACCTCGGCCGGATCACCCGAGGCAGCGCCCGATCCTGCGCCAGCGGTGCGATACAGCAGTAAGTGATTTGCTATTACCGGCCCGTTAACCGTTAGCATGGTAGTACATTTTAATGAATTGAGCATACTACTATTACTGATAGAGCCACATGTGTTAATAATTCCATCATTATCGGTACCGGTCGCAACCAACCACGCATCAACCTGCGACACAGAATCGGCGATGATGATATTTTTCGCAATAATAACTACCTGCGGAATTTGCGAAATCGAGCCAAACGGACCGTCGGCATATACTATATTACCCTTAATCGTCACCGTTGCACGTGGCGCGTTAACGACAAACCAAGTATTCGCTGGGACGGTACCGCCATTTATACCAATGGCATCGCCCGCAGCATTGTTAGTATATGTGGTTTTATTTAAGAAAGAATTCAATGGCTTATCACCAGAAATTTGCGTTGCCGAAGACGCCGGGAAGCGACTAGCGACGGATTGCGCAGTTGGTCTAAACGTATAACTGCCCACGCTGTCATCATCACATCCGCTTGTGGCATTTGGACGATTAGCAAATGTTAGATAGCTCACGCCGCACAATGTAGTAGCGCTCACGCCTCCTGCATAACCCGAACCCGACGCCATACCCGAAACTGCCCCCGACGCCATAACGCCGTATTCAGTAAACGAGCCGTAACGCACTCCGTTCAAGTCTTTTGTACGAGTCGTCACGTTAGTAAAGTCTAGGCTATTGCGCCCGACAATTAAGTCGCTACCCAGAATACGCACAAGAGGACTTTTTGTGATAACCAAACAGTACGGAGTCCCGTATCGCCAAACGGCTGCGCCGGATACACCACTAAACGGCCTGACTGCAAGCGCCCAACATATTCGACTTCCAACGGCTAAATCAGGCACCGATTGCGGACCCTGACCAACAATTGTGCTCTCTTCATCGGGAAATACCCGATTACCTTCATTGATTTTAGTAGCACCAAAACCATAGTAAGTCGTCGGGGTTGCCGTGCCTGTTGCCGGTGCCGTGGGAATACTACCCGCTTGCGCCTGTGTCGTTATGAATGTCACAAGCTGCCAATCAACATTGCCACTCGGGTTACCGCCGGTATTGTTAACGCTTGGTGTAACCGTTATATTTCCGCCGCCGTTTACACTTGATCCCGGTCCGCCCTGCGAACTTGTAACTGTCGGCGTAAGGTTGTAATCTGCTGGCGCGGGTTGTTTCTCGAACTCAATTGTCAGTGTGTTAGACTCTGTGCCGCAGTTATTGATATCGTCAAAAACATATCCAGTTGCCGAGTTCCGATACTGGTTATTGTCTCCATCCGCCGCCTTCCATGTCGTACAGTAAATATCGTAATAGCGGCCATTTTTAGAATTCCACGGGTTGTAGTACGAGTTAATTTCCTTATATGTCACTTTAATGCTCACCGTTTTGGTCGAACCTAATGACGGGTTCGTGTATGTAATACCTGTCACCGCATCGGCAAACCAATAGCGTGAGTTGTTATTTCGCCGTGTTTCAAATGTACTCCCAACTCCACCAGACACAGTACCGCCCCCACTGACAACACTAATCGAAGAAATTTTACGATATGTCGATACCAATGCGGGGCGCATACCTGTATTCCCTATTGGATTTGGGTTTCGATCATTAGCATCAGTAAGCTTCGTCACCCATCGTGCTGTTTCCGTGCGCAAATCGTACGCCGACACGCCGCTTCTTTCACTTGCGACCAAGCTACCCGTCACAAATTTAACTGCGTTCAATTGCAGTGCGACCGACGTTTGATTGTATGGCATTTTTACTGGCGTGATGGTCTTTGGTTTGCCCAATCCAGACATCCATAACTCACCCTTATAAGAACAAGCATTATAACTTCCAACACCATTAATGTTGTCACGCAACGCATTATTAGTTTTAACCGTACTGGTAAGATTTGTTCGACAGCCATCCCAGTCAATTGCAGACTGAACTCCCTTTTTTAATTTTGCGTCTATTTGGCTTGTTGTATATGCTGCGTTGGCTGGGACTGAAAATAACAAGGGAAGACCCAGAGTAACCGCCGCTATCACTAAGAATTTCTTATTAGAAAGCCTACTCGACATTTTTTACCCCATCATTGCCAACGATACTGTCACCGTAGCCGTCATTCCTATCGTCGCTTGTTTCATCAGACTGATTAATTGTTTTAATTGTTTCATTACGTGCCGTCACTTGACTCGCCGACAGCTGTTCAGTAAACACCGGGCTTGGACGAACGGACGCCTTCTCATAAAGAGCGGCGTACCGCTGCGTGTCCTCATCCATTTTTTCTGAGCTCACATTGTTAAGCAAATTGTAGTTAATCACAATATAAAGACAGTTGATGTCTTTACTGTACTCACTTAGGTTTGTCACGTTATTAGCTACAAGCAACCCCAGGTTGTAGGTGTCACCCGAATCAATAAGGCTCGCCGCTTTAGAAATTGTGTCGTCAGAACATACCTTTTTTTGTTGAACTTTGGCCGTTTCATTCGCCGGTTGGTCTGTCGTGCTGGATACCCAAGGTCGAAAATAAAGCAAGGTTCCAGCTGCTACAAACATCGCGACTATACCAATAACTAGCAGCACCAGCCTTACTGGAAAGGGGCGTCTTAATTTTGTGACTGGATCTGCCATAATTCACATCTTATAGTACGAGAGAACGAGGCCAAGCGCAAGCGGGATGAATGGCCCCTGTTATGCTACAATGACTTTATATGAGTTTAAGTATTGGCATAGTAGGTCTTCCAAACGTCGGTAAGTCGACCCTTTTTAATGCCCTGACCGACAATGATATTTTAGCCGCTAATTATCCGTTTGCGACAATTGAACCAAACACTGGTATTATTGCCGTACCCGATGCTCGTCTAAACGTGCTTGAGAAAATGTACTCGGCGCAAAAGGTTGTGCCTGCAACAGTGACATTTGTTGATATAGCTGGCCTGGTGGCTGGCGCAAGTAAGGGCGAAGGTTTGGGTAATAAGTTTTTGGCCAACATTCGTGAGTGCGATGCGATTGTTCATGTGGTGCGAGCGTTCGAAGACCCTGACGTGACCCACGTATCCAACCGGGTCGACCCTATCGCCGACATCGACGTCATCAACACCGAGTTATTGCTGGCAGATTTGCAATCGATTGAGCGTCAGTTGCCAAAATTAGAACGTGAAGCTAAGGCAAACCCTGCTGCTCGTGCAAGCATTGAAGTGCTGAAAAGCTTACAGGCCGAATTAGAAACCGGTCGACTAGCCTCAGAGGTTGAAGGGCTGAACAAGGAAATTATTCAAAGCCTGCAACTTTTAACTGCAAAACCGATGATTTACGCCTTTAATGTGAACGAATCAACCCTTAGCGACCCTGTAAAACAACAGGAATTAGCGGCAATTGTTGCGCCATCACAGTGCATGTTCTTGTGTGCCAAAATGGAAGAAGAATTACGTGGCTTAGCAGCTGATGACGCCCGTGAACTGCTGGCGGTATATAACGTAAAAGAGTCTGGACTCTCTCAGTTAGCACGTATCGCCTACCACACCCTCGGCTTGCAAAGCTACTTAACCGCCGGCCAAAAGGAAGTCCGAGCCTGGACCATTAAGCAAGGTTCAACTGCCCCACAAGCCGCCGGCGTCATTCACACTGATTTTGAAAAAGGCTTTATCGCCGCTGCAATTGTTGATTACGACGATCTTGTCGCCGCCGGAAGCGAAGCAGCCGCCAAAGCCGCCGGTAAGCTTCGCACTGAAGGACGCGATTACGTGATGCGCCCTGGTGATGTCGTTGAATTTCGATTTAATGTTAGTAAATAAAAGCGTTCTTGGTTGCCTTTTGCGCCAGCAACGTCGCTGTCTCGTTTGTCGTTAATAACAAATAAATCTCTGGTCCAAAGCTCAAAGTCTTTTAAGATATCCCGACGAACTTTGTCGTTTTTTATTACACCTTTGTTGGTTTGATACTTACCTGCTTCAAACTGCGGCTTTACCATAGCAACGATTTGCGTGTGCCGCCCCGCAAGATGTGCTGCGATGTGGGGCAAAATTTCCCGTAAGCTTATAAACGAGACGTCGATAACAATAATATCGGGGCGTAAGCTTGGGTCGAGCGTGAAATCACGAATGTCGGTTTTTTCGTGTAATTCAATGCGTGGATTGCCGTGCAAGCTTGGATGAAGTTGGTTTGTGCCAACATCAACAGCGTATACCTTTTCTGCTCCATGCTGCAACGAGTAATCGGTGAAGCCCCCCGTGCTACTTCCGACATCAAGTACAGTCTTGCCGTTGAAAATAACGCCTAGTAAAGTGGCCACGCTTGCGAGTTTAAGACCCGCTCGGCTGACGTATTGTTCAGTGGCGGTAAGCTTGATGTCGGCGTGCTCAGACACAAGGTGACCAGCTTTTGTGATCACTCGACCATCAACCGTTACTTTACCTAATTTAATCCAGCTCTCGGCCTGAGAACGGCTGGCAACAAGACTACGGCTAGTAAGTTCGGCATCGAGACGGCGTTTCATTATACTTCCTCAAGCTTCCAAATTTTACGAACAATTTTTTCGCGGGTAGTGGCATCTTTTTCAATTAATTCTACCTGGTTGAGCTTGGCGTATTCATTGGCAGCCAGAGCACCGGCTCGCACAAATGTCATGTGCGGGTTATAGCCCCCGTATGCCCACTCTGGGTTTTCAATAATACCTTCATGCTGGTAAATAACATGGCCAATTGTTGTATGAAGTGTAATAAGTGTTGCGCCAGTGCCAAGCGCCATTACACGGCGAACAAGTACGTCGTTATTTGGGCCAAAGTGCTCACGATTTGTTCCGACAATTTCAAGTGGCGAAAAACCTTCGACAACGTCACCAACATCTTTAATAAAGGGTTCCACTGAGTGAGAAGGTAATGAAAAATACTGCCAAATCGTCACGTGGCGTGGCAGCTTTTCGTTTTCAGGAAATATTTGACCCTCACTAATAGGGTCGATACTGCTCGTAAGAAGCAGCATCTCGGACATTTAGTCCTTCTTTCGTTCTCGGTACTCGCCCGTAGCGGTATCGACAGAAATAATGTCACCAATTTTGATGAAAGCAGGCACTTTAACAACCAGTCCAGTTTCAACTGTAGCGTCTTTAAGTACGCTACTAGTAGTGTCGCCCTTTACGACATCTTCGGCATACGTCACTTCGAGATAGAGATTCTTTGGAAGCTCGACGTTAATAACGGTGCCTTCGAAGAATTGAAGGGCCAGGTTATCACCTTCTTTTAGATATGGTGCAGCGTCGGCACAGACGTCGGCTGGCAGCTGAAACTGCTCGAAGCTTTCCGGATCCATAAAATAGAAGTTATCGGTATCTTTGTAGAGATACTGTACCGTTTGATAGGTTACTTCTGCTGAATCGACTTTTTCCTGGCCTTTGTAGGTTTTCGGGATTACAGCCCCGTCGATAAGGTTCTTAAGACGAACGTTAACAATGCTGCCACCTCGCCCCATCACCTTTTGGTTGTAATCAATTACCTTAAAGGGCTTGCCGTCAATTTGAACAACAACACCCTTTTTTAGATCGGTTGGTTGTAATTGAGCCATAGCTTCGCCAAATGCCCTTGTTAACCCTGTGCGACAAATGGAAGTAATGCAAGGTGACGAGCACGCTTAATCGCAACTGCTAGTTGGCGTTGCTGTTTTGCGCTCAGGCCAGTTTTACCGATTGGCTCGATTTGACCGTAAATGTTGATGTAGCGTTGCAATGTTTTGACGTCTTTGTAGTCAAAGTATGCAGGCGTATCTTTCTTCATGCGTTTTGCCATAATTATTATTCTCCTATACCTTCAAGCGCTTAGCTTAGAAAGGAATTTCACTTAAATCAATTGGTTTGTCGTCGATATCTTCAATGACGACGTCTTTTGAGGTACTTTTAGAGGCCCCCGTTGAAGCAGCAGGCGCACTCGAGCCCGAGCCACCATCAGAACCATTTGGGCCATCAAGGAACGTGACATCGGTTGCGACAACCTCGATACGAGATTGTTTTTTACCAGTTTCTTTGTCATCCCAACTATCTTGCTGCAAACGACCTTGCACAAGTACTCGGCGGCCTTTTGCGAGATACTGAATAACCAGTTCGCCTAGTTTCTCCCATGCGGTGACATTAAAGAAGTCTGTCGCTTCACTTTGCCCACCACGATCAACGGCGATACTAAAGCTTGCAATTGTTTTCCCTGTGCTAGTTGTGCGCTGCTCTGGGTCGCGGGTAAGGCGCCCCAACAGGATGACTTGGTTGATGCTTCGTGCCATGTTGTACTCCCCTCTTGCTTACTGCCGATATTATTCGGCGTCTTTGTCGTCTGACGCTTTGTCTTCTTGAGCCCGTTTCGCTTGTTCTGCTAGTGCAGCACGCGCCTTAGGGTCGACCGTTACCAATAGGTAGCGGAGAATTTCGTCGGTAATATTAAATATGTTGCTGATTTTGAGTGGTGCGTCAGCTGGAAGATTAACGTCCATGTTAACGTACACCGCAAACTCTTCACGCTTAATAGCGTAAGCCAACTTTTTTTTGCCCCAGTTATCTTCGCTAATAATGGTGCCTCCAGCGCTGGTAACAATTTCTCGTACCTTTGCGAGTGGCGTATCAATATCCGCTTCGAGGTCTGGGTGAATGAGAACCGTAAGTTCGTATTCTTTCACTAGTTTTCTCCTTTTGGAATCCGCATGGTGAGGCGGATGCTTGCCCTTTTTCCACGTCAGGCAAGCTTGAGTTAATAACAGTAGTAATTATACCTTAGATTGGCATAATTGGCAAGGCCGCAGCCCTTCTGACGACGTTGCTGTGTATTAGTATGACAAAAGATTTTTAACTCTCAATGAATTATAGAAGCCATTTTTAATAAATTAGCCGAGATCTTCACCGTCGGCGTCGTCTCCACCGACAGCCCCACCGAACACATCATCAAAACTTGATACAAGAACGTCACGAGGGCGAGCGCCGTCAGCCGGGCCAATAATCCCCTGCTCTTCCATCTCTTCCATCAGGCGAGCAGCACGGGCATAGCCAACACGTAGGCGGCGCTGCAAGAGGCTGGCACTAGCTTTACCACTATCGACAACCACACGAACGGCATCACGGAACATATCGTCTTGGCCATCATGATTCGCATCGAAGTCGACCACAATGCCGCCCTTACCGTTAAGCTGAACCGGTTGGCTAACAACTTCGTCGTTGTACTGAGGCGGTGATTGCAGACGAAGATGATCGGTAATTTTTATGACCTCTTCATCGGTTACCCATGCGCCCTGAATACGACGTGGCTTTGGCGCACTGGCAGTGGTAATAAGCATGTCACCCTGACCCAGCAGTTTTTCGGCACCAATTTGATCGAGAATAGTACGAGAGTCAACCTGAGATGCCACCGTAAAGGCGATACGGGCCGGCACATTCGCCTTAATGAGACCGGTAATAACATCTACAGATGGACGCTGGGTTGCCAGCACCAAGTGGATACCAACGGCACGGGCTTTTTGCGCCAAACGAACAATGAGCGCCTCAACATCACGAGCGGCAACCATCATGAGGTCGGACAACTCGTCGATAACAATAACGATGTACGGCATGGCGCCATTTTCGTGCCGTTGTTCGTGACCTTCTTCATCCTGAACAATAATTTTGGTTTTGCCATTTTGAACGAGAGTATTGTACGACTTAATGTCACGTACTTTGTGTTCAGCAAGCAGTTTATAGCGACGCTCCATTTCATTGACCGCCCATTTAAGGGCGCTGATGGTCTTTTCGGGCTCGTTAATAATAGGGGTAATGAGGTGCGGAATATCTTCGTACGGCGCCATTTCAACCCGCTTCGGGTCGACCAAAATAAGCTTCATGTCACTTGGACTGTTGCGGTACAACAAGCTCGTGAGAAGCGTGTTGATCATGACCGACTTACCTGAACCAGTTTGACCAGCAATAAGAAGGTGCGGCATTTTGTTGAGCTCGCCCACCACTGCCTCACCGGCAATATCTTTACCGATAGCAAACGATAGCGGCTCGTCGTTGCTGGCCCACTGCTTACTGGTAACAATCGAATGCAGACGCACGTCGGCTGCCTTACGGTTTGGCACTTCAATACCAACGACCTTTTGGCCCGGAATTGGCGCTTCAATACGAAGGCTTTGGGCTGCCAAGTTAAGGGCAATGTTAGTTTCGAGTTGGGTAATTTTTGTGAGCTTAATACCACTTTGCGGGCGCAGAGTATACTGGGTAACCTTAGGACCAATGTTAGCGCCTTCCATTTCAACCGAAATGCTAAATTCGGCCAATGTGTCTTTAATAATTTTGGCATTTTGCTGGACGTCACCGGCATCAGCTGGTGACTGCTTTTTCTCGAGTAGTTCGATACTTGGCGATTTCCAGTTTGGATCGGAAACGGCCATGAGCGCCGACTGATCTTCGGCGGCTTTATCTTTAGCAATACTATTTTTCAACGAGTAGTTACCCTTTTTATCGTTTGAATCGAGGGTCGGCACGCCAGCATTAAGTTTGAATTCGGCCAAGGCGCCCTTTTCTGGTGCGTCGAGAGTGGCGGCACTGCGCATTACCTTGACATTCTGTTCTTGTTCGCTGGCGTCACGACGGGTCATGCCCCATAACGACTTAATGATGGTAATTGGCGATACTCGAACAATGAAAAGCGCCGTGAGTAATATAAGAACGATATAAATAAACGCAGCAACCCCAGGATCGACCAGTAGGCCCATGCCGCTGTTAATTGCATCACCGATGTAGCCACCAGTTGTTTCACCCTTACTATTGGTAAGTAGGCCGAACAAACCGGCCACCCACACCAGTTCGAGGACGGTCGCTAGCTTCATAACAAATGGAATACGGTTCTCTTCGGCACGGAAGATTTCGACGGCCACATATATAAATACCACTGGTACGACGTAAACACCGTAACCAATTGCATCAACAGTGACTTCGTTGAGCCAGTCGAGGACGGGGCCACCCAGGCCGAACCAACCAAGAATAATCAAAAGTGAAAAGACAATTAAAAGAACTGCCCCAACTTGTGCCCAGAACCCCTCTGGCAAGACGTGTTGCGGTGCGGTATTGACCGGCTTCTTTTTAGTGCTTTTTCGCTTCTTTTTTGCCATGTGTTTATTATACGGGGTATTCCCCTTATGTAATACCTTATATTATAGCAAAATTTACTACATTTTGCAAGAGGCTTATGGTAAATATTATAAACAACGCACGGTGTTCACCACCGGGAATCACCATAAGGCGCTTGAACTTATTAAGTAATTATGGTATAATGTGCAAATCGCTGTCCCTACTAAAAATTAAGGAAGTGAACATTATGCAGGTGTCGGAATGTCGCTTAGTAGTCCATGCTGAAAGCATTGTCAAAAGTGGCCAAAACGTACTCACCGTACCATTTGCCTTCCGACTCGTCGACAATGAGCTTGAACTAATTGACTTCCCGATTGTGTTGATGGAAGCTATCGGGTTGGCAGGCCAACTATTCATCACCGATTCCAATCGTACTTCGGTTCTACCTAACGAAATGGGAATCGAAGTCGTGAAGTATCTGTCGGTAGAGTTCTTCTCGATCGTGTCTAACGGGTCGTCGGTTCGTAGCCTGGCAAAGAATGAAGGAATTCGGGTAACTTTGGAGTTCGGTGGTAACTCTGAAATGATTTTCGAAGGACGTATATCGATGGTATCGGTCGAAGTTCGGCTGTGATGTACCGCCATCATGATATGTGCCCCGCACAAGCGTTGAGCTCAACGAAAAGAGCTCCGCTGTGATGCGGGGCTCTTTTCATGTTAAGGCTTGCTAGTTAGTAGCCACGGTTTTCAGTTTTCGCTCGAGGTTCGACGGCTTCGGTGTCGGGAACCATCGGTTGCGGAAATTTCTTTGGTGCTGGACGACGGAAATTTTTGCCATTCCGTTGATTATTTTGACCACTGTTTTGCTGCCCGTTTTGCATATCGTTGGCGGCATTATTACCGTTGTTGGCTGGTTTACCACCGCCACCAATTTCGTTAATTACCGGGATGACAATCGGCGTGCGGCGGGTTTGGTCATATAGCACGTGGGTTAATTCATCCTTAATTTCCTTCTTCACAACGTCAAGGTCGACCTTGCGACCGCTAAAAGTACGGACAACTTTTTGCTTGAGGTATTGGCGAATAATACCCATGAGCTCTTCGCTATCACGCAGGTAAATAAAGCCACGGCTAATTATATCGGGGCTGGTAAGTAAACGGCCGCTACCCTTTTGAACGGTAAGAACAACCACAAACATACCCTCACTCGCCATGTGAATGCGATCCTTCAACACAACCTCAGATACAATTGCACCAGAATCGTCATACATAACACCGCCTACTGGCACACGGCCAGCTTTTTTGGCTTCACCACTGCTAATCTCAAGAATGTCGCCAGCATCACAGACAAAAATGTTGTCACGCTTAATACCACCGTCACGCTCGGCAAGCTCGGCGTTGTGCACCAGCATGTGGAATTCGCCGTGGATCGGCATGTAGTACGTTGGATTGAGGGCAGTAATGAGTTTTACGTGGTCGTCGTAATAGCCGTGACCCGAAAGGTGGAGCGGACCAACACCAGTGAGGTGGGTCTTGCCGTTCTGAATAACGCCACTCCCCTCACGCATCAAGCCATCAACGGTACGAACAACATATTTTTCATTTCCTGGGATTGGATTAGAACTAAATACGACAACGTCGCTATTTTTAATTTTGATAAACTTGTGCGCACCACTGGCCATGCGGTTAAGGACGGCACTGAATTCGCCCTGCGAACCGGTACAGACGATTGTAACCTTCGCATCGGGCATCTTCACGATGTCTTCCATTTTAACAATAACGTCTTTTGGTACCTTAATGGTATTTGTACGAAGGGCAACTTCGACATTTTGAATCATGCTATAGCCAGCAAACGCTACTTTACGGTTGTGCTTTTTTGCTTCATCCAAAATAAGTTGCATGCGGTGAATTTGGCTACTGAAACAGCTAATAATCAGGCGGCTATTTGGGAATTTATCCATAACCTGACCAAGACTTTCTTGAATTTCTGGCTCGCCATGGGTGTGTGTACCTTCGGACTCACAGTTGGTCGATTCGTTCATAAGGAGCGTAATGCCCTCTTTGCTGGCAATTTCAGTCAGGCGGTCGAGATCGAACTTTCGACCATCAACAGGGTTATCTTCAAAACGCCAGTCGCCCGTATCAACCAATACACCTTCAGGGGTGCGCACAACAACAGCGGTTGCGTCAGGGATTGAGTGGTTAACCCGCACTAATTCAATGCTAAAGTTGTCACCAAGAAATACTTGTTCGTGGGCTTCGGGATCCATGACGTGATATTCAGGAGTATATTCGGCGGTTGCCTCTTCCATGTTCTTTTGGACCATAGCGAGAGTAAACTTCGAACCATAGACCGGTGCTGGCAACTGGTGAAGTAAGTGACGCACCGCACCGATGTGGTCGAGGTGGCCGTGGGTAAAGACAATACCACGTAGTTTGTGCTTATTTTCAAGCAAGTACGTAATGTCGGGCACGATATAGTTTATACCTGGATAGTCGGCGCCCGGGAACAAGAAGCCCATGTCGATGATAATCATTTCGTTATCGTATTCGATGGCCATCATGTTTTTACCGATGCCCATTTCACCAAGGCCACCAATTGGTATAACCCTCAGGCGTGGACCAGGTGTTCGTGGTTGCTTTTTTTGATCGGTCATACTAAATTGACGACCTGCATACCCGTTATAGATTGACTTATTTACCGGTACGTTAATGACGTGCTGGCTGGCGCGTGCGTTGACATCGTCACTGGTACGACGTTGCGCTCGAAACACTTCACCACGACGGGTTTGGGTATTGGCTAGCACGGTGTTATTTTGTTTTGGTCGCTGCTGCGAGCGAGGATTTTTAGAGGTGTCATCACCTTGTGGGGTAGCGAGTCTTCGTCCGCCCATATGTTGTTGTTTCTCCTTTGTTAAAAGAGTTCTCTCGGAGGTATACTTTCTTTTTTCGTACCTATCGCCGAGGAGCTTTCTTTTTGGTTAACATTTAATGATTTCTTAGTAATAAGTGCGGGGATGTTGCGGTCGCATACGGTATTCCCCTTTGAAAGTAGTCTTATTATAGCACACTTACCTTGTAAAACTAGCGGATTAATCGTTCAGCCGTTTAATAACTTCCGGCACCTTCAAAAAATCATCAATCAACGTTTGGCGTAAACTACGCTTGTACAGCGCTGCGGCCGGGTGGAATAGCGGCATAATCATCATTTCGTGATCGCTATTATCGTATCTAACAGCAATATGTTGTGGACGTCCGTGAATATCGCCTATTTTCATATCTGGCAAAAAATACTCCATGCTGTGACGACCTAGGGTTATTACTATTTTCGGGTTAATAATTTGAAGTTGGCGCAAAAGATATGGCCAAAACTCAGCTTTTTCTTGAGGCAATGGGTCACGATTATTAGGTGGACGATATTTAACTATGTTTGTAATATACACGTCGCTTCGATCCATAGCCGCTGCACCTAGCATCTCATTCAAAAACTTACCGGCCGCACCGACAAATGGCTTACCCTGAATATCTTCATTTTTGCCCGGTGCTTCGCCAATGAACACGATATCTGCGTCAGGGTTTCCATCACCCATAACCAACTGCGTGGCCTGAGCTTTTAACTCGGCACAGATATTTTTATCAATAATTTCTTGAGTTAGTTCGTCGAGTTTAGATTGCGTGGTGCTCATGAGTTGAATTGTATGACTCGAGATTTTGCTTCAAGGTAGTCTTTTAGATTTTGGGCTGTATCGGAGCTGACAATTGCCGCATGGTGTCGTTTGGAATCGGCGGAAAATGTTGTCCCAGCGGTTGAAATGTCTTTAAGAATTTGGTCACGTTCAGATTCAAGTGCAGTATTTTGAGCAGCATCGGCGCCCTTTGGGCTTTGGAGCGTAGCCTGCTTTTCGAGTACTGTCGCAAGTTCAGCATACTTTTCACTAAAAGTTGCGACGAGTTGCTGGTAGTCGGCATCGGGGACGTCTTTAAGGTTTGATAAGTCAGTCGAACATTTTCGAACCGCCGCTACACCAGCCGCATCGGCCGAGGTATTAGACATTGCCGTGGTACAATCGAAAATTGCCGGGCGAACCTTTTGCATTGATGTCAAAACATTTTCAGTATAGGTCATATAGGCCTGCATTTTGTCATCAAAGGCGACAAAAAGCGCTTTACCCTCACCATTTTGAAGTACACTTTCTTTGGCAAGTGCCGTTTGTTCGATACGCAAGTTATTAAGAACTGTTTGGGCCATTTTAATATTCTTTTCAAATTGTTCGCCAGTGGCTTTACTTGAACCAAGTAAAGACCCTGCAGTAGTGAGGTCGGCGTTGCCATCGTTAACTCGGTTAAATTGTGTTAACGCACTGCGATATGGCTGGCGGGCTGGCGCAACCATAATCGCATAAATCATAAACACTCCGACAAGTCCTAAAAGAGCGACGGCCGTAATCAAAAGAATCTTTTTAGCACTCACTTTGTTTCCTCACTTATTGCTTCATTTAGTGTAACGAACTGCCGAGCGTATTTCTAGAGCTGGATGACTTCCCCGCCGAGCTGCTTGCAAAAATGGGTATCGTGGGAGATATATAAAATTGCGCCAGCGTAATTATTGAGCGCTTGTTCGAGCTCTTCAATACTTGGTAAATCAAGGTGGTTAGTTGGCTCGTCGAGCACCAATAGCGATGGGCTGTCGGCAAGCATATCAATCAGTTGCAGGCGGGCTTTTTGGCCGCCACTGAGCTGGCTCACGGGAATATTGGCATCACCTTGAGTAAACAAATAATCGGCCATTAACTGGCGCACTTTGGTTTCACCAACTTTCAGTTTGCGTGACAAATAAATGTGTTCAATTGCCCCAGCAAGTGTCATAGAAAGCATGTCACTGCGGGTTTCTTGTTCGTACACACCAACTCTAATTTTCTTATCGACATCAATGACGCCGTCAAATACTTTGGCCGGAAAATCGTTACCTACAATAGTTGCCAAAAGTGTTTTTACTAGGGTAGTTTTACCTGCACCGTTCCGACCCCGTAGCTCGACCACTTCCCCTTCACGAATTTGGAATGAGATGTCTTTGAATAGCTGCGTATCGTTATAGCCAAGCGACAACCCACTCACATTTACCAGCAGGCGGCTAAAACCTTCTTCGCCGGTTACGCCGTGGAGTTTAATATTTTTGGCCTTGTACTTTTGATACTGTTCGCCAGTTTTCAGACCCATATCTTGAACCGATTCACGGTCAACCCAAAAGGTTGGCTTTTCGGTTTTCTCGAGATTGGCAAGTTCATCACGCGACTGCTGTTCAAGGCGTTTAAAACGTTGAATCGTGCTGGGGTGGCGAGATTTTTCTTTGTAGCGTTGATATTCTATTACCTTGGCTTTAAGGTTAACGATGCGTCGCTGCGTCAACTCATATTCGTTCATCTGCGACCCAGTACTGCTAGAATTTTGACGCAAATAATCGGCGTAGTTACCTTTGTAGCTCAGGATTTTTTGGTCTTTCACCTCTAAGATGCGGTCAACTTTTTCCAACACATCACGATCATGACTAATAACCAGCATCGAATCATTGGTACTCGACATCCACGTCAAAAATTTATCTTTCGCCACGTAGTCCATGTGGTTGGTGGGCTCGTCAATCAGCGCCAGCTGGGTATTTGCGAGCATGACTTTTGCAACCTCGACCAAACGCTTTTGTCCACCGCTGAGTTCACCCAAAGCATCGTTCATTCGTGAACCAAGCTGGAATGAATCAAGCACTTTTTCAACTTCATTTTCGATTGTGTAGTACCCCAACGTATCGAATTGCTCCAAGGCCTCCGAGTATTCGTTAATGAGGTGCATTTTATCACCCATAATGAGCGGATGGTTTTCAAGAATATGCTTTAGATGCGCATACTTTGGTAAGTCTTGCAAAATGTATTCCAGAACGGTCATGGCTTCAAAGCCGTGGTGTTCTTGGCGGGTTGCCACCATATGCACTCCCTTGCCAAACTGAATATCGCCCTGAAAATCTTTATCCTCACCGCTAATAATTCGAAAAAGAGTGGTTTTGCCTTCTCCGTTACGGCCAATCAGCCCAACCTTTTCGCCATCCTCGACAAAAAACGAGGTATCGTTAAACAGGCTCTTATCGCCGAAAGATTTCTCGTTAATTGTGGCGGTGATGATCACTTTATTTGTTGGCGTCTTTTATGCTCAAGCTCAAGCGGCCTTTTTCGTCGATAGCAACAAGCTTTACTTTGACGATTTGACCTTCTTTGAGGACGTCTTCAACCTTTTCGACTCGTTGATCAGACAGTTGAGAAATGTGTACCATACCATCGATACCCGGCATGATGTTCACGAATGCACCGAATTCTTTAATGGTAACGACTTTGCCTTCGTACACAGTACCTACTTCAGGTTCGGTTGTGAGGCCCTTAATCAATTCGAGTGCCTTTTTAATACCCTCTGGGTCTGATCCAGCTACAGTGATAAGCCCGTCTTCTTTAATATCAATTTCAGAGTTGGTTTCTGCGGTAATTTTGTTAATCATCTCGCCGCCCTTACCAATAACAGCACCGATTTTCTCAGGGTTAATTTTAATTTTTTCGATGCGTGGGGCGAATGGGCTGAGTTCTTTGCGAGGTTCAGCTAGTGTTGCGAGCATGCTTTCCAAAATAAAGGCACGGCCCTTTTTGGCAGTCATCAAAGCTTCACGAAGAATCTCAACAGGAAGTCCGTGAACCTTCATGTCCATTTGCAGTGCGGTAATACCCTTGGCAGTACCGGCAGACTTAAAGTCCATATCACCAGCAAAGTCTTCGGCATCAGCAATGTCGCTAAGTATATTTGGGGTGTCGCCGTCCATGATGAGACCCATAGCTATACCTGAAACTGGCGCCTTCAGCGGCACACCAGCATCCATCAATGCCAAACAGCTTGAACAGGTTGCGGCCATTGAAGTTGAACCGTTTTGGCTCATAATTTCGGTGACGCTACGGATGGCATAAGGGAATTCTTCTTCGGTTGGAAGTACTGGAATGAGCGCCCGTTCCGCAAGGTAGCCGTGACCGATTTCTCGGCGGCCTGGTGAACCAAGTCGTTGCACTTCACCTACCGTGTAGCCTGGAGCATTGTAGTGATGCATGTAGCGGCGTTCGCCGTCACTGATTTCCATAGTATCGACAAGTTGTGCGTAACTGAGTGGCGCCAGTGTGACAATGTTAAGCCCTTGAGTCACCCCACGGGTAAATATTGCTGAACCGTGGACTCGTGGCAGGACGCCAACTTCACTTGATAGTGGGCGGATTTCATCGAACTTACGACCGTCTGGACGGATTTTTTGTTCAACAATACCCTTGCGAACGTCTTTGTGGAGGGCGGCAGTGAATGCTTCATCGTATTTATCATGAACGACTTTGTACTCAGCATCTTCGCCGTTTTCTTTAACGTAAGCCGCTGCCATATCTTCGTGGAACGCCCAACGGAGTTGGTTAATAAGCTCGTTACGCTCTGGATATGGCTTGCGAATGGCGTCGCCAAGCTTACCGTCAACCCATGCGTTGGCTGCTTCTTGGAGTGATTCGTCAGGTAGAATAAGCGTGTATTCCTGCGCAACTGGCGCAATCTTTTCGGCTAGTTCACGTTGCAATTTGATTGCTGGCTGATAGTGTTCGTACGCCCACGCCAATGCATCGGCAACAACTTCTTCAGACACTTCATTTGCACCGGCTTCTACCATGGTGATGCCACTTTCGATACCAGCGACAACAAGGTCGAGGTCCGAAAGCCCACGCTCTTCTGGGCTGAGGAATGCCTTGAATTCGCCGTTGACACGACCAACCCGAAGGCCAGCTACAGGGCCATCAAATGGCGTGCCAGTGAGCATGAGAGCGCTTGAAGCGGCAATCATCGCAATAATGTCGGGGCGGAAGCTTGGATCGAGGCTAAGAACGCTTGAAACTACTTGAACTTCTTGGCGGTAGCCCTTTGGAAATAGTGGGCGGATTGGGCGGTCGATCAAACGGCCAATAAGAATCGCTTCGTCAGATGGACGGCCTTCACGCTTAATAAAGCGACTGCCGCTAATTTTTCCTGCTGCATAAAATTTTTCTTCATAGTCGATTGAAAGCGGGAAATAATCGAGTACAACAGGACGAGTGCCGACTTGGGCGGTACCCAATACAACAGTGTCTCCGTAGGTTACAAGTACCGAACCAGTTGATCGAAAGCCAACACGGTTCACTTCTAATGTTAGTGGGCGACCTTCAAATTCGGTCGTTACTTTAATAATATCCTTGCCATAAGGGTTAATTGTTGGCATTAAGGACCTCCTTCATGTGTGATGGAGAGTAACAGGGGTAAAAGTTTATGTTATAAACTCTTGTCTCTATCACCTTCCACCTATTAATACGGGAGTAATTATAGCACTTTTAACTGTTTTTGGGAATCGCCACTCGGCCTTTACTAATTTCCCTTGACGTCCCGGCGTGGGAAGAATATCAGTGCTGCGACAAGTGCAATTGCCAATATGATTAGGTAAAAGAACATGTTGTGCCACACAATAGTGCCTTTGGCTATATCAACAGCTGGGAAATAGTAGAAAATCGATAGTTTTTCGTAATCTTTGAGCCAGTCAACCGATTGCGCAAAGGTTGTGAGCAAGAAGCTACCTATGGCGATGACAATACCTAGCCCCGTGGTAAGCGCCCGATTACCAGTTGCCAGCCCGATACTGAAAATGAAGGTCGCAAGAGCCGTAACCAACAGCCATGTAAATAATCCGAGGCGCACCAGCACCATCTGATCGAGGGTTTCGTTAATCGTCAACAAGCCAAGTTCCACCCCGATAATAGGAGCGACTGATGCTATTAAACAAATAGTCACAATTGCTAGCCACTTCCCCATAGCGATATGGCGACGACTAATTGGCAATGATATAAGCGTGCGCAGCTGGCCTTTGTCCTCTTCGCCGACCGTCAGACTAATTGCCAATAAAATTGATAGAATGCTAATAAAAATTGGTAGGCGAATATCGAACACTTGGCTGCCAATATAGCCAGTTAACTCACGCCAATCAGCTAAATTCCCTATCAACCCTTCGAGCGCTGGCGGCAAACTATTCAACAATTCGTCAATTTGGCCACCGTTAAATGACGGAAAAAAGCTGGTCATTAAAAAGCCGAGAAAAGCCAAACCAATCGACCATCCAAGTATAAAGAAGCGCTTATCCCGCAGGGTTTTTAAGAATACGTGAAACATTATTCAGCCTCCCTTTCATACAAATCTTCAAAAGCCGCCAGGGCGCTGTCGTCGCTTACAGTTAAGTCTTGAAGATTCGGCAGCGTGCCGAGCCATTCCTGCAAACGGTACGGGGTATCACGATAGACAAACTGGAGCACATGTCTGTCATCGAGCCTCTCACGTTCCACCAGTTCGGCCAATTTCGGTGGCGCTACCTTGGCTTTTGTGACAACTCGGACCAACTTTCCGGCAGTAGCTTCGAGTTCTGAGGCGGGCATATCCTTAACGAGCTTACCGTTTTTAATAAGCAAAACTCGAGTACAGACATCTACCACTTCGTTCAGGTAGTGTGATGACATAAATATAGTTGTGCCTCTAGCTGCTTGTTCACGAACCAATTCAATAAAGTGCTGCTGCATCAATGGGTCGAGCCCACTGCTTGGTTCGTCCAAAATAACAAGGTCGGGGTCGGGCATGAAGGCAGCGATAAGAGCGATTTTTTGCTTATTACCCCTTGAAAGAGCGTTCAGCTTTTTACTTAGCTGGGGATCAAACTTCTGGATAAGTTTTTTATACGTTTTAGTTTCAAGTGACATGCCGTAGCTGCGAGCAATAAATTTCAAGTACTGAGCACCGGTCATATCATCAAATAGACTCATATCACCAGTGGCAAACCCAATGCGGCGGTGACTTTTGGCGGCGTTCGCAAGGGTAACCTTCTCGCCAAATAGCTGTACTTCACCTTTTGTTGGGGCTATAAAGCCAAGCAGCATGTTAATAGTGGTTGATTTGCCAGCACCATTAAGGCCAACGAAGCCGACGACTTCACCCTTTGAAATAGAAAAATCTGCGCTATCAACAGCCGGAATGCCCTGATATATTTTCGAGAGTTGCTTAGTCTCAATAATAACGGTCATGGTTTTTAGTATACCCCTTTGTTTTTAAACCAGGTAGTTATAAAAAAGAACCCCGCTTATTTGCGGAGTCCTAGTTTTGCTACGAGCGCTTTGTAGGCTTCGAAGTCTTTCGCCTCGAGATATTTGAGGAGTTTCTTGCGGCGTCCTACCATCTGCAAAAGGCCACGGCGAGCCATGTGGTCGTGCTTGTTGACCTTAAGGTGCTCGGTGATCTCTTTAATGCGCACAGTTAATACAGACACTTGAGCCTCTGGGCTGCCAACGTCGGTTTTGTGCTTTTGCGTCAGGGCGAAAGCCTTTGCTTTGTTCTCTGCAGTAATCATCAACGCCGTACTATAGCAGAGTTTTGCACAGTTTTCAAGTAGGCGTATACTAAAATACAGAAATGGCATCCAAATGGAACGCTTCGAAAATAAAAACACCGTCGTAAATAGTGAAACCAACCAAGAATCTCACATTCTTGATTACCCTACTTTGGTCGATACGGTAAAGGTCAGCTTGGCCCGACAAATAGATATACCTGGGTCATTAGATGCCAAGACGTTTCACGATGTGTTGCTACCGTTTAGTTACGAACAGCGCAACTATATCGAACACGCTGTCGGCGAACGTTTTGATGATGAACTAATCTATTACCTCACCTGCCGTATGATGATCGAAGAAAATCGCTCGTTTACCATTATGGCAGAGGACGAAGATGGATTTAATGGCTACCTGCCCTGGCAAACAAAGCTTGAAGAAGCAATGAACTACCTTAATAATTCTGGCGAACTTTCTGGTGCGCATGTTGCAGTCGAACGGTACACTCATGCGACAGATACTCAAACCATATCCGCTCTAGGCGACGCCGCTCTTACCACTATCGCCGCCTAGCCATGAGGCATCGTCCATTTTATTATGCATAAGCATTGACTTTTCATCTGTTAAGTGGTATAATTCAATGTATATGGAATCTGTGAGGTTTCCTTCGCGCGGAGGGTTCTCCGTACGAAGCATTTTTACTTTTGTCCTTGCCACCATTTTAGTGGCCCTTTTATGGACACTATCCCTTACCACCACAACCCACGCCGCTGATAGCGGCGCTAAATGGAGTGGTGATTCGATTTTGTTTGAAAACCACGGTTACACGCTAGCCGAAGAAGGCAGTTTTAAAGATGCTAGCAACGCGATTCCCGCTGAGGCGACGGTGTACAAAACCCCTGTTCAAACTGTTGGGACCGGCGCATCTGCCTCACAAAGAGTGTTCATAATTTACTTTAGTAACGGTGTTGACCCCCCTACCGAAACCTCTGCACATTATGTCGAATTTGACTACAAAAACGGCTCACTTTCAAACCCACAAAACCAAAAACAAATTGCAATTACCGTTAAAGCCGACCAAGATGGGCTTAACTCTTCATGTTCGGTGAGCGGTATCGGTTGGATTGTCTGTCCGCTCAGCGTCTTTCTCGCCGATGCAATGGACAAAATCTTCGACATCCTTACTGGCTTTATTGAAACACAACCACTGGTACTGGGCGATTCAAACAGTAGTTTGTATGTGGCGTGGAACCTTATGCGCACCGTGGCAAATATTGTCTTTGTTATCGTCTTTTTGATTATCATTTACTCGCAGCTCACCAGCTTGGGCGTGTCGAACTATGGCCTCAAAAAGATAACCCCCCGCCTGATTGTGGCGGCGATTTTGGTGAACTTGTCGTTTTACATTAGTGCACTCGCCATCGACGTTTCAAACATCCTTGGGTACTCGATTCAGGATGTGTTTAAGTCAATTAGTGACGCCACTTTCCACCTGACCAACGATAATGTGGGCGGATGGAATACGACAACCAGCCCATGGGCAGGTGTAACAGCGGTGATTTTGGCTGGTGGCGGACTGGTTGGTGGCGTTTGGTACATGGCAGAGGGTGGTTTGTACCTGCTGATGCCATTACTGCTTGGCCTTATTCTTACGCTTATTCTGGTCGTTGTTATTCTGGCGGCCCGCCAAGCAATTATCGTTATTTTGGTGATTATCGCACCACTCGCCTTCGTAGCAAACCTGCTGCCAAATACCGAAAAATGGTTCGATAAGTGGAAAGACCTGTTTATGACCATGCTCATCTTCTTCCCAGCCTTCTCACTTGTATTTGGCGCATCACAACTGGCTGGGCAAATTATTATCCAAAACGCCGGCGATAATATTGTGACGTTACTGTTTGGATTGGCCGTACAAATTGCACCACTGGTGATTACCCCACTTATCCTGAAATTAAGTGGCGGTTTGTTGGGTAAAATTGCTGGCATTGCCAACAACCCACGCAAGGGCATTATCGACCGCAACCGCCAGGCGATGCAACAACGGGCTGCAATTACCCGAGGCAATAATATCGAAAAAGGCGTTCGCCCTTATAACCCTGCGTCATGGGGCGCAGGTATGGTACGCCACTCTGATAAACGCAAACGATATCAAAAAGATAGGCTTGATATGTTAGACCAAGTAGCAGCCAACCGTTACCAAGAGTCTAGTAAATACTCAGGTATCAAAAAGAATGGCGAACATACTCGAAAGCCGGGTCTTCACGAACAAAAAGCGAATGTTGACATGCACAAAGAGCGCATTCATGCTGATCACGCAGCTCATGTCGACCACTTAAAATCTACTAATGGAACGCCACTCAACACGACCGCTCAGCTGATGGAAGCATCGAAACTTCGCGCTGAAGGTGCGCAAAGTTCATATAACGCATATGTTGATACTCTTAAAGCAACGGCAGGGTCACAGCTTAATGCACCGGCTGTAGCAATGGAGGCCTCAAAGTTAAGGGCCGAAGGCGCACAAAGCAACTATATTTCTCATATTGAAGGCCTGAAGCTACAGGCAAACACCTCTATGGGTGATGCCGCGCGACTTGCACAAACCAATAAGATTCTTGTTGAGGCGGCTCAACAGCGCGTACAGGCAATGCTTGATGACGAGGTTCGCAAACCAAACAGTCTAATAAGTGACGCAACGATTGCGCTCGAAGAAGCAAAATTACTTGCCGAAGAGTCAAAGAATCTATCGGCACGCTATATAACCGATGCGAAACTAACCGTCGAAAGTGATATTCACCTTGCGCACGTTCGAACTGAAAATGCCAAGTTATTTGCTCAAGTTGGCGAAGCATCACTGACTCGCATGACCGAGGAGTATAAAACTGGTAAATTACTTCGTGATGGTGAACTAAAGGTGCTTTCTGAGGCGATGGTTGTCAGCGTGGAGAATAAGGCCGCCGAAGACCGCGGCGCACAAGCTGCACAAAATATTCAACAACACAACGTTGCTAACGCCTTCACCGAAACAGTTGATGCAGTTGATGCTAATGGCCAAGTTATACTTGATGCAAATAATGAACCGATCCAAGTTCCTTCTGCTCGGGCTGAGAAATTAGTTAAGACCGCCGCAAGCGTTGACCCTCAAGGCGCAACTCGTGCTCGAGCCGCCGCAACTGCGACAATTGCTAGAATTGAGCGAGAAGCCCTTGAGAACAATACGATATTGCTTGAAAGCCGAGCCGAGGACAGCAATATGAATAACATGGCATATGCTGACAAGGTATATAAAGACCATATTGCGTTATCAGCCAGCGATCCTACCTACCAGCCAGATGACGCTATACTTGAAGCTGCTCTTAACCTTCTGGCATCAGACGGCGACATTGTTACGATACGTGATGCTTTGATGCACAGCGACGCTATTGATAAGGACATGATGACCCGTGTAGTATCTCGAAACAAGGACTCGATGATCAAGAAGGGTGGATTCGACATCGTGCAAAAGATGGGCGACCTTTACGGTGCGACACGTGAAGAGATGGACCTCAGTATTGCCGAGTCGCTTTCTGGTGTTACTGCTGAGAATATTTCAGGTCAGAAGTTTGGTTGGTGGAAATGGCTTTCAGACGAGCCAACCGAACCTGCCGCCAACGGAAAATCATATGCATCAAACTTCGAACGTATCGTTGATACAACATTTACCATTGGCACAAAGGCGCAGCAGAACCGCCTCAAGGCATCCTATGGAAATATCACTGCCGCACTTAGTAGCCAAGAGATTATGGGTAAGATCGGTGACCGTAGCGAAATCACCGCTAAACTTCATGAAGTTCTTCATAATCGACCTGAGCTCCACGACGATGGTGCGACTATTGACTACGAACTAATCAGGCGAGGCCTAGCAAGTAACGCAGAGAACAGAGCCGCTAAAGCAGCCCGAAAACGCTAAGGCTGAATTAGCGTAGCATCCGCCACGCTCCACTCCCCTACCTTCGTCCGTCGTAACTCAGCACAATAAGCACCAGTTTCAAGCACCTTGCCAATGTCTTCGGCGAGCGAGCGAATATAGGTGCCGCTGCTGACATGGGTGCGAATGCGAATGTCTGGGTAAGTATAATCGAGCATTTCAAGCGCATGAATTGTCACTTGGCGTTCGGGGATTTCAACCACTTCGCCTTTGCGGGCTAAATCGTAGGCTCGACGGCCGTTAATCTTAATAGCACTAAACATGGGCGGACGTTGGGTGATCTCGCCCTTAAAGCGCTCTAATGCAGCTTTTACAGCCTCTTGAGTGGGTTGTGAATCTGAAATACTCGTTAACTCGCCTTCTGGGTCGCCAGTAGTGCTGGTAAGGCCGAGGCGAATCGTTGCCTCGTATTCTTTATCAAGCTTTGAATACTGCATAGCGTTGCGGCATTCTTTGCCAGTCACAATAATCATAAGGCCTGTCGCAAATGGGTCGAGTGTGCCAGTATGGCCTACCTTGGCTTTTTTACCCAACTGCTCAGACAAACGCCGACGGACACGAGCCACCACGCCGAAGCTGGTGATACCAGCGGGTTTATCAACCAAAACCATGCCATTTTCAGGCACTATAAATGATGAATCCATACGGGGTATTATACCCTACTGCTGCGCAGGTGGGATTTGAAATTGGCCAGGGTCATTTGAAGTTGGTGCTGGCGGCACAAGCGGATCGATAGGCTCAATCACAGGCGCCTCAGGAGCTGGTGGCGCTTCAGGAGCTAAAATATCACCCAAGATAGCTGGTGGCTGGGTTGGAGGTAATGGGATGGCTGGTGGCTGCGGTGCATTGATGCCGTTTACCTGTGAAAAATCAGGAATTGGCGGCGGAAGTGGTAAGCCTAAATCAGCCGGCGTTGGGTTGGCTGGTTCGGGTGTTGGTTCAAGCGGTTGAAGCACTGGCTCTGGAGACGGCGCTAAACTTGGCGTTTCTGGTTCTTCAAGATGCGATTCAGTCTCTTCAACTGGTGCATACACCGAGTGAAGCTGTCCGTCCGATGACGGAACCGAATTAACCCCGACAGATCCTGGGTTTGCTGGATCACTATTACCAATATACGAGTGGGATAAGATTGTTTTATTCTGATCGTCTTCAGCTTCACGCCGAGCGTCGTCGGCAGCCTGGTCAGCGGTTGCGTTGAGCGTTCCACCGAGTGCTGGCTCAATGATTGGCGTTTCAGCGGCAACTTCGCTCACTTCTGCGACTTCAGGTGCTTCAAGTGCTTCAAGTGCTTCACGTTCTTCAGCTATTTTCTCGGCAGCTTTGTCTTCCCCCCGTAGCCGACGGTCGAGGTCGGCCAGGGTTTCGCCTTCATGGCTAATCGACAAGAGGTCATCGGCAGCTGGAGCTTCTTCAGCGGCGCTGTCATCAGATTCCTCTACAGCCTCAACTTTCGATACTGGTGCTTCGTTTGAGGCTTGCAACTCGGTTGCGATTAACTGCTGGTCGGCCCCCGCTGCCATTAGCATGGCAGCAACGGTCATTGCCTTTGAAGTGGTGTGTTCATTACTAAATCTGTCAGTTTGGGCGACTACACCAGTTAATAATGCCGTCGAAATTGGCTCATCAAGTAACGATGCTTTTTTATCGTCTTTTAATGCTTCGGCCAGGCCAGCCACCATTTCACTCAGGCTACTGGCATTCGCATCGTGCCAATCAACACCACCCAAATCACTGCTCTGGTCGCCAGCAGTAACAGTGATAATTGAAGCATCGTGCAAAATTTTGCCGTGATTATCAAGCGCTGCGTCTAGGTGGTCTTGGTTATCAACACCGAGAGCAATGACAAGCTCAATATTGTAATCGCCCTGGCTAAACTCAAGGTCATCTTGTCCAATAACTGTTTTATATGGAGTAATAAAGATTTTTACCGAATCCCCTTCTACTTTGTAGCGAAGGTGGTCGGCCTTTTCTTTATTGAGAGCAATAATGAAGTCACGTAGGCTGTCCGTCGTGTCGTCAAAGGTCTTTTCTGGCTCCAAAAACTCAATTGCTTTTGGCGTATCACCACTGAAAATTGCGGTTGCATACTTGTCTTTTTTGTCGAGTAGTAGCGTCAGCCCGAGCGCCGCCGACAACGCATCCACCGATGGGCTATTCGAAACAGTCACCAAAATCTTTGATGCTTCTTTAATTTTTTCGACTACTTGTTGTTTTGCTTTTATTTCGTCCATGGTGTTTCTTTTTTGCCTTTTAGCTAGACGTATTGGGTTCACTATAGCATAAGTGTTTTTATAACGTCAATAAACAGATAGGGGCGTCCCCTTGCCCTTTACTTTTTACGCATTTTCATCTATAATCACCGCTTGATTGACATCATAAAATCTAAGTTAAAGGAATCACCAAGTGCCAATTATCAAATCCGCTATTAAGCGAGCAAAACAAACCGTTAAGCGCCGTGAGCGCAACGTCGCTACCAAGCGTGACTTAAAAGATGCAGTAAAAGCATTTAACGCCAAGCCAACCGCTGCTACCCTTTCGGCTGCGCAAAGTGCTATCGATACCGCTGTAAAGAAGAACGTTCTTAACAAGAACACTGCTTCACGTCGTAAGGCTCTGCTTGCAAAGACTGCAAAAGAAGCTGGCGTAAAGCTTGGCGGCGCTAAGAAAGCTACACCGAAGGCAGCACCTAAGGCAGCTGCGAAAACCGCTGCAAAGCCTGCGGCTAAACCTACTGCGAAAAAGGCTCCTGCGAAGAAGCCTGCGGCTAAAAAAGCTGCTAAGTAACCTACTGCGCTACTTCAAGCAACAATCGCTCGATAAGGATCCAAGGTTCTGCCTTGGACCTTTTCATATCGGTATCTGTCTGCGCAAAGGCTTTGACGATGCGCCCGACTTTGTGTTTACCAAGTTTTTTGCCGTGTTTGGTAAGCTTTGAGGCGACAAATGGGTGGATTGCGAAGTCTTTAACGGGGTCGTCTTCAGTGCCCGCATACGTAACAGCAGCGAGGGTCAGCGCCTGCGAGGTTAATAGTGCGAATAAGGCGTAGGGGTCTTCTTGCAATGTGAGCACTTTTAGTTGGTCGGCAACCTGCGTTGGCTTGCCTTCCAGCGCCGTTTCAAATAACTGGAAAATATTTTCACGAGGGTTCAGTGGAATAACGGCGTCAATCGTCTCGACATTTGGCACATCTACCAACTGCAGCACGTTAAGCGCCTGCGCCAGCTGCCATTGGTCAAGACCAACCCGCTCGACAAGGTGTCGGACTGCTTTTGGTTCGAGCTTCAGCCCCGCTGCTTGCGCCCGTGCACTCACCCACTGCTCGGCCTTTTGGGTATCGCGATCGGTCCAAATGGCAAATTCTCGTAGTTCTGCCGCAGCTTTTAACGCCTTATAGCTGGTAGTGCGCTTATCGGGTTTCGTGTCGACAAATACCAAGTGGATAGTGTCGCTGACCCGTGGCAACCAGTCGGGGAGTTTTTCCCACAGCGCAGTGTTTTGCGAAATATCAGAAATAATCACCAAGCGTTCGGTAGCAAATAAACTCACGCCCATCAGTAGTTCTGGGAGCTGGTTCAATGCTAGTTCACGACCATCGATGTGTTCGGCCACACCATCAAGACTCGCTTCAAAGATTTTCAACGCTTCACGAATTTCAAAACTATTTTCACCAACCAACCACGTAATCATACTTTTAGTATAGCCTATATCTGTTGGCACTGAGGGCAAATGTGGGTACCACGTCCGGCAACACGGATTTTTTCAATAGTGGTGCCACAGCGCAGACATGGCAGGCCTTCTCGACGGAACACTCGAGCAAAATTCATGTAACTCCCCTTTTTGCCCTCGGCATTCACGTAAGTATGGTTTGACGAGCCACCTTCCTCGATTGCTTTGTTCATGACCGCTCGTACCTCTGTGTATAGTAGTTCAAATTCTGCTTTTGAGAGGCTTCCAACTAACCGTTTCGGATGGATTTTTGCACCCCACAGCGACTCGTCGGCGTAGATATTCCCAACGCCCGCCACAACTGATTGATCGAGCAGTGCTGCTTTGATATTTGTCTTCGCCCGACGTGAAAACCGTTGCATAAATTCTTTCGCCGTAAATGTTGTACTCAGTGGCTCTGGGCCAACCTTCTGCATAAAATCGATGTTCGGG
>Ga0222423_1000161_pt1 | contig 60698 bp, 48 predicted proteins | sample 3A0metagenome_FD_182472 | JGI IMG/M metagenome (GOLD analysis project Ga0222423, IMG submission 182472) | Enriched microbial communities from leaf-cutter ant dump, University of Wisconsin, Madison, United States - 3A0 (version 2) | ecosystem: Environmental > Terrestrial > Nest > Insects nest >...
TTGATGGTGTCCATGGTCGCCATCGCCAGGCCCGCGCCGTTCACCAGGCAGCCGATGTTGCCGTCCAGGCTGATGTAGGCCAGGTCGAACTTGGAGGCTTCGACTTCGGCGGGATCTTCCTCGTCGAGGTCACGCAGGGCGACGATCTCGGGGTGGCGGAACAGGGCGTTGGAGTCGAAGTTGAACTTGGCGTCCAGGGCCATCAGGTTGCCCTTGGAGTCGCAGTTCAGCGGGTTGATTTCGACCAGCGACGCGTCGGTGTCCATGTAGCACTTGTAGAGCTTGGCGAACAGGTCCACGGCCTGGTCCACCGAACCGCCGGACAGGCCAATGGCGGCTGCAATCTTCTTGGATTGGTCTGCGGTGATGCCGGTGAGCGGGTCGATCATCTCGGTGATGATCTTCTCGGGCGTGGAGTGGGCCACTTCCTCGATGTCCATGCCGCCTTCGGACGACGCGATCAGCGCGACCTTCTGCGTGGCGCGGTCGGTGACCAGCGAGACGTAGAGCTCGTTCTTGATGTCGGCGCCGTCCTCGATGTACAGGCGGCGGACCTTCTGGCCTTCGGGGCCGGTCTGGTGGGTCTTGAGCTGCATGCCCAGGATTTCGCCAGCGAGCTTCTTCACGTCGTCGATGGTCTTGGCAACCTTCACGCCGCCGCCCTTGCCGCGGCCGCCCGCGTGGATTTGGGCCTTGACGACCCACACGGGGCCGCCGAGCTTCTGGGCGGCTTCCACGGCTTCCTGCACCGTGAAAGCAGGAATGCCGCGCGGAACGGGCACACCAAATTGACGCAAGATTTCCTTGCCTTGGTATTCGTGAATCTTCATGAGGTCTCTCTCAGGGAAGGGTGGTTGTTACCCGTCCGCCATGAACGATGTCTGGCCACGGGCTGGGGACATGGCAGCCCAAGACTGTATCATGCTGCGATGCACCATCCCTTGCGGGTATAACGTATGCCCGTGTTCCCGAGGAGCCCATCCATGTCCAAAGTGTTCATCGACGGCGAAGCCGGCACCACGGGTCTGCAGATCCGCGAGCGCCTGCAGTCCATGCCGCAGATCGAGCTCGTGAGCATCGCTCCCGAGCTGCGCAAGGACGCCGCCGCCAAGCGCGCGCTGATGGCGAGCGTGGACCTGGTGATCCTGTGCCTGCACGACGATGCCGCGCGTGAATCCGTGGCGCTGATCGACAGCCTCGAAGGCAGGAAGCCCCGCATCATCGACGCCAGCACCGCCCACCGTGTGGCCGAAGGCTGGGTGTTCGGCTTCCCCGAGCTGTCGCGCGGCCAGCGCGCCGCCGTGCAGCAGGCGCAGCGCGTGGCCAACCCCGGCTGCTACGCCACCGGCGCCATTGCCTTGCTGAGGCCCCTGATCGACGCGGGCGTATTGCCTGCGGACTACCCCGTGACCCTGCCCGCCGTCAGCGGCTACACGGGCGGCGGCCGCCAGATGATCGAAACGTACGAAGCGGGCCATGCGCCGGCCTACGAGCTTTATGCCCTGGGCCTGCAGCACAAGCACCTTCCCGAGATCATGAAATACGGCCGTGTCACGCGCCGCCCGATCTTCATCCCCAGCGTGGGCAACTTCGACCAGGGCATGCTGGTGGAACTGCCGCTGCACCTCGACCTGCTGCCCGGCCGCCCCACGCTCGCCACGCTGCGTGGCATCTATGCGCAGCACTATGCGGGCAGCGAATGGGTGACGGTGGAAGAGGCGCCTGCGTCGGGCAAGCTGGACGCCGTGGCGCTGAAAGACACGAACAAGCTGGAGGTGCGCGTCTTCGGCAATGAGGACGCCGGCCACGCCGTGGCCGTGGCGCGGCTGGACAACCTGGGCAAGGGCGCGAGCGGCGCCGCCGTGCAGAACCTCCAGCTGATGCTCGGGCTGTAACCGCCTCAGTCGTCATCGGCGCCGCGCACCACGCGGCGCACCACCTCCCCGCTGAAGCCGCGTGCGGCCAGGAAGCGCATTTGCCGCGCCCGCTCCTGCGGCGTGGCCGCGCTGGTGCCGAAGCGCTGGTGCCACACGCCTTGTGCGCGCTCGAACTCGGTGGCGCGCAGTTGCTCGGCCGTGGCGCGCACCAGGTCTTCGCCCACGCCCTTGCCGCGCAGCTCCTGCACCAGGCGCTGGGTGCCCAGCCGCGCGGCGCGGCGGTGCACCAGGGATTCGGCCACGCGGTTTTCGTCGATGAAGCCCTTGGCCTCGAGGTCGCGCAGCACGGCGTCGAGGTCTTCGCCCTCCTGCACATGGCGGGCGAGCTTGGTGGCCAGTTCGCTGCGGGAGTGCTCGCGCTGCGCCAGCAGGCGCAGCGCGCGGCCCTTGAGCGAGAGGCGGGTAAAGCCCATTGCTACTGAAAGATGAGCTGCTAGCGCCCTATGGACGGGCGTTGGAGGCCGTTTTTATTCAGAATCCTTCGCGGCGGCCGCCGCAGCCACCGCGGGCGGCAGCAAGGCAATGCCGAGGGATTCCCGCACCTTGTTTTCGATCTCGTGCGCCAGGTCCGGGTTCTCGCGCAGGAACTCGCGCGCGTTGTCGCGGCCCTGGCCGATCTTCTCGCCGTTGTAGGCGTACCAGGCGCCGCTCTTTTCGACGATGCGCGCGTTCACGCCCATGTCGATGATTTCGCCCTCGCGCGAGATGCCTTCGCCGTAGAGGATGTCGAACTCGGCCGTCTTGAACGGCGGGCTGACCTTGTTCTTCACCACCTTCACCTTGGTCTCGTTGCCAATGGCTTCCTCGCCCTTCTTGATGGTGCCGATGCGGCGGATGTCCAGGCGCACCGAGGCGTAGAACTTCAGCGCGTTGCCGCCCGTGGTGGTCTCGGGGCTGCCGAACATCACGCCGATCTTCATGCGGATCTGGTTGATGAAGATGACCATGCAGTTGGTCTTCTTGATGGTGGCCGTGAGCTTGCGCAGCGCCTGGCTCATCAGCCGGGCCTGCAGGCCGGGGAGCTGGTCGCCCATCTCGCCCTCGATTTCGGCCTTGGGCGTGAGCGCGGCGACCGAGTCCACCACGATCAGGTCCACGGCGCCCGAGCGCACGAGGCTGTCCACGATTTCGAGCGCCTGCTCGCCCGTGTCGGGCTGGCTGATGAGCAGGTCGGTGAGCTGAACGCCGAGCTTGCTCGCGTACTGCACGTCCAGCGCGTGCTCGGCATCGACGAAGGCGCATTGGCCGCCCTGCTTCTGCATCTCGGCGATCACCTGCAGCGTGAGCGTGGTCTTGCCCGAGCTTTCGGGGCCGTAGATCTCGACCACGCGGCCGCGCGGCAGGCCGCCCACGCCCAGGGCGATATCGAGGCCCAGCGAGCCAGTGGAGACGACTTGGATGTCCTCGATGGCCTCGCCCTCGCCCAGGCGCATGATCGTGCCCTTGCCGAACTGCTTTTCGATCTGGGCCAGCGCGGCCTGCAGGGCCTTGGCTTTTTCGCTCTGGTCGGCGGTGGTCTTGACGGGTGCGTCCATGGAAGTGCTCCTCTTGGTGGCCATTGGTGGTTTCGGTGCTTTCAGGTGAATGACTGGGTTGAACCACAGTCTGTATGCGTAGACAGTAGTTTAGAGGGCTTGGTATCCGTGTGGGCGGATTTTTTCGTCAGTTTGCCTGACAATGCGGGATGGACCTTCCTGCCCCCCCGGACGACGGCTGGCGCCAGACCCACCTGGGCCGCCTGCTGGGCCACGCCATGCGCCGCTTCGACGCGCGCGTGCTGCAGCTCATGGCGCGCGACGTGCAGGTGCCGCTGGCCCTGTCCAACCTCGCCGCGCGCGACCAGGTGAGCGCGGCGCACATCCACATCACCCGCCACCTGTCGCTCCAGGGCGACCGCCTGACCGACTTGGCGCAGCGCGCGGGCATGACCAAGCAGGCCATGGCGGCCCTGGTGGACCAGTGCGCGGCCTGGGGCCTGGTCACGCGCGAGCGCGACCCGCGCGATGCCCGCGCGCGCACCGTGCGCTTTACGCCCACGGGGCTGGCCTGGCTGCAGGCCTTCCGCGACGCGGTGGCGCAGGCGGAACGCGAGTTCCGCGCTGAAGTGGGGGACGAGGTGGCCGCCGTGGTGGCCCTGGGGCTGGAGGCCTATGCGGGCGGCGCCTGATCAGGCCGCAGCGGGGGCCGAGGCCTGCGTGCCCGCGCGTGCCGACGCGCCCGCGTAGCGGTCGATGGCCAGGCCCTCGGTGCTGATTTCCGGGCGGTGCCCGCTGACCAGGTCGGCGATCAGCCGGCCCGAGCCGCAGGCCATGGTCCAGCCCAGCGTACCGTGGCCGGTGTTCAGGAACAGGTTGGGGTAGTGCGTGGCGCCGATGATGGGCGTGCCGTCCGGCGTCATCGGGCGCAGCCCGGTCCAGAAGCTGGCGCGGGGCACGTCGCCGCCGGGGAACAGGTCGTTCACCACCATCTCCAGCGTGGCGCGGCGGCGCGGGTCCAGGCGCAGGTCGAAGCCGCCCAGCTCGGCCATGCCGCCGACGCGGATGCGGTCGTCGAAGCGGGTGACGGCGATCTTGTAGGTCTCGTCCAGCACCGTGGACTGCGGGGCCAGCGCGGGGTCGCGCAGCGGCACGGTCAGCGAGTAGCCCTTGACCGGGTAGACCGGCAGGTCCAGCCCCAGCGGCGCCAGCGCCTCGCGCGAGTAGCTGCCGAAGGCCATGACGTAGCGGTCGGCCTGCAGCAGTTGGCCGTTCACGCGCACGCCCGTGACGCGGCCGCCTTCGACGGCCAGGCCCTCGACATGCTGGTTGAAGCGCAGGTCCACGCCCAGCCCGCGGGCGATGTCCGCCAGCTGGTTGGTGAAGCGGTGGCAGTCCCCGGTTTCGTCGTTGGGCAGGCGCAGGCCGCCGGCGAGGCGATCGCGGGCCTGGGCCAGCGCGGGCTCCACGCGCGCCAGTTCGTCCCGCGTGAGCAGCTCGTAGGGCACGCCGCATTCCTGCAGCACGGCGATGTCGCGCTGCACCGCGTCGAGCTGGGCCTGGGTGCGAAAGAGCTGCAAGGTGCCGCCGGTGCGCTGTTCGTAGGCGATGCCGGTGTCGGCGCGCAACTGCTGCAGGCAACTGCGGCTGTACTCGGCCACGCGCATCATGCGCTCCTTGTTGGTGGCGTAGCGCGCGGGCGTGCAGTTGCGCAGCATCTGCGCCATCCAGTTCAACTGGAACAGGCTGCCGTCAAGCCGGATGGCCAGCGGTGCGTGCTTCTGGAACATCCACTTGAGCGCCTTGAGCGGGATGCCGGGCGCCGCCCAGGGCGTGGAGTAGCCAGGCGAGACCTGGCCCGCGTTGGCGAAGCTGGTTTCCTGCGCCGGGCCGTCCTGGCGGTCCAGCACGGTGACCTGCGCGCCCAGGCGGGCCAGGTAGTAGGCGCTGCTCACGCCGATCACGCCGCCGCCAAGAACAATGACTTTCATGGTGAATGTCTCCGTGCTAGGTGAATGTGGCGAGGTTATTGCTTGTTTCAAAGTGGATTTCATTGAAAAATCAATGAGGCAAAGTGCTAGTCACTGAAAAAGAACCGCCCCCATGGCTTCCTCCAGCGAAATCCACCCGCTCGACCGCACGGACCGCAAGATCCTCGACATCCTCCAGCGCGAAGGCCGCATCGCCATCACCGAGCTGGCCGAGCGCGTGGGGCTGTCCGCCTCGCCCTGCTCGGAGCGCGTCAAGCGCATGGAGCGCAGCGGCGTGATCGCGGGCTACCACGCGCGCGTCTCGCCCGAGGCGCTGGGCAAGACGCTGCTGGTCTTCGTCGAGCTCAAGCTGTCGTCCAAGTCGGAAGACGTTTTCGACAAGGTGCGCAAGGAGCTGCTGCACGTGCCGGACGTGCTCGAATGCCACCTCGTCTCCGGCGGCTTCGACTACCTCGTCAAGGCCCGCCTGGGCGGCATGCGCGAATACCGGCGGCTGCTGGGCGACATCCTGAAGAAACTGCCGGTGCCCGCCGAATCGCACAGCTACGTGGTGATGGAAGAGGTCAAGGAGACCCTCGTCCTGCCGCTGGACCGCTGAGCTGGACCGTTGACCCAGGCTCCTAAAATCCGCCTGGGCGCCCCGCAAGACACCATTTTCCGTAGGAGACAACCGCCATGCGCATCCTCATCGCCGAAGACGACCAGGTGCTGGCCGACGGGCTGCTGCGCACGCTGCGCGCCTCGGGCGCCGTGGTGGACCATGTGGCCAGCGGCACCGAGGCCGAGACGGCCCTGATGACGAACAACGAGTTCGACCTGCTCATCCTTGACCTGGGCCTGCCCCGGATGCACGGCCTGGAGGTGCTCAAGAAGCTGCGCGGCCGCGGCTCGGCCCTGCCGGTGCTCATCCTCACGGCGGCCGACAGCGTGGAGGAGCGCGTCAAGGGCCTGGACTTCGGCGCCGACGACTACATGGCCAAGCCCTTCAGCCTGCAGGAGCTGGAGGCGCGCGTGCGCGCCCTCACGCGCCGGGGCATGGGCGGCACCAGCAGCGTCATCAAGCACGGCCCGCTGGTGTACGACCAGGCCGGGCGCGTGGCCACCATCGACGGCAAGATGATCGAGCTGTCCGCGCGCGAGCTGGGCCTGCTGGAGGTGCTGCTGCAGCGCGCGGGCCGGCTGGTCAGCAAGGACCAGCTCGTGGAGCGCCTGTGCGAGTGGGGCGAGGAGGTGAGCAACAACGCCATCGAGGTCTACATCCACCGCCTGCGCAAGAAGATCGAGCGCGGCCCGATCCGCATCGCCACGGTGCGCGGCCTCGGGTACTGCCTCGAGAAAATACCGGGCTAGCACACCAATACTGTAATTTTGATAGCTGCTGGCGCTTGCTGGGCGGGTGCTAGCGGCCAAAAAGGCTTGAAACCTTGAAAATCTTCCAGCGCGAGCAGCGCTCCCTCTTCGGCGAGATCCTCGACTGGATGCTCACCCCGCTGCTGCTGCTGTGGCCCGTGAGCCTGGCGCTCACCTGGCTCGTGGCCCAGGGGCTGGCCAACAAGCCGTTCGACCGCGCGCTCGAATACAACGCCCACGCGCTCGCGCAGCTCGTCACCGTGCAGCGCGGCAAGGTGCAGTTCAACCTGCCCCAGCCCGCGAGCGAGATCCTGCGCGCCGACGATTCCGACACCGTGTACTACCAGGTGCTCGGCCCCACGGGCGCCTTTCTCTCGGGCGAGCGCGAACTGCCGCGCCCGCCCGAGGACGACCGGCCCCAGCCGGGCGAGGTGCGGCTGCGCGACGCGGAGCTGCGCGGCATCGACATCCGCGTGGCCTACATCTGGGTGCGCCCGCCCACGTCCGCCGCCACCGGGGGGGCCGCGGGCAACGAGCTGGCGCTGGTGCAGGTGGCCGAGACGCGCGAAAAGCGCAGCGTGCTCGCCACCGAGATCATCAAGGGCGTGATGCTGCCGCAGTTCGTCATCCTGCCGCTCGCGGTGCTGCTGGTGTGGCTGGCGCTGGCGCGCGGCATCCAGCCGCTCAACCAGCTCGAAGAGCGCATCCGCGCGCGCCGCCCCGACGACCTCTCGCCGCTGGACCACAAGGCCGTGCCGCTCGAAGTGGCGCCGCTCGTCGATTCGGTGAACGACCTGCTCGGCCGCCTGAACGATTCGCTGGCCACGCAAAAGCGCTTCCTGGCCGACGCGGCGCACCAGCTCAAGACGCCGCTGGCGGGCCTGCGCATGCAGGCCGACCTCGCGCAGCGCCAGGGCACCAGCACCGAGGAATTGAAGCAGTCGCTGCAGCAGATCGGCCGCGCCAGCATCCGCGCCACGCACACCGTCAACCAGCTGCTGGCCCTGGCGCGCGCCGAGGGCAGCGGCGCCGCGCTGCCCGCGCGCCAGCCCTGCGACCTGGCCCGCCTCGTGATCGAGGCGGTGCACGACTCGGTGCCGCGCGCGCTGGAAAAGCGCATCGACCTGGGCTACGACGGCGCCGAGCCCGGCCGCCCCGGCGTGTGGGTGGACGGCAACCCCACGCTGCTCAAGGAGCTGGCGCGCAACCTGCTCGACAACGCCATCAACTACACGCCATCGAGCCCCGAGCGCCCCGGCGTGATCACCGCGCGCGTGCTGGCCGACCCGTTCGGCCGCGTGGTGCTGCTGCAGGTCGAGGACTCGGGCCCCGGCGTGCCCGAGGCCGAGCGCGAACTCGTCTTCCAGCCCTTCTACCGCGCGCTGGGCACCGACGCCGACGGCTCGGGCCTGGGCTTGCCCATCGTGCTCGAAATCGCGCGCCAGCACGACGCCGAGGTGCTGCTGGAGGATGCCCACCCCGGCCAGCACCCGCCCGGCGCGCGCTTCGGCGTGCGCTTTCCGGCGCGGCCCGTGGAGGGGTAGCGGCGCGTCATGCTGCCGCCAGGGGGGCTTCCTGCGCCGCCAGCTCCAGCAGCCAGGCGCGGAAGCGGTCCAGCGTGGCGAGCTGCGCGCGGCCCTCGGGGTAGCAGAACCAGTAGCCCAGGTCGCTCTGGTAGCCGCCCTGCGGCAGCGGCTCGGCCACGAGGCCCGCGGCGATCTCGTCCTGCACCAGGCAGCGCGGCACCAGGGCCACGCCCATGCCGGCCATGACAGCGCGGATCATGGTCTGGAACTGGTCGAACTGCGGGCCCGCGAGCGGGTCGAGCCCCGCCACGCCGTGCATCTCGCTCCAGCGCAGCCAGGCCTCGGGCACGGTGACGTGGCGCAGCAGCGTGCAGCGCGCCACGTCGCGCGGCGCGCGGATGGGCGTTTCGGCCACGCCCTCGCGCGGCGCGATCAGCGCCACCGGGTTGCCCGAGAGGTAGTGCGAGCGCGCGCCGGGCCAGTGCCCGTCGCCGAAGAGGATGGAGCAGTCGAGCTCGGGGCGGGAAAAGTCGTAGCCGTGCACGTAGGGCACGAAGTGCAGCGTGATCTGCGGGTGGCGGTGCTGGAACTGCGGCAGGCGTGGAATGAGCCACTTGGCGCCGAACGTGGGCAGCGTGGACAGGTGCAGCGCGCCGCCACCGTCGCCGCTCGTGATGAGCTCGAGCGTGGCGGCCTCCAGCCGCGCGAGCAGGGCGCGCACGGCCTTCTCGTAGCGCTCGCCCGCGGGCGTGAGCGCCAGGCGCTTGCGGCTGCGCTCGAACAGCGGCACGCCCACCCAGCGCTCCAGCTCCTGCACCTGCTTGCTCACGGCGCTTTGCGTGAGGTGCAGGGCCTCGGCCGCGCGCGTGATGCCGCCGAAGCGGGCCACCGTGGAGAAGGCCCGCAGCAGGTGCATGGGAGGGTTCAGGCGGCGCAAGGACATGGGATAAACATTCCTTTATGGAATGATAACAGGCGCAGCTATTGCTTTTGCGGGGCCATGGCATCCGGTACGCTGGAGGCACCAAAACAAGCAAGGAGACTTCATGCAACGCCGCCGCTTCCTGGCCTCCGTGGCCTCTGTATCTATCGTTCCTGGAATGTCTTTTGCGCAGGGCAAGCCGCTGCGCATCATCGTGCCCTTCCCGCCGGGCGGCGCCACGGACATCACGGGCCGCGTGCTGCAGGAGCCGCTGCAGCGCCTGCTGGGCCTGACCGTGGTGATCGAGAACCGCGCGGGCGCGGGCGGCTCGATCGGCATGTCGGAGGTGGCCCGCTCGGCCGGCGACGGCCTCACGCTGGGCGTGGCCACGCTGTCCACGCACGGGGTGAACCCCGCCGTGCTGTCCAAGCTGCCCTACGACCCGGTCAAGGACTTCGCGGGCGTGACCGAGGTCGTCAAGGCGCCCGGTATCGTCGTGGTCAACCCCAAGGCGCTGCCCGTCAAGGACTTCGCCGACCTCGTGAAATACCTCCAGGCCAACCCGGGCAAGGTCTCGTACGCCACCCCGGGCAACGGCACCATCGGCCACATGTGGGGCGAGCTGTTCAAGCGCAGCACCGGCACGGCCATGGTGCACATCCCTTACCGCGGCGCGGGCCCGGCCATCAACGACGTGCTCGGCGGCCAGGTGCCGGTGTACTTCGACCAGGTGGCCTCGTCGCTGCCGCACGTGAAGGCGGGCAAGCTCAAGGCGCTGGCCGTGTCCTGGCACGAGCGCCTGGACGTGCTGCCCGGCGTGCCCACCTACGGCGAGCTCGGCTACCCGCAGGCCAACGAGCCCTCGTGGTTCGGCCTCGTGGCGCCCGTGTCCACGCCCGCGGAGCAGGTGCTGCGCGTGCAGCAGGCCGTGGCCGCCGCGCTCAAGGAGCCGGCCGTGCGCAGCCACCTCGCGGGCCAGGGGCTCTACGCCTCGGGCACCACGCCGGCGGCCTTCTCCCAGCAGATCGTGCACGAGATCGAGAAGATGAAGCAGATCGCGGCCTACGCCAAGATCGCGCTCGACTGACGGGCGCGCGCCTTTTCATCCGAAGGAAGGAGTGTCCGTATGCACCGTCGCCATGTCCTCGCGTGGACGGCGCTGGCCGCCGTGCCCGCGCTCGCCGCCGCGCAACCCGCCGCCAGCGTTGCCCCGGGCCCCCTGCGCCTGCTGGTGCCCTTCCCGCAGGGCGGCGCCACGGACATCACCGCCCGGGCGCTGGCGGCACCGCTGCAGCACCTGCTCGGCCAGCCCGTGGAGGTGGTGAACCGCCCCGGAGCGGGCGGTGCCGCCTGCATGCAGGAGGTGGCCGCCGCGGCGCCGGACGGGCGGACGCTGGGCCTGGCCACGCTGTCCACCCACGGCGTCAACCCGGCGGTCTACCGCAGCCTGCCCTATGACGCCGTGGCGAGCTTCACGCCCATCACCGAGGTGGTGAAGGCCCCGGGCGTGCTGGTGGTGCACCCCAGCCTCGCGGCCCAGGATTTCGGGCAGTTCATCAAGCTCCTCAAGGCCGGGCCCCGCAAGGTGGCCTTCGCGTCGCCGGGTGTGGGCACCATCGGCCACATGTGGGCCGAACTGCTCATGAGCACGACCAACACCGCCATGGTGCACGTGCCCTACCGGGGCGCCGCGCCCGCGCTGGCCGACCTGCTGGAGGGCAAGGTGCAGGTGTACTGCGACCAGGTGGCCTCGTCGCTGCCCCACATCCAGGCGGGGCGGCTGCGTGCGCTGGCCGTGTCGTGGCACGAGCGCCTGGCGGTGCTGCCCAGCGTGCCCACGTACGCGGAGCTGTCGCTGTTCTCCAACAACGACCCTTCGTGGTTCGGGCTCGTAGCCCCCGCCGGCCTGCGGGCGGCCCGGGCGCGCGGCCTGCGCGACGCCGTGGCGCAGGCGCTGCAGGAGCCCGCGGTGCGCCAGCGGCTGTCGGCGCAGGGCCTGTTTCCCACGGGCACGCTGCCCCAGGAATTCGCGGCGCTCATCCGCAAGGAGATCGACAAGATGCGACGGGTGAGCCGCTTCGCGGGCATCCGTCTGGACGCCGCGGCGTAATCGCCGCGCGGATTTGGGTTACAACACGCCATGCGACGACCGACCCCTGCCTTCTTTCAAGACATGCCTGGCGCCAGCGGCGGCGCGGGGCGCCCGCAGCCCATGGTCACCAGCCTGCCCGGCACCACCGCCCTCGTGCTCGACTCGCCCCACAGCGGCACCTGGTACCCCGAGGACTTCCGCTCCGCGCTGCCCCTGGCCACGCTGCGCCGCGCCGAGGACACCCATGTGGAAAAGCTCTACGCCTTCGCGCCCGCGCTGGGCGCGGCCTGGGTGGAGGCGCACTTTCCGCGCATCTACCTCGACGCCAACCGCGACACGGAGGAGCTCGACACCACCCTGCTCGACGGCCCCTGGCCCGGCCCCGTCACCGCCGACCCCGTGGTGCTGCAGAAGGTGCGCCTGGGCAAGGGCCTGATCTGGAAATTCACCGACGAGGGCGAGCCCATCTACGGCCGGCAGCTCTCCGTGCGCGAGGTGCAGGAGCGCATCGACCGCTGCTGGCGCCCCTACCACGCGGCGGTGGAGCACGCCATCGATGCGGCCCACGTGCGCCATGGGCACAGCCTGCACATCAACTGCCATTCCATGCCCGCCGTGGCCGCCAGCCATGCCACGCTGTACCCGGGGCTGCACCATGCCGACTTCGTGGTGGGCGACCGCGACGGCACCACGGCGGACCCGGCGCTCTCGCAGCGCATCTGCGCCTTCCTGCGCGAGCGCGGCTACGGCGTGGAATACAACCACCCGTACAAGGGCGTGGAACTCGTGCGCCGCTACGGCCGCCCGGCCGCGCACCGCCACAGCATCCAGATCGAGATCAACCGCAAGCTCTACATGGACGAGCAGACGCTGGCGCCGCACGCGGGCTTCGAGAGCCTGCAGGGCGACTTGCGCGCGCTGGTGGAGATGCTGATCGCGCTCGATCCGCGCGCGCTCTGATCAGGCCGCCTGCCAGGGGTCGAGGCAGCGGATCGCCGGGGCCGGCGCGGGCCGGCCGATCAGGTAGCCCTGCACCATGTCGCAGCCCAGGCGCCGCAGGTGCTCCATCTGCTGCGGCGTCTCGACGCCCTCGGCCACGATGTCGAACTGCAGGCTGTGGCCCAGCGCGATGATGGCGGTGACGATGGACTGGCTGCTGGCGCTGGCCTCCAGCCCGCGCACGAAGGACATGTCGATCTTGAGCTTGTGCACCTTGAACTGCTGCAGGTACGACATGGACGAGTAGCCGGTGCCGAAGTCGTCGATCGCCAGGCGCACGCCGTGCTGGCGCAGGGCCTCCAGCGCCGTGGCGGCCTGGTCGCGGTTGGCCATGAGGCAGCTCTCGGTGATCTCCAGCTCCAGGTGCCGGGGCTCCACCTGGTGCGCGGCCAGCGCGCGCTCCACGGTGGCGACGAAGTCCCCCGTGCCGAACTGCAGCGCCGAGATGTTGACCGCGACGGGGCCCGGGTCCAGCCCGGCGTCGCGCCACGCGCGCACCTGGCGCGCGGCCTCGTGCAGCACCCAGGTGCCCAGCGGCATGATCAGGCCGCTTTCCTCGGCCAGCGGGATGAACAGGCCCGGCGGAATCAGGCCGCGCTGCGGGTGCTCCCAGCGCACCAGGGCTTCCAGGCCCACCATCTTGTGGTCGGCCAGGCGCAGCTGGGGCTGGTAGTGCAGCCGGAATTCGCCCTGGTCGAGCGCGCGGCGCATCTCGGCCTCCAGCGACAGGCGCTCCTTGGCGCGCAGCATGATCTCGGGCGAGAAAAAGCGCAGGCTGCCGCGCCCGTCGAGCTTGGCCTGGTGCAGCGCCGCGTCGGCCTTGCTCTGCAGGGCCTCGGCGCTGGCGCCGTCCTCGGGGTATGCGGCGATGCCGACGCTGGCGCTCACGTAGATCGGCTGCCCGTCGAGCACGAACGGCGCGGCCAGCGCGTCGATCATGTGCTGCGCCGTCAGGTCGGCACCCTGCGCGCCATGGTCGAGGACGATGTTGAACTCGTCGCCTCCGACCCGCGCTATGGCGTCGCGGTCGGGCAGCAGGCCCTGCAGGCGCTGGGCCACTTGCACCAGCAGCCGGTCGCCCAGGCTGTGGCCCTGCGTCTCGTTGATGGCGGCGAACTTGTCCAGGTCCAGGCACAGCAGCGCGAAGCGCGCGCCCGTGTGCTCGGCCTGCTGCACCGAGTGCGCGAGCAGCTCGGCGAACAGGGCGCGGTTGGGCAGGCCCGTGAGCGGGTCGCGGTGGGTGAGGATGCGGTACTTCTCCTCGCTCACCTGGAGCATGGCCGTGCGCTGCGCCACCAGGTCCTCGAGCAGGCGGCGCAGCCGCGCCAGCTCCACGTGCACGCGCACGCGGGCGCGCACCTCGTCGATGTCGAAGGGCTTGGTGATGTAGTCTGCCGCGCCCACCTCGAAGCCGTGCACCTTCTCCTGCGCGGCGTCGGCCACGGTCACGAAGATCACCGGGATGCGCTGCCCGCCCGGCAGGGCCTTGATGCGGCGGCAGACCTCGTAGCCGCCCATGCCCGGCATCACCACGTCGAGCAGCACCAGGTCGGGCGGCGCGGCGCCCTGCACCAGCTCCAGCGCCCGGGCGCCGTCGCTGGCCACGAGGATGCGGAACTCGCCGCGCAGCGCCTCCAGCAGCTCGTGGATGTTGTCGGGCACGTCGTCCACCACCAGCAGGGTGGCGGGCGGCGCCGCGCCGGTGGTCAGCAGTGCCGTGTCCAGGGCGGCGGGCATGCGCCGGTAGCGCGCAAGCTCAAGCTGGTTCTGGATGCGGGTCTTGAGCAGCTGCGGGTTGAGCGGCTTGGCGATGTAGTCGGCGGCGCCCATGAGCAACCCGCGCGCCTCGTCCGCCGCCTCCGAAAGGGCCGTGAGGAAGATCACGGGGATGTCCGCCGTCGCCGGGTCGCGCTGGAGCGCGGCCAGCGTCTCGTAGCCGTCCATGCCGGGCATCTGCACGTCCATCAGGATAAGGTCGGGCGGCTGGCGCCGCGCCTGCTCGATGGCGCGGCGCCCGTCCGTGGCCGCGGAAATGGCGTAGTCGTCCTTGAGCACGCCGATCACGGTGTGCAGGTTGGCGGAAACGTCATCGACGAGCAGCAGCCGGGGTTTGCGGCCGGTGCTGTGCGCGGGGGGAGGTGGGACGCTCATCGCGGGGCATTCGCAGGGGGAAGAGGCAGAGTATTGAGACGCGCGAGCGCGGCGTCAATGTCGAAGCGGTCCACCAGCGCGGCGATCTGCGCGGCCTCCTGCTGCAGCGGCGTGCCCGCCACGCCCTGGCGCAGCGCCTGCAGCAGCGGCTCGGCGGCGCCCAGGTCGGTTTCCAGCGCGCGGCGCAGCTGCTGCACCAGGCCGTGCAGCGCGCCGGGCGGCAGCGCCATGCCCGGCGCGGGCGCGTCGCCCGCGTCCAGCGTGCCAATGTCATTCAGCACCTCGCGCAGGCGGGCCTGCGCGGCGTCCAGCAGCGCCGCATCGGGCGGCTGGCCTTGCTTGAGCCGCGCGTCGATCCTGGAAACGCAGGCGAAGAGGGCGCGCGCGCCCAGGTTGCCGGTCACGCCCTTGAGGGCGTGGCAATGCGCGCTGGCGGCGTGCAGGTCGCCCGTCGCCAGCAGCGGCCGCAGGTCGTCGATCGCCCCGGCGTACTGGGCGCGAAAGCGCCGCAGCTGCCGGCGGTAGGGCTCGGCCTTGCCGCCGATGCGGCGCATGCCGTCGGCGGCGTCCAGGTGCGCGAGCGCCTGCAGGTCCGGGGGCAGGGTGCCGCCCTGGCCCGCGCCGCCGCCGGGCTGCGGTGCCTGCACGGGCGCGGCGCGCCCGGCGGGCAGGCGCACCCACTTGGCCAGCGTGGCCAGCAGGTGCTCGGGCGCGATGGGCTTGGTCACGTGGTCGTTCATGCCCGCCTGCTGGCTGGCCTGCGCGTCGGACACCATGGCCAGCGCCGTCATGGCGATGATGGGCAGCGCGGCGAAGCGCTCACCGCCCGGCTGCTGCGCCAGCGCGCGGATGCGCCGCGTGGCCTCCAGGCCGTCCATCACGGGCATCTGGATGTCCATCAGCACGGCGTCGTAGTGCTGGCGCTGCACGCGCTCGACGGCCTCCAGGCCGTTGGCGGCCTCATCGACCTCGATGCCCTCGCCGCGCAGCAGCTCCACGGCGAACTCGCGGTTGATGTCGTTGTCCTCGACCAGCAGCAGGCGCGCCCCGGCCAGCCGGCCGCTGTCCGCTACGGGCGCGGCGTGCGGGCCGCCGTCCGCAGGCGGCGGCCGGCCGTGGCCGAGCACGGACAGCATGGTGTCCAGCAGGGCCGAGGGCGAGACGGGCTTGAGCAGGAAACCGTCCATGCCCGCCTGCGTGGCCAGGCGCATCACGTCCTCGCTGCCGTAGGCGGTCACCATCACGATCTTGGGCTGGTGCGCGATGGCCGGGTCGGCATGGATGCGCTCGGCCACCTCGTCGCCGCGCAGGCCGGGCATGCGCCAGTCCACCAGCACCAGGTCGTAGGGCTGGCCGCTGGCCTGGCGCAGCATGGTCAGGGCCTGCGCGCCGTGGCTGGCGGTGCTCACGTCGAGCTGGAAGTAGCGCAGCATCTCCGACAGGATTTCGAGCGACACGCGGTTGTCGTCCACCACCAGCGCGCGCCAGCCACGCAGCCGGGGCCCGGCCTGCGCAAGCAGCTCCTGCTGCCGGGCCTGGGCCTCGCGCGCGATGTCCAGCGTGAGCGACAGGCACATGGTCGTGCCCTGGCCGGGCGCGGAGTCCTGCACCCACAGGCGCCCGCCCATCAGTTCCATCAGGTTCTTGCTGATGGCCAGCCCCAGGCCCGTGCCGCCGTAGCGGCGCGTGGTGGACTGGTCGGCCTGGGTGAACTTCTGGAAGAGCTGCTGCCGCAGTTGCGGCGGCATGCCGACGCCGGTGTCGCGCACGCAGGCCTGGAGGGTGACCTGGCCCTCGCCGCGCTCCATGCAGTGCAGCGCCAGCTCCACCTCGCCATGCTCGGTGAACTTGATGGCGTTGCCGCACAGGTTGAGCAGCACCTGCCCCAGGCGCAGCGGGTCGCCCACCAGCATCGTGGGGATGGCCGGGTCGTGGCGGATCAGCAGCTCGATGCCCTTGGCCTCGGCCTGCAGGCTCACGGCGTCCACCAGCTGCTCCAGCACGGTGTTGAGGCTGAATTCGGTGCGCTCGATGCTGAGTTTGCCCGCCTCGATCTTGGAGAAGTCCAGGATGCCGTTGATGACGCCCAGCAGCGACTGCGCGGCGCCCTGGGCCTTGGCCAGGCGCGTGCGCAGCGCGGGCGCCATGTCCTCCTTCAGGGCCAGGTACAGCATGCCCAGGATGGCGTTCATCGGCGTGCGGATCTCGTGGCTCATGTTGGCCAGGAAGTCCGCCTTGACGCGCGTGGCGTCCTCGGCCGTCTCCTTGGCCTGGCGCAGCTCCTGCGTGCGCTGCGCGACGATGGACTCCAGGTCGCGGTTGAGGTCGCCCAGCGCCTGCATGGACGCCTGCTGGCGGATGCGGCTCTCGCGCAGCGCCTGCACCAGCTCGCCCAGCTCGTCCGCATACGGGTATGCGACCTGCACGGCCTGCGCCTCCTGCGCTTCCTGCCCGGGGCTCCAGTGGCGCACGGCCGAGACGACCTCCGTCAGCGTGTTCGACAGGCGGCAGCGGATCGTCCACACGAACAGCAGCCACAGCGCGCCGCTGACGATCACGGAGTTGAGCAGCACGACGGCGAAGCTGTACTGCATGCGGCTCCAGACCACCGAGGGGTCCGTGTACAGCGTCATCACCCCGATCTGCCGCGGCTCCCCTTGCGCGGAGCGGTGCTGGAGCGCGATGGCCGCCGCCTGCCCGTGCGCGAAGAACATGGGGCCGCGGGGCTGGGCCGCCCCGCTGTCGATCAGCAGCTCCCCATCGGACGATTCAACGCGCGCGCCCGTGACGATGGCGTTCTGCCGCGCGCCGCCGATGGCGGCGGCCAGTTGCGGCTTGTCCAGCTCCCACACGGCCTGGGTCACGGCGGGCTCGACCGTGCGGCCCAGCGAGGCCAGGTCGCTGCCGATGGCCTGGCTCACGCTGACGTACTGGATGGCCAGCTGCACCAGCAGCATGCCCACGGTGACCAGCAGGTACCAGGGCAGCATGGAGCGCAGCAGCCGCCGCGACAGGGTGATGGCGGGCGCCGCCGCCCCGGGCTGGCCGTGCGTCACCGCCACCACCAGCTCGTATCGACCTGCACCGAGCCCGGGGGCAGTATGGGGTTGTCCAGGCGGACGACCCGGCGCTTTTCCTTCGCCATGGCCGCGATGGCCGAGGCATGGTAGGTCTCAAACAGCCGCCGGAACGAGCCGTCGGCCAAAGCGGCGCGCAGGCCCTGCTCGATGCGCCGGGCCAGTGGCGCGTCTTCCTTGTTCACCCAGAAATAGATGGGGTAGGGGAAGAACAGCGCCCGGGTCTGCTCGATGGCGAGCTGCGGGTAGGCCTCGCGCCGCTCGCCGAGCTCGAGCTCGGCCTCGTTCAGGCCGCGCGGCAGGGCGTCGAAGCGGCGGGCCGCCAGCATGCCGAACAGGCGCTCGTAGTCGGTGGTGGTCATCACGGTGTAGCCGTTGGCGCGCATGACGGGCACGTCCGCCCACTGGCTGTTGAGGCCGAAGGTCATCCGCTCGCGGAACGCCGTGTCGTCCATGCGTGCGATCCGCTCCTGGTCGGCGGCGTCGATGATGAAGATGCGGTAGCCGACGATGCCGCGCAGGATGTCGAGCTTGACCGGCAGCATGGCGGCCTCGCGCTCGCGGTTGGTGCCCAGCGCGATGACCTGGATGGCGCCCGACTGCAGCAGGCTCATGCCCCGGTTCTGGGAAACGTCCTCGCCGTAGGGCTCCAGCCGGAACGTGGCGCCGCCGGGCCCGGGGGCGTGCTCCAGCGCCAGCTCCAGCAGCTTCCAGCGGTACTCATAAATGGGGCCGGCGGGAAAGTACCGCAGCGTCCGGGCCTGCGCCGCCGCGCCCGCGCTCGCCAGCAACAGCAGGGCCGGCACGAGGCACATGCCAATGGCGCGGGCAGCGAAGGACCGGCGATACATTCTGTTGCTCCTTGGGGAGCAATATAGTCGATGCGGTCAGTTGCAGGCGCGCAGCGGCTTGTCGGCGAGCGCGGGGCGCAGCGCATCGAGCCGGGGCTTGAGCGCGCCGTCCACGGCGGGCAGGCGCAGCGTGTAGGCCTTGGATTCGGTTCGCTCCACCACCACGCGCGCCGTGCGCACGCCGCGCTTGCCCAGGTCGGCCAGGCCTTGGTTGGCGGCTTCTTCCGTGGCGAAGCGCCCGAGCGAGAGGCCGGGCTCGAAGGCCGCGCCGGGCCGGTCGTAGGGCACGTCGCGCGCGCGCAGCTCGGTGCGCTTCTTGTCCAGGGCCTCGGCGTCGGCGAAGCGGCCCATGTAGATCATCCAGCGGCTGGGCGTCACCGTGGCGTCCAGCGTCCAGCTGGCCTCCGGCAGCGGGGCGGCGGCCTTGCGCAGCGCCTCGGCCTGGCGTTCGTCGAAGGGGCCGGCCTGCAGGCATTCGGCGGGCGCCGGTGCCGGTGCCGGTGCAGGCGCCGGTGCAGGCGCCGGTGTGGACGCGGGGGCGGCCGGCGCGGGCTCCGTGGCCTTGCGGGCCTCGCTGCCGTTCAGCACGCGCAGTGCCTCGGGGTGCAGCTGGCGGGCCAGGCGCTCGGGCTCGGACTGCTCCTGCGGCGCCAGCCCCGCGCTGCGCAGCAGGCCCTGGGACCAGGCGTAATAGCCCACGTTGGCCAGCAGCAGGAGCAGTACGGCGATACGGAGCATGGGCGGGCTCAGGCGGAAGGGGCCGGGCGCACGCTGACCTCGGCACTGGTGATGGATTGCAGCCCTTCGGTGGTCCGCACCAGCAGCGCACCGTCGGGCGCCACGCCCTGGCAGTGGCCCTGGCGCCCGTCGCTGAGCGTGACGGGGCGGCCGCGCAGCACGTCGCGCTGCGCAAAGCGCGGCTGCAGCGGCGCGAAGCCCGAGGCGGCGAAGGCCAGCACCGTGTGCACCAGCGGTACGGCGATGCGGCGCAGGGCCTCGGGCGCGTCGAGTACCGGGTCCAGCTCCTGCAGCCAGGCGGGCGGGGTGGACAGGCCCTCGGCCGCGCGCGGGCGCACGTTGAGGCCCACGCCGATGACCACGTAGCGGTCGGCGGTGCCCGCGCCTGTGCTTACGTTCGTGCCCACGCGGCTGGCCGTCTCGATCAGGATGCCGCAGAGCTTGCGCGCGCCGTCGAGCCACAGGTCGTTGGGCCATTTGATGCCGACGGCGGGCCCGGCCCCCAGGGCGGGCTGCAGGCTCTCGGCCACCGACAGGCCCACGGCCAGCGACAGGCCCGACCAGTCGAGCGGCGCCAGCGGCAGGCCCAGCGAGAACGCGAGCGAGTCGCCCGCCTCGCCATGCCACGCCTTGCCCATGCGCCCGCGCCCGGCGGTCTGCCGCTCGGCCACGAGCAGCACCGGGTCGGCTTGGCCCGCGCGCGCGCGGCGCATAAGCTCGCTGTTGGTCGAGTCGATCTCGGGGCGCACCTCCACGCTGAAGCCGGGCAGGCGCGGGTACAGCGCCTCCCAGATGGCCTCGGCGGGCCAGCGCACGGGCTGCAGCGGCGCGTTCACCGGCGGGGGCTCTCGGGGTGGGGCGGGGCCCAGCCGCGCTTGGGGGCCAGCAGCGTGCCGCGGCAGTTGGGGCTGCCGCACCAGCAGGGGTACTCGGCCTTGAGCTTCCTGGTGTAGCGCTCCTCGATGATCAGGCCGTAGTCGTAGTTCAGCTCCTCGCCCGCGGCGATGTTGCGCAGCGCGGTGATGAAGATGCGGCCGTCCCGCTCGTCGGCGTAGCAGTTGGGGCTGCAGCTGTGGTTGATCCAGCGCGCGGAGTTGCCGCCGAACTTTGCGTCGATCACGCGGTCTTCATCCACGTGGAAGTAGAACGTGTGGTTGGGCTGCAGCGGGTCGTGCGGATGCCGGTCCTGCGCCTCCTGCCAGGTGATGACCTCGCCCGTGTACTCGACGACGACCTCGCCCTCGGCGATGGGCTGCACGGCGAACACGCCCTTGCCGTGGACGCCCGAACGCCGCACCTGGATACGCCGGCTGGCAGGGGATGGGGGTGCGGAGCGGGGCATGGCGAAACTCTGTTAACTTGAATATGCACACATGCGCGTGCGCGTGCACGCGCGAGAAACACGGATTGTAGAAGCGCCCGGCCGCTGGCCGGGCGCACCCCAAGCGTTGACGAGAACTACGAATGACAAAGACCCTGGTGATTGCGGAAAAACCGTCGGTGGCGCAGGACATCGTGCGCGCGCTGACCCCCACGGCGGGCAAGTTCGACAAGCATGAAGACCATTTCGAGAACGAGCGCTACGTGGTCACGAGCGCCGTGGGCCACCTGGTCGAGATCCAGGCCCCCGAGCAGTTCGACGTGAAGCGCGGCAAGTGGAGCTTCGCCCACCTGCCCGTGATCCCGCCGTTCTTCGAGCTCAAGCCCGTGGACAAGACCAAGAGCCGCCTGGCCGCCGTGGTGCGCCTGGCCAAGCGCAAGGACGTGACCGAACTCGTGAACGCCTGCGACGCGGGCCGCGAGGGCGAGCTGATCTTCCGCCTGATCGAGCAGTACGCGGGCGGCGCCAAGGGGGGCTTGGGCAAGCCCGTGCAGCGCCTGTGGTTGCAAAGCATGACGCCCCAGGCCATCCGCGACGGCTTCGAGCACCTGCGCAGCGACCAGCAGATGCAGGGCCTGGCCAGCGCCGCGCGCAGCCGCTCCGAGGCCGACTGGCTCGTGGGCATCAACGGCACGCGCGCGATGACGGCCTTCAACTCGCGCGACGGCGGCTTCTTCCTCACCACCGTGGGCCGCGTGCAGACGCCCACGCTCTCGCTCGTGGTGGAGCGCGAGGAGAAGATCCGCCAGTTCGTGAGCCGCGACTACTGGGAAGTCCATGCGGGCTTCGCGGCCGAGGCCGGCGAATACCTGGGCAAGTGGTTCGACCCGAAGTGGAAGAAAGGCGACGACCCCGAGGCCCGCGCCGACCGCCTGTGGAACGAGAAGGACGCCCAGGCGATCGCCGACGCCGTGCGCGGCAAGGCCGCCACCGTCACCGAGGAAAGCAAGCCCACCACGCAGGCCTCGCCGCTGCTGTTCGACCTGACCAGCCTGCAGCGCGAGGCCAACGGCAAGTTCGGCTTCTCGGCCAAGACCACGCTGGCCCTGGCGCAGAGCCTGTACGAGCGCCACAAGGCCCTGACCTACCCGCGTACCGACTCGCGCGCCCTGCCCGAGGACTACCTGCCCGTGGCGCGCCAGACCTTCGGCATGCTCGCGGGCAGCGGCATGCGCCACCTCGCGCCGTTCGCGCAGCAGGCGCTGGACGGCAACTACGTCAAGCCCTCCAAGCGCATCTTCGACAACAGCAAGGTCAGCGACCACTTCGCCATCATCCCCACGCTGCAGGCGCCCTCGGGCCTGTCCGAGGCCGAGCAGAAGCTCTACGACCTGGTGGTGCGCCGCTTCATGGCCGTGTTCTTCCCGAGCGCGGAATACCAGGTGACCACGCGCATTTCTCAGGTGGTCGGCCACTCGTTCAAGACCGAGGGCAAGGTGCTGGTCCGGCCCGGCTGGCTCGCTATCTACGGCAAGGAGGCCGCCAGCGAGACCGAGGACGCCAAGGACGGAGACAAGGGCCAGCCCCTGGTGGCCGTGAAGCCCGGCGAAATGCCGCGCACCGAGCACGCCACGGCCAAGGGCCTCAAGACCAAGCCGCCCGCGCGCTACTCCGAAGCCACGCTGCTCGGCGCCATGGAAAGCGCCGGCAAGCAGATCGACGACGACGAGCTGCGCGAAGCCATGCAAGAAAAGGGCCTGGGCACGCCTGCCACGCGCGCGGCCATCATCGAAGGCCTGCTCACCGAAAAGTACATGCTGCGCGAAGGCCGTGAGATGATTCCCACGGCCAAGGCTTTCCAGCTCATGACGCTGCTGCGCGGCCTGGAGGTGGAGGAGCTGTGCCGCGCCGAGCTCACGGGCGAGTGGGAATACAAGCTCGCGCAGATGGAAAAGGGCCAGCTCTCGCGCGAGGCCTTCATGCAGCAGATCGCGGCCATGACCGAGCGCATGGTCAAGAAGGCCAAGGAGTACGACCGCGACACCATCCCAGGCGACTACGCCACGCTCTCTGCGCCCTGCCCCAACTGCGGCGGCGTGGTGAAGGAGAACTACCGCCGCTACACCTGCACGGGCAAGGCGGGCGACGGCGTGGGCGCCTGCGGCTTCTCGTTCGGCAAGTCGCCCGCGGGCCGCACCTTCGAGACCGCCGAGGCCGATCAGCTGCTGCGCGACAAGCGCATCGGCCCGCTCGAAGGCTTCCGCTCCAAGGCGGGCTGGCCCTTCACGGCCGAGATCACGATCAGCTACGACGACGAGGCGAAGAACTACAAGCTCGAGTTCGACTTCGGCGACGACAAGAATGAGGACACGGGCGAGCTCGTGGACTTCTCCGCGCAGGAAAGCCTGGGCGCCTGCCCCGTGTGCGGCGCGCCCGTGTACGAGCACGGCGCCAACTACGTGTGCAGCAAGGCCGTGCCTACGGCCGCGCAGCCCACGCCCTCGTGCACCTTCAAGAGCGGCCAGGTCATCCTGCAGCAGCCCGTGGAGCGCGCGCAGATGAGCAAGCTGCTCGCCACGGGCAAGACCGACCTGCTCGACAAGTTCGTCTCCATGCGCACGCGCCGGCCGTTCAAGGCCTTCCTCGCGTGGGACGCCGAGGCGGGCAAGGTCAACTTCGCGTTCGAGCCGCGCGAGGGCAAGTTCCCGCCGCGCAAGACCGCTGCCGCTGCGAAAACAGGAGCTGCTGGCGCAAGCAGGGCGGGTGCTGCAGCCAAAAAAGCCGCTAAACCAGCCGCCGCCAAGAAGGCCCCGCGCAAGACCGGCGCGGCCGCCGGCAAGGCGCCCAGCGCACCCCTGGCCGCCGTGATCGGCCCCGAGCCCGTGGCCCGCCCCGAGGCCGTGAAGAAGCTCTGGGTCTACATCAAGGAACACAACCTGCAGGACCCCAAGGACAAGCGCACCATCGTCGCCGACGACAAGCTGCGCGCCGTCTTCGGCAAGGACAGCGCGGGCATGTTCGAGCTGGCGGGCATCCTGGGCAACCACCTGGGCTGACGGCCGTGCTGGGCCGGGGTGAACGCATCGCCTGGGGCGCGCTCGCGGCGCTCGCCGTGGCAGGTGCCGCCGCCGCGTGGTGGACGGCGGACCAGTGGCTCCCCCACGCCGGCCCGTGGGCGCAGCAGGCGTGGCGCAAGATCACCCGCCCCGGCCCCGAAACGCTGCCGCCGGGCCAGGCCGGCCGCCCCGCGCCCGCCGCCCAGGGCGCGGCCTCGGCCCCGCCGCCGCCGCGCAAATGCGTGGATGCGCAGGGCCGCACGGTCTACACCGACCAGCCCTGCCCCCGGGGGGCGCGCGAGCACGGCGTGGACGGGGCGGTGACGGTCCTGCCGCAATGAACGGGGCTTGACCCGGCCCCTGGGGCTGCCCCGATGATGCGGGCCAAGGAGCTGCCCGCCATGCCAACCCACCCCGCCGAAACCCTGCTCGCCGCCGAGGCCGCGCGCCACCTGGGCGTGTCCGCCAAGGCGCTGCGGCTGTACGAACGGCGCGGCCTGCTGCGGCCCGCGCGCACCGGGGCGGGCTACCGGCGCTACGGCCCGGAGGACCTGCGCACGGCGCGCGACGTGGTGGCGCTGCGCGCGCTGGGCCTGGGCCTGGCACAGGTCGCCCAGGTCCTGCAGGGCGACGCCGAGGCGACGCAGCAGGCGCTCGCGCTGCGCGCGGCGGAGCTGGGCCGGCAGTTCGCGGCCCTGCAGCACATGGGCGAGCGCCTGCGCGATCTGCGCCACCGGCTGGCGCAAGGGCGCAGGCCCGGCGCGGGCGAACTGGCCGAGGCGATGCACGGCGCGCCCCGCGCCCCCGTTGCGCTCACGCTGCCCTGGCCGTGGGGCGGCGAGCGCTTCACCCTGGCCGAGGTGCCGCCGCTGACCTACCTCGTGGGGCCGCTGGGCAGCGGCAAGACGCGGCTGGCCCAGGCCCTGGCGCAGGCGCTGCCCGGGGGGTGCTTCCTGCCGCTCGACCGGCTGGAGGACCCGGATGGTTGCCTGCGCGGCCTGGGCCTCGCGCCGGACGAGGCGGCCGCGGTGGAGCGCCAACTGGCCTGGCTGCGCGAGGAGGGCGCCGTGGACGACGCGCCGCTGCGCCTGCTGCTCGCCGCGCTGGAGGCCCAGGGCGGGCGGCTGGCGCTGGCCATCGACATGGTGGAGGCGGGGCTCTCGCGCCCCTCGCAGGAGGCGTTCATGGCGCTGCTGCGCCGCCGCCTCGCCACGCGCGCCGCGCCCGTGGTGGCGATGACGCGCTCCTCGTCCATCCTCGACCTTGCGCGCACTGGCCCCGGCGAAGCCATCCTCTACTGCCCCGCGAACCATGCGGTGCCCTTCATCGTGCCGCCCTTCGCTGGTGCCGCCGGCCACGAGGCCCTGGTGTCGTGCCTGGCCACGCCCGAGGTGCGGGAGCGGCTGCGCTGCCCGGTTCGTTAATATCGGCGCCGTGGTGGCGGGGCGCCAAGGCACCCCGCCACAAGTCGCAAATCCCAAGCCTGCCGCCCCGCACTTCGCCCCTTCCTGCCCATGTCTTCCACGCCCGGCTCCGCCACCGAACCCGCCCGTTCCCTGCCCCTCGCAGGCGCCAGCAACTTCCGTGATCTGGGCGGCTATGGCGGCCAAGGCGGGCGCACGGTGCGGTGGCGGCGCCTGTTCCGTTCCGACCACCTGGCCACTCTCACCGCCAGCGACCTGGCCTGCCTGGCGGACCTGGGCATCGCGCGCGCGGTGGACTTTCGCGGGGTGAACGAGCGCGCCGCGCTCGGCTACACCCTGCCCGGCGTGCAGCAGCACGCCCTCACGATCGAGCCCACGGTGGTGCAGCGCGTGCAGCTGCTGCTGCACACGGGCCACGCCCTCACCGCGCGGGAGGCCGTGGGGCTGATGCAGGACACCTACCGGGGCTTCGTGCACGACAACGCGCCGCGCTTCGCGCAGCTGTTCGCGCTGCTGCTGGAGAGCGATGCGCCGCTCGTCTTCCACTGCACCGCGGGCAAGGACCGCACCGGCTTTGCCGCCGCGCTCATCCTGCTCGCGCTGGGCGTGCCGCGCGGCGCGGTGATGCAGGACTACCTGCTCACCAACACCCTCTACCGCCACCCCGAGGGCCTGGCGGGCCCCGCGCCGCACGAGGTGCTCGAAGTGCTCTGGCGCGTGCAGGAGGATTTCCTCACCTCCGCGCTCGACGGCGTGGACCGCTACCCCGGCGGCCTGGACGGCTACCTCGCCCAGGTGCTGGGCGTGGGCCCCGCGGAACGCCAGCGCCTCCATACGCTCTACCTGGAATGACGGCCATGACCCTTTCGACCCCCTCTCACCCCATCGCCCAGAAGTGGCCCGCGCGCCACCCCGACCGCCTGCAGCTCTACTCGCTGCCCACGCCCAACGGCGTGAAGGTGTCCATCGCGCTGGAAGAGATGCAGCTGCCCTACGAGGCGCACCTCGTGAGCTTCGAGACCAACGACCAGTTCTCGCCCGCGTTCCTCTCGCTCAACCCGAACAACAAGATCCCCGCCATCCTCGACCCGAACGGCCCCGGCGGCCAGCCGCTCGCGCTGTTCGAGTCGGGCGCCATCCTGGTCTATCTGGCCGAGAAGACCGGCCAGTTCTGCCCCAAGGACCCCGCCGCGCGCTACGAGACGCTGCAGTGGCTCATGTGGCAGATGGGCGGCGTGGGCCCCATGTTCGGCCAGCTCGGCTTCTTCCACAAATTCGCGGGCAAGGACTACGAGGACAAGCGCCCGCGCGACCGCTACGTGGCGGAAAGCAAGCGCCTGCTCGGCGTGCTGGAGCAGCGCCTGGTGGGCCGCGAGTGGATCATGGGGGCCTCGTACACCATCGCCGACATGGCCGTCTTCCCCTGGGTGCGCAACCTCGTGGGCTTCTACGGCGCGGGCGATCTGGTGGGGTTCGATGCCTTCCCCCACGTGCAGCGCGTGCTGGCCGCCTTCGTGGCGCGGCCCGCCGTGCAGCGCGGGCTGCTGATCCCCGCGCGGGACTGAGCCATGCGCCGCCGCGGCTGCCTGCTTGCCGTCACCGCCGTGGCCGCCACGGCCTGTGCCAGCGGGGCGGGCGGCCTGGGCGGGGCGCCGCGCTACACCCTCAGCATCGCCCAGCTCGAAAACGCCGTGGCCGGCAGGTTCCCGCGCCGCTACCCGGTGGCGGGCCTGATCGACCTGGACCTGCAGGCGCCCCGCCTGCGCCTGCTGCCCGCGCAGAACCGGCTCGGCGCCACCATGGCCGTGCGGGCCTCGGGCCCCGCGCTGCGGCATGGCTCGACGTGGACTTCGGCCTGCGCTACGAGCCCGCGGACCGCACCGTCCGCGCCACGGGGCTGCGCGTGAACGCCCTGCGCCTCGACGGCCTGCAGCCCCGCGCGGCCGGGCTGTTGCAGGCCTATGGCGCGCAACTGGCCGGGCAGTCGCTGAGCGACGTGGTGCTGCACCAGCTGCGCGAGAAAGACCTGGCCCTGGCCGACGGCCTGGGCCTGCAGCCGGGCAGCATCACCGTCACCGGGCAGGGGCTGGTGGTGGGGTTCGTGCCCAAGGCGCCTTGAGGAGTTCAGGTTAAAAAGGCCTCCAGGCCGCGCCAGCCATGCGCTGGCAGCTACGAAGCCAATAGCAAACCTTCAGCGCGGGTGCTGCATCAGGTGCTGGGCGATCGCGTCGTACGCGGGCAGCGAAGTGGGGTCGATGCCTGCGTTGCCCGCGATGGGGTGGGAGGCATAGCGCGCGATCACCATCTCGGCCTTCGGGTCCACGTAGACCACCTGGCCGTGGATGCCCATGGCCGCGAACGCGCCGTCGCCGTTGTGCGAGACCCACCACATGCTGCGGTAGCTCCAGCCCGGCTTGGTGGCGTAGTGGGCCTTGGCGAAGGCGGCCTTGTCGCCGCCGCGGCGGATGTCCTCGATGGCGGCGCGGGGCACGATCTGCTGGCCGTTCCACTCGCCGCCGTTGCGCACCAGCTCGCCGAAGCGGGCCAGGTCGCGCAGGCCGGTGTTCAGGCCGCCGCCCGCGAACTCGGTGCCTTCGGCGTCCACGTACATGTAGGCGTCCTGCTCCATGCCCAGCTTGCTCCAGATGCGGGTGGAGAGCGCGTCGGCCACCGACTGGCCGGTCACGCGGCGGATGACCCAGCCCAGCACGTCGGTGTTCACCGTCTTGTAGGCGAAGTCGCCGCCGTGCTCGCCCTGCTTCTTCACGGTTTTCAGGAAGTCGTAGAAGCTCTTGGGGCCCTGGTAGCCCGGCGGGCGCGGCAGCAGGTCGCCGCTGCGCACATGGGCCCAGATCTCGGCGTTGGGGTTGGTGTAGTCCTCGCTGTACTGGATGCCGGTGCGCATGTCCATCACGTCGCGCACGGTGGCGTCGGCAAAGCCGCTGTCCTTCAGCTCGGGCACGTAGTGCGCCACGGTGGCCTGGTCGTCGAGCTTGCCCTCGGCGATCAGCGACGCGGCGATCAGCCCGAAGAAGGACTTGGTGACCGACTGCGCGATGTGCTGGCCCTGGGGCGTGAAGACGCCGCTGTAGCGCTCGTACACCACGCGGCCCTTGTGCAGCACCACGATGCCGTCGGTGTAGTTGGCGTCGTAGGCCTGGCCCCAGGTCATGGGCTGGCTCGCGCCGAGGGGGGTGAAGGTGACGGCATCCAGGTCGTCGCGCTCGGCGCGCGGCAGCGGCGCGGGCGGCAGCACGCCGCGCGAGATGTTGGCCGAGGGGCCGAAGCGCCGCATGTTGGAGAAGGTCCAGCGGAACTGCGGGAAGCGGTACGAGCTGCCGTCGTCCTTGCGGATCTGCTTGTCGCGCGGCGGGGGCGAGCCGACCATCCAGCCGAGCTTGGCCGGGTCGCTGTCCTGGGCGCTCAGGGTGGGGGCGGGCTGCTGGGCCATGGCGGTGAAGGCGAGCGCGGAACTGGCAAGCGCCATGCCGGCGGCCAGGGGCCGCAGGGGGCGGGCGGGAGGCAGGCGGAGCGGGGGCACCATGGGAGTCTCCTGTAGGTCTTGTGGGGTCTGGCGGAAAGAGGCGGGCAGGGCAGCTTATTCCGGCAGGCGCCGCGCGGGTGTCGCCAATACGATTTACCAGAGAAAAACGGCTCTAGCGCTTATCTGGAGCGCGTGAGCAGCTATCAAACCAGGAGTTTCTACGGGAGAGGCGCGGACGCGGGCGTCTCCACGGGCGGCGGCTGGAGGGTGCGCGGCTCGGCGCCCTCGGTGATCCAGGCGTTGTCCTGGGGCGGGGCGTCGTCCCACTGCGGCACGGTGCCGGGGGTGAGCGGCTGGAGCGGCTCGGGCGCATCGGATGCTTCGGGTGCATCGGGCGGCGGGGCCGATTCCTGCGGCCCGGCGGGCGCCGCCTGCGGCACGGGCGGCGGCGCCACGGGCGCGGGGGCGGCCGGGGGCCTGGCGGCGGGCGTGGGGTGCAGGCGCTCCTGCAGCCAGGCGAGCAGGCGCTGGCGCCAGCCCTGCGCGCGCTCGGCCAGCGGGGTGTAGAAGCGGCGCTCGTCGGGCGGCGCGAACCGGGCCGCTGGGTCGATCACGCGCTCGCGCAGCGCGCGGGCCGCGAGGTCGCCCACCATGGGCAGTGCGCTGTGCGCGCCCTGGCCCCAGTAGTTGCTGCGCAGGGTGATGCGGCTGTCGTTGAAGCCCGCCCAGGCGCCCACCACGAGCTGCGGGTGGGCCAGGATGAACCAGCCGTCGGCATCGTCCTGCGTGGTGCCGGTCTTGCCCGCCACGTCGGCGCGGATGCCGAAGCGGTCGCGGATGCCGCTGCCCGTGCCCTTGTCCACCACGCCGCGCAGCATGCCGAGCAGGGCGTAGGCGGTGGCGGCGGGCAGGGCGCGCTCGCCGCGCGGCGGGGTGAAGCGGGCCAGCTCGCGGCCGTCCGGGCCGGTGATGCGGGTGACGAGCATCGGCGCGCGGTACAGGCCGTTGCCGGCCAGCGTGCCGTAGGCGCTCACCATCTCGCGCAGCGTCACGGGGCTGGTGCCCAGCGCCAGCGCGGGCACGGGCTGCAGCGGGCTCTGGCGCACGCCCATGGCGCGCGCGAGCCGCACCACGCGCTCCGGGCCCACGCGCTGCATGAGCTGGGCGGTGATGGTGTTCTTGGAGTAGGCCAGGCCGTCGGCCAGGGTCATGGGCTGGCCGCTCGGGGGGCCTTCGTCCTTGGGGCGCCAGACCTCGCCGCCCGCGAGCGGGATCTCCACGCTGTGGTCGGGCAGCTCGTCCGTGGGCCGGGCGCCCTGCTCCAGCGCGGCGCCGTAGACGAAGGGCTTGAAGGTGCTGCCGGGCTGGCGGCGCGCCTGGGCCACGTGGTCGAACGGGTCCTGCGCGTAGTCGCGGCTGCCCACCCAGGCGCGCACCTCGCCCGTGCGCGGGTCCAGCGCCAGCAGGCCGGCCTGCACGCGGGTCTTGTCCTCGCGCAGGCGCTGCAGGAAGGGGCGGTCGGCCAGCAGGCGCTGGAGCGCCTGGGCCGGGCTCTGGCCTGCCTGCAGCGCGGCGCGGTACTCGGGTGTCTCGCGCACCAGCGCCCGCACCAGGGGGCTGGCGGGGCTCCAGTTCGCGCGCTGGGCCCAGGTGCCGTTGGCCACGGCCTGCAGCGTGCGGCCCTGGCGGGCCACGGCCTGGTTGGCGAAGGCCTGCAGGCGCGCGTCGATGGTGGTGTGCACCACCAGGCCGTCGGCATAGAGGTTGTAGTCGTTGCTGTCGGCCCAGGCGATGAGCCATTTGCGCAGCTGCTGCGCGAAGTGCGGCGCGGGTCCGGGCGGCTCCTGCTGGCGCTCGAAGTCCAGGCGCAGTGGGCGCTTTTGCAGGCCCGCGAGCTGCCCGGGCGGGAGCTTGCCGTACTTGGCCATCTGCGCGAGCACGGTGTTGCGCCGCTGCACGGCGCGCCCGGGGTTCTGCACGGGGTTGTAGTAGCTCGTGCCCTTGAGCATGCCCACGAGCGTGGCGGCCTCGAGCACCGTGAGCTGCCGGGCGCTCTTGTCGAAGTAGGTGCGCGCCGCCATCTCGATGCCGTAGGCGTTGTAGAGGAACGGCACGGTGTTGAGGTAGGTCTCGAGGATCTCGTCCTTGGTGTAGAGCGCCTCGATCTTGAGCGCCGTGACCGCCTCCTTGAGCTTGCGGTTGAGCGTGGGCGCGCGGCCGATCTCCTCGGGGTAGAGGTTGCGCGCGAGCTGCTGCGTGAGCGTGGAGCCGCCCTGGCGGTCGCCCGAGAAGGTGTGCAGCACCGCGCCGCCCAGGCGCCACACGTCGATGCCGAAGTGGTCGTAGAAGCGGTGGTCCTCGGTGGCGATGAGCGCGTCGACGACCACCGGCGCGATGGCCGAAAGGCCCACCCACTCGCGGTGCGAGCGCTTGAACACCGCGAGCTCCTGGCCGTCGGCCGAGAGAATGCGCGCGGGCTGCTCGGTCTTGGCCTTGCGCAGGTCGCTGATGCCGGGGGTGAGCGGCACCAGCGCCAGCAGGTACAGCACGCCGGCCGCGGGCGGCACGGCCAGCGCCCACAGGCATTCGCGCCGCGTGGGGCGGCACAGGCGCTGGAGCAGGGGGAGCAGGCGGTCGCGCAGGCTGCGTGCGAGGCGGCAGGCGGCGGCCGCGAGGGGCGGCAGGAACTTCATGGAAGGCGCCGATTGTCCCATCCGCGCGCCGCACTGTTGCGCGCAGCCCCCTTGGCCGCTGCGCCGCCAGCCCCCATATTCGGAGCATTGAACAAGGAGCCCCCATGCCCAGCACCCAGCCTATCCTCGGCACCCAGCCCCTCGGCCCCCTGTGGCCCACGATGGACCCGTTCCTCTTTTGCGCCCACCACGACGATGCCTACCCGGCCAGCGACGGCAGCCTGGGCGTGCAGGCCGTGGAGTTCGAGGGCCGCCAGATGGGCAGCGACTTCAGCCGCAAGGACGGCTTCTCGATGTACCACGGCGGCGGCGTGCCCGGCTTTCCGGGCCACCCGCACCGCGGCTTCGAGACCGTGACCCTGGTGCGCAAGGGCCTGATCGACCATTCCGACTCGCTGGGCGCGGCCGCGCGCTTCGGCGGCGGCGACGTGCAGTGGCTCACGGCGGGCAAGGGCATCCAGCACTCGGAGATGTTCCCGCTGCTCCACCACGACGCGCCCAACCCGCTGGAGCTGTTCCAGATCTGGCTCAACCTGCCCGCGTGCTCCAAGATGGTGGAGCCGCACTTCACCATGTTCTGGAACGAGCGCATCCCGCGCCTGGAGCAGGACGGTGCCACCGTCACCGTGGTCGCGGGCGCGCTGCCCGGCGCGGCGCCGCTCGCGCCCCCGCCCGAATCCTGGGCCACCCAGCCCGGGGCCGACGTGGCCATCTGGACGCTGCGCCTCGAACCCGGCGCGCACTGGACCCTGCCGCGCGCCGCAGGTGCGGGAGGGGGCGAGGGCACGCAGCGCATGCTCTACTTCTTCGCGGGCGCCAGCCTGCAGATCGGCCCCGTGGCGCAGCGCGCGCACGCGGCCCTGCACGTGGACGCCACGCAGGACTGGGAACTGCGCAACACCGGCAGCGATGTGGTGGAGTGCCTGGTGCTGCAGGGCCGCCCCATCGGCGAGAGCGTGGTGCAGTACGGGCCGTTCGTGATGAACACCGAGCAGCAGATCATGCAGGCCATGCAGGATTACCGCCGCACCCAGTTCGGCGGCTGGCCCTGGGGCGCGCAGGACCCGGTGCACGGGCCCGAGAACCGGCGCTTCGCGCGCTACCCCGGCGCGCAGGCGGAGGAAGTGCCCGGCTGAAGGCCGGTGCAGGGGGCGGCGACAATGGCGGCTGTCCATCGAAGGAATGCTGGCATGAACATCACCAAAGACACCGCCGTCACCATCAGCTACAAGATCACGGACCCCCAGGGCAAGGCCCTGGACTCCGGCCATGCGGCCTACCTGCATGGCGGCTACGACAACCTTTTCCCCAAGGTGGAGGCCGCGCTCGAAGGCCAGGCCGTGGGCCACGCCGCCACGCTCGAACTGGCCGTGGAAGACGCCTTCGGCCCGCGCGACGAGAGCCTGGTGCGCACCATCCCCAAGAGCGAATTCCCGCCCGGCGTGAAGGTGGGCGGCCAACTGCGCGGCGTGGGCGACGACGGCCAGCCGCAGATCTTCAACGTGGTCAAGATCAAGGGCCCCGAGGTGCACCTCGACGCCAACCACCCGCTCGCGGGCCGGGCGCTGCGCTTCGCCTGCCAGGTGACCGAGGTGCGCGCCGCCACGGCCGAGGAAATCGCCCACCGCCACGTGCACGGCGGCCACGGCCACCACCACTGATGGGCTTCAGCCGCGCTTGAGCGCGCGGCGCAGCAGCCGCGTGGCGCGGCTGCGGACCGGCAGCGGGCCGGGCTGCGCCTGCTCGCGCGCGCGCCAGCAGGCGGCCAGGAAGTCCTGGAGGATGGCCGTGTCGTCCAGCGTGTCCGAGCCGCGCTTGTGGAACTCGGGGTGCCATTGCGTGGCGGCGATGTAGCCGCGCCCCGGCGCGGGCTGCAGGCGGATCGCCTCGGGCACGCCGTCGGGCTCGCTCAGGGCCTCGACGATGAAATCGGGCGCCACCCGCTTGATGCCCTGGTGGTGGATGCTGTTGACGCGCACGCGCGGCTTCTCCGGGTACAGCTGCGCCAGATGCGTGCCGGGCACGATGTGGATGTCGTGGAAGTGCTGGTCGTAGGTGGTGGCGTTGCGGTGCTGCAGCGCGCCGGGGTGCTGGGTCTGCAGGTCCTGGTAGAGCGCGCCGCCGAAGGCCACGTTGATGAGCTGCAGGCCCCGGCAGACGCCGAAGATGGGCTTGCGCACCTCGGCGAAGGCCTTGACCACGGCCAGGTCGTACAGGTCGCGCACGCGGTCGCCCAGCCATTCCTCGCGCAGCGGCTCCTCGCCGTAGTTGCCCGGCCACACGTCGGCGCCGCCGTGCATGACCACGCCGTCGAGCCATTCGGCGTAGTGCGCCAGCGTCACGTCGCCGCGCGCGGTCTCGCCCGTGGGGCAGGGCACCATCACGACCATGGCGCCCGCGGACATGATCCAGTGCGCGATGGACTGCTCCACGTACTGCAGCGTCTTGCCCGTGAACAGCGGGCGGGAGGGGTCTGCATGCTGGAAGCAGGTGGACAGGCCGATCTTCAGGCGGCTGCTGGCGGGTGTGGCGGAAGGCATGGGGTCCGTTGTAGCACCGCCGGGCGCGCGCGTGTGTAGGAAGGCGCCGTGGCACGGTGCGGCGCGGGCACGAACCGCGTCCAACTGTGGCTTTCTGCACGAAACCCCGCGCCCGTGCCGGGGGGCCGCGCGGGCGCCGCCGGGATAATTCGCCACCGGCCGCCGGGAGGGAACGGCCGCGCAGCCCCCCAACGCACAAGAGACAAGAACAGCCATGCCCCACCGCCACCGCCATTGCCTGTCCATCCTCGGCGCGCTCCTGGCCCTCGCCTGGCCCGGGCTCGGCCACGCCGCCGTGCCCGCGGGCGCCGCGGCCGAGATACTCGCCCTGCAGGGCGGCGGCGACCAGCGCGCCGCCACCGCCGCCGAGTCCGGCTGGCGCCCCGCGCGCGTGGCGCAGGCCCTGGCCACGGGCGACTACGTGCGCACGCACCCGGCGTCGAAGATGGCGCTGCTGTTCGCCGACGACACGCAGCTGCGCCTGGCCCAGAACTCGGTGCTGCAGGTGAAGGGCCTGGCCACGCCCGGGCAGCCCGTCACCACGCTGCTGCTCGGCGCGGGCCGCGCCTGGGCGCAGACCAAGCGCGCCGACGGCACGCGGCTGAACCTCGAGACGCCCGCCGCCGTGGCCGCCATCCGCGGCACCGACTGGGACATCGAGGTGGGCGAGGGCGGCCGCACCCTGCTCACCGTGCTCTCGGGCACCGTGGAGTTCGGCAACGCGCAGGGCACGGTGAGCGTGGGCACGAACGAGGCCGCCGTGGCCGAGGTGGGCAAGGCCCCCGCCAAGCTCGTGCTGAGCCAGCCGCGCGACCGCATCCAGTGGGTCAACGCGCTCATGGCCGACCCGCTGCCCCACCTGCGCGCCCAGCCCCTGCCCGACGCGCTGCGGCTCGCGGCCGAGGCGCTGCAGGCGCGCGAGCCGGCCCGCGCCCGCGCCGCGCTGGCCCAGGCCACAGCCGCGCCGCCCGCGTGGAGCGCCTTGTTCGAGCACTGCGTGCGCTTGCAGGAGGGCGACATCGCCGGCGCCCGCGCGGGCCTGCAAGCGCTGGTGCAGCAGGCCGGCGCGCCCGTGGCCGCGTGGCTGCTGCTGTCCGACCTGCAGCTCATGGACGGCGACAGCGCCGCCGCCGAAGCCACGCTGCGCCAAGGCCTGGCGCACTGGCCCCGCCACCCCGCGCTGGTCGCGCAGCAGGCGCGCGCCGAACTGCTGGCGGGCCGCCTGGACGACAGCGCCGCCACGCTGGCGGGCGCCGCCGCGCAGGACGACGTGAACCTGGCCCTGGTGCGCGGCGAGCTGGCGCGCCGGCGCGGCGACGCGCCGCTCACCTTCGCGGCCTACACCGAGGCCACGCAGCGCGCGCCCGATGACAGCCGGGGCTGGTACGGCCTGGGCAGCGCCTACACCGAGCGCGAGGACACCCAGCCCGCGCGCGAGCACCTGCGCCTGGCGCTGGACCTGGCGCCGCAGGCGGCGCTCTACCAGGGCGAGCTGGGCACGCTCGAAGCCTTCGCCAACCACTTCGATGCTGCCGATGCCGCGTTCGCACAGGCGCTCGAAGCCAACCCCGCCGACTACGTGGCGCTCACGGGCCTGGGCCTGCTGCGCCTCAAGCAGGGCCGCACGCAGGAGGCGCTCGACGCCTTCCTGCGCGCGGGCGTGATGGAGCCGCGCTACGCCCGCGCCAAGACCTGGACGGCCGTGGCCTACTACCAGCTCGGCCGCCATGCCGATGCCGTCAGCACGCTGGAGCAGGCCATCGCGCTCGACGACAAGGACCCGGTGCCCTACCTGCTGCTCGCGCAGATCCGCACCGACCTGTTCCAGCCCGGCGAGGCCGTGGAGGCCGCGCGCGCCGCCGTGGCGCGCATGCCCTACCTCAAGTCGCTCAACCAGGTGGCCAACGACCAGAAGGGCAGCGCCAACCTGGGCGCCTCGCTCGCGTTCTTCGGCATGGAGGACTGGGCGCTCGAGGTCGCGCAGCAGAGCTTCTACCCCTACTGGGGCGGCAGCCACCTGTTCCTGGCCGACCGCTACGCGGGCGAGTTCAACAAGAACTCGGCGCTGTTCCAGGGCTTCCTGACCGACCCGCTCGCCTTCGGCGGCAGCCAGCGCTACGCCACGCTGCTGCAAAAACCGGGCGCGCACGGCGCCGTGGGCATCACGGCCGAGCGCGAGTTCTACCGCCTGCGCGCGCCCTCGGTCACGCTCAACGGCATGGACAACAGCCGCGTACCGCTGTCCTGGTTCCTCAAGGTGCAGGACCTGCGCGGCAACGGCTTTCCCATCGACGTGGGCGTGGTGAACTGGCCCGCCTTCCACGACGGCTCGGGCAGCGCCAGCGTGCGCGGCTACGCGGGCACGCTGGGGCTGGGCATGGAGCCGACGGAGCGGCTGCGGCTGTTCGCCTACTTCAACACCTTCGACCTGGACCTGTCCGGGCACAACAACTTCGGCACGCAGTTGGCCAACTCCGTGCAGCAGGGCGCGCTGGGCGCCTCGTACCGCTGGGGCCCGACGGAGCAGACCTGGTTCAAGCTGGGCCGGAGCCTGGAGCACACCACGGTGGACGCCATGCCCACCTTGTTCGCCAACGCGCCCGTGCTGGGCGTGCTGGGGCTGGCGGCCGAGCCGCGCAAGGCGTTCACCGACCTCCAGCTGCGCCACACGGTGGACCCGCAGCCCGGCACGCGCCTGGCCGTGACGCTGGAGCACGTGGCCGAAAAGCAATCGAGCCTGGCCGCCGCCGTGGGGGCCATCGGCGTATACACCCCGGCGGGTGCGTACGAGGACCTGCTGGCCTTTGGCGGCACCAACGCCATCGACCGGCGCTACACCGCGCTCACGCTGGAGGGCCAGCACCAGTGGACGCCCGCCGTGCGGCTCGACGGCGCGCTGGGCCTGCAGCAGATTCGCCACCGCGTGAACGGCGACAACCAGTACCTGCTGGTGAACGCCGGGCTGGACGAAACCACCCACGCCATACGCCACGACACCGAGCGCATCGCCACGCCGCGCGTGGGCGCCGTCTTCCAGCCGCGGCCGGGCGCCACGCTGCGCGTGGCCTACCAGGACTGGGTGCGGCCCCTGAGCGTCTCCACCCTCACGAGCGTGGAGACGGCGGGCATTCCCGTGGAGGACCGCCTCGTCGAGGCGGGTGGCCGGCACAAGCGCGCCGTGGTGCAGTGGGGCTCGGAACTGGGCGCCGCCACCTTCGTCACGGCGCGTGCCGACTGGCTGCGCATCACCAACCCCGGCACGCTGGGTGTGGACCTGCGTACGCCCAGCCTGCCCTTCCTCGAGGACCTGCGCAACGCGCAGATGGTGAACCTCTCCACCGCCGACCTGCTGGAGGACACGCCCAGCTTCGAGCGCGCCACGCTGCACAACCTGGCCCTGGGGGTGAACCACATGTTCAGCCGCCGCTGGTCGGCCTACGGCAAGTACCTCTACCAGCACAGCGACAGCCGCTACGGCGAGGGCGACGCGGCCGTGGGCGGGCGCATGGTGCCCTACATCCCGCGCCACACGCTGGCCCTGGGCGCCACCTGGGCCACCACGTGGGCGAGCCAGCGCCTGTACCTGAGCGGCCGCGCCGTGTACCGCAGCGAACGCTTCGAGGACCAGGAGAACCTCACGCGGCGCCCGCCGGGCTGGGGGTTCGACCTCATGGGCTTCTGGGAGTCGCAGGACAAGCGCTGGATCGTGGGCCTGGCCGCGCTCAACCTGCTCACCCACAAGACCGAGCGCCAGAAGGCGCGCACCATCCTCGATGCGCGCTACCGCTTTTAAAGCCTTCGGGCCCGTGCTCGCCAGCGCGCTGGCGGCCGTGGCGGCCCTCGCGCTCGTGGGGGCCGCCTCGCTCACGCGGCCCTGGCATGCGCTCGAATACAAGACCTTCGACGCGATGACGGCCCTGGCCGCGCCGCTGCGCGCCACGCAGCCCGTGGTGGTCCTCGCCATCGACGAGCCCACGTTCCAGGAGCTGGAGCGGGGCTGGCCCTTCCCGCGCAGCCTGCATGCCCAACTGCTGCAGCGGCTGCACGCGGACGGCGCGCGGGCCGTGGGCTTCGACGTGGTCTTCGCCGACCCCGCGGACGAAGCCGAGGACGCCGCGCTGGAGCGCGCGATCCGGGACGCGGTGGCGGGCGCCACCCCCGTGGTGCTCGCGTCCGCGCGCGAGAAGATCGACAGCGGCAACGCCGTGCTCTGGACCGAGGTGCCGCCCCTGCGGCGCTTCGTGCAGGCCGGCGCGCTGGCGGGCGATGCGGTGGTGCAGCCCGACGATGACTTCGTGGTGCGCCGCGCGAGCGCCGGCCCCGGCAGCCTGCCCATGCACGTCGCGCAGCAAGCGGCCGGGGGCGCGGCGGGCGGCGCAGCGCTGGAGCCGCTCGAATACATCGCCTACCGCGGGCCGCGCGGCACCTTCGACACGCGCTCGTACTACCAGGCCGTGCTGCCCGGGCTGCTGCCGCCGGGCTTCTTCCGGGGCAAGATCGTGCTCGTGGGCCGCTCGGCGCGCACGGCCACCGAGCTGCAGGCCGCGCAGGCCGACCTGTTCAACGCGCCCTTCGCCACCACGGGCGGCGAGCGGCTGATGCCGGGCGTGGAGCTGCAGGCCACGCAGGTGGACAACCTGCTCGCGCCCGAGCGGCTGCGCGCCGCGCCCGGCGCCTGGTCGGCTGCGCTGGTGGCGGGCCTGCTGCTCGCGCTCGTGTGGGCGGGCGCGCGCTGGCACCCGGGTGCGGCGGCCGCGCTCGCGGGCACGCTCGCGCTGGGCACGGGCATGCTGTCGTGGGCGCTGTTCACGGGGCCGCGCCTGTGGCTGCCGCCGCTTCTGCCCATGGTCGCCGCCGTGGCCATGTACGGCGCCACGGCGCTGGTGGGCTATGCGCGGGCGCGACGCCGTGCCCGCGAAGTACGCGCCATGTTCGCGCAGTACGTGCCGCCCGAGGTGGTGGCGCGCCTCGTGGCCCGGCCCGATCTGCTGCGCCTGGGCGGCGAGTCGCGCGAGGTCACGCTGCTGTTCACGGACCTGGCGAACTTCACCACGCTGTCCGAGCAGCTCAGCGCCGAGCAGACCGTGGAGGTGCTCACGGGCTACTTCAACGCGATGACGCCCCTGATCCACCGCACGGGCGGCACGGTGGACAAGTTCATCGGCGACGCGGTCATGGCCTTCTGGGGCGCGCCGCTGGACGACCCCGGCCACGCCGCGCACGCCGTGGAGGCCGCCATCGCCATGCAGCGGGCCATGGAGCGCCTCGTGGCCGGCCTGCGCACGCGCGGCCTGCCGCCGATCCATATGCGCATCGGCCTGCACAGCGGGCGCGTGGTGGTGGGCAACGTGGGCTCGGAGCAGCGCTTCTCGTACACGGCCATCGGCGACGCGGTGAACCTCGCGGCGCGGCTCGAAGGGGCGAACAAGGCCTTCGGTACGGGCATCCTGCTGTCCGAGGCCACGGCCGCGCGGCTGCCCTCCCGGGATGGGCTGCGCGCGCTCGACGACGTGATCGTCAAGGGCAAGACCGAGCCCGTGCGCGTGTACACGCCCTGCGCCGACGCGGCCCTGTGCGCGCTCAGCGCCCAGGCGCTCGCGGCGTTCAACGCGCGCCGCTGGGACGAGGCCGAGGCGCGGCTGTGGGACCTGCTGGCCGCCTTGCCCGGCGATCTGGCGGCCCAACGGCTGCTGCACCGCGTGGAGGCGGCGCGTGCCTTGCCGCCGGACGCGCCCTGGACCGCGGCGGTCGCGCTCGACAAGCTGTAGAAACGGAAAAAGCGCCCTCGGGCGCTTTTTCCATGGGGGAGGGGCGGCGGGTTACTTGGCCACCACGCGCACCATCTCCAGGCACTTGTTGGAGTAGCCCCACTCGTTGTCGTACCAGCTCACGACCTTGATGAAGGTCTTGTCGAGCGCGATGCCGGCCTCGGCGTCGAACACCGAGGTGCAGCTCTCGCCGCGGAAGTCGGTGGCCACCACCTTGTCCTCGGTGTAGCCGAGCACGCCCTTGAGCGCGCCCTGCGACTGGGCCTTCATCTCGGCGCAGATGTCCTTGTAGTCGGCTTCCTTTTCCAGCTCGACGGTGAGGTCCACCACCGACACGTCGGACGTGGGCACGCGGAAGCTCATGCCCGTGAGCTTCTTGTTCAGCGCGGGGATCACCACGCCCACGGCCTTGGCAGCGCCCGTGCTGCTGGGGATGATGTTCTCCAGGATGCCGCGGCCACCGCGCCAGTCCTTGTTGCTCGGGCCGTCCACGGTCTTTTGCGTGGCGGTGGCGGCGTGCACGGTGGTCATCAGGCCGCGCTTGATGCCCCACTTGTCGTTGAGCACCTTGGCCACGGGGGCCAGGCAGTTGGTGGTGCACGAGGCGTTGGAGACGATGGCCTGGCCCGCGTAGGTCTGGTGGTTCACGCCAAACACGAACATGGGCGTGTCGTCCTTCGACGGGGCCGACATGAGGACCTTCTTGGCGCCTGCGGCGATGTGCTTCTCGGCCGCTTCCTTGGTGAGGAACAGGCCCGTGGCCTCGATCACCACGTCGGCGCCGACCTCGCCCCACTTCAGGTTGGCGGGGTCGCGCTCCTGCGTGAGGCGGATCTTCTTGCCGTTCACGACCAGCGTGTTGCCCTCCACCGACACCTCGCCCTTGAAGCGGCCGTGCACGCTGTCGTACTTGAGCATGTAGGCCAGGTAGTCGGGCTCGAGCAGGTCGTTGATGCCGACGACCTCGATGTCCGAGAAGTTCTGCACCGCGGCGCGGAACACCATGCGGCCGATGCGGCCGAAACCGTTGATACCCACCTTGATAGCCATGTCAGTCTCTTTCTGCAAAAGTTAAAAAACCGGATCACTTCACTTCTTGCCGGCCAGCACGGCGCGCACCGTGTCGGCCACGTTCTCGGCCGTGAAGCCGAAGTGCTTGAACAGCACCGGCGCGGGGGCCGATTCGCCGTAGGTGTCGATGCCCACCACCGCCTGCACGCCGTACTTCCACCAAAAATCGGTCACGCCCATCTCGACGGCCACGCGCGGCAGGCCCGCGGGCAGCACGGCCTTCTTGTACTTCGCGTCCTCGCGGTCGAAGGTGGTGGTGCTGGGCATGGAGACCACGCGCACGGCGATCTTCTTTTCGGCCAGCAGCTTCTGCGCGGCCAGGGCCAGCTGCACCTCGGAGCCCGTGGCGATGATGATGGCCTGGGGCTTCTTCTTGAGGCCGATGTCGGCGGGCTCGCTCAGCACGTACGCGCCGCGCGAGATGTCGCCCAGGTCCTTCTTGGGCGCGTAGGGCAGGTTCTGGCGCGAGAGCAGCAGGGCGGTGGGCTTGTCGCGGTTCGATAGGGCCACGCTCCAGGCTACGGCGGTCTCGGCCGTGTCGGCGGGGCGCCACACGTCGAGGTTGGGGATCAGGCGCAGGCTCGCGGCGTGCTCGATCGACTGGTGCGTGGGGCCGTCCTCGCCCAGGCCGATGGAGTCGTGCGTGAACACGTGGATCACGCGCTGCTTCATGAGCGCGGCCATGCGGATCGCGTTGCGGCTGTAGTCGCTGAACGTGAGGAAGGTGCCGCCGTAGGGGATGAAGCCGCCGTGCAGCGCGATGCCGTTCATGACCGCGGCCATGCCGAACTCGCGCACGCCGTAGTTGATGTGGCGGCCGCCTACGCCGTTCTCGTTCTTCACCACGCGGCCCTGCAGGTCGAAGCGCAGGCTGGGCGTGCTCTTGGTGTTGGTGAGGTTGGAGCCCGTCAGGTCGGCGCTGCCGCCCAGCAGCTCGGGCAGCGCGGCGGTGAAGGCTTCCAGCGCGATCTGGCTGGCCTTGCGGCTGGCCACGGTCTCGGCCTTGGTGTGGGCGGCGATGACGGTGTCCACCGCCGTCTGCGCGAAGTGCTTGGGCAGGTCGCCCGCCATGCGGCGCGTGAACTCGGCGGCCAACTCGGGGAAGGCGGCGGCGTAGGCGGCGAAGCGCTCGTTCCACGCGGCCTCGCGCGCGGCGCCCGCGGCGGCGGCGTTCCAGTCGGCGTAGACCTCGGCGGGGACTTCGAACGGCGCGGCGGTCCAGCCCAGCGCAGCGCGCGTGAGCGCGATTTCTTCCGCGCCCAGCGGCTCGCCGTGCGCCTTGGCCGTGCCCGCGCGGTTGGGGCTGCCCTTGCCGATGGAGGTCTTGCAGATGATGAGCGAGGGGCGCTCGCTCTGCGCCTTGGCCTCGGCGATGGCGGTGGCCACCTTGGCGGCGTCGTGGCCGTCGATGGGGCCGATCACGTTCCAGCCGCAGGCCACGAAGCGCAGGGCCGTGTTGTCGATGAACCAGGGCTGCACCTGGCCGTCGATGCTGATGCCGTTGTCGTCGTACAGCGCGATCAGCTTGTCGAGCTTCCAGGCGCCGGCCAGGGCCACGGCCTCGTGGCTGATGCCTTCCATCAGGCAGCCGTCGCCCAGGAACACGTAGGTGTGGTGGTCCACGATGGCATGGCCGTCGCGGTTGAATTCGCTCGCCAGCAGCTTCTCGGCCAGCGCCATGCCCACGGCATTGGTGATGCCCTGGCCCAGCGGGCCCGTGGTGGTCTCCACGCCGGGGGTGATGCCCACCTCGGGATGGCCGGCGGTCTTGCTGTGCAACTGGCGGAAGTTGCGCAGCTCCTCGATGGGCAGCGCATAGCCCGTGAGGTGCAGCAGCGCGTAGATCAGCATCGAGCCGTGGCCGTTGCTGAGCACGAAACGGTCGCGGTTGGCCCAGTGCGGGTTGGCGGGGTTGTGCTGCAGGTGCTGCCCCCACAGCGCCACGGCCATGTCCGCCATGCCCATCGGGGCGCCGGGGTGGCCGGAGTTGGCTTGTTGAACGGCGTCCATTGCGAGTGCGCGGATCGCATTCGCCATTTGTTGAGTGTTGGCCATGGGGGCGGTTCCGGGAAGGGGCTGTAGGGGAAACCCGGGATTTTACCGGGCGGCCCGTGCCAGGCCCCGGGCCGCCCGGCGCCGACGCGGCACCGGGGGTGGAGGTTCTTTGGGTTCTTCCGGCCTCCAGCGCCCAAGGGGTGCGCGCCAGCAGCTCCTGTTTTGATAGTTCAGGCGGGGCGTTGCATGCGCACGCCCGCGAGCAGCAGCAGTGCCGCGAGCAGCAGCAGGCCCCAGTCCGACAGCGTGGGCACGCCCTGCACCCCGCCGGGCCCGCCCCCGGCGGCGGGGGCCACGCCGCCCAGGGGCGGGGCCGAGGCGCTGCCGCCCGCCGTGTTGGCGGTGACGGTGAAGGTGTACGTGGTGCCGTTGGCTAGGCCCGTCACGGTGCAGCTCGTGGCGGGGGCCTGCACGGTGCAGCTTGCGCCGCCGGGCTGGGCCGTGACGGTGTAGCTGGCGGGTGGCGTGCCCGTGGTGGGGGCTTGCCACGACACGGTGACTTGCGCATTGCCCGGCGTGGCCGCCACGTTGGTGGGCGCGTCGGGCGCGCCGCCCGCCAGCAGGCGGATGCGCACCGCGTCGGACGCCATGCCGTTCACGAACACCGTGACGCGGTACGGGCCGGGCTGCACGCTGGCGGGCAGGGGCTGCGTGCGCAGCAGCGTCTCGGCGCCGCTGGGCGCCAGGCTGGCCAGGGGCAGCCACGCCACGGCGTCGCTGTCATCGCCCTGCAGCCGCACCAGCGGCAGGTGCGTGGCCGACTGGCCGGTGCCGCCGCCGCTGGCTTCGGTGTCGCCGAAGAAGCGCAGGCCCGCCAGCTCCAGCGCGCCGTTCGGTGCAAGCTGGGCGGGGTAGGCGTTGATGCGCGGGCGGCGCGCGTCGTCCACGCCCAGCTTGCGGCCGTACAGCACGGCCGGGGCGGAGTTGATAACCCAGCCGCCCGCCACCAGCACCTGGCCGTTGGGCAGCAGCGTGGCCGTGTGACCCGTGCGTGCGCGGGGCATGGGGCCTGCCGCCTCCCAGGTGCCGGTGGCGGGGTCATAGACCTCGGCCGTGGCCGTGGAGTTGCCAGGGATGTAGCCCCCGGTGACCAGCACGCGGCCGTCGAGCAGCAGCGTGGCGGTGTGGCCCGTGCGCCCCTGCGCCATGCTGCCGGTGGCCTGCCAGGCGTTGGCGGCGGGGTCGTAGATTTCGGCGCTGGCCAGGTAGCCGGGGCCCTGGCCGCCCGCGACCAGCACGCGCCCGTCGGGCAGCCGCGTGGCGCTGTGGCCCCAGCGCGCCTGCTGCACGCTGGGGCCGGCGGTCCATGCGCCGGTGGCGGGGTTGTAAAACTCCACGGCGGGGGTGAGCTGGGCGTTTTCGGCCTGGCCGCTGACCAGCATCACGCGGCCGTCGGCCAGCAGCGTGGCGGTGTGGTTGCTGTGCGCCACGGCCGCGCTGCCGGCGGCCAGCCAGGTGTTGGTGGCGGGGTCGAAGACCTCGGCCTGCTTGACGTAGTAGCCGTTGTCCGAGCCACCGGCGACGAGCACGCCGCCGCCGGGCAGCAGCGTGGCCGTGTGCGACCAGCGCCCCTGCGCCAGGCTCGGCGCGGCGCTCCACTGGTCGGCGGCGCTGTCGTACAGCTCGGCGCTGGCGGGCGCGTAGCCGCCGCCCACCACCAGCACGCGGCCATCGGGCAGCAGGGTTTGGGTGTGGTAGCGGCGGTTGTTGGCCATGGGCGCGGCGCTTTCCCATTGGCCCGTGGCCACGCGGTAGATCAGCGTGCTGGCGCTGCTGCCCGCCCCGCCATTGGCCACCTCGCCGCCGGTGATGAGCACCGAGCCGAGCGGCGAGCCGTCATCCAGCAGCGTGGCGGCGTGCTCTTGGCGCAGCGCGGGCAGCGCGCTGGTCAGGTCGGGCATGAGGGTATCGATGGTCAGCCGCTCGGCGCTTTGCAGCGCGCCCGTGCCGTCTTCGCCGCCCGTCACCAGCAGCTCGCCCGTGTGCAGCAGCAGCGCGCCGTGGCCGGCGCGCGCGTGCGCCAGGGGCGCAAAGACGTTCGACAGGGCCGTGGCGGGGGTGATGATTTCGGTCACCGCGCTGGCCGTGCCCGCCGCCTCGCCGCCCGTGACCACCACGCGCCCGTCGGGCAGCAGCGCGGCGGCGTGCAGCGTGCGCGCGGTGTGCAGCGTGGCGTTGGCCGTCCAGGTGTTGGCGGCGGGGTCGTAGACCAGCGTGGTGGCGAGCGCATCCACGCCATCGCTGCCGCCGGCCACGAACACGCGCCCGTCGGGCAGCAGCGTGGCCGTATGGTCGTGGCGCGGGCCGGGCAGCGGCGCGGCGCTGGTCCAGGTGCCGGTGGCGGGGCTCCACAGCGCGGCGGCGGCGGTGGACGCCTCGCCGTTGTCGATGCCGCCCGCCACCAGCACGCGCCCGTCGCGCAGCAGCGTGGCCGTGTGCTGGCGCGCACCCATGCCGGGCATGCTGTCGGTGCTGTCCCAGGTGCGGGTGGCGGGGTCGTAGATCTCGGCCGACTTCAGCCCCTCCTGCCCCGCGGTGCCGCGCCCGCCGATGACCAGTACGCGGCCATCGGGCAGCAGCGTGGCCGTGTGCTGGCGGCGGCGCAGGGCCATGGGGTCTGCCGGGGTGATGGCGCCGGTGGCGGGGTCCAGCGTGGCGGTGGCATTGGTCGATGCGCTGCCGGTGGTGCCGCCCGCGATGAGCACCGTGCCGTCGCGCAGCGGCGTGGCGGTGTGGTCGGCGCGCGGGCCGGGCAGCGCGGGGCCGCCCGCCCAGCGGCCCGTGGCCGGGTCGTAGAGCTGGGTGGTGGCGGTGGGCGTGCCGCCGCCGTTTTGCCCGCCTGCGACGAGCACGCGCCCGTCGCCCAGTTGCGTGGCGGTGTGGCGGGCGCGCGCGCCGGTGAAGCTGCCCGCGTCCTGCCAGCCCGCGGCCTGCGCGCTGCCTGCAACGCCCAGGCACAGCGCGGCGGCGTGCAGTACGCGACGGGCCGTGCAGGCCCATGCGGTGGTGGTCATGAAAGAGAACTCCTGCAAGAAAACAGAAGTCCGCGATTCTTGGAACGGCCGTGCTTTCTGCCTATTGGCCACCTGGCCAATGCGTGTGCATTAGTTGGCATGCGCGCCACGCCAGGCGCGCGGGTACCCCCAGGGGGAATGGCGCGCACGGGCCTGCGCTCCAAGAATCGCGCCCTTGTTCACACGCAGGAGAACCCCTTTGCACCCCGCACTGACCGAACTGCTGGGCGCCGTGGCCGACGAAGAGCGCTGGGACCAGGCGCTGCACCGCTACGCCCTGAGCCTGGGCGCGGACCAGGTGGGCTGGTTCGTGCTGGGCAGCGGGCCGGAGCAGCTGGCGCAGTGGGGGCCGCGCTTCGCGCAGCACCCGGACCCGCGCTACTGGCTGCGCTCGCCCTCGGCCGACGGCGCGCCCGCGCTGGTGGGCCGCGGCGTGACGGCCGAGGCCACGCTGCGCTACGCCGAGCACTACCGCGCGCAGGACCCGCTGTGGGACGCCGCCATGGCAGGCTACGCGCAGGCGGGGCCGGGCGGCAGCGCGGTGGTGATGGATGCCAGCGGCCCGGCGGCGCAGCGCTTTCGCGCGACGGCGTTCTACAACGACTTCCTGCGCCCGCACGGCATCGGCACGCGCATGTTCGGCGGCGGGCGGAACACGCGGCATCCGGGCGGGCACCTGTTCGCGTCGGTCTACCGCCTGCAGGGCGACGAGGGGTTCGCGGCCGACCAGGTGCGGCGCTTCCAGGCCGAGTTCGGCGCCCTGCAGCACGCGGCCTTCCTGCACCGCGAGATGCTGGCGCTGTGCACGCGCACCCAGGGGCTGGAGGCGCTGATGGAGCGCCTGCCCATGGGCATGCTGTTCTTCGACACCGGCGGGCGCCTGCTGCACGCCAACGCCCGCGCGCGGCTACTGGCTGCGCGCCGCGAGCACGCCGGGCTGCGCAAGCTGATGTCGGGCCCGGCGCAGGCGGACGCGGTGCTGGGCGCGCTGTTCGCGCGGGCGCTGCGCGGCGAGAGCGGCTGCGCCGAGCTGCCGGGCGGGCTGCTGCTGGTTACGCTGGCCGTGGGCGACCTGGCGGCACTGGGCCTGGGGCACGCGGCCCCCGGCGTGGCCTGGGTGCTGATGGAGCGCGCGCTGGACGCGGCCGCCGCCGTCGCGCTGGCGCGCCAGGCGTACCGCCTGAGCCCGGCCGAGGCCGCGCTGCTGCTGGCCCTGCTGCAAGGCCGAACGCCGCAGGACTTCGCCGACGCGCGTGGCGTGCGCATCCGCACCGTGCGCGCGCAGATGAGCGCGCTGCTGCTCAAGACCGGCACCCAGCGCCAGCAGGACCTGGTGGCGCTGGTGGCGCGGCTGATGCTGCTGGCGCCCGGGGAGCATCAAAAAGCATAGCTTCTTGCGCTTTCCTGGTGCGCGCTACGGCCGTTTTTGCTTCATTCCTGCAGCCGGCGCCCCAGGTCGTCCCAGTCGCTCGCGCCGGTGGCCGCGAAGATGGCGCGCAGGTGCTTCTTGAGCGCCGCTTCGCCCACGCCGGCCAGGCGGTGGCTGTCGGCGCGCGCATGGCCCAGGCCAGCCAGCAGGGCGATCTCGCGCTGCAGCGGCGACAGCGGCAGCGCCAGCACGCGCTGCGCCACGACGACGCTGTGCGGGCGCTCGAGCTGCAGCGTGAGCAGGTGCTGCCCCGCCCCGCCCGGGCCGCCCTGGCCATCCCCCAGCGGCTGCAGCGCGCGCAGGTCCGCCGCCAGCCAGCCGCCCGGCACGGCGATGCGCGCGGCCGCGCCCGGCTGCGCCACGCCCAGGCGCCCGGGCAGGCCGGGTGGCAGGGCCACGGGGCGGGACGGGCCGGTGGCGCGCAGCCCCAGGCCCGGCAGGTTGGCCTGGCGCAGCAGCTGCGCGGCCGCCTCGTCGGCGAACAGCGCCAGGCGGCCCTCGGCGTCCAGCACCACGTGGCCCACGGGGCCGGTGCCCTCGGCCTGCGCGGGCTGGGGGGCGGGCGGGGCCGCGAAGGCGCGCGCGAGCCAGCCCGAGGCGCGCTCGAGCAGTGCCGCGTCGCCCTCGGAGAAGCCCGGGCCCGGCGCGCGGAACAGCATGGCGATGGCGCGCGTGCGTCCCTGCACCTCCACGCGCAAGTCCAGCGTGTGGCGGTGCCCGCTCGCGCGCACGAGCAGGTTGTAGGAGTTGGAGCGGAAGAAGTGGTGCGTGTCGGGCAGGAGCAGGCGGCCGGTGCGCGGGCCGTCGGCGCGCGCCAGCGTGTGCACGTTGATCTCGCCCGGCCCGCAGAACAGGCGGTTGAACTCGTTGAGGAACAGGTCCTGCGCGCTGGCGGGCGAATCCTCGTGGAAGAAGCCCTCGGGCTGCCCGTCCGCGCCCAGCCAGAACAGCGCCGCCGCATCGGCGCCGACCAGGGTGCGCAGCACGGCGCAGACCTCGGGCGCGATGGGCGCCAGCCCCAGGCCCAGCCCGCACAGCAGGCCCAGCGCGTGCCACTGCCGCTGGCGCGCCGCGGCGGAGGAAGGGGCGGGCATCGTCATGGCGGCGCATTATCGGGCCCTACACTGCGCACCCATGACGATGCCTTCCCTTCCCGCCCTGCTGCTGGCCGCAGGCCGCGGCGAGCGCATGCGCCCGCTGACCAACACCGCGCCCAAGCCGCTGCTGCGCGTGCAGGGCCGCCCGCTGCTGGAGTGGCACCTGGCCGCGCTGGCCGCCGCGGGCGTGCGGCGCGTGTGCATCAACACGGCCTGGCTGGGTGAGCAGATTTCAAGCCATTTTGGCCTCCAGCCCATACTGGGCGGTCGCCAGCAGCTATCGATTTCATATTCGCACGAGGGCCGCGACTTCGGCCGCGCGCTGGAGACGGCTGGCGGCATTGCGCGTGCGCTGCCGCAGCTGGGGCCGGTGTTCTGGCTCGCGGCGGGCGACGTGTTCGCGCCCGATTTCACCTTCCCGCACGCGGCGGCCGAGGCTTTCGCGCGCAGCAGCCACCTGGCCCACCTGTGGCTGGTGCCCAACCCCGAGCACAACCCGCGCGGCGACTTCGGGCTCTCGCCCGATGGGCTGGCGCTGAACACGGCGCAGGGCGAGCGCTACACCTACAGCACCATCGCCCTGCTCAAGGCCGAACTGTTCGCCGCGCCCTGGTGCGACATTGCGCCGGGCAACCCGCAGGGCGTGGCCGCGCCGCTCGCGCCCCTGCTGCGCCGGGCCATGGACGCTGGCCGCTGCAGCGCCGCGCTGTACACGGGCCGCTGGACCGACGTGGGCACGCCCGAGCGGCTGCAGGCGCTCAACGCCCCCGGCGGGCGCGGATTACCATAGGGTAATGAACACGCCCCATGCCCTGCGCCGCCAGGCCCTCGCCCGCCAACTCGGCCCGGGCGGCATCGCCATCGTTCCCACGGCCATCGAGCAGCCGCGCAACCGCGACAACACCTTCCCGTTCCGCCACGACAGCTACTTCTACTACCTGACCGGCTTCACCGAGCCCCAGGCGCTGCTCGTGCTCACGGGCGAGGGCGAATCCACGCTGTTTTGCGCGCCCAAGGACCTCGAGCGCGAGATCTGGGACGGCTACCGCCTCGGCCCCGAGGCCGCGCCCGCCGCGCTGGGCGTGGATGCGGCCCACTCCTTCGCCGAGCTGGACGCGCGCCTGCCGCGCCTGCTCGAAAACCGCAGCCAGGTCTGGTTCCCCTTCGCCACGCACCCGGGCCTGGCCGCGCGCGTGGACGGCTGGCTGAACCAGGTGCGTGCGCGCGTGCGCTACGGCGCGCTGTGCCCCGCGCAGCAGAGCGACCTGTGCACGCTGCTCGACGAGATGCGCCTCGTGAAGGACGCGCACGAGCAGGCCACCATGCGCCGCGCCGCGCAGATCAGCGCCGGGGCCCATGTGCGTGCCATGCAGGCCAGCGCCCGCATGCTGCGCGCGGGCGAGGACCTGCGCGAGTACCACCTCGACGCGGAGCTGCTGCACGAGTTCCGCCGCCACGGCTCGCAGTTCCCGGCCTACGGCTCCATCGTGGCGGCGGGCGCCAATGCCTGCGTGCTGCACTACCGCGCCGATGCCGCGCCCGTGCGCAGCGGCGAGCTGGTGCTGATCGACGCGGGCTGCGAGCTCGACGGCTACGCGAGCGACATCACGCGCACCTTCCCCGCCAACGGCCAGTTCACCGGCCCGCAGCGCGCGCTCTACGACCTCGTGCTTGCGAGCCAGGAGGCGGCCGTGGCCGCCACGCGCCCCGGTGCGCGCTTCAACGACCCGCACGACGCCACCGTGGCCGTGCTCGCGCAGGGCCTGCTCGACCTGGGCCTGCTCGACAAGAACAAGGCGGGCAGCGCGCAGGACGTGATCGCGCAGCGCGCCTACTTCCCGTTCTACATGCACCGCACCGGCCACTGGCTGGGCATGGACGTGCACGACTGTGGCAGCTACGTGGAGCCGTCCGAGATCGGCCAAGCCAGCGAGCGCCGCGACCCGCTCTCGGGCGAGACCATCACCAACCGCCCGAGCCGCATCCTGCGCCCGGGCATGGTGCTCACCGTCGAGCCCGGCCTCTACGTGCGCCCGGCCGAAGGCGTGCCCGAGCGGTTCCACCACATCGGCATCCGCATCGAGGACGACGCCATCGTGACCGCCACCGGCTGCGAGCTCATCACGCGCGGCGTGCCCGTGAAGGCGGACGAGATCGAGGCGCTGATGCGCTGATGCGCCGTTGCGGGCACGTTGCACCCCGCACGGCGGCATATGTGTTATTCGCTTCTCTTTTCGTAGCTGCTGGCGCTTGCTACATAAGCGCTAGAGGCCGATTTGGCTGGAATTTTGCGGCGCAGGCTGAAACCCGGATGTAACCAGGTTGGTGCCAGAATGAAACCCGATTACATCGACACCCCCTAGGAGACCCTTCCATGTCCACCCGCATCCGCCGCGCCACCAAGATCGTCGCCACCCTGGGCCCCGCCTCGAGCGACCCGCAACTGCTGGAGCAGATGATCGAGGCGGGCGTCAACGTCGTGCGCCTGAACTTCAGCCACGGCAAGGCGCAGGACCACATCGACCGCGCCGCCATGGTGCGCGCGGCGGCCCAGCGCGCGGGCCGCGAGGTGGCCATCATGGCCGACCTGCAGGGCCCCAAGATCCGCGTGGGCAAGTTCGCCGACGGCAAGGTGGTGCTGGAGCCCGGCGCGCGCTTCGTGCTCGACGCCTCGCGCACCGAGCCCGGCGACCTGAACGGCGTGGGCCTCGACTACAAGGAGCTGCCGCGCGACGTGAAGGCGGGCGACGTGCTGCTGCTCAACGATGGCCTGATCGTGCTCACCGTCGATGCCGTGCGCGGCGATGCGGTGCACACCGTGGTCAAGCTCGGCGGCGAGCTGTCCAACAACAAGGGCATCAACAAGCAGGGCGGCGGCCTCACCGCGCCCGCGCTCACGGCCAAGGACATGGAGGACATCAAGACCGCCATGAGCTTCCAGGCCGACTATGTGGCCGTCAGCTTCCCCAAGAACGCCACCGACATGGAAATGGCGCGCCAGCTGTGCAACGTGGCCGCGGCCGAGTACCGCCACAAGCCGGGCCTGATCGCCAAGATCGAGCGCGCCGAGGCCATCCCGCGCCTGGAGGAAATCCTGCACGTCTCCGACGGCATCATGGTCGCGCGCGGCGACCTTGCCGTGGAAGTGGGCAACGCCGCCGTGCCCGCGCTGCAAAAGAAGATGATCCGCATGGCGCGCGACATGGACAAGGTCGTCATCACCGCCACGCAGATGATGGAGAGCATGATCACCAACCCCGTGCCCACGCGCGCCGAGGTGAGCGACGTAGCCAATGCCGTGCTCGACGGCACCGACGCCGTGATGCTCTCCGCTGAAACCGCCGCGGGCAAGTTCCCGCTCGAAACCGTGCAGGAAATGGCCGCCATCTGCGCCGCCGCTGAGGCCGCCGAGGACTCGGAACTCGATGCCGACTTCACCGGCAAGACCTTCCGCCGCATCGACCAGAGCATCGCCATGGGCGCGCTGTTCACCGCCCACCACCTGGGCGCCAAGGCCCTCGTGGCCATGACGGAGAGCGGCTCCAGCGCGCTGTGGATGAGCCGCCACCGCATCCACATCCCGATCTACGCGCTCACGCCCAAGGTCTCCACGCAGCGCAAGATGGCGCTGTACCGCAACGTGCGCCCGCTGCTCATGGACACCAGCGCCGACCGCGACACCGCGCTCGCCCAGGCCGAGACGCACCTCAAGACGCGCCACATCGTACAAAGCGGCGACATCTACGCGATCACCTGCGGCGAGCCCATGGGCGCGCCCGGCGGCACCAACATGCTGAAGATCTGCCGCGTGTTCTGAGAGCGTTTCAGGTCTGCGCGGCGGCCAAAGCCTGCGCCCCGCCCACGGCGTGCCGCCACGCCGCGTGCCACAATCGCCGCCTTTTGTTGAGATGAAGGGGGGGGTATGACGAAGCGGGTATGGCTGGTGGCAGCGTGGCTGTCGGTGGCGTGTTTCTTGTCGGGTTGCGGCGGGGGAGGGGGAGGGGACTCCAGCGCGCCTAGCGGGGGAGGCTTACCTGCAGAAGGCGGTGCTTCTGGGTTGAGCTTCAGCCCCGCATCGGTTTCGCAGACGGTGAAGGAGCGGAGTGTCACCCCACCCATCACGATCATCGCCACGTCCAGCAAGCTCATTGCGGAGCGCATCAACGTGGCCATCACCGATACGGTCGGCGTCTTGGACCCCGACGCGACCAGCGTGACCGCGCTGAGCGATACCAGCTACCAAGCGCGGCTGTCCTTGTCGCCCAGCTTGAAGCCCGGAACCTACCGGGGGTCGTTCAAGGTGCAGCTCTGCTTGGACGACCCGTTGGTATGCAAGCAGCCGTATTCCGGTTCTCCCTGGTCCATTCCGTTCGATATCGAGGTCACGCCCTGGGCCGAAGCACGCACTGTGCATAAATTGCTGGTGTCGGAGACGGGGGTGGCATTGACCAGCGCGTCGCACCTCTCGCGGTTGACGCATTCGGTCAATGTGTCGGACAACCTCGGCGCTGCCTCCCATTGGCAAGCGACATCCGACCAGCCTTGGCTCAAAGTGACGCCATCCGGAACAGCCGACCCCGCCGGGGGCGTGCTGCAAATGGAAGCCGACCCTTCTGAGCTTGTGGCGAACGAGATCAACTACGCGAAGGTCACGGTCACATCGTCGGATGCGGCCATTGCTGCTGCCGAACCCATTGTCGTGGCTCTGTGGAAAGGCACGAACCCGGTGCGTCAGCGGGTGAGCGCTGTGCCTGTGACTTCCTACTACAGCCGTGTGTTGGCCGACCCCATCCGGCCCCATGCCTATGCGCTCAGGGATGGCGGAGTGATCGACATCTACAACATCTACACAGGTGCCCAGGTGGGTTCGCTTTCTGCTGCGGGGGCCATGTTCAGCAAGATGCTGGCCTCTCCGGACGGTGCCTTCTTGTACGCGGTGGACTGGGCTGCAAGCCAGGTCAAGGTGTTTGACCTGCGCAGCAATCAAATGACAGGCGCGTGGCCGCTGGATGCGGCATTGACGGCTTTCAGCGGCAACAACGTCGATATGGCGTATGCCCGACCCAATGGCGTGGGCGTTGTGGTGCTGACAACGGGGCAGGTTTTCCGCGCGTCAGATGGCGCAGTCATGGCGCGGGATATTCTCCCGAACGGGCATGCACCTTCTGATATCCACGACGAACTGCAAGCCAGCTATATCGCAGCGTCGCCAGATGGCATGCGCATCTATTCAACGGGTTCCAGGCTGATCCACCCCAATACCCCGTTCTATTGGGATATCGACTACAGCGAGGTCAACGCCGGAACGCTCTCGTGGACCCGCGCCTATTCGGCCAAGCTTTTTCCCGCGTTGCCGGGGGCGGGTGATAAGCGGCTGCCAAGCGCTGATGGCATCGCGGTTCAGGGTGATGGCCAGCGTGTTTTCATGTTGTCTGGCCAAAGCATTTACGCCTGGAGTCCAACGGATCTCTCGCCCGAGGGAATGCTGCCGCAAGCAGGGGGTTTGGGTTTGGATGCGCGCGTTGTGATGACGGAACCCCGAATCGCCGTGGCTGGCGGGGACTACAGCCTGTCGCAATTCCACGTTGTGTCGCCCGAGGGCGTTTTGCTCAAAACGCTGTCAACCTCGCTGCCCACCAATCCCGCCGATCCCGGCCTCAATAGGATTATTGCGGACCAGACCAAATTGGTGGTTTCTGCCGATGGGTCTGTCGTTATTCAGCCTGCCGGGAAGTCATTGATGTTCACGCCCATATCGCCCTGAGCCAGCACCATGCCTGGGCCGCATGGTTCTGCGCCGCCCAACAACCAAGAGGGCGGGGGCTCAGGGGGCTCAAATTGACTGGTTACCAACCTATGCCGGGCATCCCTCCACATCTCTGTCCAGGCCGTCATGGCTGCCGCCGACGAGGTGGGCGCACCGATCATCCTGCAAGCCAGCGCTGGTGCGCGCAAGTACGCGGGCGATCCTTTCATCAAGCACTTGATTCAAGCCGCCTGCGAAGCCTTTCCGCACATTCCGCTGGTCATGCACCAGGATTGCGGCACCAGCCTCAAGGTGTGCGCCGGGGCCATCGACCTGGGCTTTGGCTCGCTGATGGAAGACGGCAAGACACGGCGCGTACAAGTTCAGCCGCAAGCCCACGGGCGACATCCTGGCCGTCAGCTGCGTGAAGGAAATCCACCAGCGCATTCCCAACACGCATTTGGTGATGCACGGCTCGTCTTCGGTGCCGCCCGAGCTGCTGGCCATCATCAACCAGTACGGCGAAGTGGACGAACGAGGGCCATCACCTGCGGCGAGCCCATGGGCTCGCTCGGCGGCACCAACATGCTGAAGATCTGCCGCGTGTTCTGACCCTCAGTGCCGCGCCGCCGCAAGGCCGTGCCGCGGCGGGTGGCGCCAAAGGCGCAGGCCCCGGAAGGCCGCCCAGGCGCACAAGGAGCCGGCCGCCGCGCCGGCCAGCACGTCCGACGGGAAGTGCACGCCCAGGCACACCCGGCTCCAGGCTACGGCCACCGCGCAGGCCCAGGCCGCCAGGGCCGTGCGCTCCATCCGCGCGAGCCGCAGCGCCATGGCGAGCGCGAAGGCCGCCGAGGCATGCATCGACGGAAAACCCGCCCGCGCGCCATGCTCGATCCACTGCACGCCCAGCCCCCACTGCGCCGGGCGCGGCAGGGGGAAGGCCCAGCGGACGGCATGCACCGCGCACCAGGTGACGAGCAGGCTCGCAAGGCACAGCGCCACCGCGCGCCGCGTGCTGGGCCGCCCGGCCGCCAGCGCCCCCGCGAGCAGGCCGCAGGCCACCTGCGGCAGGCCGTCGGACAGCCAGCGCGCCAGCTGGACCACCCCGGCGGGCGTGTTCGGCCCGGCGTTGAAGGCCGCGAAAACCGCGGTGTCGAACGGCAGCGGCATGGTCTTTGGAAGGAAGGGGCGCTCAGGCCTGCGTAGATGCCAGCGCTTCGGCTTCGCCATCGGCGCGCTGCGCAGGGGAGCGTCGCGCCGCCCACTGGAGGGCCAGGTCGTACAGCCAGCCCGCCGTCCAGCACAGCCAGCCCGCCCAGAGCGTGTGGCTCATGAAGTGCGCGCCGCGCGCCTGCTGGGACAGGCCGAACAGCAGGCCCGCGGCCAGCGCAATGGCCAGCCAGCGCCGCGCCACGCCGGGCGCATCGGGCCGGTGGCGGCGCAGCGCGAAGTAGCCCGCCAGGAACGCGAAGCCCGCCGAGGCATGGCCGGCCGGAAAGCAGTGCCCGCCGCCGCCGTCCGTCTGCCCCCAGGCCCAGTGCGACACGTAGTGCGCCACGCCGCCGAACTCCGCCAGGTCCCAGGGACAGCTCGTGGCGCTGGTGCGCTTGAACACGGCCACCACGGCCAGCGCGATCAGGATGCCCGTCACCAGTTGCACCCGCCCGCCCAGGGGCAGCCGCCGCAAGAAGCCCACGGGCCACCAGATGCCCAGCGTCAAGGCCACGACCAGCACCCAGGCCAGCCGCCGCCCGCCCTCGTGCACCACCTGGAAGGCCAGCCAGTTGTCGCGCAGCGCGAAGCCGTGCGGCGTGCCGAACCAGCGGGCCATGGCGAGGTCGGCGCCGCCCCAGTCCCAGGCCAGGATCAGTGCCAGGGCCAGCAGTGTCACGAGCAGCGCTGGGCGCTGGGAGGGTTCGGGTGTCGCATGCATGGAGCCGCACCTTAAGAAGGCGCTCTTAACAGCGCCTTAACATCGGCGGCTATGCGAATCCTTGTGGTCGAAGACGATGCGGGCATTGCCGAGGGCCTGCGCGCCAATCTGCAGCGGCGCGGCTACGCGGTGGACCTGTGCGCCACCGTGGCCTCGGCCTGGGGCGCGCTCGCGCTGGAGCGCTTCGACGCCGTGCTGCTCGACCTGGGCCTGCCCGACGCCGATGGCGGCGAGCTGCTGCGCCGCCTGCGCGCGGCCCAGGCCACGGGCCTGCCCGAGCCGAACACGCCCGTGCTCATCCTGACCGCGCGCGACCAGGTGCGCGAGCGCATCGCGGGCCTGGACCTGGGGGCGGACGACTACCTCGCCAAGCCGTTCGACGTGGACGAGCTCGAAGCCCGCCTGCGTGCCCTGCTGCGCCGCGCGGCGGGCCGCGCCTCGCCCGTCATCCGCCACGGCGACCTGGAGGTGGACCCGGCCGCGCGCACGGTGCGCCGCGGGGGGCGGGCGGTGGACATGTCGCCGCGCGAGTTCTCGGTGCTGCTGGTGCTGCTGCAGGCCCAGGGCCGCGTGCTCTCGCGCCAGCAGATCGAGGAGCGCCTGTACAACTGGGAATCCAGCGTGGAGAGCAACGCGGTGGAGGTGCACATCCACCACCTGCGCCGCAAGCTCGGCAGCGAGCGCATCGTGACCATGCGCGGCGTGGGCTACTTCATGCCGCAGGAGGGCGCGGCATGACGGCGCGGGGCCCCGCGCAGCCGCCTTCGCTCACGCGCCGGCTGCTGCTGTGGACGCTGGGCGCGCTGACGCTGGTGTGGGCCAGCTTCGTCTTCTGGGGCTACCAGACCGGCGTGGAAGAGGCCGACGAACTCACCGACGGCCACCTCGCCGGCGTGGCCGCGCTGCTGCTCAACCTGCAGATGGGCGACGGCGTGGCCCCCGCCCTGGTCACGCGCCGCGCCGACAAGCCCGGCCTGCGCGCGCACGACTACCAGCAGTCGCTCAGCGTGGCGCAGTGGAACGCGCAGGGGCAGCTCGTCTCGCGCATCGGCGAAGCCCCCGTGCCGGACTTCGGCACGCCCGAGGGCTTCGCCACCCTCCACCTCGGGCCCCAGGCCACGGCGTGGCGCAGCTTCACGCAATGGGACGTGCGGCACGAGCGCAAGATCACCGTGCTCATCGACCTGCAGGAGCGCGACGACCTCGCCGACGACATCGCGGGCCAGATGATCGAGCCCGGCCTGTGGCTGCTGCCCGTGGTGGCGCTGGCGCTGGGGCTGGCGATCCGGCGCGGGCTGGCGCCGCTGTATGGCCTGTCGCAGGACGTGGCGCGGCTCGACGTCACGCGCGCCGAGCGGCTCGCCCCGCGCAACGCGCTGCGCGAGATGGCGCCCGTGGTCGATTCGATCAACACCCTGCTCGACCGGCAGCAGGCCGCCATCGTGCGCGAGCGGCGGCTGGCCAACGAGGTGGCGCACGAGCTGCGCACGCCGCTGTCGTCCATCGTGCTGCAGGCGCGCGCGCTGCGCGACGGCGGCCTGGACGCCGGGGCGCACACCCAGGCGCTCGACCGCATCGGCCGGGACGCGCTGCACGCGGGCCACGTGCTCACCCAGTTGCTGGCGCTGGCGCGCGCGGGGCAGGCCCTGTCCGAGGCGCCGGAGCCCGTCGATCTGGCGCAGCTCGCGCGCAGCGTGAGCGCCGGCCACGCCCAGGCCGCGTGGGAGCGCGGCTGCCAGATCGCGGTGCAGGCGCCCGAAAGTCTGGTCATCGCGGGCAACGGGGTGCTGCTGGAGATGGCGCTGCGCAACCTGGTCGAAAACGCGCTCAAGCACACGCCGCCCGGCACGCGCATCGAGGTGCAGGCCGGGCGGGGCCGCGGGGCATGGCTGCAGGTCTGCGACGACGGCCGGCGCGGCGGCACGCAGCCGCCCGCGGCGCCCGTGGACAGCCTGCACCTGGGCCATGAGATCGTCGCGCGCGTGGCGCAGATGCTGGGCGGGCATTTCGGGCAGCCCCCGGCGCCCGCGCCCTTTACCACCTGCTACCGTCTGGAATTCGCGCCGGAGGCTGAAAAGGCGGCTGGTTAAAATCGGCGGTTACCACACGGTTACCGGCCGCTCCCCAATCCCTACCACGGACAGACCACCATGCCCCTCGTCTCGATGCGCGAACTGCTCGACCATGCCGCTGAAAACAGCTACGGCATCCCCGCCTTCAACGTCAACAACCTGGAGCAGGTGCAGGCCGTGATGGCCGCCGCCGACGAGGTGGGCGCGCCCGTCATCCTGCAGGCCAGCGCCGGCGCGCGCAAGTACGCGGGCGAGAGCTTCATCAAGCACCTGATCGCCGCCGCGAGCGAGGCCTACCCGCACATCCCCCTGGTCATGCACCAGGACCACGGCACCAGCCCCAAGATCTGCCAGGGCGCGATCGCGCTGGGCTTCGGCTCGGTGATGATGGACGGCTCGCTGCTCGAGGACGGCAAGACCCCGTCAGGCTTCGACTACAACGTTCAGGTCACGCGCCAGGTCGTGGACATGGCCCACCAGGTGGGCGTGACGGTGGAAGGCGAGCTCGGCTGCCTGGGCAACCTGGAGACCGGCGACGCGGGCGAGGAAGACGGCATCGGCGCCGTGGGCAAGCTCGACCACAGCCAGATGCTGACCGACCCCGAGGAAGCCGCCGTGTTCGTCAAGGCCACGCAGCTCGACGCGCTGGCCATCGCCATCGGCACCAGCCACGGCGCCTACAAGTTCTCGCGCAAGCCCACGGGCGACATCCTGGCCATCAGCCGCGTGAAGGAAATCCACGCGCGCATTCCCAACACCCACCTGGTCATGCACGGCTCCTCGTCCGTGCCTGCCGGCCTGCTGGCCATCATCAACCAGTACGGCGGCAAGATGAAGGAAACCTACGGCGTGCCCGTGGAGGAAATCCAGGAAGCCATCAAGTACGGCGTGCGCAAGATCAACATCGACACCGACATCCGCCTGGCCATGACCGGCGCGGTGCGCCAATTCCAGGCCGAGAACCCCGACAAGTTCGACATGCGCGAATGGATGAAGCCCGCGCGCGAAGCCGCCAAGGCCATCTGCAAGCAGCGCTACCTCGAGTTCGGCTGCGAAGGCCAGGGCGGCAAGATCAAGGGCGAAAGCCTGCAGGTCGTGGCGGCCAAGTACGCCAAGGGCGAACTCGCCCAGGTCGTGAACTGAGCTTGGCATTCATCCTTTCCCAATGAAAACGGCAGCCTTCGCGCTGCCGTTTTCATTGGGGAGGGATGCCTAAATTTCTTCATGTAAGCTCGCGGTCAGTCGGCCGGAGCAGGCGCGGCGCGAACCCCATCCCTCCATGAATCTGACGATCTCGACAATCCGGTGCCTGCTGCCCTGCGCCCTGGCGGTGCTGGCGGCCTGCGCTCCCCTCCCTTCCCAGCAGCCGGAATACCCGGTGGGCCGCGCGCGCCTGGTGCTGCCGCAAGGGGCCTGGGAAGACCTGGGCGCCACCAACGAGGCCATCCCCCTGCTGCCCGAGGCGGGCGACAGCCTGGCGCTGCAGACCCGCGCCGTGGCGCTGCGCGGCGCCGGCAAGGAACTGCTGGCCGTCCTGCTCGTGCAGGTCAACAACACCCGCTACCCGCGCGAATCCGTGCTCTGGACGGGCAGCTGCCCGCGCCAGCAGGGCGTGACGGTGGACGACGCCACCCATGGCAGCCACGTGCGCGTGGACTGCCTGCGCCTCAAGCGCTGGGTGGACAGCCCCGCATGGCTTGAGAAGAACCAGCCCGGCCTGGCGCAGTGGCTCGCGGGCCGCAAGATCGCGCTGGACAAGCCGTACTCGTACGTGGGCTACCGCTACGCCACCGAGGGCGGCGCCCTGGTGGTGGTCGACGCGCTGGTGGACCAGCGCCTGCTGCGCCCCAAGACCCGCAACAACCAGGAATTCCTGGTGGCGGGCCGGCCCGCGCTGCAGTGGAGCCACGACCTGGCCCAGGCCGCCCGCGTGAGCGCCGGCATGATGGACGGCTACCTGGCCGTGCCGGCGTTCCCGTTCCCTGCCGCTGCCACCCCTTAGCCCTGGCCAGCCGCCACGCTGGCCTTGCACAACGATTACGACACTCGAGGAGACCCTTCATGCAAGCAAGCACCACCCTCCCGGCGCAGCGCATCGGCGTGCCGCGGGAGACCTTTCCCGGCGAAAAGCGCGTGGCCACCGTGCCCGACGTGGTCGAGAAGCTGATCAAGCTCGGCTTTTCGGTCGCCGTTGAATCGGGGGCGGGTGAGGCGGCCCACTTCAGCGACGATGCCTACCGCGCCGCCGGGGCCGAGGTGCTGCCCGATGCCGCCGCGCTGTGGGCCGCGTCGGACATCGTGTTCAAGGTGCGCCCGCCCAGCAGCGGCGAGGTGGCGCTGCTGGGCGAGGGCGGCACGCTGATCGACTTCATCTGGCCCGCGCAGAACCCCGAGCTGATGCAGCAGCTCGCCGCCCGGAACGCCACGGTGCTGGCCATCGACTGCCTGCCGCGCACGCTGAGCCGCGCGCAGAAGATGGACGCGCTCACGTCCACGGCGGGCGTCTCGGGCTACCGCGCCGTGATCGAGGCGGCCAACGCCTTCGGCCGCTACTTCAACGGCCAGATCACGGCCGCGGGCAAGGTGCCCCCGGCCAAGGTGTTCATCGCCGGTGCGGGCGTGGCGGGCCTCGCGGCCATCGGCACGGCAGCCAACCTGGGCGCCATCGTGCGCGCCAACGACACGCGCGCCGAGGTGGCCGACCAGGTCAAGTCGCTGGGCGGCGAGTTCGTGAAGGTCGATTACGAGGAAGACGGCGCGGGCGGCGGCGGCTACGCCAAGGTCATGAGCGAGGGCTTCCAGGCCGCGCAGCGCAAGATGTACGCCGACCAGGCCCAGGACGCGGACATCATCATCACCACCGCGCTGATCCCCGGCAAGCCCGCG
>Ga0222423_1000162_pt1 | contig 60381 bp, 55 predicted proteins | sample 3A0metagenome_FD_182472 | JGI IMG/M metagenome (GOLD analysis project Ga0222423, IMG submission 182472) | Enriched microbial communities from leaf-cutter ant dump, University of Wisconsin, Madison, United States - 3A0 (version 2) | ecosystem: Environmental > Terrestrial > Nest > Insects nest >...
GACGGCGCTCACCGTGCAACAGGGGGTGCAGGCGGTTGGGGCGGGCCTGGATCGTCAGGTGACAGTCGTTGCCGTGGATCCTGACACGATGCCTGCGGTCATGGGCTATCACGGGGGTGATGGGGGCAGGGGCTTCGATGCGTTGGCGCGTAGCACGCCACCGGGCGGTGCGCTAGCGGTGCTGGCACCTGGCTTTGGTGATGTGGGTGCACTGACGGTGCGTTTCGATGGTGTCGTGGTGCCTATCGAGGTGGCGGGCCCTGTACCGGCACTTCCGCCTGGAATTGATGCTCCGGGTGATGTGGTGGTGATCTCTCGTGCGGCGCTGAGCACGGCTACTGGCCATTCCATTGCCGCGACTCATGTGTGGCTGGATGGTCCCACGGCCGCGCAGATTGCCCACCACCTGGAGGCCAACGGTGCCGAGGTGACCATTCGGGCCGACTGGCTCGATGCGTTGACGGAGTCTGCGGTAGCCGCGCAGGGCGCACAGTTGACGGTTCTTGCAATCGTGATGATGGCGGGGATGATGACGGCGTGCGTGGTGATGTGGTGTAGGACGGCCGCTGCGGCGCGTACGCGAGCGCTCGCCCGGCTCGCCGTGCTGGGCTTTGCGACGCGCTCGCGCCGACTTGTTGCGGTGGGCGCCACCACGGTTCCCGTGGTGGCAGCCGTCGCCGTGGGGGTGGGTGTGGGTGTGGCGATGACGGGGGCGCTGATGGGTCCGCTGGGATTGGAGGCGCTGGCTGGCGGCGGGGACGTCACGCTGCGGGTGCCGGTTTGGGTTGCGGCGTTGCCGCTTGGTGCTGGACTGGTCGCGGCGTTGGCATCACTGGGCTCGGCGCGCGTGGGACCGTATCGGTTGGGGCAGGTGTTGCGGCAGGGGTGAACAATCGCGCCAACGCAGCTCATTGCCCGTAGGCTCAGGCCCATGAATCGTCAGCTCGCTGCCGTCGTGGCCGTCGCAACGCTCCTGGTGAGTTCCTGCTCGCTGTTTTCGCACGATGACAACCAGTCCCCGGACCGACAGCGGCCTGGGCGCCATTCGCCGCGTCCGCACCCGTCACCAACGACCGACGTATACGCGCAGGAGGTGACCTGGGAGAACTGTGAGACGGACGTGGAATGCACCACGATTGACGTCCCGCTCAACTGGCAGGACGTGACGGGCGAGACGATCTCCCTTGAGGTTCATCGCCGCCTGGCGGACGATCCGGACCATCGCATCGGTTCCCTGCTGATCAATCCGGGTGGCCCAGGTGGGTCCGGGGTAGATTTCCTTGACCAGTTTGTGTCCACGGCAGGGGATGCGCTGCTGGAGGCGTATGACATCGTCGCCTTCGACCCGCGTGGTGTTGGGTTGTCTACCGGTCTGGACTGCGGTGACGGCAGCGTTCTCGATGAGTACTTCATTACCGACGTTGACGTTGAGACAGAGGCGGACCTCGCCGATGCCCGTGAACGCAATGGGGCGTTCGCGCAGGGTTGCTTTGACCGAAGCGGCGCGATTATCGAGAATATGGACACGGTCTCGGCTGCCCGTGACATGGACGTGATTCGTGCCGTCCTGGGTGACGATTCCCTGTATTACCTGGGATTTTCCTATGGCACCCAGCTCGGTGCCACCTATGCCGAGTTGTACCCCCAGCATGTGGGGCGCATGGTGCTTGACGGTGCCGTGGACTTCATGCTTCCGGACGACCAAATATCACTGGTGCAGGCCAAGGGCTTTGAGAATGCGCTGGGGAACTTCATCACCTGGTGTTTGGACAGTGGCGACTGCCCCCTGACCGGACCTGCCGAGAATGCGCGCGCGCAGATCGCCCAGTTGGCGCTGGACGCAAAGAACGAGCCGTTCTGGTCTGGCAACGGGGTCGACGTTAACGGCAACCGCATGGTCTACGGCATTGTGGTGACCTTGTATGACGAGGCGAGCTGGCCGTACCTCAAGATGGCTTTGGATGAAACGCTGGGCCAGGGAACTGCCGTGTACTTCAGCTTGTTCGCGGACTTGTACATGGGGCGCGACGGCGCCAGCGGCTCCTATTCCGACAACTCCATGCCGGCCTTCACTGCGGTGTCCTGCCTTGATGTAGACGCCGAGGACTCGACCATTGATGAGGTTCTTGACTTCCGTCGGTCCGTGACGGAGGCGGCTCCGACCTTTGGCTGGTGGTTTGGTTCGGCCAGTAGCTGTGAGGGGTGGCCATTCCACGCTCACGAGCACATCACCAATCTGGACGATGCTGCTACCGCGGCTCCGATGGTTGTGATTGGCACGACAGACGACCCCGCCACGCCTTTCGCGTGGGCGCAGTCGCTGGCGCAGCGCCTCGGCGCCACCTTGTTGACCTACGAGGGTGACGGACACACCGCGTATGGAAGGTCGAACCAGTGCGTCATCGATGCAGTGGACGCGTATTTAGTTGACGGTAAGCTCCCGGCCCCGGGGACAACGTGCTGACAGGGGCACGCGGTGGCCGATGATTTGGTGAGCCCGGCGATGCCGGTACACTGGTGAGCCGCGCCAGCAGGCGCACGCCGCCTTAGCTCAGTCGGCAGAGCGATTCACTCGTAATGAATAGGTCAAGGGTTCGATTCCCTTAGGCGGCTCCATGCGAACCCCTGCAATAGCAGGGGCCATGTGAGCTACTTTTCGGCGCGGCGGCGCCGGGGGTCACCGAGCGTGGAACAATGCGCGTGTGACCATGGCACCGGATCGCAGCGTCGACGCGGCCACGCGGACGCTAGTGGAAGAACTCACACACGCACTGCAAGGCGAGGTTGATGCCTCCGCGCGGCGGCGCGCAGAGTATTCGTCGGATGCCTCCAACTACCGCGTCGTTCCCCAGGTGGTGGCATACCCGCGTGATCGCGCTGACGTGGTGGCCGCCCACGAGGTGGCCCGGCGTCTGCGGGTACCGCTGACGATGCGCGGCGGTGGCACCTCTGTTGCCGGCAACGCGATTGGCTCGGGAATTGTCCTGGACACCTCGCGGCACATGACGGAGTTGCTCGATGTTGACCTCGAAGCGAAGACTGCCCGCGTGCAGCCTGGCTTGGTGCTCTCGGATTTGCAGCGTCGTGTCGCCTCGGCCGGACTGCGCTTTGGCCCGGACCCGTCCACGTCCACGCGTGCCACGTTTGGCGGGCTGATTGGCAACAACGCCTGCGGCCCTCACGCGGTGGCCTTTGGCAAGACCAGCGATAACGTGCTGGAACTGGATGTCATTGATGGGGCCGGGCGGCGGTTTACGGCGCGCCGTGGTGACCTCAGTGTGGTTCCCGGTTTGGCTGAACTGGTCCAGGAGAATCTTGCGCTGATCCGCACCGAGTTTGGCCGCTTTGGCCGCCAGGTCAGCGGCTATAGCCTCGAACACCTGTTGCCCGAACGTGGTGCCGACCTCGCGAAGTTCTTGGTAGGCACCGAGGGCACCTTGGTGACCGTGCTGGAGGCCAGCGTCGCGCTGGTGGATGTGCCGCCGGCTCGCCTGACGGGCGTATTCGCCTACCCGGACATGTCGGTTGCGGCCGACTCCGTGGTGGCCATGCTGGCCCACTCACCGCAGGCGATTGAGGGTTTGGACGCGCGGCTGGTTGAGCGGGTGCGTTCAGCCAAGGGTGACGATGCGGTGCCTGATCTTCCCGACGGCGGTGGCTGGCTTTTTGTCGAGGTGGGTGGCGCAACGCCTGAGGATGCGGAGAGGACCATGGCCGCGCTCGCGGCTGACGCATCAACCGCCACGTTCCGCGTCATCCACGATCCGGCGCAGGCCGCCAAGCTGTGGGCGATTCGTGCCGACGGTGCAGGTCTGGCTGGCCGCTCGGAGCATGGCACCGAATGTTGGCCGGGCTGGGAAGACGCGGCGGTTCCGCCCCAGGCACTGGGCGCGTACTTGCGTGACTTCGATGCGTTGATGGAGCGTCATGGGGTGACGGGGCAGCCCTTTGGGCACTTTGGTGACGGGTGCATTCACGTGCGCCTGGACATTCCGCTTACCGAGGACGGTACGGCGCTGCGGGCCTTCATGGAGGACGCGGCAGCCTTGGTCACTGCTCACGGCGGGTCCCTCAGTGGTGAGCACGGCGATGGGCGGGCGCGCTCGGAACTGTTGCCCTTGATGTACAGCCCCGAGGCGATTGAACTGTTCCGTCGCATCAAGGCGCTGTTCGACCCGGACGGTGTGCTGAACCCGGGGGTGATGGTGGACCCGGCGCCGCTGGATGCCGACCTTCGCCGCCCCCAAGCCCGCCGCACCCCCGGCGTCGGCCACGTGTTCAGCCACGATCACGGCGACTTGGCCGAGGCCGTCCACCGCTGCACGGGGGTGGGCAAGTGTCGCGCCGACTCCATTGGCTCCGGCTCGGGATTCATGTGCCCCAGCTACCAGGCCACCGGTGACGAGAAGGACGTCACGCGTGGGCGGGCGCGGGTGTTGCAAGACGCCATCAACGGCCGCCTCATTGGGGGGCTGCGCGCCCCCGAGGTGCGCGAGAGTTTGGACTTGTGCCTGAGCTGTAAGGCATGCTCGGCCGACTGTCCCAGTGGGGTCGATATGGCCGCATACAAGTCTGAGGTGCTGCATCAGACGTACCGGGGGCGCGTGCGGCCGATGGCGCATTACTCGATCGGTTGGTTACCTCGGTGGATCAAGGTCATCTCCTGGGTGCCGCGTTTGGTCAATGCCGTGCTGTCCGTCCCCTGGATTCGCATTCCGGTGCTGCGCATTGCGGGCCTTGATCCCCGCCGCGGGCTGCCCCGATTTGCCGCCAAGCCGTTCCACCGCACCAGTGCGGCCCGCTCGCACCGCGCAGACGCGTCGGTGGGCGCGAGCCCTGCCCCAACGAACACCGTGGTGCTGTGGGCTGACTCGTTCACTGATGGGCTGAGTCCGGAGGTTCCCGACGCCATTGTGCGGGTGTTGGAGTCCGCCGGGATTCGAGTCCTGGTCAGTGCAGGCGATGCGTGCTGTGGCGTGACGTGGATTTCGACCGGCCAGCTCGATGGGGCAAAGAAGCGTCTGGCGCATTTGCTGGAGGTGCTGGGACCGTTTGCCGTCAACGGGTTCCCCATCATTGGGGTGGAGCCGTCGTGTACTGCCGTGCTGCGTTCGGACTTGGTGGAGCTACTTCCCGACGATCCGCGCGCCCACGCGGTGGCGGCACACACCTTCACGCTGGCTGAGGTTCTTACTGGGCGCTCGCCCGCTAAGCCGCGCGATGGTTGGCAGGTACCGCGACTTGACGATGTCACCGCCGTGGTGCAGCCACATTGCCACCAGTACTCGGTGATGGGATTCACGGCCGACCGTGACCTGCTTGCCCGTGCGGGGGCGACGGTGAAAGAGGCAGCAGGCTGCTGTGGCTTGGCAGGTAACTGGGGCTACGAGCACGGCCACTATGACGTCTCGGTTGCCGTTGCCGAGAATTCGCTCCTGCCCGCGTTGCGTCAGGCAGGCTTGGTTGACGGGACGGCCGCCTCGGAGGTCTACTACCTGGCCGACGGAGTGAGTTGTCGCACGCAGGCCGCCGACTTGGTCAACGTGACGGGCATTCACCTGGCACAGTTGTTGGCGCGTCGGCTGCCTCAATAGCCGCGCTCGCCTCAGCGCTCGACCGGCCACACCACGGCAACCTCGTGTTCACCGACTGCGTGGGCATCCACGGTGACGCGTGGAGCCTGCCCGTCGGTAGTGTCAGCCCGGGTGAGGCTGAACCAGCCGGCGACTGCATCGATCACCAGACGACCAGCGTCGTCCGTGCGCACTGTGGTGGGCGGTAACCACCATTGCTTTTTGATGAGGTCGTGCAGTGCGTGATAAGCGGGCTTAGGCGTGCCATCGGCGCGCACCAGGCCTGAGGGGGCGCCCAGCCATGATCCCGCGTCGCTGAGGCCCCAGTAGGTCACCGACTGCGTGGCCGGGTGGGCGAAGACGGTGCGGTAGTGACGCACCATCTCGTCGGCCTGCCGCTGTTCGCCGTCGGGAGTTGAGGGCCAGGAGGGGATCTGGTAGTCGTTGAGATCCACAATCTCCGGGGGCATCAGATGGCCGGATACCAGGGTGGTTTCTGTCATTTGAATGGGCAGGCCAAAGCGTCCAAAGCGATCCAGGATCGCGGTGATCTCATCCTCACCCCGGAATCCTTGGTGCATGTGAGTCTGGACGCCAATGGCATCAATGTCGACCCCCGCCTCCAGGCTCATGTCAATGAGGCGTTCGTAGTCTTCGGACAGGTCAAAGTCGTTGAGGACAAAGCGGCCGTTGGGGTTGGCGGCACGGGCTTCCTCGAAGGCCATACGGACCATCTCGATGCGCCCCTTGCTGCGTGCCAGGCGCGTCACGGCGTTGTCCTCGGCGGTGAACACCGGCAAGATCACGGCCTCGTTGATGACATCCCACAGGTCCACCAGGCCTGCGAAGGCGCCCGCGTCGCGGCGGATCCGGGCGCGGATGGCGGCCTCCACCTGTGCGTCCGACTTGTCCATGAGCCACCGTGGCGCCAGGGTGTGCCACACCAGCGGATGCCCCTTGATGGTGACGTGGCGGTCAGCGAAATACCGCGCAGCGGCCATGAGGCGGTCGGTGTCTGGCTCACCCTCGACTGGCTCGAAGCCCCTCCAGTAGAAGGGCAAGGTGGTGTGGTTGTACAGGTCGAACCACAGGGGCTCAAGGACAGCCGCATGTGAGGGGCGTGCACCGCCAAAGGGGTTGGGCGCGGCGGTGTCGTCTTCGCCATTGGCTAGGCCGACAAAGTCGAAGCCGATGTTGCCAAAGCCAAAGGCGTGGCGGGACTGCTCGACGGTGATGTCACACCCGCGCAGGGGGGTGCCAGTAGCGTCGGCAAGGGTGACCGTGGTGCGCGTCGTCCGATGCTGGAAAACGTTTTCGACGACATGGTGAGCGAGGTTCATCGTTTCTCCTGTGTGGTCTGAGTGCTAGATGTCCTGGCGCGGTCCGGCGGTGGACTCGCGGATCACAATCGAGGTGGCCAATTCGACGCGGGGGTGAGCGAGCGTGCGTCCGCGCGCCGTCTCGATGACCATGCGGGTGGCTTCGCGCGCCATATCGACCAGCGGCTGGCGCACGGTGGTCAGCTGAGGGGCGACCCATTGGCACAGGTCAACATCATCAAACCCGACCACGGAGAGGTCGTCAGGGATAGATAGGCCGAGCTCACGTGCCACCAGGTAGACGCCGTAGGCCTGCTCGTCGGAGCCGCAGATGATGGCGGTTGGGGGATCGAGGAGGTCAAGGAGTGCCCGTCCATGGGTGCGCCCGCCGCTGACCAGTGAGTTCCCTTCGCGCACAAGTTGAGGGTTCTCGGCAATACCCACGCGTCGCAATGCCGCTCGGTAGCCGTCGAGTCGGTCCTGCTGGCTTGCCAGGCGTAGTGGTCCGGTGATGAATCCGATGCGGCGATGTCCCAGACCGATCAAATGCGTAGTGGCGTCGCGCCCTCCCGCCCAGTCCGTGGCGGAGACAGTCGCGAAGTCGTGATCTTGCGTGCCGACGGGGTCAATGAGGACGACGGGTACGTTGAGTTTGGTGATGGCATCGCGTGATTGATCGGTCAGGTCGGACACGACGAGGACCACTCCGTCGGTGCCGCGCGCCGATACCCGTTGCACCCATTCAGTAGGCGCGAAGGCGTCGCCTCCGGTGGTGGCCACCACGAGGTCGACTCCGGCGGCGGCGGCTTCCAGTTGAGCCCCGCGAATGATGTCCGTAGCCCATTGGGTAGATAGCCCGGGAAGGACAATGTCCACGAGGCCCGTGTCGAGCCCGTGACGGGCACGGCGCTCGTAGCCCGATGCGGCAGCAAGTTCTTCGATATGTGCGCGGGTGGCCTCGGAGACTCCGGGGCGTCCGTTGAGGACCTTGGAGACGGTGGGAACGGACACTCCGGCACGCGCGGCGATCTGTGCCATCGTGATGGGCGAATGGGCCATGTGACGCCTCGTTGCGTGGGAGTGTGATTTGCGTTACGGCTGATTGACCACTGTACCGTTCCCGCTTACTGTAGCCGAGGAAGAAAGATATTGCGAAACTTTCGTCCTGACCATGAGGGGCGGCGCGCGGGGCGGAAGACGGTCTCCGCTTCGTGCGCCGCCTCGTCGGTTACGACTGCGTACGCTCGAGGAACGCCGCGACCGCGTCGTTCAGCGCACCCGACTCCACCAAGATCCCGTCGTGGCCCACCGGCGAGGAAATCACGTGCACCCCGCCTGAGCGCGGCAACGCCTGCGCCAGACGCTGCGAGTTCACCAATGGGTACAAACGGTCAGAATCGACACCCACAATCAGGGCGTCGCCGCCGTAGTGAGCCAATGCCGCCACGGCACCACCCCGACCGCGGCCAACGTCGTGCGTATTGATCGCATGCACAATGCGCAGGTAGGTGTTCGCATCGAAGCGGCGCGCCAACTTGTCGCCGTGATGTTCCAGGTAGGACTCCACCGCAAAACGTCCGGTAGGTAGCAGCGGGTTCTCGCCCTCCTGGGCTGTGTTTCCAAACCGCTGATCAAGTTCCGGCTCGGAACGGTACGTGGTGTGCGCGATCATGCGGGCAATGCCCAAGCCGCGGTGCGGGCCATCGCCGTCACCCGCGTCGTAGTAATCGCCGCCCCTAAAGGACGGGTCGTTCTCAATCGCCGCCATCTGTGGCGCCGCCCAGGCAATCTGCTCGGCAGTGGTTACGGCGGTGGTCCCAATCGCGCCAATGGCGCGCACCCGATCCGGATACGTTGCCGCCCACTCAATCGCACGCATGCCCCCCATTGACGGCCCGATGATCAGCCGCCACGTCTGAATCCCCAGCACATCAGCCAACCGGCGCTCGGCCTCCACCATGTCGCGCAAGGTCAGCCACGGAAAACGAGAGCCCCACGGCCTGCCATCAGCAGGGTGGGGCGATGCGGGTCCGGTTGAACCCTGACAGCCACCAACCACGTTGGCGGACACCACAAAGAAGCGCTCCGTATCAAGCGGCCGGCCCGGACCAACGAGCGAATTCCACCAGCCACCCGTGACGTGGCCGGGACCCGCATGGCCAAACACGTGACTGTCGCCGGTGAGGGCATGCGCCACATAGACCGCGTTGTCGCGTGCCTCATTGAGAGTGCCCCACGTTTCGTATGCGATCGTCACATCCGCTAGCACGCCTGCCGGGTCGGCTTCCAGCGGCAGGTCGCCAATAGAGGCAAAGCGACGCTCACCCGCGTCCATTCCCTCGCGCCATGCTCCGGAGGCAGGCACCGGGGTGGGTGCAGTTTCCACCCACTCGGAGGCGTCGTCGTCCATGTGTTTCCTCGCAAACGATCAAATAGTTCAGGCGCGGTGGCGCAGTACCGGCAATGGGTGGGGACCGCAGGAACGCGGATCCCCACCCACCGTCACACAGGTTAGGCGGATGCGGACGCCGACGCCGCCACGGCCGCAGCCGCCGCGAAGCCCTTGTCCAAGTCCGCCAGGATGTCGTCAATGTGCTCAATGCCCACCGACAGGCGCACCAGACCGGGGGTGACACCGGCAGCAGCCTGCTCCTCAGCACTGAGCTGCGAGTGGGTGGTGGTGGCCGGGTGAATCACCAGCGAGCGCACATCCCCAATGTTGGCCACCAGCGAGTGCAGCTCGAGTGCGTCCACAAACGCCTGACCGGCTGCCTTACCGCCCGCAATCTCAAAAGCCAACACCGAGCCGGCGCCCTTGGGGGCGTACTTGAGCTGCTGGGCATGCCACGGCGAGCTCTCCAAGCCGGCGTAGTTGACCGACAGCACGTCATCGCGGCGCTCCAAGTAGTTGGCCACCTTGACGGCGTTCTCCACGTGACGCTCCACGCGCAGCGACAGGGTCTCAATGCCCTGAGCGATGAGGAACGCGTTGAACGGCGAAATCGCTCCACCCAGGTCACGCAGCAACTGCACCCGTGCCTTGAGGATGTAGGCCAGGTTGGCGCCCAGCGCCGATCCCACACCCAAGTCCTTGGCGTAGGTCAGGCCGTTGTAGGACGGGTCAGGCGTGTTGAAGCCGGGGAAGCGGTCGGCGTGCTTGGCGTAGTCGAACGACCCGCCATCGACAATCACGCCACCAATGGAGGTGCCGTGACCGCCTAGGTACTTGGTGGCCGAGTGGGTCACCACGTCAGCACCCCACTTCAGCGGCTGCACCAGGTAGGGAGAGGCGACCGTGTTGTCCACAATCAGCGGCACGCCAATCTCGTGCGCCACGGCGGCTACGGCCTCAATGTCCAACACGTCCTGCTTGGGGTTGGAGATGGACTCCGCGAAGAACGCCTTGGTGTTGGGGCGGCTGGCCGCACGCCATGACTGCGGGTCATCCGGGTTGTCCACGAACGTCACTTCGATGCCCTGCTTGGGCAGCGAGTAGTGCAGCAGGTTGAAGGTGCCGCCGTACAACGACGGCGAGGCTACGATGTGGTCGCCCTGCTGGGCAATGTTCTGGATTGCGTAGGCGTTGGCCGTCGAGCCCGAGGCCAACAGCAGTGCACCCACACCACCCTCGAGTGCGGCAATGCGGTTCTCCACCGCCTCCTGAGTGGGGTTACCGATGCGCGTGTAAATGGGGCCCAACTCGGCCAAGGCAAAGCGAGCCGCCGCCTGAGTGGTGTCCTCGAACACAAACGAAGTGGTCTGGTAGATGGGCAGTGCGCGCGATCCGGTCGCCGGGTCAACAACCTGGCCAGCGTGGATCTGCTGGGTTTCGAACTTCCAGTCAGCAGTCATGATCTGTGTGCTCCTATGGGGATGGTGGTGGGAACTGGGTAAAACTGTTCCGCTGCCCGTCGTCGCCCGAGGAGCTGGAGGTTGTCGCCGCCAGTCCCGCGACCTTGACAGGTTCGCGGTTGCGACACGTAGGAGTGGCCCGGCGGGGTTCTCGCTCGCTACCTGCGCTCATGCAGGCAAGCGGGGCGCCCGTGACGGGCGCACGCCAAACGTGCGCTGGACTAGCGACACATTCGGCGGAACATGGCTGTGAGCATAGGCGCATCGGCGCGCAATAAGCAAACGCCCTGGTGTTGGACGTGCTGGCGTTCGGCCTGGCAGGTGCTCCCCGGTGAGGGGTCAAGATGACGGCGCACCGTGCCGATATCCCCTAGGAGGTATGCCTCGCGTGGGAGATTTCACATGATCTTTCCCGTTTGCGACGCGCGTGCTTACCATCGCACCGGTTACGTGCATGCGAGCACCGTGGACCGGCCGGAGTGCACGAAGGGAGTGGAGCATGTCGAGTAGCACGACGCGTGCGGCGCGTGGCCGCATCGTTGCCTTGGCATCGGGGGCTGCTCTTGTTGCCGGATTAGGGGTGTTTGTCCCCGCGCGAACCGCTGTTGCTGACCCGTACCCGGGGCTGGACGATATTGAGGCGGCCAAGGCAGCCGTGGCCAATCAGGAATCGACGGTGGCCGAGTTGGATGCGGTCATCGTCTCTTTGCAACAAGCCGCCGACGCGGCCCAGGTGGAAGCACTCACGGCTGCTGACGCCTACGTCGAGGCGTTGGATCGTTCACAAAAGGCTGACGCCGACGCCGCGGCCGCGGCCGACCGGGCCACGCAGGCGGCAGTTGCCTTGGACGATGCGCGTTCCGACCTGGCTGCGATTGCGATGGATGCGTATCGCACGGGCGGGTCCATGGCCTCCCTGGAAGCCGTGATGGGGGCGACCGGCTTTGATGACGTCATTGCCCGGTCAGAAATCATTGATCGAGCCTCAACCGAGTACGACTCGATTGTGCAGCGCGTTGACGCGGCACAGATCGTGGCCGAAGCCACGAGCGAGGCGGCCGAGCGCGCCGCCGAGGATGCCCGCGTCGCGGCCGATGAGGCAGCGTCGGCGCTCGAGCAAGCACAAGAATCGCAGCGACTTGCCGACGATGCAGTCGCACAGGCTCAGGCAACTCACGAAGCCGCGCTAGAGCGTCTAGCTGCCCTGCAACACACGTCTGTCACGTTGGAGCGCCAACGCCAACAAGGGCTCCAAGCGGAGCGGGAGGCAAGCGCCCGGGCCGCGCTGGAGCAGGCGCTCCGTGATGCCGAAAAGGCGAACCAAGGCAACAGCGGTGGCTCGGGTAGCACTGGCGGCACCGGAAGTTCGGGTAGCACTGGCGGCTCGAGCAACACCGGCGGTACCGGCGGTGCGACCGAGACAGGAAACACCGGCGGCGGGTCCGGCACGTCAGGATCGGGTGAGGCGGATTCGCCCGCGGGCGCCTGGCGCTCAACCCCAGACCAGGGTGAAATCGCGGCGGCCTACGCCCTCACCCTGATCGGCTCGCCATATCAACTGGGCGGCAATGGCCCCGCCTACGACTGCTCCGGGCTGACCTCGGCGTCATGGCGGGCGGCCGGCTACACGCTGCCGCGCAGTTCCCGGACCCAGTACGCGGGCGTCACCCACATTTCGTTCTCACAACTTCGCCCCGGAGATCTCATCTTCTGGGGAACCAACCGTGATCCGAACGCCATCTATCACGTAGCGATGTACATCGGTAATGGGCTTGTGGTTGAGGCGACGGTTCCCGGTTCGACCGCAAAGACGCGTGCCTACGCGGTGGCGTGGAACTTGGGCGACATCATGCCCTACGCAGGCCGACCCTAGGGCCGCACGGTTAGTGTTGCGGCGGGTACAGCGGGTTCTCGTGCGCAAACGGCGTGCCCTGAGCACGCTCAAAGGACCGTGCGATTTCGACCTCCGCCTCGGCCCGCCCCACCCAGTGGGCGCCCTCGACTGACTTGCCCGGCTCCAAGTCCTTATAGACCTCAAAGAAGTGCTGGACCTCCAGACGGTGGAAGTCAGACACGTCGGCAATGTCCTGACGCCACAAGGCGCGCTGGTCGGCCACCGGCACACACAGCACCTTGTCGTCACCGCCGGCCTCGTCACGCATCCGGAACATCCCCAGTGCGCGGCACCGGATCTGGCAGCCCGGGAAGGTGGGCTCCTCCAGTAGCACCAGCGCGTCGAGCGGGTCACCATCCTCGCCCAGCGTGCCGTCAATGAAGCCGTAGTCATCCGGGTACCGCGTTGAGGTGAACAACATACGGTCCAGCACAATCCGTCCGGTGTGGTGATCCACCTCGTACTTGTTACGTGAGCCCTTGGGGATCTCGACCGTGACGTTGAATTCCATGCTGTACCTCGCGACTAAAGTCCACTGTCCGGCTATTAGTCTGACGCATGACGGGAGGTGGCGCGTGCGCACACGGGCGATTGTGGGAATCGTGGTGCCACTGGTTGTGGTGGCCGGAGGCGGTGGATACATTGCCGCCGACGCCTACGACCTGGTCCCCGGCTGGTACACCCTCGAGCCAGAAGCGGTGCCGCCCGCACCCTTCCTGACTGCCGCGTCGGCCACGCTCGCCCCCAACCCGCCGGCCCGTATTGCCGCCCTGATGGACGCTGATGCGCCCCTGCCCGACGCGTCGGCCGTCCAGGCACTTGCCCAGGCGCTACGGGACGACCCGCGCACCGGCACCTCCACCAACGTGTCCGTGATCGACCTCGTTACCGGACAGACGCTGGCAGACCTTGACGCATCCGACGGCCAAGTTCCCGCCTCCACTACCAAGTTGCTCACAGGGATAGCGGTGGTGGCCGGTTTGGGCCCGGACTTTCAAATCTCCACCGTCGCACGCTACGACTCCACCCGCGCAGAGGTGGCCCTCGTTGCAGGCGGAGACATGATGCTTGCCGCCGATGCGGGCAGCCACGGTGCCACCGAACGGACCGGTCAGTCCTGGGGAGGGGATATGCCCGCCGTGGGGTACGCGGGCCTGGGCGATTTGGCCGATCAAGTGGCGCAGGCGCTGCTGAGCCAAGGCGTGAGCGAAGTGACGGTCGTGGTTGATACGTCCGCCTTCCCCGGCCCCGCTTACCCCGTCGAGTGGCCGGCCTACGCGCTCAGTAGTGGATACGCCGCCCCAGTCACCGGTCTGGCAGTCAACATCGGCAAACTCACCGACGGCGAATATGCGTCACGCGCATCGGACCCGGCCGCAGCAGCGGGCGACATCTTCGCGCAGCGGCTCAGTGAACGCGGCATCACCACCACCCGCGGTGCTGCGCGGCCCGGTGCAGCAGGAGAACAGGTCGGGTCGGTCGCATCGGCGCCGCTACGCGATCAAGTCGCCTACATGCTGCACGCCTCCGACAACACCATCGCGGAGGTCTTGTCCCGCGTACTAGCGATTCGCCTGGGTCAACAAGGCACCCCTGACTCGGCCGCTTACGCCGTCATTGATCAACTGGAAGGCATCGGCGTCAACACCGCCGGCCTGAGTCTGTACGACGGCGCGGGATTCTCCGTGCGCAACCGCATCCCGCCACGTGTTCTGACCGAAGCGCTGCGCCAGGCAACACTGCACGAGTCCACTCGCGACGTGCTGGGGTGGTTGGCCGAGGCTGGATTGTCGGGAACTCTCGCAGATCGCTACACCTCCGCTCCCGGTGCGGGAGTGGTGCGCGGCAAGACGGGGTCGCTGACGGGAGTGACCGCGCTAACCGGCATCGTCCTCACCACGGACGGAAGGCCTCTCTTGTTCGCCGCACTCGCCGATGGGATGCCGTACGGACCCGTCGCACCGCGCGACGCCGTCGACGAGTTCGTCAACGCGTTGGCACAATGTGGATGTAGGTAGTTCCCGCGGTGGCCGTTACGTAGATGAACGGTGTTGCGCCCAGTAGTGAGGATGAATGTGACCGGACCACACCCCGCCGTTGCCGCTACTCGCGTTGCCGTACGCGAGGCACTCGACGGTGTGGCAATGGGGTCACGGTTGTGGGTGGCATGTTCGGGGGGCCCCGACTCATTGGCGCTCGCTGCCGCAGCATCGTTCGTTGGTCGTAAAGAGGGCTACCTCACCGGCGCGATCGTGATCGATCACGCACTTCAGTCTGATTCTGCACAGGTGGCGCAACAGGCCGTCAGCCAGGTTCACAAGGCCGGCATCTCCACGGTATTTGTCGAACGGGTGGTCGTGGGGCGCGAAGGCGGCCTCGAAGCCGCGGCACGCAAAGCCCGCTACCGGGCCTTGGATCAGCGCGTCGATGCCGAGGGCGGGCTCACGCCCCATGTGCTGCTGGGCCACACCATGGACGACCAAGCTGAAACGGTATTGCTGGCATTGGCACGCGGCTCGGGAGCCCGGGCATTGGCCGGGATGCCGGTGCGGCGTGGGCGCTATGTGCGACCCTTCTTGTCACTACGACGTAAGGACACCATCGCTGCCTGCGAGGCGCTGGAGCTCGAGCCGTGGTTCGACCCGACCAACGAAGGTGAAGGTGGGCCGCGACGTTCGGCATTGCGAGCCGTAGTGATGCCTGCCATGGTCGATGTGCTCGGGCCGGGCGTGGTGTCGGGCTTGGCACGATCGGCGGCACTGCTGCAGGCCGACGCTGACGAGCTCGATCGCCAGGCGCGCACCACGATGATGGATTCGCAGCGTCGAACTCACGGCGACGAATGGCAGTGCGACGTCCTGGCGGCACTGCCCGACGCGATTCGCACCCGCATGTTGAAGATGATTGCCGAAAATCGCGGCGCTGGGCCCATGGCAGCTTCCCACGTGGCCGCACTCGACCGCCTGGTCACCACCTACTCAGGCCAAGGGCCCGTTTCATTGCCCGGCGGATACGAGGCCCGACGCGAATATGGCAGGCTCATCATCACCTACCCCCTCGAACGTTTCGAGAGCACCGACGAGAACGGACCAACCCAGTGAGCACCGACTTCTCTCACGCAGCCTTTACCTCCGACGACTTCACCCGCGTGGTGGTGACCGAATCTGAGATCCAGACCAAGTTGGACGACCTCGCAGCTCGTATTCGCGAGGACTACGCCGGTAAGGATGTGCTGCTGGTTGGGGTGCTCAAGGGCGCGGTCATGGTGATGGCCGATTTGGCGCGACGTCTGCCACCGTCGGTTGAGATGGACTGGATGGCGGTGTCGTCGTACGGCTCGGGGACCAAGTCCAGTGGTGTGGTGCGCATTCTCAAGGACCTCGACGCGGACCTCACCGGACGCCACGTGCTGATTGTCGAGGACATCATTGACACGGGCGTGACGCTGTCCTGGCTATTGGGCAACCTGCGTTCGCGCGGCGCCGAGTCCGTACAGGTAGCGACCTTGCTACGTAAGCCCGATGCGGTCCAAGTTGAACTCGATGTGCGCTACGTGGGCTTTGATATCCCCAACGAGTTTGTGGTCGGCTATGGGCTCGACTGGGCGGAGAAGTACCGCACCCTGCCGTACGTGGCGATCCTCAAGCCCAGCGTCTACGGCCAGAGCTGACGCGCCGGTCCGCTGGTCGCCGGTCCGCTGACCCGCCGGCCCGCTGCCTCGCTGCCCAAATCGCCACACCCACGAGCGCTACGAACCTCTGGCCCCGTGCCCTCGACACTTTGAACCTTTGGGAAGTGCGACACGCCGGCGAAGTGCCCGAAATGTCCGGAATCTACGGCGTGTCGAAAATGTCAGAGGTTCGTAGCACGCAGCGCAGGTGTTGGGTGTCTAGTGAGATGCTCGCCCGTATTGCAGTCTGAGGTTCGTAGCACTCGGGACTTCTGGGCAGGAGCTGCGCCTTAAAGAGATCCGGGCTCTGGTGCTCCTGCGACAGCATGCAGTGGGTTCCGAAGTCGAACTGTGGCGAGCGTCGTCCACCGGAGCGATTCGCCGACGCCCGCCGGGGCGAGTCGGTGATCGCGTCCGTTCGGCCGTTCACATTGAGGAGTTGCCGACGCCGTCCACAGGGGCACATTTTCGTCGCCGTCCACAGGTCACCTGTTGCCACCGGCCAGCCTGACGCATCGACGAGAACACTCCATTCATGCAACTTGAGCGGGTTATTGAGTCCCTTGGTGGCGTCGCGCGGTGGCGGGATCTTGTCGACGCTGGCTTCACTCAGTCCATGCTCGTCACCGCAGTGCGACAGGGACGGGTGACGCGGCCGCATCGTGGGGTCTACGCGATCGCTCGTACCGCGCGAGCAGACGTGGTACGAACCATATTTCGGGCTGAGCCCACCTGTGTGACCTGGTGCTTGTCGGCGGGGCTGCCCCTGGAGACGACGCCGACAACAACACATCTGGCCGTGCCCGCTAGTCGGGGGCTGGGTTTGGTGCGCCAGCGGCCCAGTAGCGAGGTGACGATGCATCGGTGCGGTGTTGCGGGGCGCGCCGCTGCCATCCACCACCTCGACGTTGCCGCATCGTGCACGACCCCGATCCAGCAGGTTGCCTTGCTCGATGCGGCAATACGACACGGCCTGATTCCGTTGCGAGCCGTCCATGGACTCGTGAAAGGTTCGCAGCGTCGACGCGAGTGGGTACTGGCCCATGTGAGTCCCAGCGCTGAGTCGATAGGGGAAACCTACATGCGTGTGGCGCTGGGCGAAGTGGGGCTTCATGTGCTCGCACAGGTCAGCTTTGAGCACGTTGGCAGAGTTGACTTCCTGGTCGAAGGCGTCGTGGTGGTGGAGGTCGACGGATTTGCCTATCACTCGGACCAGCGGACCTTTGCTCGGGACCGGCAGCGGGAGCGTTCCTTGGCAGCCCTGGGGATTACGACGATGCGGTTCACCCATGCGGAGGTGCTGGCCGACCCGTTGAGTTGTGCGCTGCAAGTGGTGGATGTGTTGTGGAGGCAAGGCGCAGCGTCGGCCGCATTGCTACGAACCTCCGAGAAAGCGACACGCCGTCTTGGAGAGCGTCCCTGGTGGAGATAGCGGCGTGTCGTTCATGCAGGAGGTTCGTAGCAATGCCTGGGGGCCGTGGCAGGTTCGTAGCAATGCCTGGGGGCCGTGAGAGGTTCGTAGCGTTGGGGTGTGGGGTGCTCGGTGTGAGGTGCTCGGCTTGGAGGCGGTGAATCGCGCTCAGCGCGAAACACCACCGGGGTGTCGGAGTCCTCGCGTAGAGTCAGGGACATTATGAGAAGACTGCGCCTGTCGTACGTGGTGCTCCTTGCGATTGTCATCATCGTGGGTTCGATGCTGTACATGTCGCTGAACCGTGAGCCGGTGACCGCGATTTCCACATCGCAAGGACTTGCGGTGCTCGACACCCCCGGCATCCAGCAAGTGAAGATCACGGACCGTGACCAGCGGGTGCAGATCCAGCTGGGTGACGAGGTCCCCGAGGCGTTGGCGGATACGGACGCCAAGCCCAACGGGATGGTGTCGTTCTACTACGTGGAGCCGCAAGGTCCCGACGTGGTGGCGGCGGTGGCGGCGTCGAACCCCACCGATGGCTTTGACTCGGTGGTGCCGCGCACGTCGATGTGGCAGACGCTCCTGTTTAGCTTCCTGCCGATCCTGATTGTCATCGTGGTGATCTACATCCTCTTCTCGATGATGCAAGGCGGCGGCGGCCGGGTGATGCAGTTTGGCCGTTCGCGTGCCACGGAGGTCACCCCCGACGCCCCCAAGGTCAAGTTCGACGATGTTGCCGGTGTGGATGAAGCAGTCGAAGAACTGCGCGAGATCGAAGAGTTCCTGGAGAATCCCGCCAAGTTCCAGGCGGTGGGCGCCAAGATCCCCAAGGGCGTGTTGCTGTATGGCCCGCCAGGAACGGGAAAGACCCTGCTGGCGCGTGCCGTCGCCGGTGAGGCAGGCGTGCCCTTCTACTCGATTTCGGGTTCCGATTTTGTCGAGATGTTTGTGGGTGTTGGCGCCAGCCGTGTTCGCGACCTCTTCGAGAAGGCCAAGAAGAACAGCCCGGCCATCATCTTTGTGGACGAGATTGATGCCGTGGGGCGTCACCGTGGCGCAGGCCTCGGCGGTGGCCACGACGAACGCGAGCAGACCCTCAACCAGATGCTGGTGGAGATGGACGGCTTTGATGGCACCACCAACGTGATCATGATCGCTGCCACCAACCGTCCTGACATCCTCGACCCGGCATTGCTACGTCCGGGACGCTTTGACCGTCAGGTAGGAGTTGACGCCCCCGATCTCAAGGGTCGCCAGAAGGTGTTGGAGGTTCACGCCAAGGGCAAGCCCATGTCGGTGGACGTGGACCTGGCGGCGATCGCTAAGCGCACCCCTGGCTTCACGGGTGCCGACCTTGCCAACGTGCTCAACGAGGCTGCCTTGCTGACTGCGCGGCGCAATGCCACCAGCATCGGCCCCAGCGAACTGGACGAAGCGATCGACCGTGTCATTGCTGGTCCGCAAAAGCGCACCCGCGTGATGAACGACAACGACAAGCGCGTCACCGCCTATCACGAAGGTGGGCACGCGTTGGTGGCGGCGGCGCTCAACCACACGGACCCGGTCACCAAGGTGACGATCCTGCCGCGTGGCCGAGCACTGGGTTACACGATGGTGATGCCGGCCGAGGATCGCTACTCCAAGACCCGTAGCCAACTCCTGGACAACCTCGCCTATGCGATGGGTGGACGGGTAGCCGAAGAGGTCGTGTTCGGGGACCCCTCCACCGGGGCGAGCAACGACATCAGCCAGGCAACAGACATCGCCAAGCAAATGGTGACCGAGTACGGCATGTCTACCCAGGTGGGCTCAGTTCGCCTGACGGGCAGCTCGGGTGAGGTATTCCTGGGCCGCGACATGGGTCACGGTCGGGAGTACTCGGAGCAGGTCGCGGCCACCGTCGACGCGGAAGTTCGCGCACTGCTGGACAACGCCATGAGTGAAGCGACTCAGGTGCTGGTGGCTAACCGCAAGATCCTGGATGTTTTGGCTGCAGAGTTGCTGGAGAAGGAGACGCTGAGTGAAGCAGAACTCGCCGTCATCTTTGCCAAGGTGAAGAAGCTGCCCGCGCGGCCCGCATGGGTGAGTGGACAGTGGGCGCCCAAGCCCACGCGTCGTCGTGCCGCCAAGGCACCCGCACTGCCCCGGGTCGAACCCAAGGACGCAGCGGGCACGGAGGAGTAGCGGTGGCTCGGCGAAGGCGTGACGGCAACAGCGACGCAGCGAATGATGCGGTCCGCGACACAGCGAACGACGCAGCGAACGACGCAGCGAACGGCGTGGCGGAAGACGCGGCCAGCGACGCAGTAGAAGCCGCAGCCAGCGATGCGTTCGACAAGCCGCGCATTGAAGCGGCTGTACGCGAAATCCTGCTTGCCATTGGGGAAAACCCCGACCGCGACGGCTTACGCGACACCCCAGCGCGGGTGGCGCGCGCCTACGAAGAGTTCTTCGCCGGGCTAACCGGTGACCCGGCCGATGTGCTTAGTGCCGTGTTTGAACTCGGCCACGAAGAGATGATCCTGGTCAAGGACATCGCGCTGTATTCGATGTGCGAACACCACTTGGTGCCATTTCACGGCGTCGCCCACGTGGCGTATATCCCCGGCGAGGACGGCCGCATCACGGGGCTGTCGAAGCTGGCACGGCTGGTGGATCTGTACGCCCGCCGTCCCCAAGTGCAGGAGCGTCTGACCACACAAATTGCCGATGCCCTGGTCAAGAACCTGGGCGCGCGCGGCGTGATTGTGGTGGTGGAAGCCGAACACCTGTGTATGTCGATGCGCGGCATCCGTAAACCGGGCTCCCGCACCGTCACCAGTGCAGTGCGCGGCATCATGCGTGACGGGGCAACCCGTGCCGAGGCAATGAGTTTGATCGTCGGGAGGTAGCGGTGGCCGACCGCCCCCGGGCCATGCTGCCCACTGCCGACCGGACGTTAGTGATCGGCATTCTCAACGTCACCCCTGATTCGTTCAGCGATGGTGGCCGGTTTCTGGCGGCCGACGCGGCCATCGCTCACGGACTGAGCCTCGCCCGTAACGGTGCAGACCTGGTGGATGTGGGGGGCGAGTCGACGCGTCCTGGCGCAACGCCGGTCACTCGGGAGGAGGAGCTGCGCCGGGTCATTGACGTGGTGCGCGCGTTAAGCGAGGCAGGGGTTGCGGTCAGCATCGACACCATGCATGCGCAGGTGGCGCAGGCGGCGGTCGAGGCCGGCGCCGTGCTCGTCAATGATGTGTCGGGCGCTCTGGCAGACCCAGATATGGCCGCTACCGTGGCAGCGCTGGGAGTCGACATGGTGGCAATGCATTGGCGCGCGAGCTCGGACCGCATGGACGCGCTGGATGTGTACGACGACGTGGTTGAGTCCGTGCGCGACGAACTTGCCGCGCGCATGGCGGTGCTGACCGATGCGGGAGTTGCCCCGGAGCGGATCATCTTGGATCCGGGACTTGGCTTTGCGAAGGTGACGGACTCCAACTGGCCGCTCCTGGCACGTATGCGCGAGTGGGCCGGCGATGCACGCGTTTTGGTGGGGGCCTCGCGTAAGCGCTTTGTGGGTGCGGCGATTGCCCGTGACGGTGCGATAGCACCGGAGCCTGAGGCGCGCGATCATGCCACCACAGCCATCACTGCGCTTGCTGCTGCCGCAGGCGTATGGGGGGTGCGGGTGCATGATCCGGCAGCAGCACGTGACGCTATTGCGGTCGTGTCTGCTTGGCAAGCGGGCGCGAAGACGCGACCATGACGTTATGACATGGACGTCGGCCCCGTACCTGAAGGCGGGCATTGAACTCGATCGCATCACCGTGATGGGGATCCGCGCGGTGGGCCACCACGGTGTTTTGCCGCACGAGCGTGCTGCGGGCCAGCCGTTTGTGGTGGACCTCACGGTGCACCTGGCTGTGAACGATGCGGCGGCGAACGATGATTTGGCGCGCACCGTCAACTATGCGGAGTTGGCCGAGCAGGTGGTGGGCATCCTCACGGGTCCGAGCGTTGACTTGGTGGAGACGTTGGCGCAGCGGATTGCCGTCGCGGTGTTGCAGCACGATCGTGTGGAGTGCGTGGATGTGCGCGTGCACAAGCCGATGGCGCCAATTCCCGTGGAGTTTGCGGATGTGGTGGTGTCGATACGGCGTGACCGCAGTAGCGGGGCGCTGTGGGCTGATAAGCGCATCGGCTCGGCGGCGGGAATGCCGCAGGATCCCCTTGCCTACGCACCGAGCGTGGCTGGTGATCAGTTTGATGTGCGTCCGCTCCAACCAGTGCGGGCGCTGTTGGCGCTGGGCGGCAACCTTGGTGAAGTCGAGGCCACGTTGACCGACGCCGTGCATGCGCTGGATCGCATTCCGGGCATTCACGTGGAGTCAACCTCACCGTTGGTCGCCTCGGCTCCGGTGGGCGGTCCACCCCAGCCGGATTACCTCAACGCGGTAGTGCGAGTCACTACGGCCCTGACTCCGCGGGAGTTGCTTGCCGCGTGCCACGGCATTGAGATGGTGCACGGCCGGCAGCGAGGCGAACGCAATGGTCCACGCACCTTGGATATCGACATCGTGGATGTTGAGGGGTACCGGGGTGAGTCGGATGACCTCACGCTGCCGCATCCACGCGCGGCCGAGCGGGGCTTTGTGCTGGTGCCGTGGGCGCGGATGGAGCCTGACGCACAGCTGGTAGGGGTGGGGTCTGTGGCGCAGGCGGCAGCCAATGTGGCGCACGCGGTCACCATCGCGCGTGACCCGTGGCCGGTGCGCGCGTGACGGGGACCGCGAACATGCCGGGGACCGCGAACATGCCGGGGACCGCCATCGTGACAGGAACTGAGCGCGCAACGGCGCCCGCACATACGACGGGTCCACGCCGATGAGGCCGTGCCGATGAGGCCACTGCGCTGGCGCACCCTGCTCGTGGTGGCGGTGGCGTCGGGCATCGTGTTCGGGGTGGCGAGTTGGTCGATGCTGCGTTCGGGGGCAACCCCGGTGGACGTGCCGTGGACGACGCTGCCGGTGGCGGTGGCCGCATCGGCGGCTGTGCTGGTGATGGCGTGGCCGGTGCGCCAGTACACGCAGGGCAAACGTGGCCCGGTGGCCCCGCATCGTGCGGTCCGGGCGGTGCTCGTGGCACAAGCTTCGGCCTATGCGGGCGCACTCTTGCTGGGTGTGTACGGCGGCTACATGATCAGCCTGCTTCCCGACTGGGGCCATGAACCGCGCCGCCAGATCGCACTGGCCGCCGCGCTGTGTGCATTGGGTGGAGCGTTCATGCTCACCGCGGGAGTAATTGGCGAGGGATGGTGCCGGGTGGGGTCGGATGACGACGATCCTGGCCAAGGTGGACGTACCGCGCCGGTGGCACACTAAGGGCATGACCTGGTACAGCCCGGCCTCGGTGAGGTGGACGGCGGCGTCGCGGCGCCTCATTCCGGTGCGGTTGATTGGTGTGGCGGCCGGGTATGTGCCGCTGCTGATTGTCGCGGTGGTGCTCGCCGCGGCGGTGAGTGACGTGCTGTGGTGGACGGTTATTGCCGTGGCGGTAGCCATGGCGTGGAGTGCCTGGGTGGCCGTGCGGCTGGTGTTGGCGCATGGTTGGGCCGAGCGTGATGATGATCTGCTGGTACGCCGGGGCCGACTGGTGCGCCGGGTGACGGTCATCCCCTATGGGCGGATGCAGTACGTGGAGGTCATGGCAGGGCCTGTGGCTCGAGCTTTCGGACTGTGTTCCATTCGCCTGCACACCGCTTCGCCGGGCACGGATGCCACCTTGGATGGAGTGCCTGCTGCGCAGGGGGAGAGACTTCGCGACCGGCTCACGGAGCGTGGCGAGGCCCAACTGGTTGGGCTATGAGCGCCGATACGGAGCGCATTTACGCCGCCCCGCGCCAGTGGGCTCACGTTCACCCGGTGTCCCCCTTGCTGGGGGGCTGGGCGCTGATTGCGGGTGTGTTTGGCTTCTGGTTTACAGGCGGACCGGGTGCCTCGGGGGGTGGATCGGATTCGAGCGACGGTGTACATCTTCCGCTGGCGCGCCTGGCGCTGGTGGTGCTTGCGGCTGCCGTGCTGGCGGTGGGTGTGGGCTATGTCATGTGGTGGTTTCATACCTACCGCATCACGGATGAGGCCATTGAGCAGCGCAAGGGCGTGGTGTTCCGTCAGCACCTGCAAGCTCGCCTGGACCGCATCCAGGCGGTGGATGTGGTCCAACCACTGCTGGGGCGGATTTTTGGCTTTGGCAAGGTGTCGATCGAGGTGGCTGGCGGTGCAAACTCGGCCATTCATGTGCAGTATTTGCGCTTGGCCGATGCGGAGGCGCTACGCAATGAGGTACTCGCGCTGGCGGCCGGCTACTCACAGCAGGTCAGTGAGCGGGTGGCAACAGTGCCGACGCGCCCGTTCGGTTTGCGTGACGAGCTTGACTCGTTCCGGCTCGCACCGGCTCCTGGTAGTGCGCATACCGCGGTGGGAGCGGCTGCGGAACGGGAGCTGGTGCGTGTGCCCATCAAGCGCCTGTTGATGTCGATGGTGCTCAGCTGGGGGATGGTTGTCTTTGTGGTCGTGGTGGCGGTAGCGGTGGTGGGCGCGATCGCTGCGGGGGCGAGCGCGTCGGAGCAGACCCTGGCGGCGGCTGTTGGTGGTGGGCTGGCCAGTGTGATGGCCAGCGTGTTTGGCTTTGCCTCGGTCGCTTACGCAACGCTCAATCGCGGTATGAACTTTCGCTTGGGGATCTCGCTCGATGGGGTGCGAGTGACGCATGGATTGCTGGAGACCCGTCGCCAGACGGTCCCGCCGGGCCGTGTGCAGGCGGTCCGGTTGCGTCAGCCGTTGCTGTGGCGCCGCCGCGACTGGTGGCAGATTGTCATCAATGTGGCTGGTTACCAGGAAAATCAGGTTCAGGTTTCCTTCTTGCTTCCGGTGGGTACGCGCGACGAGGCGCTGCTGGCGTTGTGGACGGTGCTTCCCGATCTGGGTGAGCCGGACCCGCAGGGGATGGTGTCGCGGGCCCTATCGGGAACCGGCGCAGAAGGCGGGTTCATCACGTCGCCGAGCACGGCCCGATGGCTCGATCCGTTGCAGTGGCGCCAGCGGGGGGTGCATGCCACGTCCACGGCACTGTTTATTCGCCGGGGCCGTCTGGTGCGCGAGCTGACGGTGGTTGCGCATGAGCGCACCCAGTCGCTGGCGTTGACGCAGGGCCCGCTGGAACGGGCGCTGGGGCTGGCGAACGTTGAGGTGCATTCCACGGTGGGGATGGTGCGTCCGATTGCGGCGCATTTGGCGGTGGCCCACGCGGTTGACCTGCTGGATGCGCAGGCGCAACGGGCGCGTCAGCGCCGCCGGGTGCAGACGCCGCAACAGTGGATGGCGCAGGTGGGGCTAACGCAGGCAGGGTCGACGCAGCACCCCGGGGGTGACGATGGTGACTGAGCGACCGGGGCGCCTGCGCATCGGCGTGGTGGGTGCCGGACGAGTGGGAGCTGTGGTGGCCGCCGCACTGCGCCGTGCGGGGCATCACGTGGTGGCCGCCTCGGGAGTGTCCGATGCGTCCCGCAACCGCATCGACGTGTTGCTACCGGGGGTGCCGCGCCGTGACGTGGACCAGGTGGTGGCCGCCGCAGACCTGGTGCTGCTGACGGTGCCGGACGATGCGCTGGCCGAGGTGACGGGTGGGCTCGCCCAGGTGGGTGCCTGGCGGGCAGGGCAACTGGCGGTGCATTGCTGTGGAACGCTGGGCCTGACGGTGCTGGAGCCTGCCACCCGCTTGGGGGTGGTGCCCATGGCGATCCATCCGGCGATGACGTTCACTGGAACGTCGGTGGATTTGGATCGCTTGGCTGGAGCCACCTGCGCGGTGACGGCGCCGCCGGCGTTTCTTCCCATTGCGCAGGCACTCGCGGTGGAGATGGGTGGCGAGCCGGTGGTGGTGCCCGATGAGGTGCGGCCGTTGTATCACGCGGCCTTAGCCCATGCTGCCAATCACACGGCCACGGTGCTGGCGCAGGCGACCCAGCTGCTCAGTGCGGCTGGAATCGACGAGCCGGGACGAGTGTTGAGTCCGTTGGTTCATGCAGCAGTCGATGGCGCGCTGTCCGATGTCCCGGGCACGATGGCCTCCCTGACTGGTCCGGTAGTGCGCGGCGATGTGGGCACAGTCCAGGCTCACCTGGCCGCCTTGGCGAATCATCCCGAGGCATTGGCGGCATACCGAGCAATGGCTCAGGCCACGGCTGCACAGGCGTTGGCGAGTTCGCGGCTGACGCAGGCCACGTATGCGGCGCTCAGTGCCGTGTTGAAGGAGAGGTGACATGCGCGTCGTCCACACGGCAGCACAGGTACGCGAGTACGCGACGTCCGGCACGCGTGCCGTGGTGATGACCATGGGGGCGTTGCATGAGGGGCACCTGGCCTTGGTGCGGGCAGCACGGGCCGCAGCGGATCAGGTGATTGTCACCGTGTTTGTGAATCCGTTGCAGTTCAACGATGCGGCCGATCTGGAGCGCTACCCGCGTGACCTTGAGGCCGATGCGGCGCTGTTGGAGCCGCTGGGTGTGGACGTGGTGTACGCGCCCAGTGTGGAGGACGTCTACCCCGGTGGCCGCCCCACCGTCACGGTGAGCGCCGGCGCAATTAACGACGTTTTTGAGGGTGCGTGCCGGCCGGGACATTTTGACGGCGTACTGACGGTGGTGCTCAAACTCATCCACCTGACCAGCCCCGACATGGTGTTCTTTGGGCAAAAGGACGCCCAGCAAGTGATTGCGATTCGGGCGATGGTACGGGATCTGAACGTGGCCACCCGGGTCGAGGTGGTGGACACGGTTCGTGACGACGACGGCTTGGCGCTATCGAGTCGCAACGTGTTCCTCAGCGCCACCGAGCGTGAGAATGCCCTGGTATTGAACCAGGCGCTGGCCGAATCCACGCAGGTGTTGGCTGAGGGAGGTAAGGCGTCGCTGGCGGTCGCAGTGGCCCGGGCGGCCCTGGCACAGGTACCCAGCGTGGAGGTGGAGTACGTGGGGGCGCTTGACCCGGCGTCCGCACAGGCCGTACCGGACGACTACCGTGGTGAGGTGGTGATCGCGGTGGCGGCCCGGGTGGGCCAGACGCGATTGATCGACAACGTGGTGGGATGGGCCGGTGAACGGCCCTCCCTCGAACCGTCCGAGGAGGACGCCGCATCGTGACCCCCAACTCGCTCCAGCGCCCCATGATGATCTCCAAGGTCCATCGGGCGACCGTGACGCAAGCCGACCTCCATTACGTGGGCTCGATCACCATTGACGCCACGTTGATGGAGGCAGCGGATATTGTTCCCGGTCAGCAGGTGGACGTGGTCGATGTGACCAACGGTGCGCGACTGACCACCTATGTCATCCCCGGTGAAGCGGACAGCGGCGTGGTGTGTATTAACGGTGCTGCCGCGCATTTGATTCATGAGGGCGACCTGGTGATCATCATCGCGTACGGGATGATGTCCGATGCGGACGCCCGCAGCTACGAGCCTCATGTGGTGTTCGTGGATGCGGCCAACCGGATCGTGGAGCTCAGTAGCGAGCCTGGTCACGTTCCCGATGGTTCCGGGTTGCAGGCCTCCGGCGTGGATATGGCGGGCTTTCGTACCGCAGGCTGGGATGCATTCCACACCCACGCACAGCCCTAGGCTGAGCGCATGACTCGCTTCGCACAGCGGCTGGCAGCACCCACTCCGGGGTGGACTGTTCAGGCCGATGTCATTGTGGTTGGTTCTGGTGTGGCGGGCCTGACGGCCGCCCTGGAGCTGCGACGGCGAGTGGGCAAGGTGCTGATCGTCACCAAGGGTGCGCTCAGTTCGGGCAACACGGTTTGGGCGCAGGGTGGCATTGCGGCAGCCCTGGATCCCAACGACACTCCCGACGAACACCTTGAGGACACCTTGATTGCGGGCGCGGGCCTGTGCTCGCGTGAGGCGGTGCGCACCCTGGTGACGGAGGGTCCCGAGCGGGTGCGCAAGCTGGTGGATCGGGGCGCAAACTTTGACACCCAGGCGGACGGCTCCATCACCTTGACCCGTGAGGGCGGGCATCACCGTGACCGGATTGCGCATGCGGGTGGTGACGCCACCGGCGCCGAGATTTCCCGGGCCTTGGTGGCGCGGTTGGAGGCTGTTCGCCAGGACCCGCACGTGGAGATCATCGAAGGGGCGATGGTGGTGGATCTGCTCACCGGCCCGGATGGTCCTGACGGAACCCGCGGCCCGGTGTGTGGAGTCACGCTGCACGTGATTGGTGAGGGGACTCGCGACGGCATCGGCGCGGCTTTGGCCAAGGCTGTTGTCATTGCGACCGGTGGCATCGGACAGGTGTATGTCTCCTCGACCAACCCAGCCTCTGCGACGGGTGATGGTGTGGCGGCGGCGCTACGGGCGGGGGCCGCGATTGCGGACATGGAGTTTGTGCAGTTCCATCCCACCGTGCTGTGGCAGGGTGCGGGAGCGCGCGGGCAGTTGCCGCTGATTTCGGAGGCCGTGCGTGGGGAGGGTGCACACCTGCTCAACGCGGCGGGCGAGCGCTTTATGGTGGGACGTCACGAGTTGGCGGAGTTGGCGCCGCGTGATGTGGTCTCGCGCACGATCGTGCATGAGATGGAGGCCGAAGGCTCGCAGAACGTCTTCCTGGATTGCCGCCACCTGGGGGCATCGTTCCTGAAGGAGCGCTTCCCCACCATTTGGGAGCGGGTGGCAGAGCATGGGCTGAATATGGCCACCGATTTGATTCCGGTGGCTCCCGCGCAGCACTTCCACTCGGGCGGGATTCTCACCGATTTGCATGGACGTTCCACGGTGCAGGGACTGTATGCGGTGGGCGAGGCGGCCTGTTCTGGAGTCCATGGCGCCAATCGACTGGCGTCGAATTCGCTTCTGGAGGGCCTGGTATTTGCTACCAGGGCCGCGGCCGACGCTGCCGAACTAGTCGGCGACGGCACCTTGAGTACTGCGGAGCCGGTGGCGCGTCCGGGCGAGGCGTCGCTGGTACCAGCAACGATGCGGCCGCGTATTCAGGCGGTGGCGCATCGGGGTGCCGGTCCGTTCCGCGACGCGGATGGGTTGGCGTCGGCCTGCGAAAAGTTGGCCGGTGCGCGGGCACTGTTCACCACGGACAACAATCCGGCCGTCATGCCGCAGGTGGCCGAGTGGGAGACCTCCAACGTGTTGGCCTGTGCCTCGCTGATTGCCCAGGCGGCATTGGTGCGTGAGGAGAGCCGGGGCGGTCATCAGCGCACGGACCATCCCGCCACCGATGACAAGCGCTTCCGAGTACGTTTGGCGGCGTCGCTGAACGCAGACGGCGAGTTGAGCCTGGTGAAGGCGCCGATCGATCTGAACTGAGCCGCACGGGTGTGCGCGTACTACTCCCTGGGGGCGAACCGGTAGCGCCTGGGGTGGCTGGGTGCCCAGGATGTGACCTGTCGCTAGGGTATGCACGTGACCCGACTTCGCCGTGGTGTGACCCTGGGAGCCATTGTGGCGACGGTGCTGGCCTTTGGGGTGGTGCTGCCGTTCATCGCGGATAGGGGCCCCACCACGAACCTCCTGACAACCGACACCGTAGTGAGCACTACGTATGGGCAGGTGGTGTTGCCCGCCGGGTGGGACCTGGACGTGAGTTCGGGTGTGGAGGGGCGTCCCGTGATCCGCCGTGATGGTGTGACGGTGTCCGTGGTGGACGGGGTGTGGTTCGAAGACAGCGCCCACCTGCTACGTAACGTGGCGGACTTGATCTTTGACGCGCCGGTGTCGTTGCCGCCAGCTCCGGACGATGACGGGCTCTTGTCTGGTGAGGGCTCGACGAGTGAGCCCGTGCGTGAGGTGTTCGCCATCCGTCCTGACGCGTCGGCCGCCGGTGACCAGGAGGTGCGGGTGGATGTGGTGCGCTACGGCGAGTTTGTGGTGGTGGTCGTGGCACGCGGATTTGATGCGGCCGTCGCCGAGGCGAGCGACGTGATCGACGCGGTGGTTGATTCGGTGGCGTTCACTAGCGATACCGCTGGCGTTGGCAGTGCGCCGAACCCGGGGCAGGTGAAATGAAAGAGCTTTCGAGGCGTCGTTTTGCCTTCCCCTGGTGGGCACCACGGCTGGTGTCCTGGTGGGTGTATGTGGTGCTGGTGGTCGCCGGTGCGGTGTCGATGGTGACCGCATTGTGGGATGGGATCCGCGAGTTCCCCGGAGTGTGGATCACCGCGCTGGTGATGTCGGTGCCACTGCTGGTGGTGTGGTGGTGGTTGCTGCGTATCCCGCAACTGTGGATGCGGATCCGCACCTCGGGTGCGGTGGCGGCCATGCTGTGGGGTGGTTTTGTGGGCGCGGGGCTGTATGCGCTGCCCGCGAATGGCGCCTTGATGACTGTGTTGGGTCAGCACCTTGGGGTCAATGCGGCGCATGCGTGGTCGGCGGCGCTTGCGGCGCCGCTGACGGAGGAGACCGGGAAGGCGTTTGTCATTGCCGCGATGGTGCTGGTGTGCCGGGAGAAGCTACGCACCCCCATGGATGGCGCAATCCTCGCGGGGTTTGCCGGGCTGGGCTTCACGATCACTGAGGACCTCCTATACGGCTTCAACCTGGCCTACCTCAGCTTTGGGGAGAACCCCGTGGTGTCCACGCTGATCACGTACCTGTTGCGTGCCGTCATCTTTGGCACGGTGTCCCACGTGATTTTCTCGGCCGTTGTGGGCGCGGGCGTGGCCTCCATCGTCACCCGCCGCACTCGCACCGCTGTGGTGTGGGGGGTGGGTCTGCTCCTGCTGGGCCCGCTACTGCACTTCCTGTGGAACTCTCCGGTGCTGGGTCCCTTGTGGGCGAAGGCGCTATACATCGTGCTCATGCCGGCCGTGGCGTGGGTGGTGATTCACGGCATTCGTCGTGCCGAGTACCGGTGGTTCCGCACTACCCTGCAGGCGCCCGGCGCGCTGGGACGAGTGCCGGTGGCGTATGTGGACGCCGTGGGCGCTACGTGGGTGAAGCGCCGGCGCTATCGCCGCACCGTCATGCGGCAGTGGGGCCCCCGGGCTCGCAGCGCCCAGCGACTACTCGAAGCGGAACTGACGGACCTGGCTGATGCGCTTAGCGTGGGTGACGACGCGGCTGCCGACCAGTTTCGTGCCCGCCTGGAAGCGCGCCTGGTGGCCCCTGCTGCCGCGTCGTCCGTCACCGACCTGCCTGCCGGCGCATCCTCGGCGACCGAACCGCCCGCCGCGGCGTCGTCCACGCCAGGTGCGTGACAATAGAGCCGTGACGCATCCCGAAACGCTCGACCAGACCGCGCCCCTGAATCCCACGTTCGTGGCGGACGTGGTGCGACGCGCCCTCGATGAGGATCTCGGTGGCGATCCGGGTGTTGATGTCACCACGTTGGCGACCATTGATTCGCGCACGCAGGTGCGCGGCGCGGTGGTGGCACGGCAGGCCGGAGTTATTGCGGGTGTTGACGTCATCGCTGCCACCGTCCAGCAGGTGGCCATGCGCTGTGCCGTTCCCACGCCCGAGGTGACTGTGTTGGTGGGTGACGGCACAGAGGTCGCGGCCGGCACCACGGTGGCCCGCATCGTTGGTGCGGGGCATGCGGTGCTGATTGCCGAACGCACCATCCTCAACCTCATGTCACGCGCGTGCGGGGTAGCCACCCACACGCGTCGCTGGGTGGAGGCACTCGCCGGCACGGGCGCGCGGGTCTTGGACACCCGCAAAACCACGCCGACGCTGCGGGAGTTGGACAAATACGCCGTGCGCTGTGGTGGGGGCACGAATAAGCGCTTTGGGCTGTACGACGTGGCGATGGTCAAGGACAACCATATTGTTGCGGCCGGTTCCGTGGCCGCCGCGATCGGGGCGATTCGTGAGCGCTTCCCTGAGGTTGAGGTGCAAGTCGAGGTCGAAAGCGAGCAGCAGGCGTTCGCTGCGCTCGATGCGGGCGCGACCTTCTTAATGCTCGACAACCTTTCGGTAGCTGAGATGACGCCCTTAGTGGCATCCATTCGGGCGGCACAGCCGCGTTACGGCAGAGTGTGGATCGAGGCCACGGGAGGTCTGGCCCTGGACAACGCCCGCGAGGTTGCGCTCAGTGGAGTGGACTTTATGTCGGTCGGAGCGCTCACGCACTCCTCAGCCATCCTGGACCTGGGGCTCGATCTGGACTGAGTCCACGCGTTGCCCTAACGGATGCAGCGCGCGGTGTGGCTGCAGCACATGGGTACCCTGGTAGCCGTGTCAGACGAAACCATCCCCGCCCCGGACGCCGTAGACCTTCCCGAGCAGGTGCGGGTGCGTCGTGCCAAGCGTGACCGCATTCTTGCCGCCGGGGGTGAGGCCTACCCGGTGGGTGTGCCGCTGACGCACAGCATTGCCGAGGTAGCCAGCACCTATACGGCCCTGGAGGCAGGCGCACAGACCACTGACGTGGTGGCGGTGGCCGGACGGGTGGTGTTCCTGCGCAACACCGGCAAGTTGTGCTTTGCGGCCATCCAGGATGGTGAAGGAAACCGGCTACAGATCATGCTGTCGCTGGATGCCGTAGGCGAGGATGCGCTGGCAGCGTTCAAGGCCGATGTGGATTTGGGCGATCACCTGTTCGCATCGGGTCCGGCCGGTAAGTCACGCCGCGGCGAGGTGAGCGTCTTTGCTACCACCTGGTCGCTGGCCGCAAAGTCACTGCGTCCCCTGCCGGTCCTGCACAAGGACCTCGCGGAGGACACGCGCGTACGCCAGCGCTACGTTGACCTCATTGTGCGGCCCCTGGCGCGTGATACCGCGCGGCGCCGTGCGGCGCTGATGCGTTCGTTGCGAGAGTCGCTCCATTCGCGTGGCTTCATTGAGATTGAGACGCCCATGCTGCAAACCCAGCACGGTGGTGCGGCGGCACGGCCGTTCGTGACGCATATGAACGCCTTTGATATGGACCTGTATCTGCGCATCGCCCCCGAGCTGTTCCTCAAGCGGGCCGTCGTGGGCGGTATCGAGAAAGTGTTCGAGATTAACCGGAATTTCCGCAACGAAGGTGCGGACTCCTCTCACTCGCCCGAGTTCTCTATGTTGGAAGCCTACGAGGCGTACGGTGATTACCGCACCATGGCGACGTTGACGCGTGAAATTATTCAGGCGTCGGCCATTGACCTGTTCGGTACTACTACGGTTACCCACGCGGACGGCTCGGAATATGACCTGGGTGGCGAATGGACGACGCTGTCGTTGTACGGTTCCCTGTCTGAGGCGCTCGGTACCGCCATTACGCCGCAGACCTCTGTGGCTGATCTTCAGGCACTGTGTGATCGAGCCGAGATTTCTGTGGACCCCAAGCGCGTCAATCACGGCAAGCTCGTTGAGGAATTGTGGGAGCACCATGTGGGTCACGCTCTGACGGAGCCGACCTTTGTGATGGATTTCCCGGTCGAAACCAGTCCCCTCACCCGTGATCACCGCGAGGTTGCCGGCGTGGTGGAGAAGTGGGACTTGTACGTCAAGGGCTTTGAGCTGGCTACTGCCTACTCTGAACTTGTCGACCCTGTCATTCAGCGCGAGCGGTTTGAACAGCAGGCGCGCATGGCCGCTCAGGGCGATGATGAAGCGATGCGCATTGACGAGGACTTCCTGGCGGCAATGGAATATGGCATGCCCCCGGCTGGTGGCATGGGCATGGGAATGGATCGGCTGCTGATGGCGCTGACTGGCCTGGGCATTCGGGAGACAATTCTGTTTCCGCTGGTAAAGCCGGAGGAGCAGCGATGAACATTGGCGGAATCCTGACCGCGGTTATCCCGTCGGTAGCGCTGTTGGGTCTGTTCTGGTTCACGATGCGTGGCATTATTCGCGCCGATCGGCGTGAGCGAGAGGCGCAGGCAAAACTCGACCGTGAAGAAGAGGCCGCGGCGCAGACTGCGGCTGGGCAGGCCGAGCAGGCCGTGGATGGTTCCTCCACCTAACGCACCGAATATATGGAGGCAATGCACCAACTTTATGGGTGCAGGTCCCAGCAAAGCGTTCGCGTTGGCGTTTGTGCAAAAGATTCTTTATGGTAGATACGCCTATTTCATTCCAGCGAAAGGAAAGCGCATGGCGCAGAAGGTCCAGGTTCTCCTGGTCGACGACGTTGACGGATCCAAGGCGGATGAGACGGTGAAGTTCGCACTTGACGGCAACAGCTACGAAATTGACTTGTCGTCTGCTCATGCCAGTGAACTCCGTGCGGCGATCTCGCCGTGGATTGCCGCCGGACGCAAGGTGGCAGGTCGTAGTTCGTCTCGTGGACGTAGCGGTGCAAGCGACACGGCAAAGATCCGCACGTGGGCCAAGTCCACTGGCATGCCCGTGTCTGAGCGCGGTCGGGTCTCGGCTGAGGTGCGCGCCGCATACGCTGCAGCGCACTAATTCCGTCAGCTCTTTACACGGCCCCGGTCCCTTCGACCGGGGCCGTGTGCATGTTCTGGGGGGCTGGTTGTGGCGCGTTCCGTGGCAGGGTAGAGCCATGACGCAGATGTGGATTGGCACCTACCCAGTTGCTGGGGCGGGCACGCCGGCGGGGCTTGGTGAAGGACTGTGGCACGCGAGCGTCGACACTGCCGCGGGTGGTGCGGCGATCGTCACGGCGGTGCAAGCCACCGCCCATGCCGCCGCGTCGTATGTGGTCGCCCACCCTAGCGGGGGGCTGGTCTACGCCGTCGAGGAAACCGATGCCAGCGTCGTGCGCGTCATCTCGACGAACGATGGGCGCGAGGTAGCCAGCGTGAACGTCGGCGGTGCAGGTGGATGTCACCTCCTGCTATCGGCCGACGCGCGCACCCTGTATGCGTGCACCTATGTGTCTGGTGAACTCGCGGTGATTTTGCTGGATGCTGCGGGACTACCACTGGACGAGGCCCCCCAGCAGGTCTGGCGTCATGAAGGCAACGGCCCGCGCGAGGATCGTCAAGACGCCCCCCATGCCCACAGCGCCTCCTTCAGCCCGTGTGGTCGCTACGTGCTGGTGTGTGATCTGGGCACGGATGAACTGCGCCGCTACCGCATCGTCACCGAGGGCCTCTTGGATGAGCCGGGAATTGGTGCAACGCTTCCGCCGGGGTCAGGTCCCCGCATCGTGGCCACCCGCGGCGAACTCCTCTACATGGTGTGCGAACTGGACCATCAGATGCGGGTGCTGCGCTGGGACCGTGGCAGTGCGCAGGCGCTCGTGATTGATACGCAGCCCCTCACCTTGGTGCCCGGGCGCGATGAGTCCGGGGTGTTTGGTGCACACGTGGCGGTGATGACGCACCCGCGTAGTGACGTACTCCTGGTGTCGGTACGTGGCAAGGATGTGGTGTCCGTCTTTGACATTGCTCCCGAGGGTGAGCTCACCTACCGCGCCGCCTTTCAGGTGGGTGCGTGGCCACGTCACTTTGCCCTCACCGACACGCACCTGATTGTTGGCGCCGAGCGGGGTCACGTGCTCCAGGCATTCACCCGCGCCGACATTGCCGCGCTGCCCCCCGAACGTGAACGCGGCGCCGTGGCGACGCTTGCCGCGACGTCGACGGACGTGCCCAGCCCCGCCTGCGTTTGCGTCAGTCCCGTTCGCGGGACGTAGGGCGCGCGGCTCACCGTGCGGCATAAGGAAAGATGGACCCATGACGTACACACTGATCCTGCTCCGTCACGGCGAGAGCGACTGGAACGCCAAGAACCTGTTTACCGGATGGGTTGACGTTCCCCTCAACGACAAGGGCCGCGCGGAGGCTAGCCGCGGTGGTGAACTGCTTAAGGCCGAGGGCGTGTTGCCTGATGTGGTGCACACCTCCTTGCTGCGCCGTGCCATCATGACCGCGAACCTGGCTCTGGACGCCGCCGACCGTCACTGGATTCCGGTCAAGCGCAACTGGCGCCTTAACGAGCGCCACTATGGCGACCTGCAAGGCAAGAACAAGGCTGAGACGCTTGAACAGTTTGGTGAAGAGCAGTTCATGACCTGGCGCCGCTCCTACGATGTGCCGCCGCCGCCGATCAGTGCCGACAACGCCTACGGCCAGGCAGGAGACCCTCGCTACGCCGGTGAGCCGATTCCTGACACCGAATGTCTCAAGGACGTGCTGGAGCGCGCCTTGCCGTACTGGGACGCCCAGATCGTGCCGGACCTGAAGGCGGGCAAGACGGTGCTGGTGGCCGCCCACGGCAACTCGCTGCGCGCCATCATCAAGTACCTCGACGGCATTGCGGACGATGACATTGTGGGCGTCAACGTGCCCACGGGCATCCCGCTGGTCTACCACCTGGATGAGGACCTGCGCCCCATCAACGCGGGTGGCACCTACCTGGACCCCGACGCTGCTGCGGCCGCCATTCAGGCAGTAGCCAATCAGGGCAAAAAGTAGGACGATGACAAGACGGAAGCCGGACGGTCAGCCTCTCATTGCCTGACCGACGCACGTGGGGCCCCGACCAGCAGGTCGGGGCCCCACGCTTATGCGGTGAAGGTGCCTAAATCTGGCCGCCCTCCCGTTGGTAATCACCCGTCACTAAGTAGACGATGCGCCGTGAGATGCCCACGGCGTGATCGCCGAATCGTTCAAAGTAGCGCGCCAGCAAGGACACATTCAGTACCTCGGGGGCGGCCCCGGCATAGCCGGGGGCTAGCAGGGTTTGATACGCCTGTGCGTGCAGGGAGTCGAGCGTGTCGTCGTCGTCCACAATGCCCGCCGCCACGTTGAGGTCACGGCTGACGATCAACTGCACCACCTCGTCGGCCGCCTTCTTGGCAGCGGTGGCCATCTGGGAGAACAACTCTTGGTGCGAGTCGGGGATGGCGCTGTCGGGGTAGGCGCGTCGGGCCGTCTCGGCAATGTGTTGGGCTAGGTCGCCCATGCGTTCCAATCCGGCAGAAATGCGCAGGCCCACCACGATGGTGCGTAGGTCCAGTCCCACGGGCTGCTGCTGGGCGATCAGCAGCACGCAACGGCTGTCGACGGTCTCCTCCAGCTCGTCGAGCGCCTGGTCCTGGGCGATGACGCGTTGCGCTAGTTCTACGTTGCGCGTTAGCAGCGCCTCACCAGCATCGCCGATGGCCGTGGCCACGTGGCGCGCCATGGCGGCCAAGTCGTCGGCTAGTTCGGATAGTTCGGCGGTAAAGAGCGTGCGCATGAGACTCCCTCGGGATGACGATTCCCTTAGTGTGTCACCCCCGTGTGGAGTTGCGGTGGTGTTCGGCGCCGTGCGCGGTGAACATTGAGTGATGTGGGTGAACATTTGGTGACGCAGGTAACCATTGGGTGAAGGCGCCCGGTGCTGGTTACTGTGGCGGCATGGAACCTCAGGCCTGGCTGGCCGCTGCTGTGTCGTTTGGGCTGGGCATGGTGGTGGCGGTGTTGGTGGTGCGGCGTCATGCCCGCGAGCAGGTGGTGGCGCGCACGTTGGTGCCGCACCGGACCCGGCAGGTGATGTCGGCGCTTCAGGCCGGAGCAATTGTGGTCAGGCGTGACGGCCGGGCGGCCTATTCCAACCACACCTCCTCCGCATTGGGCATTGCGCGTCCTGACGGCGCCTTGGAACCAGCCATTGCCGATGTAGCGCATCGCGCCTGGAAGCTGGGGCACCCGGTGGAGGCGGAGGTAGACATTCACCGCGGTGTACTCAGTACCGCCGCCACCGTGCACGTGCGGGCCACCGCGCTGGATGATGAGCTGGCGTTGGCGATTGTCAATGACAACACCGAACAGCGGGCAGCCGAACAGACCCGCCGCGAGTTTGCGGTCAACGTCTCTCACGAACTGAAGACACCCATCGGCGCCTTGTCCTTGTTGGCCGAAAGTATTGAAGACAACGCCGAGGACACCGAACTGGTGAAGTCCTTTGCCGTGAAGATGCGCCGCGAGTCGCGCCGACTCACCAAACTCATTCAAGAAATCATTGATATCTCTCGCCTCCAAGGTGGCGAGTCGGTGGTGGACCATGAGGTGATTGACACGGCCGGCCTGGTGCATGAAGCAATTGAAGGCGCGCAGCTGGGGGCGCAGGCCCGTTCCATTACGTTGGTGGCAGACCTCAAGAACCGTCCGCGTGTGGTGGGGGACCGGGACTTGTTGGTGATGGCGCTACGCAATCTCATTGACAACGCGGTGGCCTATTCGGATGAAGGTTCGCGGGTGACGGTGTCACTGTCGCAGCGCGATGCGGTGGTGTCGATTGCGGTGTTGGACCAAGGGATCGGTATCGATGCCAAAGACCAAGAGCGCATCTTTGAACGCTTCTATCGCACGGACCCAGCCCGTGCCCGCCAAACGGGGGGGACGGGGCTGGGCCTGAGCATCGTCAAACACGTCGCGATCCAACACAGCGGAGCCGTGTCCGTGTGGTCGCAGCCTGACGTTGGCTCGACCTTCACCCTGTCGCTACCGCAGTACCTGGAGGCCGAATGAGCGAGCATGTGTTGGTCGTGGAGGACGAGGAAACCTACCGCGACACCCTGAAACTGATCTTTGAACGCGAAGGCTTCCGCGTCACATTAGCCGCCACTGGACGCGAAGGCATCGACGCCTTCGAACGCGCAGGCGCGGATATTGTGCTGCTGGATCTGATGCTTCCGGAGGTGTCCGGAACGGACGTGTTCCGTGCCATCCGCGCGCACTCCGACGTCCCGGTGATCATGGTGACGGCGCGTGACGATCAAGTTGACCGCATCATCGGCCTCGAACTGGGTGCCGACGACTACGTCACCAAGCCCTACAGCGGCCGCGAACTCGTTGCGCGGGTGCGCAACGTGCTGCGTCGCAGCGCCGTCACCGCCACAGCGGACGACGCTGCCATAGGGGAAGCGAACCCGCTCAGTGTGGGGGGTTTCACGATCGATCCGGAGCGTCTCACGGTCACCCATGACGGCCACACGCAGTCGCTGCCGCCCAAGGAATTTGCTCTGTTGCACTTGCTGGCCGTCAACGCCGGGCGGGTGCTGCCACGCCACGTCATCATTGAGCGCGTGTGGGGTGCGGACTACTTTGGCGACACCAAGACGCTGGATGTGCACGTGAAGCGTCTGCGCGGGCGCATTGAACCCCAGCCGTCGAGCCCGCGCTATGTGCAGACCGTGCGCGGCGTGGGCTACACCTTCGAGCCCTAAGCGCACGCACTGTTGCCATGCTGTGATGTGCGTTCACCAAACATTCACTGAGCGTTCATTCCCAACCCGCTATCTCGTTACCTAGCATCCATAACGTGACTATCGACCGGCAACCGCCGGGTGATGTCAGAAGATAGGACCGCTTAGTGAAAACCCCAGTTCGCGCAGGTGTCGTTGTCTCGGCTGCCGCGCTGTCACTTCTGTTGTCGGCGTGCACGGCCTCGAACGAGTCCGAGCCGACCACGCCTACCACCTCGTCGTCCGACGCTGCCCCCACCGCCCCCGTGGTCGAGTTGTCGGGTGAGATCAGCGGCGCCGGTGCGTCCACCCAGCAGGTTGCCATGGAGGCGTGGCGAGCCACCTTCCAGGGCCGCCACAACGACTTGACCATCAACTACGACCCGGTCGGTTCGGGTGGCGGTCGCACCCAGTTCCTGGATGGCAGCGCCGCGTGGGCCGGTTCCGATGCCGCGCTGTCCGCTGACGAATATGACCTGGCCGTGGGCCGCTGCGGTGCCGACGGCGCCATTAACCTGCCGGTGTATGTCTCGGCTATTGCCGTGGCGTTCAACCTGGACGGGATTGACTCGCTGAACATGGATGCTGCGACGTTGGCGCAGGTGTTCGACGGCAAGATCACTGCGTGGAACGACCCGGCCATTGCCGGCCAGAACCCGGGTGTGGACCTGCCCAGCTCGCCGATCACCATCGTGCACCGCTCGGACAACTCCGGTACCACCACCAACTTCACTGACTACCTGGCCAAGGCCTCCGGTGGTGCGTGGCCGTACGACGCCTCCGGTGACTGGCCCAACTCGCTGGGCGAGTCGGGCCAGCAGACCGCAGGCGTGATGCAGATCCTCAACTCCACCCCGGGCACCATCGGCTACGCCGACGAGTCGCAGGTTGGTTCACTGGGCACCGTGTCCGTCAAGGTGGGCGAGTCCTACAACGCGCCGTCCTCGGCTGGTGCCGCGATCGCGCTGGAGGCTTCATCGCCCGCCGGCGTCAATGGTGCCAACGACCTTGCCTACAGCCTGGACCGTGCCACCACGGCCGAGGGTGCCTACCCGGTGATGCTGGTGTCCTACGTCATCGTCTGCCAGCAGTATGACGACGCTAACGTGGCCGCTAACGTGACGGGCTTCCTGTCCTACGTGGCCTCGCCTGAAGGCCAGCAGGCCGCAGCCGAGGCGGCTGGTTCCGCGCCCATCACGGCGGACCTGTCCGCCAAGATCGTCGGGATTCTGGAAGGAATCGCCGCAGCTAGCGGCGTCTAGCAATCCGATTGGACGGTGGTGGGCTCGTCGGCAAAGATGAGTCCACCACCGTCCTTCCTCATGAACACCGACGGAGAACCAGCGTGACCCCACCTGACACGCACGCGGACACCAGCCTCGTGCTCACGTCCGACCGCAAGTCAATCGTGAACAAGTCCTTCACGGGCTTGACCACTGCCGCAGCCGCCATGATTCTGGTTGTGCTGGCGGCGGTTGCCACGTTCTTGCTGATGCGGTCCTGGCCGGCGATCACCGACACCAGTGGTGAGCTGGCCAGCCGGGTGTCCTGGATCAAGCCCGAATCGGGTGAGAGCCTGGTTCAAATCATTGGCTTCCTGGTGTTTGGAACCGTGCTGATCGCCACCATCGCGTTGCTGATTGCCACGCCGTTGTCGATTGGCATCGCGCTGTTCATTTCCCACTTTGCGCCCCGCAAACTGGCGTCGACGCTGGGGTACCTGATTGATTTACTGGCCGCTATCCCGTCGGTGGTCTACGGCCTGTGGGGTGCGATTGTGCTGGTGCCGGCCCTGCAACCGTTCTATGCGTGGCTCAGTTCAGTCCTGGGATGGGTGCCGCTCTTCGCACCCGATCCTCACACGGGCGAGGTGTCACCCACGGGGCGCGTGGCACTTTCTGCCGGGATCGTGTTGGCCATCATGGTGATCCCCATCATCACCGCGGTCTCCCGTGAAGTCTTCCTGCAAACCCCCACCTTGCACATTGAAGCGGCGCTGGCCATGGGGGCCACCCGCTGGGAGATGGTCCGCATGGCCGTGTTTCCCTTTGGCCGCTCCGGCGTCATTGGCGCGACAATGTTGGGTCTGGGCCGCGCCCTGGGCGAAACCATGGCCGTGTACATGATCTTGTCGGTGGGACTGAGCTACTCGTGGGGAGTGCTCCAGTCCGGGCAACACAACACCATCGCCTCCTACATCGCCGGACAGTTCCCCGAGGCAAACCGGTCTGGTGTCAGTGCCCTCATTGCCATGGGCTTGGCGTTGTTCATCATCACGTTGCTGGTCAACATGGCGGCCCGGTGGATCGTGTCGCGCAAGTCTGAGTTTTCGGGAGCGAACTGATGTCCCGCACCACCACCGCGCCCTCGCCATTCGGCAGCGTCTCGCTGCGCCGTAAGGCAGTTAATGGCGCCATGTCCACCCTGGTGTACGCCGCCTTTGCCGCCGCGCTGATTCCGTTGGTGTGGCTGGCTATCACGGTGGTCTCCCATGGGATCGACCGCTTCATGGTCAACAACAACGGCGACCACGTGTTCAACCTGGAGTTCCTGCAGCAGTCCATGCGCGGCGTGTACGGAGGCAGCCCCACCGGCGGCATCCTGCACGCCATCTGGGGCACACTGCTGATGACCTTGGTGGCCACCATCATCTCGGTACCCATTGGTCTGCTGACCTCGATTTACCTGGTCGAATACGGCAAGGGGCGCCTGAAGAAGGCTGTGACGTTCTTTGTGGACGTGATGACGGGCATCCCCTCGATCGTGGCGGGATTGTTCGCCTACGCACTGTTCACGCTCTTGGTGGGGCCCGGTACCAAGACCGCCCTCACCGGTGCCGTGTCGCTGTCGGTACTGATGATCCCGGTGGTCGTGCGGGCCTCAGAAGAAATGCTGCGGCTGGTTCCCAACGAACTGCGGGAAGCGTCGTACGCCTTGGGCGTGCCCAAATATCTGACCGTGATGAAAGTGGTGGTGCGCACCGCGATCGCCGGAATCACCACCGGCGTGACGCTAGCCATTGCCCGCGTGATCGGTGAGACCGCGCCACTGCTGATTGCTGTGGGCGTGGCCGACTCCATGAACATGAACATCTTTGACGGTCGCATGATGTCGCTGCCGGTGTACATCGTCACCGAATGGCAAAAGGGCTCCGCTGTGTGCTCGGCCAACGCGGACGCGTCGTGCCTGCCACAGATCACCGAATATCGCGCCTGGGCGGCCGCACTGGTGCTGATTGTGATCGTGATGCTACTGAATTTGGCCGCCCGCATCGTCTCCCGCATCTTCTCCCCCAAGACTGGCCGTTAGGACAAGGATCCCCGTGAGCAAGCGCATTGACGTCAACAACCTGAACGTCTATTACGGCAACTTTTTGGCCGTCGAGGACGTGTCCTTGTCTATTGAAGCGAAGTCCGTGACGGCCTTCATCGGCCCGTCCGGGTGCGGCAAGTCGACCTTCCTGCGCACCCTCAACCGCATGCATGAGGTCATCCCTGGGGCTCGCGTCGACGGTGAAGTGCTCATTGACGGCGTGAACCTGTACGCGCCCGAGGTGGACCCGGTAGCGGTGCGTCGGCACGTGGGCATGGTGTTCCAGCGCGCCAACCCGTTCCCCACCATGTCCATTGCGGAAAACGTGGTAGCCGGCGCCAAGCTCAACAACAAGCGCATGGCCAAGGGTGACGCGGAAGACCTCATCGAGGCGTCGCTACGTGGTGCGAACCTGTGGGAAGAGGTCAAGGACCGTCTGGATAAGCCGGGATCGTCCCTGTCGGGTGGGCAGCAGCAACGTCTGTGCATTGCACGTGCCATTGCCATCAAGCCAGAAGTGCTGTTGATGGACGAGCCGTGTTCAGCGCTGGACCCGATCTCCACCTTGGCGATTGAGGACCTCATTCATGAGCTGAAGTCCGAGTACACGATCGTGATCGTCACCCACAACATGCAGCAGGCTGCACGTGTGTCCGACCGCACGGCGTTCTTCAACATCGCAGGCACCGGAAAGCCGGGCAAGTTGATCGAGATGGACGACACCACCACGCTCTTCTCCGCCCCGGCCGAGAAGGCCACCGAGGATTACATCTCCGGACGGTTCGGGTAAATCCGCAGCGGTGCTGGGCAGTCACAGCCGCGTGACGCCAGCGCGCTGGACGTTAGCCGGCGAGTGCGTCCAAAACGGCCTGATACTCCGCCAGCGTGCCGTCAAGCACAGGCAGCGGCTCGGACACGGCCGCCACCGACGCGGGCTGAAGCGACACTGTCGTCAGAGCCCCCGGTGCCACGGGCGAGGTGGTGACAAACTCGTGCTCACCCTCTCCCACACCCAAAGTGACGCTGCCGTGCGCGGGTACCACCACGTCGTCCACTGTTCCAGCCACGTTAATGGTCACGGTGGTCGCATCGGTACCGGTGTTGTACAGCGTCCCCACCAGCACGGCAGGTGCGTTCGCCGCGTCGGTCACCAGCAACAGGTTCTTGGCAGAAATTTCGGCCACATCCAGGCCGACGCCGTCGGACGCGTCGTAGTTGTTTGACGTGGTGATGTTGGCCGCTAGTGAGCAGCCCGTCAGCGACAGCGTCGCGCCCAGGGCGAGCGCGGCGACCTTCACGCGTGCGTGCACGGGTCATCCTTTCGGGAGGGGACGCAACCAGGATAGTGGGCCGTGCGCAGGGGTCGAACCGCGTGTCGCTCCGAGGCAGCGCGCTAGAGGGGCTGTATAGGGCGTAGGTCCGGGTGGTAGACTGGCATTCCGCATCGAAGGGGAATTGGACACTCATGAACTTCGTCGTTGGCGAGACCGTCGTCTATCCGCACCATGGTGCGGCTCAGATCGAGGACATCAAGAAGCGCATTATTAAGGGCGAGGAGAAGACCTACCTCAAGCTCAAGGTTGCGCAAGGTGACCTGACGATCGAAGTCCCCGCAGAGAACGTTGACCTGGTTGGCGTGCGTGACGTGGTCGACGAGGCAGGCCTGGAGAAGGTCTTCGACGTGTTGCGTGAGCCCTACATCGAAGAGCCCACCAACTGGTCGCGTCGTTACAAGGCCAACGTGGAAAAGCTCGCCTCCGGCGACGTGATTCGCGTGGCAGAGGTTGTCCGCGACCTGAGCCGCCGTGACACCGACAAGGGTCTATCCGCTGGCGAAAAGCGCATGCTTGCCAAGGCACGTCAGATCCTCGTCAGCGAACTGGCGTTGGCGGAAAAGTGCGACGAGCCCACGGCCGAGACGCGCCTGGACGGAGTTCTCGCCTCGTGAGCGTCGCGGCCGTCCTCACGGCCGCAGGTAGCGGCTCCCGGCTGGGCCGCGATATTCCCAAGGCACTTGTGCCCATCCGCCGTGTTCCGCTGGTGCGGTGGGCGGCGTCGTCGCTGGCAACCGTCGTGGATCATGTGGTGGTCACTGCTCCCGTGGACATGGTCGACCAGGTCTCCGACGCTTTAGCCGGGGTGGCCGTTGCCTATCAAGTCGTTGCCGGTGGCGACACGCGTCAGAAGTCGGTCCACGCGGGAATTGCGCACCTCACCGACCTTGCCGCCGACGACGCGGTGCTGGTCCACGATGCTGCCCGTCCCTTCATGCCTGTTGCGGTGATGGGCCGCCTGCTGGAAGCGCTGGAGCATCACGATGCTGTTATTCCTGTGCTCGACGTGGTGGACACCATCGTCACGGGCGTGGGAGGCGATGTCACCTATCTGGAACGCCCCAGCCTGGGGGCAGTGCAAACGCCGCAAGCCTTCCGCGCTGGCGTGTTGCGCGATGTGCATCAGCGGGCTGTGGCCGATGGCCTTGAAGTCACTGACGACGGCGCCCTGGCAGTGCACTACGGATATGCGCTGGGCACCGTGGCTGGGGATCCGCTGGGGCGCAAAGTGACGTATCCGGAGGACCTAGCCGACCTAGAAAGGCGACTGGCATGAGTGATGCGATCGCGCTACGTACGGGCATTGGCGTGGACGTGCACGCTTATGGCGAAGGGCTGGGGCTGTCGCTGGCAGGATTGACGTGGCCCGAGGAGCGGGCGCTCGCTGGGCACTCGGATGGTGATGTGGCAGCGCACGCGATTTGCGACGCTATCCTCTCCGCCGCGGGCCTGGGAGACCTGGGTGAGCACTTTGGTACCGCGCGGCCCGAATGGGCCGGGGCCTCGGGCGTGGATTTGATTGCCCACAGTGCACGTCTGGTGCGTGAGGCAGGCTTTGAGGTAGTCAACGCTGCGGTGCAGGTGATTGGCAACCGTCCCAAGATTGGTTCCCGCAGGGCTCAGGCGCAGGACGCACTGGGGGCCGCGCTGGGGGCGCCAGTGAGCGTGTCCGGCACCACCACGGACGGCTTGGGCCTGACCGGGCGCGGCGAGGGCATCGCCGCCATCGCCACGGCACTCCTGTCTACCCGCTGAAGCTCCAAACCGAGCTCGCACCCCCTGACGCTCTAACTCGACCCCCCTCCTGACGCTACGAACCTCTCAGATGTTCGACACGCCGATGCGCTGGGTGTTTTGGGCGTTTTGACCCGCGTGTCGCAGGTGTCAGAGGTTCGGAGTGTACAGAGCCGGGTGTGAGAGGTTCGCAGCATGGGGTGGGTGGGGCGCTAGGTGGGTGTGCGCTAGGCGGCTGGGGCGCTCGGTGGGTGGGGCGCTCGGGGTTGCTTCGTGGGGGTTTGCGGTGGACGGGTAGCCTTAGCCGCGTGAGCCTGCGCCTATTTGACACTGCCTCCCGCCAGGAGCGCGCCTTTGAGCCGCTCGTTCCCGGCCACGTGGGCGTGTACTTGTGTGGGCCCACCGTTCAAGGGAGCCCGCATGTGGGCCACCTGCGCAGTGCGGTCGCCTTTGACGTGCTGCAGCGCTGGCTGGAGCACTCCGGGTACACAGTGACGATGGTGCGCAACGTCACCGACATTGACGACAAGACCCTGGACAAGGCGCAGCAAGCGGGCCGCCCGTGGTGGGCATGGGCGTTGCACTTTGAGCGCGAGTTTCAAGCCGCCTATGCCGCCGTGGGAGTGAAGCCCCCCGCCGCCGAGCCGCGCGCGACCGGCCATATCCCCGAGATCATCGCTCTGATTGACACGCTCATCTCGCGCGGTCATGCCTACGAGCAGGACGGCTCGGTCTACTTTGACGTGCACTCCTTTGCTGCATACGGCAGCCTCACCAACCAAGACCTGGACGATCTAACCCCCGCCCCCGATGCGCCGGCTGAGGCCAAACGTGACCCGCGCGACTTTGCCTTGTGGAAGGCGCGCAAGGAGACCGAGCCAGATACGGCGTCGTGGGATTCGCCGTGGGGTAAGGGCCGTCCCGGGTGGCATATTGAATGCTCGGCAATGGCCCGACGCTACCTGGGCGACGCCTTCGACATTCACGGCGGCGGTTTGGACTTGCGCTTCCCGCATCACGAAAACGAGCAGGCACAGTCGCGCGCGGCCGGCTACGACTTTGCCCAGCTGTGGATGCACTCGGCCTGGGTGACCCAGTCGGGCGCGAAGATGTCTAAGTCGTTGGGTAACGGCCTGTTGGTGACCGAGGTTTTGGAGCGCTACAGCGCACCCGTACTGCGGCTCGCGCTGGCCCAGGTGCACTACCGTTCGATGCTGGAATATTCCGACGCGGTGATGGACGATGCCACCGCGACGTGGTCGCGACTGTCGGGATTCGTGGAGCGCGCCAGCGAGCGGCTGGGTGTGATGAGCACTGCCACACTCGCACAAGTGGATTTTCCTGCCCCATTTGTGGAGGCGATGGATGATGACCTCGCGGTCCCGCGGGCCCTGGCCCATGTGCACGACACGGTCCGGGCGGGCAATGCGGCCCTGACCGCCGCTGACATGGACGGGGCGCGGGAGGCGCTTTCCCAGGTGCGCGCGATGTTGGCGGTCTTGGGACTGGATCCGCTGGCGCCCCAGTGGGCCCAGCAGGCCCATGGTTCTAACGCCGCGATGCGTGCCCTGGACGTGATGGTCTCAGCGGACATTGAGGCGCGTGCTGCTGCGCGTGCGGCCAAGGACTGGGCCCAGGCCGATGCGATTCGTGACCGGCTTGCTGCAGCCGGAATTGTGGTTGAAGACTCCGCCGACGGCGCGCGCTGGTCGCTCGCGAGCGACGACTAACCCGAGGAGACCTGATGGCTGGCAATCAAAAGCGCCCTGGCGCAACCCGACGGGCCAAAAAGGGTCCGTCCGTGGGCACCGGCGGGCACGGCCGCAAGGCGCTCGAAGGTAAAGGCCCTACCCCTAAGGCGGAGGACCGCCCCAACCACAAGGCGTATAAGGCGAAGAAGGCCGCGGAACGCGAGGTAGCCAAGCGACCCGCGCGTGCATCGTCAGGGCCGCGTGACCGGACCTCCCGTGCCGAGGATGTGGTCATTGGTCGTAACAGCGTCCTGGAGGCACTGCGGGCTGACTTGCCAGCGCGCGAGTTGCTGGTGTTTCACCACATTGAGGCCGACGAGCGCGTTACCGAGATGGTGTCGATTGCCTTGGAGCGCTCGATTCCCGTGCGTGAGGTGACTAAGCCCGTGCTGGACCGTGTTGCCGAGGGGAGCCCCCACCAGGGAGTTGCGCTCGAAGTGGCGCCGTATGAGTACCGTGAACCGGCGGACCTGCTGGAGGCACCGAGCCCGGTGCGCATCATTGCGCTGGACGGCATCCAGGACCCGCGCAACTTGGGAGCAATTATTAGGTCGGCGGCTGCCTTTGGCGCGTCGGGCGCACTGGTGCCGGAGCGTCGTGCCGCAGGGGTGACGGTGGCGGCTTGGAAGGTGTCGGCGGGTGCGGCGGCGCGACTTCCGGTGGCGCGGGCCACCAACCTGGTGCGGGCCCTGGAGGACTACAAGAAGGCGGGACTCTTTGTTCTGGGGCTGGATGCCGAAGGCGATGTGCCGCTGGCTGACTCGCAGCTGCTCGATGGTCCGCTGGTGATTGTGGTGGGTGCAGAGGGTGCGGGCTTGTCACGCCTGGTGCGCGAGACCTGCGACCAAATTGCCTCCATCCCGATCTCCGGCGCGACGGAGAGCTTGAATGCCTCCGTGGCCGCGTCCATTGCCCTGTATGAGGCCCGCAAGGCGAGCGGCTCCTAACGGCGGACGCGACTAGGCGCTCGGGTGTGACTCAATGAGCCCCAACATCTCAAAGGCCGTGACGAGTCCCGCATGCTCGGGGCCGGGTACCACCAGGTCTGCCTGAGCGATCACCTCGGGGCGCCCGTCTGCCATGGCGACCCCGATTCCAGCAGCGGCGATCATCTCCAGGTCGTTGAGGTTGTCGCCACACGCGATGGTGTCGGCCAGATCGATACCCAGGGCGGTAGCCGCGGCCTCAAGTCCCAGCGCCTTGGTCACACGGGTGAGAAACAGTTCGCCCGCCCCCACACCCATGCTCGCAATCGAGGAGGGAAAGACGGACACGCTCGGCCCAAGGGTGGCCGCGATCGTGTCCAGTTCCACGGTGCCGTCAAAGACGGTGATTTTGCCGATGCCTGCCGGGTCGGGTTCGCGTACCTCCAGGCCAGCAACGATGCCGACCAGCGTGGACAGGGAGGCCAGGCCTGGCTGGTTGGCCTGCCGGGAGCGGGCCGCCAGCGCGTCGTAGGAGTCACGCCTGGCGTAGGAGACCTCAGGGGTCTCGACCAGGTAGTGGCTGCCTGCCTGGTCGAGCAAGCGCAGTGCGGTGCGGGCCAGCTCCTCCGGAAAACGGATGTCCTGAATGACGTCCTCACCAACAGCCACATACGCACCGGCGCCTGCGACGACGCCGTCGAACCCGGCGGCGAGGAGGTTACCTCCCAGGAGCGAGACGGGACGTCCAGTGCACAGAAATACCGCGTGACCGGCGTGGCGGGCATCGCGCACGGCCTGCGAATGAGCGGGTGGAACGGTGCCGTGGAAGGCGTAGGTGCCGTCGACATCCAGGAAAATCGCCCGACGACGCGGCGCGGGGTGAGCGCTCACGATGCGGCGTTGTCCGTGTCGGTGGACCACCGCGCCCGCGGTCGTTCAGACACCGGAATCCGGGTGGTTTCGCGCCGGACGGCGGTGGTGGCTTCGTCCTCGGACTCCGGGACACCTCCCCAGCCGTGGGTGTTGTCGATGTCGTTGCTACTGGACACGGTGTAGGTGGTGCCCACCTCGTCCGTCAGTGCGGGAAGTTCGGCCGTCATTTCTGCCAGGGAGCGCCCCAAGATGGCCCGTTCGTCGGCTTTGGTGGGCAGGATGTTCTTGACGTACGACGCGGTAGCCACCGGCATGGGAACGTCATGACCGGCTGCCTGGGCCAAATACCAGCGGTGATCCATGATCTCGTGGAAGATTTGCGCGGGTTCGAGTTTGCCGCGCAAATCTCGCGGCACGGCCTTGACGGTGGGTTCAAAGATGTGAGTGAGCCAGCGGTGGGCGGCGAAGGTTTCCGAGTCGAGGTCGTCGGCGCGGTAACTGTCGTATTCGTCTGCGTGAATGGTGCGGTATTCGTCCAGGTCATTGAGCAGGCGGCGGGCCTGGTTTTCTTGCACGTCTAGGCCGGTTAAACGCAACAACCGGCGTGAATGGTGGCCTGCGTCGACCACCTTGGGCCGGATTCGTACGGCCGTTCCGTCTGAGGTTTGCTCCATGTCGATCTCGCCCACGTCAAAGCCCATGTCGTTGAGCCCGCGAACCCGCTGGGCAACCTCGAAGGGCACATTGGTCTCGATGGTGTCGGTGTCGGTGAGCGCGCTCCACAGGCCGGCATAGCGCTCGCGGATGCGTTCCCCGATCTCGAAGGGGTCCACGCCGTCGTCGAGGTCTTCGCTGGCTTGAAGGTCGAGTAGCTCCCCGGTGATGTTGGTGACAGCAATGTCAAGGTCATAGTCGCGTTGACCGTTGGTGAGTCGTTGGTGCAGGTCACCAGTTTCGGCATCCACCAGGTAGGCCGAAAACTCGGCTGCGTCACGCCGGAACAGGGCGTTCGATAGCGATACGTCCCCCCAGTAGAAGCCCAGCAGGTGTAGCCGTACCAGCAGCACGGACAGCGCGTTGATGAGGCGTTTGACGGTCGATTTGCGTAGGCCTTGGCTGAATAGTGCCCGGTAGGGCAAGGAGAAGGCGAGGTGTTCAGTGATGAGGGCACCGGGAAGGGCCTCCCCGGTGGCATCCACTCGCCCAGCAACGACGGCGACGGGCCGCACGCAGGGGGCTCCCATGCGGCGCAGTTCACTAAGCATGGCGAATTCGCGTTCCGCGATGGCGGGGTCTGTCTCCTTGACGGCAAGCACCCCGTCGCCGTAGCGCACAAAGCGCACCACGTGGCGGGACAGTCCGCGAGGCAGTGCCGCGATGCGTTCCTCAGGCCACGCACTCAGCGGCACGGACCAGGGCAGGTTAATCAGGGACGCGTCGGCAGTGCCGGTGATGCGGAGAGCCATGCAACAAGCCTACGGTGCGGTGGCAACGTACCAGCAGGACCGCTACCGACGTCGTCTGTAGATGCCACGAGGGGCGGTCCGGAATCCGGACCGCCCCTCGGGCGTAAACAGTGTGCGAGATCTACTTGATCAGACGCTCACCCGTGGCGGACGAGAACGTGTGCTGCTCGCCTGCACGGATGCTGACCCACACGGTGTCGCCCTTCTTGGGAACGTCGCGCGGGTCCACGCGCACCACGATCTGCGAGTCGCCGGCGGCGAAGTTGATCGTGTCCGATGCGCCGAACTCGTTGGGAATGGTGCCGTACACGAAGGCGTCAGAGCCGAGCTCTTCCACCACGTCAACGTCCACCGGGATGGCGCCGTCGGCGTTCGGTGCTGCCAGGTCCAGCGACTCGGGGCGGAAGCCGAGCACCACGGCGCTCTTGTCTTCGGACTTCAGCGCTGCCAGTGCGTCACGGGTCAGCGGCACCAGGCCGCGGCCAACCTGCGCGGCACCGTTGACAACCTGGTAGGTGCCCAGGTTCATGGCGGGGGAGCCGATGAACCCGGCAACGAACACGTTGGCGGGGGTGTCGTACATTTCGCGCGGGGTGCCGACCTGCTGCAGCACGCCGTCCTTGAGCACCGCGATGCGGTCACCCATGGTCAGGGCTTCCACCTGGTCGTGCGTGACGTAGACGGTGGTGACGCCCAGGCGACGCTGCAGGGCAGCGATCTGAGTGCGGGTCTGCACACGCAGCTTGGCGTCCAGGTTCGACAGCGGCTCGTCCATGAGGAACACCTGCGGCTGGCGCACGATGGCACGGCCCATGGCCACACGCTGACGCTGACCACCGGACAGTGCCTTGGGCTTGCGGTCCAGGTATTCGGTCAGGTCGAGGATCTTGGCGGCTGCTTCCACGCGCTGGCGGATCTCCGCCTTGTTGACCTTGGCGATCTTGAGCGCGAAGCCCATGTTCTCTGCCACGGTCATGTGCGGGTACAGCGCGTAGGACTGGAACACCATGGCGATGTCGCGGTCCTTGGGCTGGACGTGAGTCACGTCGCGTTCGCCCACCCAGATGGCGCCTTCGTCGATGTCTTCCAGGCCCGCGAGCATGCGCAGCGAGGTGGACTTTCCGCAGCCCGAGGGGCCCACGAGAACGAGGAATTCGCCATCGGCGATGTCAATGTCGAGCTTGTCGACGGCCGGGCGGTCGGTGCCCGGGTAAATACGTGTGGCCTTGTCGTAGGTCACGGTAGCCATTGCTGGTCCCTTCACCGGCAGGTACGTGCCGGACGATCCGTAGTGAAGAGCGCCAATGCTGTGTCTGCACTGACACTTGTTGCCGCACGTCGACGGCAACCCCCCTATGGTGCCATATTCCGTCCGCTAGTGGCAGCCGGGGATGCTCGCGACGAGGGGGGCGGCTGTAACGTGTCTGTCATGGCCACGCGCATCCTCACCCCGGGTGAAGACCTGGGCGGTTACGTGGTGATTCGCGCGTTGGGGGCTGGAGGGTCCGGCCAGGTGTATTTGGTGCGTGGCGCGGATGGCACTGAGGCTGCCCTCAAGCGGGTGGATGCGCATGACGATCCGGTGGCGGCCGAACGTCTTCGCCGTGAGGTGAGCGCCCTGATGGCGGTACGGCATCCGGCGGTGCCACGTGTGTTGGACGCGGAGCTGGACGACGAGGACACGTTCGTCGTGTTCGAGTACATCGCCGGTCAGGCGCTGGCGGAGCATGTGGCATCCCAGGGCCCGTTGCAGGGTGAGGAATTGGCGCATATGGCGCAACGCATTGCCGGCGCCTTGGAAGCCGCTCATGCTGCGGGAGTGGTTCACCGGGATGTCACGCCTGCGAACGTGATGATGTCGCCTGAAGGGGCGGTGCTGATCGACTTTGGTTTGTCGCATCGTACGGACGACGAGCGGCTCACGCGGGAGGGTTTGGTTTCCGGAACTGCGGGCTATGTGGCGCCGGAGGTCATCGACGGCGATGAGCCGGGCGCGGGTGCGGATCGGTGGTCGTGGGCGGCCACTGTTGCCTATGCCATGACGGGCAAAGCTCCTTTTGGGGTGGGCAGTTCTGCCATTCGCAAGACGTTGGCGGGCGGGTGGAAGCACCCGGACCTTCCCGGTGCGGAGGCGTTGGCCGCGGCTCTGGACCGTGCACCAGACGCACGCCCGGGGATGCGGGACGTGGTGGCGGCGCTGCGGGGGGCGACGTTGCAGTTGCCGATGGAGCCCACGGCGGTCATGGATGCCGGGGTCGATGTGGACGTCACCGATCAGTTCGACCTCGTTGATGAGGCCGGCGTCGACGATGCGGCGGCGTATTACGACGACAACGGCGTGTGGATCGGCGATGAGGGTGGCGACTTTGTTTTGCGGGCGTCGTCCGAGCTGATTGATACGGGAGCCCCGGTGCGACGGCGAGCGTTGGTGGCGACGTGGGCCATTGCCAGCGCAGTGGCGGCATCATTGGCGCCGGTGGTCGCCGCGGCGGCCGTGCTGATCAGCACGTGGGTGGCACGCATTGTCTTTAGGCGTGCCGAGTCGTTGCGGCTCATGAGGGCGCGTCGGGGTGGACGCTGGCATGACAGTGTCTTGTATACCGTCAGCCTGCCGTGGCATGTGGCGCGAGCATTTGGCGAGTTGGCTCCATCGTTGCTGACGGCGGTCGTGGTGGGTGGTGGAACTGCGGCACTGGGCTGGCATCTGGTGTCCATTGGCGCACTTGCCTCGACCACGGATTATGGCCAGAGCTGGGGACACGCTATCGCGTTGGGCCTGGGGTTGCTGTGCTTCCAGGCGGCGTTGTGGTGGGGTCTGTGGTCGTGGGGAACACGCGAGGGGGCGTATCGCGCGCTGGAGTCCATTGCACCCACGCGAGGCGTTGCGGCCGCATGGATCGTGGTGGCCGTCATCGTCGCGGTCAGTATCGGTGCGGCGGTTTATGTGGGTGCGGACGTGTGGTGGTGGCCGCTACCGTCGGACGTGTTTGCGACGTGATGTAGGACTGCGGCCCCGCGCGGGTGTGGCCGGGGACGGTTAGCCTGCCGGGCAACCTGCATGGTGATGCGTCGACGGTGGGCACGTGGCTGGCGGCGCCATCAGGGAACGTCCCTGACACATGGGACGTTGACGGCTCGAACGAGGAGAGACATGTCATCGACGACAGATAGCACCGCACCCGCGCAGGCATCCGAGCAGGGTGTGACCCGGTGGGCCGTCGTGCAGCCGTGGCTGAGTTTGGTGGTGCGCCTAGCGATGGCTGGCATCCTGATCGCCGCAGCGATCCCCAAGATGACCAACTCGGATGAGTCGGTGGTGGCGGTGCGCGCCTATCGGTTGGTACCCGATCCGCTGGAGTCCTTTGTTGGTGTGGCCTTGCCGTACCTGGAGCTTGTGCTGGCGTTGGTGCTGCTTGTGGGCGTGTTCGTGCGCTGGTCGGCAGTGCTGTGGCTGGTGATGATGGCCGCGTTTGTCTTTGGCGTCATTTGGGCCTGGGCGAAGGGCTACAACATTGACTGCGGCTGCTTTGGCGGCGGAGGCGACGTGGATCCTTCGGAAGTGAACTACCCGATGCACCTGCTGGAGAGAGCCGGATTTGTGGTGCTTGGTGTGTTCCTGCTTGTCTTTCCCCGTACCAACTTCTCGCTCGACACCTGGATGCGTGGCGAGCCGCTCGTAGCCCGCCGCTGATCGCAAAGGAGATTGACGATGGCGAGTAAGGACAAGGTGGCTGCAGCCCGAGCCGCTGCCCAGGCCCAGGTCAAGGCGCGCGAACGCCGCGCGTTGGTGATGTGGATTGTGCTGGGCGTGGTGCTAGCGGGGCTGTTCGCTGCACTGGTGGCGTACATCGTGCGCCAGGCACAGGTGGGCGAGATTGGTGCAGGTGGATCGAGTGTGCCTACCGTGTCGACTGAAAACGGTGCGATCCCGGTAGGCCAGGGCGGTGTTGCCGGTCAGGACTTGGACAGTTCACGGGTGCGCTTGGACGTGTACTTCGACTTTATGTGCCCGTACTGCCAGATGTTTGAACAATCGCAAAGTTCCATGCTGGACGAGTTGCAAGCCCAGGGGGTGGTCGACGTGTATTACCACCCACTGAACTTCCTGGACCGTTTCTCGCGGGGGACGCAGTACTCGCTGCGTTCGGCATCGGCCGCGGCATTGGTGGCACAGGAGCAGCCGGACAAGTTCGTTGACTACGTGCGGTTGCTGTTCGCCAACCAGCCCAAGGAGAACACCGCCGGTTTGGATGATGCCACGTTGGTGGCGCTGGCCAAGCAGGCGGGCGTGGACGATGCGGTTGCTGAGCGCATCCCGGATCACGAGTACGCCGGATGGGTTCGTCAAGCTACTGAGCGGGCCAGCCAGGATGGTGTGAGTTTCACCCCGGAGATCGCCATTAACGGCGAACTGCAGGACGTCAACGCTGATTCGAGCGCAGTGAATTGGAGTGTCAATGGCGCCTTGCGCGAGGCACTCCTGGCCGCGCACAACGCCGCGTAGGACAACGAGCTAGTCTCGTCTTGGTCATGTCACAGCCTCCCGTGATGTACGTCACTGGAGGCTGTGACATGACAGACACGAAGCAATTTCGTGGGGCCTGACGGCCCATGCTGGCATGGCGCAACTGGTAGCGCACCCGACTTGTAATCGGGCGGTTGCGGGTTCGAGTCCCGCTGCCAGCTCTTGACACGCCGATGTGAAAAAAGTCACACGGTCTCGCTAATGCGTCATATTTGCGGTCCCATGGCATCTCAAGGGGCGGACGTTTGGTGTCGATCACATGATCGGCATCGAAGCCATCATCGCGTCGTGTGTGCCACCCAGAAGGGGGGCGGTCCATGCGGCGCTTGTCGAAGGGACGCCATCTCATGGCAAAGAAGAAGAACTCGCGCAAGGCTTTGGCCGTCGCGCTCGGCATCATGGGCGTTGCCGGGCTCTCGGTGGCTTCGGCATCGCAGTTGACCGTCAACGTCAACGACGACAACGTGGCCGTGGGCGCGGGCACGTTTGCAGCCGCGTGCGACAACTCGGTGGACGTGGACTACACGTACTCCATCGCCACCAGCAAGTACACCAACCTCGAGATCTCGGACATTGCGAACGCGTGCGCCGGCAAGACGCTCGACTGGACGCTGCACACCTCCAACGGTGACCTCACCGGCACTGTTGCGTCGCTGAGCGGCACCTCCGTCACGGCGAGCATCAGCTCGCTGGCTCTCACCGAGTCACTGACCTCGGTCGACATCGCGATTCACTGATCGTGGTTCCGTCCGTAAGGACGGGATGCGTCAAGCGCAGTGAGAATTCGACGACTCATCGATACCGGCGGGTGGACCACCCGCCGGTATCTGTCGTTGCTTGGCGCGGCGTTGGTGTGGCTGATTGTCGCCATCGACGCCTGGTATTTGTGGCCCAGCCAACTGGGCGGTCACACCTCCATGGTGATCGTTTCCGGTGTGTCGATGGAGCCCACGTATTTTGACGGCGACTTGGTGATCGCCCGCAAGATGGAGCCGAGTATCGGCGACGTCATCATCTACGCACCTGAGGGCCTAGGGGGCTCGCAGATTGTCCACCGCATCATTGGCGGCAACGCCGAAGACGGCTGGCAAATGCAAGGTGACAACAACGACTTTGTTGACCCGTTCACGCCCCGAGGTGACGAGGTCAAGGGCGTGGTGCTGGTGCACTACTCCAACTTTGGTCGCATTAGCGTCCTGCTACTGAATCCCATGGTATGGGCCTTTGTGCTGCTGGCGGCCATCGTGTTGTTGTTGTGGTGGTCGGGTGACTGCGATGACGACGAAGACGACGACGCGGGCGATGAGGACTCTGACAATCGTGAGGACGACGCTACGGGCGGGGGCGGTGACGACGCGGAAGTTAGCGCCGGTGGGGACGTTCCAGTTGACGCAGATGGTCCAGTTGAAGCGGACGCGGACGCCGTCGCTGAACCTCAGCCCGAGGTGACCGTTGCTGGGATGCGGATCTGGCGACGCTGGAGTCGCCGCACGGCGATCATCACAGCCAGTGTGGTAACTGCGGCGGGACTATTCGTGGCACCAGCGTCGGCGTCGCAACTGAACGTACATACGCGGGCCGCAGCGATGGCACGGACGGTCAGTAAGTGCGCCACCCAAACGCTTGCGGCTACCACTGCTGGCTCCGCCAATGCGGGCGCCTACTCCAGCGTGAGTGTGTCCGGCTTTGCGACGGCCTGCCAGGGCAAGGCCGCCACGGTGTACCTGTATAACGCTGCCGGGACCCTGCTGAGCTCCGGCACTGTGGCCTCCACGGCGGCAACGACCACTTTCCCCACGGGAACGTATCAGGGCACGGCAGTATCGCGCGTGGTGGTCAAGGTCAATGGCTGGGTGTTCCTGCCAACCTGGAAGCCGCCAGTGAATACTCCTGCGTTGGTGTGTGAGGCGATCAACCCGGGTGGGCAGGTGAGCACCAGCTACCCGTGCACGCTGACCATGTCTCCGGCAAGCACGTCCGCGTGGGGGTACGACAACGGCACGATGTTGTGGAACTTCACGCTCAATGTGGCGTGGACAACGCAGCCGCCCAACTCCAACTGGCGCTGGCGAATCACCGCGGACTTCACCAAGACGCCGCCGTTCCTGGGATTTATCCCCCGCTTTGTCGGCTCGAATTCTCCGGGTGCGGTCACGTTGTCCAGCGGTTACTCCTGCTCGCAATTGCCAATTCTTCAGGTCACGGGCACCTCGACTAACCAGTGGGGCGTGACTATCGACATCGGCGACGGTGGCAAGCCTGCCTATTTTGGCGGCACCACGTTCTGTCAGTAGCGCGCAAGCGTTACGCCGTAGCCCAGGCGATGGGCACCGCACCCTGAGCCACCAGCGCGGCGTTCGTCCGTGAGAAAGGCCGGGAACCAAAGAATCCCCGCGAAGCACTGAGCGGACTGGGATGCGCTGAGGCGATGATGGTTGCCTCGGGAAGTAGCGGCGCCACGGCACGCGCATCTCGTCCCCACAGGATCGCCACCAATGGTCCGCCGCGCGTGGCCAGCGCACGAATTGCATGCTCGGTGACGGCCTCCCAGCCCTTGCCGCGGTGTGAGCCCGGCTGGCCGGCGCGCACGGTGAGGCACCTGTTGAGGAGCATGACGCCTTGATCGGCCCAGGCGGTGAGGTCTCCCGTCCCTAACGTGTCCCCTGTGTCGGCGGCCAGTTCGCGGGCAATATTGCCCAGGGAGCGTGGCAGCGGCTGGCCGCGATTGACCGAGAACGCAAGTCCCATTGCGTCGCCGGGGGTGGGGTAGGGGTCCTGCCCCACAATCAACACGCGAACCTGGGCCAGCGGGCGGGCAAACGCGTTGAGGATGGCGTCCGATGCTGGTAGATAGCGCTGCCCGGCTGCCAGCTCGGTGCGCAAGAAGGTGCCGATGTCGCTCAACTGAGGCGCGACGTCGTCCAATACCGTGGCCCAGTCCGCGGCGATGAGGCTGCGCCATGCGTCGGTCATGGCGTCAGCGTAACGAGGCCGAGCAGTGCCCGCCGAGCAAATGACAACCGTGTGATTCGCGAGTAGGGTGGACGCCATGTCAGCAGCTGCTCACGTCGTCGTCGCAGGTGGCGACCTCCTTGTCGAACGTGACGCGCAGATCCTCGCCTTCGAACGGCAGTGGTGGCGCTTTGCCGGCTCCAAGGAAGACGCAATCCGCGAGCAGTTTGCGATGTCGGCTACCGAGTACTACCAAGTGCTCAATGCGTTGATCGACACCGAGGCTGCTCTCGCCCATGACCCCATGTTGGTCAAGCGATTGCGACGGCTACGTGCCAGCCGTCAGCGAGGCCGAGCGAGCCGAATGCTCGACGCAGCGCACTAAGCGGTACCGTTTGTCCGTGCCCGAGTACGAACGCGACGAATTCGACGAGCTTGCCGCCCTGCGCGGGCCCGTTGGTGTCCACCGCAAAAAGCCCTCACCGTGGACGGTGTGGATCGCGGCCCTCGTGGTCATCGTCCTGGCGGGCGGCTTGGCATACGGCACGGTGGTCTACCTGTGGCGTGCCAGTGGCGGCAAAGGTCTACCGCCCAGCGGCCCCGTTGCCGCCCCGACCATCACCCAAACGCGTGTGGTGATGCCCACCGATGAACCTGTGGTCGTGTCACCATCTGCCACCGCAAGCCAGACGACGTCACCCACCCCCACCGCCGAGCCAATTCATTACGACGTTTCCATCAGCGTGCTCAACGGTGCCGGCGTATCGGGGTTGGCTGCGCGCAACTTGGATGCGCTGACCGCGGCTGGGTATTCGCAAGTTGTAGCGGGCAACCTGACGGCCAACAAGCCCGATCAGAATGTGGTGCGCTACGCCGACCCCCTGTACGAAACCACGGCGAATGACGTGGCGGCGCAACTGGGAATTGACACTGTTGAGCGAGGCGTGACCCCCGACGGCGCCATCACTGTATTGCTGGTGACCAAGAACCTCGGCTAGACATCCTGACAACGCGGGTGAGGCGACTCATCCCGCCCTGGGCGAAACCGCGTCGTCACCATTTGCACTCTCCCATCGAGAGTGCCAGAATCCCATTAGCACTCGGCATGCTTGAGTGCTAAGACTTCGGCGCTTTCAATGAGGCGTTCGACCGGCGTGACGTGAACGTCGGCTCGGGCGTCGTCCGTCGCGGGCATTGTCAGCGCCAACAACCCATCGAAAGAGGAACTCGCACCCATGGCAAAGATCATTGCCTTCGATGAGGAGGCCCGTCGCGGTATGGAGCGGGGCATGAACGCCCTCGCCGATGCCGTCAAGGTCACCCTCGGCCCCAAGGGCCGCAACGTGGTACTCGAAAAGAAGTGGGGCGCCCCCACCATCACCAACGATGGCGTGTCCATCGCCAAGGAGATCGAGCTCGAGGAGCCGTTCGAAAAGATCGGTGCTGAGCTGGTCAAGGAAGTTGCCAAGAAGACCGACGACGTGGCCGGTGACGGCACCACCACGGCGACCGTTCTTGCTCAGGCGCTCGTGACGCAGGGTCTGAAGAACGTTGCTGCTGGCGCCAACCCGATCGCGCTGAAGAAGGGCATCGAGAAGGCTGTCGAGGCTGTGACCGCTGAGCTGCTGAAGGCAGCCAAGGAGGTCGAGACCAAGGAGCAGATCGCCGCAACCGCCGGTATCTCCGCCGCCGACCCCGCCATCGGTGAGCTCATCGCCGAGGCCATGGACAAGGTCGGCAAGGAAGGCGTCATCACCGTCGAGGAGTCCTCGGCGCTGGGCCTCGAGCTCGAGCTGACCGAGGGTATGCGCTTCGACAAAGGCTTCCTGTCGGCATACTTCGTCACCGACGCAGAGCGCCAGGAGGCAGTGCTCGAAGACCCGTATGTGCTGCTGGTCGAGTCCAAGATCTCCAACGTCAAGGACCTGGTCCCCGTGCTGGAGAAGGTCATGCAGTCCGGCAAGCCGCTGCTGATCATCGCTGAGGACGTCGAGTCTGAGGCCCTCGCCACCCTGGTGGTCAACAAGATCCGTGGCACCTTCAAGGCCGTGGCCGTCAAGGCCCCCGGTTTTGGCGACCGCCGCAAGGCAATGCTGCAGGACATGGCGCTGCTGACCGGTGGAACGGTCATCTCCGAGTCGGTAGGCCTGTCGCTGGAGAACGCCACCCTGGACCTGCTGGGCCAGGCCCGCAAGGTGGTTGTCACCAAGGACGAGACCACGATCGTGGAAGGCTCCGGCTCCCCCGAGCAGATCGAGGGCCGCGTCAAGCAGATCAAGGCTGAGATCGAGAACTCGGACTCGGACTACGACCGCGAGAAGCTCCAGGAGCGCCTGGCCAAGCTCGCCGGTGGTGTGGCCGTCATCAAGGCGGGCGCGGCCACCGAGGTCGAGCTCAAGGAGCGCAAGCACCGCATTGAGGACGCCGTCCGCAACGCCAAGGCTGCCGTGGAAGAGGGAATCGTCGCCGGTGGTGGCGTGGCCCTGATCCAGGCGGGCAAGGCTGCGTTCGAGACCCTCGAGCTCGAAGGTGACGAGGCCACGGGTGCCGCGATCGTGCAGGTTGCGATCAACGCCCCGCTGCGTCAGATCGCCGTCAACGCTGGCCTTGAAGGCGGCGTTGTGGTCGAGCGTGTCAAGGACCTGCCGCTGGGCCACGGCCT